>Ga0209690_1001569_pt1 | contig 12937 bp, 11 predicted proteins | sample GraSoiAngelo_150_FD_186164 | JGI IMG/M metagenome (GOLD analysis project Ga0209690, IMG submission 186164) | Grasslands soil microbial communities from the Angelo Coastal Reserve, California, USA - 14_1009_09_40cm (SPAdes) (version 2) | ecosystem: Environmental > Terrestrial > Soil > Grasslands ...
GGTGAACCCGAGCAGCCCGCCCGCCGCCACGCCCAGCGCCACCGCCGATGCGAGCGACAGCATGAACGCGAGGAGCGTGCGGACCGACCGGTACAGCAGGAGCGCGACGGCGACCACCAGGGCGCCGAAGAACGGGAAGTACCGGGCCGATGCCGCGCCCGACTGCTGCTCGAGCCACGAGTCGACGTAGGGCGTCCCCACCCGGCGGACCGGGCCTGCCCCTGAGCGCGTCAGCGCGGCGTCGATCGCGGCGAGCGCGGCGTCGCGCTCCCGGGGCGCGTGGACGTCGAGATTCGCCACCACGGCGAGGAAGCGGTCGCCGAGAAGGCCTTGCTTGCGGAAGAACTGCGTGCCGGTCGCCAGCCTGCGCAGCTCGTCCGGCCCGGCCCCGGGGCGGGCGCGGCGGATCGCGTCGAGCACCGAGAACGCGCCGACCCGAGGCACTGCGCGCAGCTCCCGCTCGGCGGCTTCGACGCGCGCCAGGCTGCCAGGCGCCCAAGGGTCGTCCGATTCGAAGAAGAGCAGCACCGAAGGCGAATCGGGAAAGAGGCGCTGGAAGGCGCGGGTCGCGGCGAAGTCGGGATCGCTGGGGACGATGAGCCGGTCGAGCCCGCCCTCCGACGGAATGCGCGCCGCGCGGACGGCCGCCAGCGGAACGAGCAGCGCGTACGCCACCAGGATGGGGATGCGCCAGGAGACGATGCGCGACAGCATCCGGGCCGGGAGGTCGTTCACCGCTGGAACCCTACCGCGCCTTCGCGTAGAGAAGCGCGATGATCGCATTGGCTGCGGCGACGCTGGTGGTCTGCGCACCGGGATTTCCCGGCAGCTCGTCGGAAGCGCGACCGGCCATGGAGGCTTTCGCCAGATCCCTGGCCGGGGCGGGCCATCTACCGGCGGGTTCGCTGTCCGCGGTGTACGAGGAGAGCGAGGCCGGCGGCCTGCGCCGCCTCGCGCAGCAGGACGCGGCGCTGCTCCTGGCCCCGCTGCCTTTCTTCCTCGAACACGAGAGGGAGCTGCGGCTGGTCGCGCGTCTCTCGGCCGTGCCGCGCGGAGGCGAGGCGCTGGAGCGCTGGACGTTGGTGGCAGCCAAGGACCATCCGGCCTCGCTCGACGGCTACAAGGTGCAGTCGAGCGCGGGCTACTCGAAGCGTTTCGTGCGTGCCGCGGCGCCAGGGCTGCCGAGGCAAGTGGAGATCCAGGCCAGCGCCGCGGTGCTCTCGGCGCTGCGGCGGGCGGCCGACGGCGAGAAGGTCGCGGTGCTGCTGGACGGTGCACAAGCCGCGGCACTCGGCACGCTGCCGTTCGCGTCGTCGCTCGCGGTGATCGGGACCTCCACCCCGATGCCGGTTGCTGTGGTGGCGACCGTGGCGAAGCGGATGGACGAGAAGGGTTGGAAGGCGCTCGAGCCCGCGTTCAGGCGGCTCGCCGACGATCCGGCGGCGCGCGAGGCGCTGGACGGAGTGCGGATGGCCGGATTCGTGCCGCTGGATCACGCCGCCCTGACCGCGGCGCGGGCGGCCTGGCGGCGCGCGCAGTGAAGCGCGCGGCCCTCCTTCTCTGCATCGGCTGCGCGAGCGCGCTCCACAAGCCGCCGCCGATCGAGTCGATCGCCGCGGCCCCGCGCACCGGGGCGGCCCAGCTCCTCACCGAAGCCGAGGCCGCGTGGGCGCGGCGGGCGGAGCCGGGACAGGCCGCGGTCGCCGAGGACCTGTATCTACAGGCGGCGCGCGCCGACCCAAGTCGCCCCGAGTCGTTCGCCGGCGCCATCCGCGCCAAGGCGTTCCGGCTCGGGCGCGAGAAGGATGGCGCCGAGCGGCTGCGGCTCGCGCAGGGTGCGGTGCAGGTCGGCCAGCTCTGCGAACAGAACGCGCCGGCGGCGCCCGCGTGCGATTACTGGCTCGCCGCTGCTCTGGGTCTGCAGGCGCGCGAACGCAGCGCCACGGCCAAGGACGCGTTGCCGCGCATGACCGACCTGCTGCGGCGCGCCGCGCGCGCCGATCCGTCCATCGACCACGGCGGTCCGCACCGCTTGCTCGCGACGGTCCTTCTCCGCGCACCGGGCTGGCCGCTGGGTCCCGGCGATCCCGACGCGGCGCTGCCCGAAGCGCAGGCGGCGGTTCGCATCGCCCCGGACTTCGCGCCCAACCAGCTCGCGCTGGGCGAGGCCTTGCGGAAGCATGAGCGCGCCGCCGAGGCGCGCAGCGCCTATTCGAAGGCGCTTCGCCTGGCGACGGACGGAGCGGCGCAGGACGATCCGGACGCTGCCGGCTGGGCGGAGGAGGCTCGGGCGGCCTTGCGGGAGGTGGGCATCCGCCACCAGGCGAGCAGCGCCACCGTCACCCCCGCGTAGCCGATCCCGAGCAGCACGTCGATGACGTAATGGTGCTGGAGGTAGACCGCGCTCAGGCAGACGAGGAGGAAGAAGAGGACGGCCGGCGCCCGCGCCCAGCGCAGCTCCCGGGTGCGGAAAACCATCCACACCGCGATCAGCGGATAGGCGACGTGGAGGGAGGGAAACGCCCCGTAGACGTCCACCCCGCGCCCGTACATCTCCTCGAAGAAATGGGTCCCGAGCAACTGGTCGAACCGGCTGGCGGCCGCCGCGGCGGGCTGGATGTCCATGCGGGCCGGCCCGAAGCCGTACTGCGTCACGTACCAGGGGGGCGCGACCGGGTAGATGAAGTAGGTGGCGAAGCCGAGCAGGTTGACGACCAGGAAGCAGAGCGCGAACGTGCGCAGGGAGTCGAGACGGCGCCGGAAGAAGAGCAGGAACGCCACCGCCAGGTACTCGCCGACGTAGACGAGGTACGCAAAGCCACAAGCCAGATCGAGGCCCGCGGTGTGGTGCGCGTCGAGCCACTCGTTGGGGGTCTGGCCGCCGATGCCGAACCAGTCGCGTTCGAGCAGGTAGGGTCCCGCCACGTGGACCCGGCCGTCGATCGCCGGCCAGTAGACATAGCGCATCGAGTCGAAGATCGCGCCGGTGGCGATGAACGGGAAGAACTGTGCCAGGAAGAGCCGCGTCTTTTCGTTGTAGAGATCGAGCAGCCCGAGAAGACCGATCAAGACGTGGTCACTCCGGAGCCCCCCGAGGACGGCGATCACGGCGATATAGGCAAAGCCAATGGCCGGCGGCAGGATGCGCCGCTTCATCGTCCGCGACGGAAGCAGCCACTCCCGGGCGAGCATGGGCAGCGAAGCAGGGGCGGGGGGCGGCAAGTCGGCGACGACACGCACGCAGGTGCGATGCAGAACGCGCGCACGCGGTGCAAAACCGAAGCGGAATGCAGGTGGAGTTGCAATCCGCCCATGCCCGCCATAGAGGCGGCGGGATGCCGAGCGCGGGCGAGGCCGGATGAGTCGTCTGTCGTTGGCCGCGCTGATCGGCTGCCTGCTCTCCGGTCCGCTCGCCGCCGCGGCGGACTCCTCGGGAGCGTCCGCCGCCGGGTGCCTGGCCGGGCTCCACACGCGGGTCGTGGCGCTGCCGGTGTATGCGACCCTTCCCAACGAGGGAGACACCTTCGGCGCAATGCCAGTCTTCTTGCGCGTGTGCGACGCGAACCAGAGGACCGAGTCGATCATCGCGCCGAGCGTCACCTGGAACGACGTCATCCACGTGACCGGGACGTTCCGCTGGTTCTACTATCCCACCGACGACCAGACCCTCACCTTCGTCGCCTCGGTGAGCACCCGCATCAACTCCGGCGTGCTGCTCGTCTGGCGGTACCTTCCCCGCGCGCGGGGCGCGTCCACCACCGAGATCGAGCTGCGCTGGCAGCGCAGCGTCTTCTACCGCTTCTTCGGCCTGGGCCCCGACACCCCGGCCCAGGCCGAGAGCAGCTACACGCGGGTTCGCGGCCACGCCGCCGCGCGTCGTGGGCTGAATCTCGGTGGCAACTGGAACGTGGGAGTCACCGTCCTCCTCGATCGCGACCTGGTCCAGGACCTGGGCGTCCCGGGGTTGCCGCTCAGCCGCCGCGAGTTCCCGGGCGCCCCGGGGATGGGCGGATCGACCCTCTTCGGTCAGACGATCGATGCCCGCTTCGATACTCGCGAGCGCGGAGAGACCTCCGAGCGCGGATTCTTCGCCGAGCTCGCCGCCGGCGCCGTCGAGGGGCTGGCGGGCTCCCCCGCATACCTCGTGTCCCGCGCCCAGGTCCGGGCCCTCCAGCCGGAGACGGAATGGCTTTCGGGAGCGGCGCGGCTCGACTGGCGTACCGTCAGCTCGCCGCGCGCGCCGTTCTATGCGCAGAGCTCGCTCGGAGGCGCGTTTTTCCTGCGCGGGTTCACCGAGGATCGCTTCGTCGACCAGAACGCCTGGACGCTGGAGATGGAGCAGCGGATCCGCGTGTTCCAGACCCACATCTACGGGGTGACCGCGGACTGGCGGATCGACCCCTTCATCGCCGTGGGCCAGGTCTACCGCGGGCTCGATGAGGCGTTCTCCCATCCGCGGGTAGCCGCAGGGGCAGGATTTCGCGCCTGGGTGCGGCCCAACGTCGTCGGCCGCATCGACGTCGCGAACGGCGGCGAAGGATGGAAGGTGTACGTCGAGATCGGGTACCCCTACTGATTGGCAGCGACTCCGCGGGCCGGAGCGGCGTGCAGCGCCCCGAGCTCCACCAGCTCCGCGGTGTGCAGCGGCGCGCCCAGCATCCGCACGAACCATTCGGCTGGCTCGGGCTTGCCGAGCGGCGGCCGGCCACGGACCTCGGGCAGCTCGGGCAACAGGGCCGCGAACTGCCGTCGCAGGGCCTCGTCGTCCTGCGCGATCTCCCCGGTGCGGCCCAGCAGGGCCATCGTCTGCGCACGGCGGCTCTCGCGAGGGCCGTCCAGCTGCGCGAGTGAAGTGGCGCCGAGCATCAGCGACCAGGCGCAGAACGTCCGGTAGCCGCGCTCGCTCCGCGGCAGCGAGGTCAGGTAGGACAGCGCGCCTTCCGCATCGGCGCGGAGGCTGGCGAGGAGCTCTCGACGGTGGGGCACGAGGAAACGGCCGGCCGCTTCGTCCTCGGCCTGGTCCTTGAGGATGTTCACCTTCTGCAGGAAGAGGCCGAAGCGGTAGGCGAAGAGCATCCGGGGAGGCGCGCCGCCGCCCAAGGCCCAGAGCTGCGTGAGCATCTCGCCGACGAGGCCCGCGACGATGCAGCAGTACCGGCACACGTCCTCGACGTCGAGCAGCCGCAAGGGAACGGACCGGCGCGCATACGCCGCCATCCCCTGCGCCATGCGCCCGATGCCGCCGAAGACCACCTCGCGCGCGGCGGGAGGCAGGTCATGGGCGTCCTCGAGGAAGACCTCCGTATCGGCCAACAGAGCGCGCTCGCCTTCGCTGAGGCCGCCGGGAAAGTTGGAGCGAAAGGCCTCGACCTGCGCGCGGGTCGGCCGCTCGTACAGGAACTGCCGGAACGAGTTGAACTGGCGCTGCTGCAGCAGCCGGTCGGAGAAGGGCGCATCCTCCACGGTGTCCAGCACCCTGAGCAGAAGGTACGAGAGCGCGACGCGGTCGCGGAACGGCGCGTCGAGGCGCGGGATGCAAAGCGCGAAGGTGCGGCTCACCGCATCGAGATGGCGCTGGTAGAACTCCGACGGTCGCATGCAGTACCTCTCTGACTCGGGGATGGGCGCCCGGATGCGCGAACGGCGGCGCGGTAACGTCCCAGGGCGAGCAGCGGGAAGCAATTGCGATAGAGGTGGTAGCGGATCATGAAGCCGGCGGATAGCTCGCGGCCCTCGCTGATGCGCGCGCCGCGCTCTTCACCGATGCCGTAGCCGGGGAATCCGCAGCCGGTGAACGAGTCCTCGTCCCAGGCGCCGTCGGGCCGCTGGCGCTCGAGCAGCCAGCGCGCGCCGCGGTGGGCGCTCTGGGTGTCGGCGCGTCCCGCGGCGATCAGGCCGAGCAGCGCCCAGGCCGTCTGCGAAGGGGTGCTCTCACCGCGCCCCCGGACCGCCGCGTCGACGTAGGAGGCGCAGGTCTCGCCCCAGCCGCCGTCGGGGTTCTGTCGATCCTCCAGCCAGCGGACCGCGCGCCGGCCTGCCAGGCCCTCGAGGTCCTCGCCGGCGGCCGCGAGCGCGGGAAGCACCGCGCCCACGCCATAGACGTGATTGACCCCCCAGCGGCCGAACCACGAGCCTTCCTTTTCCTGCTGGGCGTAGAGATAGCGCAGCGCGCGCCGCAGGGCGGGGTGCCGCCGATCGAAGCCGAACGCGCACAGCATCTCGATCACGTGCGCGGTCACATCGGCGCTAGGGGGGTCGATCACCTCGCCGAAATCGCAGAATGGAAGCAACGCGGGAAGGCGCGAGGTGTTGTCTTTGTCGAACGCCGCCCAGCCGCCGTTCCGGCTCTGCATGGCCAGGACCCAGCGCAGGGCCCGCTCCCGCGTCTCCTCGTCGCCGGCGCCGGCCTTCTGCAGCGCGAGCAGGACGACCGCGGTGTCGTCCACGTCCGGATACAGATCGTTCTCGAACTCGAACGCCCACCCGCTTGGTTCGATCCCCTGGACCTGCACGCACCAGTCGCCGGGAACGCGGATCTCCTCGCGCAGCAGCCATTGCGAGGCCTTCCGCAGCGAGGGTTGCGAGGGGTCTGCGCCGGACTCCAGCAGCGCCAGCAAGGCGAGGCCGGTGTCCCAGACCGGCGAAAGGCACGCCTGCACCCGCAGGCTCCCGTCGTCGCGGCGGATCATCCAACGCCCGTGCATCCCGTCCAGCCCCTTCTTCAGCGCCGGATGGTCGAGAGGATGGCCCAGGGTGTGCAGCGCCATCAGCGAGTAGACCCAGGGCGGCTGGATGCCGCCCCAGCTTCCGTCCGCCTCCTGGTGGGCGAGGATCCACTCCTCGGCGAGCTTCCGGGCCCGCCGGCGCAACGGATGGACGGGCAGGCGGCCGTAGTAGCGGAGCGCGCGGTCGAGCGCGAACAAGATCCGATCCAGGTTGTCGCGCGGCGGTCGCGCCGCCGCGCCGTCGACGTGCAGCTCGTCCAGCCGGGCGGACTGGGGAATGGGCCGCACCGGCCGATCGTCCATCAGCAGCAAGAGCGGCACGATCGTCCCGCGCGCCCAGGAAGAGAAGCGGTAGATGCTGAGCGGAGCCCCCGCGGGCAAGAGCATCAGCTCCGGAGGCATGACGGGCAGATCGTCCCAGCTCCACTGGCCGAAGAGGGCGAGCCAGATGCGGGTGAACGTCCTGGCCGCGGCGATGCCGCCGCGCTCGCGGATGAAGTCCCGCGCCCGGGACAGGTGCGGCGCGTCCGCCCGATCGCCCGCGAGCTTGAGCGCGAAGTAGCACTCGATGGTGGTAGAGAGATCGCCGGGCGCTCCGTGGTACATCGCCCAGCTGCCGTCCGCACGCTGGTAGTTGCGGATGTCCTGCGCCACGCCGACCCAGCGCTGCTCGTCGCGGGCGCCGAGGAACCAGGTCAAGAGCAGGTACTCGGCGTCCATGGTGGCGTTCGATTCCAGCTCCGCCCACCAGAACCCGTCGGCGAACTGCTCGGCCGCGAACCACGCTTGCGCGCGTTCGATGACGAGATCCAGGGCCGAATGCCCGACCTTGCTCTCGCTGACGATCACGAAGCCCCTCGCTGTCCACGACGGGCACGCTCCTCGAACCAGCGCACCGCCTTCGCCAGCGCCTCGCGTACCGGCGTCTGCCGCAAGCCCAGCTCACGCCGGGCCCGGGAACAGCTCGCGAACATGACTTCCCGCGCAGTGCGCACGCCTTCGAGGGGGATGCGCGGTGGGCGGCCGAGGATTCGCCCTTCGACGAACGCGTCGGCGTGCGCGAGGCCGAGCGCGAGCAGGTGCGGCAGCCGCAGCCGCGGCGCCTTGCGCCCGGCGATCTCCGCCAGCTCCTCGAGGAACTCGCGCATCGTCAGGTTGGCGTGGCCCAGGATGTAACGCTCGCCTCGCTGCCCGCGCTCGAACGCGAGCAGGTGGCCCTGGGCCACGTCGTCGACGTCCACGACGTTCATGCCGGTATCGACGTAGGCGGGAATGCGGCCATCGAGGAAGTCGCGGATCACCGCGCCGGTCGGGGTCGGCTTGACGTCGCCCACGCCCACCGGGAAGGTGGGATTGACGATCACCGCCTCCAGCCCGCGGGCGGCTTCCGCGCGCACCAGGGCTTCCGCCTCCCACTTGCTTTTCTTGTACGGTCCGGGAGGAGGGCCTGTGGGAGACGACAGCTCGTCGGGGAGGATTCCGTCGCGCATCCCGCCGATGGTGGCGATGCTGGAGGTGTAGACCAGCCGGGCGCCGCGAGCCCGGGTCGCCGCGATCACGTTGCGGGTGCCGCCGACGTTGACGGCCAGCACCTCGCTGGCCGGCGCCGCGAAGGAGTAGAGCGCGCCGACGTGGAAGATGGCGTCACGGCCCCTGGCCGCGGCGCAGACCGCCTGCGCGTCGCGCAGGTCGCCGCGCGCGATCTCGACCTCGGCGGATTCGGGCAGGTTGGGGACGCTGCCCGGGCGCAACAGGACCCGGACCTCCGCTCCCCGCCGCAGCAAGGCGCGCGCCACGGCGCCGCCGACGAATCCGCTGGCCCCGGTAACCAGCGCCCTCATCGATGCGCCTCCGCGGCCGCGAGCGCGGGAACCAGGCGGCGCAGCGCCGCCTCCAGAGCAGCGCCCGCACGACTTGCATCTCGCCCGAGCCGGACGAGCCGCAGGGCCGCGCGGGGTTCTGAGAACGCGTACCTCAAGGCAGGCCAGAAATAGTCAGGGCGCGCCTCGCGCGCGAAGGGTGGAAGCGAGGAGTCGAGCGGGTCGACGATGGCCCGGAGCGCCAGCCATGGAACGCCCGCCTCCCCGGCCGCCTGCGCTACCAGGTAGCTCTCCATGTCGACGGCCAGCGCGCCGTCCCTGGCGAGCGCGCGTTTGTCCTCGGGTGACGCGGCGGCCGAAGTCGCGCAGACGAGCCCACCCTGCAAGAAGCGGAGTCCGTCCAAGGCAGCGGCGGCCGCCAGGCGAGGAGATTCCGGGGCAGCGAGGGCATCGCCTCCGGCCCCGCGCACCGTCGTCGCGAGCACCAGGTCGCCAGGACGTAGGACGGGGTCGAGTCCGCCCGAATATCCACAGCTCATCACCAGACGGGGATGTTCCTCGGCGACGGCGCGGCGGGCGCCTCCACCGACCCCGACGGCGAGCGCGACCACCTCGCCGCCCGAGAGCCGCCCGCGCACCACACTGCCGCGCCGAGCCGCACCGAGAGCGCGCGCCACGCTGCGCAGCTCGTGTTCGAGCGCGACCAGCACCAGGACCTTCCCCGGATCGGCCCAATCCCCGTGCGCCGGCGTCTCGCGGGGTTCCGGCTTCCCCTTGCGGCGCTCCCAGATCTCCTGCGATTTGCGCGCCGCGTCTTCGCCGGTGAAGGCGATGTCGGCGATCTCCGCCAGCGGAATGCGCGTGCGGCGCGTCGCGCTCTCGTCGAGCAGATCGAGGTGCGCGGCGCTCCGGTCGTAGACGAACCCCACCAGCTCGGAGCCGTCGCTGCGCCGCAGGGTGACGTACCCGCGGTAATCGAATGCCCGATCGACCAGCTCCGCGATCCTTGCCTCGGTCATAGGCGGCCCGTCACCATGCTCGCGACGGTCCCGGCCATGGCCTGCGGCGACTCGAACGCGGCCCGGACGGCGCTCGGCTCGAAACCGCAGTGCACCATGCAGTCCTGGCAGCGGGGATTGCCGCTCTTGCGGCCGTACGAAGGCCAGTCCGTCTCCTCCATCAGCTCGCGGAACGACTTGGCGTACCCGTCCTGGAGGAGATAGCAGGGCCGCTGCCAGCCGAAGATGTTGTAGGTGGGATTGCCCCAGGGCGTGCACTCGAAGTCGCGCTTGCCCATCAGGAACTGCAGGAAAAGAGGCGACTGGTTGAAGCTCCAGCTCCTCTTCGGCGAGCCGAGCATGCGCGCGAACAGCTGGTGCGACCGCTCGCGGCGCAGGAAGTGCTCCTGGTCGGGCGCCTTCTCGTAGGAGTAGCCGGGTGAGACCATCATTCCCTCGACGCCCAGCTCCATCATGTCGTCGAAGAAGTGGCGCATGCGCTCCGGATCGCTGCCCTCGAACAGCGTGCTGTTGGTGGTGACGCGGAAACCGCGATCCAGGGCGGCGCGGATGGCCTTCACCGCCACGTCGTAGACGCCTTCGCGGCAGACGGAGTGATCGTGCTCGGCGCGGGGGCCGTCCATGTGCACGCTGAAGCTGAGATACTTGCTCGGCTCGAACTCGTCCAGCTTGCGCTCGAGCAGGATGGCGTTGGTGCAGAGGTAGACGAATCGCCGCCGGTCGACCAGCGCGCGGGCGATGTCGGCGATCTGCGGATGCAGCAGCGGCTCCCCTCCGGCGACGCTGACGATGGGCGCGCCGCACTCGTCGGAAGCGCTCACGCACTCCGCGACCGAGAGCTGGCGGCGGAGGAGCTGTACGGGATACTGGATTTTTCCGCAGCCAGTGCAGGACAGATTGCAGCGGAAGAGCGGTTCCAGCATCAGCACCAGCGGGTAGCGCTCTCGCCGGGCGAGGCGCTGCTTCAAGAGGTATCGGCCCACCGCCATCATCTGCCCTGCCGGAATTGCCATTCGACCTCCGCCGGTGGAATCATCTCCTCGACGAATGACTTCGATGATGCGGACTCCGTTCCGGTTCCAAATTTGCTCGCTTCGGCGTAGTTGACCAAGCCCGCGGCAATGTGAGAAAGGCGCGCGGCGTGCCGAGGCCCATTCTAGGAGTGATCGGGGGGTCCGGGTTGTATGACCTGCCCGGGTTGACCGGCGTGCGGCGGGAGAGGGTCATCACGCCCTTCGGGGAGCCGAGCGACGAGTACCTCATCGGGAAGCTCGGGGAGCAGGAGATGATCTTCCTGCCCCGGCATGGGAAGGGGCACCGCCTGTCCCCCACCGAGGTGAACTCGCGCGCCAACGTGCACGGGATGAAGCAGCTCGGAGTGACGCGCCTCATCTCGGTCAGCGCGGTCGGCTCGATGCGAGAGGAGATCGCCCCCGGCGAGCTGGTGCTGGTCGACCAGTTCATCGACCGCACGGTGGCACGCCCGCGGTCGTTCTTCGGCGGCGGCGTGGTCGCGCACGTCGCTTTCAGCGATCCGGTGTGCCCGCAGCTGCATGCGCATCTGCGCGCGGCGGTGCTCGCCACGGGCGCGAATGCCCACGAGGAAGGCACGTACGTCTGCATCGAAGGGCCGCAGTTCTCTACCCGGGCGGAAAGCCTGCTCTACCGGAGCTGGGGCGTGGACGTGATCGGCATGACCGCCATGCCCGAGGCCCGGCTCGCGCGCGAAGCGCAGATCTGCTACGCGACGGTGGCGCTCGCAACGGACTACGACTGCTGGTACGAAGGTCAGGCCGCCGTCACGGTCCAGCAGGTGATCGAGACGATGCAGCGCAACGTCTCCGCCGCCCGCGAGGTGATCCGCGCCGCTGCGCAGAGCGCCGGCGCCCTGGCCGAGCGCAACTGTGGCTGCGGGCGCGCGCTGGAGCACGCGGTGATGACCGCCCGCGAAGCGATGCCGGCGGAGGCGCGCGAGCGCCTCAAGCTGCTGCTCGGGAGCTGAAGGGATGCTGCTGGTGGTGGGAAGCGTGGCGCTCGACTCGGTCGAGACGCCGTTCGGAGCGCGCGAGGACGCGCTGGGCGGCAGCGCGACGTATTTCTCGGCGGCGGCCAGCCTGCTCGCGCCCGTGCAGGTCGTGGGCGTGGTGGGCGACGACTTCCCGTTCGCGGAGCTCGAGTTCCTGCGCGCCCGCGGCGTGCACCTCGATGCGCTGGAGCGCGTGCCGGGTCGGACGTTCCGCTGGAAGGGCCGCTACGGGTACGACCTCAACTCCGCGCAGACCCTCGACACGCAGCTCAACGTCTTCGAGCATTTCGAGCCGCGCCTCGACGCGCGCGCCCGCCGCGCGGACCGGCTCTTCCTCGGCAACATCGACCCGGAGCTGCAGCTGCGGGTGCTGCAGCAGGTCGAGCGCCCGCGGCTGGTCTGCGCGGATACGATGAACTACTGGATCTCGTCCAAGCGGGAGCAGCTCATGGCGCTGCTGCCGCGCATCGACGTGCTGATGGTGAACGACGCCGAAGCGCGCCAGCTCGCCGGAGAAGCCAACGTGATGAAGGCGGCCGCCGCGATCGAGCGGATGGGCGCGCGCGCCGTCTGCATCAAGCGCGGAGAGTACGGCGCGCTGCTCGTCTCGGGAAGCGAGGCGTTCTTCGCGCCGGCCTACCCGCTGGCGAACGTAGTGGATCCGACCGGCGCCGGGGACAGCTTTGCCGGCGGCTTCCTCGGCCTCCTGGACCGCACCGGGGCCTCCGATCTGGCTGCGCTGCGCCAGGCGGTAGTGATGGGCTGCACCATCGCCTCGTTCGCCGTGGAGGCCTTCTCCCTCGACCGCCTGCGCGACCTGACCCTGGCCGAGGTGCGCTCCCGATTCGAAGCCTTCCGCAAGCTGACCGACTACGAAGCGTTGCACGCATCGATCACCTGACTTGAAGTCGACCTGTCTACCAGCGACAGCATCCTCTTCGATCCGGCGCCTTCGGCGCCTCCACGAGGGGGGAGCTCGCTCCCCCCTCGACCCCCCAAGAGATCATTGTCCGCCGAATCGAGCGCTGCGCGTGTGCGGGTGCCTTGAAGTCGGAGCACCTCCGGTGTACTGAGGGCGCCGGCCCGATGCGGACCGCCATCCTCACCGACGTGCACGCGAACATCGAGGCTCTCGCGGCGTGCATCGCCGCGGCGGAGCGCGAGAAGGTCGACCGCTTCGTTTGTCTCGGAGATACGGTCGGTTACGGGGCGAACCCGAACGAGGCCTGCGACCTCATCCGCGCGCGCTGCGAATTCGCCGTGCTGGGCAACCACGACGCGGCGGTCGCCGGCCGGATGGACTACAGCTACTACTATGCGGCGGCGCGCGAGGTGCTCGACTGGACC
>Ga0209690_1001571_pt1 | contig 12931 bp, 7 predicted proteins | sample GraSoiAngelo_150_FD_186164 | JGI IMG/M metagenome (GOLD analysis project Ga0209690, IMG submission 186164) | Grasslands soil microbial communities from the Angelo Coastal Reserve, California, USA - 14_1009_09_40cm (SPAdes) (version 2) | ecosystem: Environmental > Terrestrial > Soil > Grasslands ...
CGCGCTGCCGAATCTCCTCGCGGCGCTGCGCCAGCGTACCGCCCTCTCCGTCACCGAGCGCGAGCGCGTCGTCACCCTCACGGGACCCGAGCTGTGGGACGTTCCCTACCTCTTCATGACGGGGCACGGGAACGTGCGCTTCTCGGACGAAGAGGTGAAACAGCTGCGGCGCTGGCTCGAGCAGGGGGGCTTCCTGCACGCCGACGACGACTACGGCATGGACAAGTCCTTCCGCCGTGAGATCGCGCGCGTCTTCCCCGATCATCCCCTGGTTGAGGTCCCGTTGAGCCACCCCATCTATCACCTGGTGTACGACTTCCCCAGGGGCATCCCCAAGATCCACGAGCATGATGGCCTGCCGGCGCAGGGTTTCGGTATCTTTTTGGGCAACCGGCTGGTCGTGTACTATTCCTATCAGACCGACCTGGGTGACGGGTGGGAGGATCCCGAGGTTCACCACGATCCTCCGGAGCTTCACGAGGCGGCACTACGGATGGGGGTCAACCTGTTCACTTACGCCGTGAGCGCGACGCGGTGACCGACACTGCCCTTCGGCTGCGGCGGCTCGGCGGGCCGCACGCCCGCGCCCGCGCCGGAGCCGTGCTGCTCACGAGCGCGGGCGTCGCGTTTGCGATCGCGGGAGCGGGGCTGACGCTCGCGCCGCGCGTCGCGGCAGTGGTGGTGGCGTGGCTCCTGATCGCGGGGACAGCAGGCGCCGCGGTGTGGCTCGTGCGCCGGGCGGGACGCCCCGCCGCGGCCGCCGCCGTGGGGCGGCTGGTCGAGACGACCGCCGGTACTCGCGCGGGGAGCGTGGTGGGCGTGCTCGCGCCGGGGGCGAGCGCCGGAGCGAGCGCGGAGCTCCTGGGGCTGGCGGACGCTCGAGCCGCGGCGGTGGTCGAGCGCGCGGCGCCGGCGGTGGGCCGGCTGTTGGCCCGTGGCACGCGGACCTCGCTCATGATAGGCGCGGGCACGGCGGCATTGGGCGCCGTGCTGTTCGTGGCATCGTCACCCGGCGCGGGGCGGGCGGCGGCGTTCTGGCACCCGCTCCGCGCCATGGTCGATGCACGTGCGCCGGTGCGTCTCGCCGTGGACCGCGCGACCGTGCGCCGCGGTGACAGCGTCACGGTCACGCTCGAAGTGCCGGCGGCGACACGGGCCATCCTGTGGACGCGCGGCCCGGGCGAGCCATGGCGCGGGGCGCCGATCGCGCTCGATTCGCGGGGCCGCGCCACGCGGCGGCTAGGGCCCCTCGAGTCCGACCTCTATCTCCGGGCTTCGAGCGGCAGCCGGCGCTCGGTCGAGCGCCGGGTCAGCGTGGCACTGCCCGCGTTCCTTGCCGGTCTCGAGCTCACCGCCCGGTATCCCGAGTACCTCGCCCGTCCCGACGAGCCGCTCGTGCCCGGCCCGGATCTGGTGGCGATCCCCGAAGGCTCAGTGATCCTGACGAGCGGCACGGCGAGCGTCGCGCTGGCGACGGCGGCGTGGCGCCGCGAGACCGGGCCGGCAGGACGCGCACGCCTCGCCGTGGATGGGGCTCGCTTCTCGGGCCGGCTGCCCGCTCCACCGTCCGCTTCCGGCACGTGGCTGCTCGACCTCGCGGCGGCGGACGGCACGCCGCTCGAGGGCGACGTACCCCAGCTGCGGCTGCGCGTGGTGCCCGATTCCGCGCCCGTCGTGACGGTCCCCATCCCGGGCCGCGACACGACGCTGCCGCTATCGCTCAAGCAACCGCTCGTGATCGACGCACGGGACGATCACGGTCTGACTCGCCTCGAGGTGGTGAGCTGGCGGGTGAGTCAGACGGGGAAGCAGGGGGCGGCCGTGCGCGAGTCGCTGGATGTGTCGGGCGCGGGTGAGCGGGCCATCGTTCAGGGGGATCTCGATGCGGAAGGGCGCGGGCTCTTGCCCGGCGACACGCTGCGGCTCCGCGTCGAGGCGTGGGACAACGTCCCCGCCCCCGGCACTCACGTGGGGCGAAGCGCGGAGATCGCGCTGCGGCTGCCGAGCCTCGAGGAGCTGCGCGCGGCGACCCGCGCCGCGGCGCGGGACGTGGCCGCCGCGGCGGACTCGCTCGCCCAGGCGGAGCGCGAGCTGGGGACGCGGACGCGGGACCTGGCACAGCAGCGGTCCCGCGAGGCCGGCGGCACCCGTCGCCCCGCGGACGCGCGCGACGGACCGCTTCCCTTCCAGGCGACGGAGCGCGCGCAGGCCGTCGCGCGCGAGCAGGAGGCGCTGCAGCAGCGGGTTCAGGAGCTGTCGCGCGCGGTGGAAGAGATCATGCGCGCCGCCCAGGCCGCCGGGCTGGGCGACACGGCGTTCCAGGCGCGGCTGCGCGAAGTCCAGGAGCTGCTGCAGCGCGCAGTGACGCCGGAGCTGGCGGCGCGGCTGCGGGAGCTGCAGGAGGCGCTGGCGCGGCTCGATCCGGAGGCGACGCGCCGCGCGCTCGAGCGCCTCGCCGAGGCGCAGCAACAGCTCAAGGCTCAACTCGAGCGTAGCGAGGAGCTGTTCCGCCGGGCCGCCGTCGAGGGCGCGCTGGCGTCGCTCGCGGCCGACGCCGAGGACCTGCGGCGGCGTCAGGCCGAGTGGAATCGCGACGACGCCGCGCGGCCGGACAGCGCCGGCGCGGCGCGGCAACGCACGCTCGCCGACCGCGCGGACTCCTTGGCCCGCGGCATCGAGCGGGTCGCCACGGACCTCCGGGCGGGCCCCCGCACCCCGCTCGCGGCGCCGCAGCAGGCCGCCCGCGCGGCAGGCGCGGCGATGCAGCGCGCCGCGCAAGCGGCGGACGACGCTCGCGCCGCGGCCGCGGCGGAAGCCGGGACGGAGGCCGAGCAGCAGCTCGCGGGCGTGCCGGATGCGCTGCGCGGTCAGCGCGACTCGCTGGCGCGGGAGTGGCGCGGTGAGACGCTGGCGGCGCTCGACCGGGCGCTCTCGGAGACGGCCGCGCTCGCGCAGGGACAGGAGCACGTCGCCGACGCGCTGCGGCGCGGCGAAGCGGGCGCCGCCACCCGGTCGCGGCAGGCGGCAGTGGAAGAGGGGACCGACGCGGTGGCACGCCAGATCCGCGAGGCGGCGGGGAAGCACGCGCTCGTGTCGCCGCAGCTGGACGCGGCGCTGGGCTATGCGAAGCGACAGATGGCGGCGGCGCGCGCCCAGCTGGAAGAAGCCGACCCCAACGCCGCCGAGGCGGCGACCCTCGCCGACGACGCCGTCGACGCGCTGAACGCCACGGCCCTGGCGCTCGCCCGGAGCCGCAGCCAAGTGGCGGGTGGGAAGTCGGGGAGCGGGTTTGCCGAAGCAGTGGAGCAGTTGGCGCGCCTGGCGCGTGATCAGCAGGGGCTGAATGGTCTGGCCCAGGGCCTGTTGCCGCTGATGGGGTTGAGCGGGGAAGCCATGCTGCAGCGGCTCCAGGCTCTCGCCGCGCGCCAGCGTGCCCTCGCGGAGCAGCTCGAGCGGCTCCAGGCCGAAGGCGCGAACGCCGCTGCCGGTCCGCTCGCGCAGGAGGCGAAGGAGCTCGCACGTCAGCTCGAGGCCGGGCGCCTCGACCAGCAGACCATCGAGCGCCAGCAGCGGCTGTACCGCCGACTGCTCGACGCCGGCCGCACGCTCTCGAACGACGAGCCCGACGAGAACAAAGAGCGCGTCAGCCGGTCCGCGACCGGAGACAGCGTGCACATCCCCGACATCCTGAAGCCGGGCGCGACGGGCGCGGGCCCGCGGCTCCGATATCCCAGGTGGGAGGAGCTCCAGGGTCTCACCCCCGAGCAGCGTCGGTTGGTGCTCGAGTATTTCCGGAGGCTGAATGCGCCGCCTCCCCGGTCGCCGTGAGTGCGCGGCTGAAGCCGCGGCTCGGCACGTTGCTGGTCGTCGCGACCACCGTGCTCCTGTGCGCTCGCGCCCTGCCGGCCCAAGCGATCGGCCAGGGCTTCGAGCTCGAGCGCGCCGGCCAGTACGATCAGGCGGCGGCCATCTATCTCGCGACGCTGCGGGCCGAACCGACCAACCTCTCGGCGCTGCTCGGGCTCGAGCGCGTGCTGCCGCCCATCAACCGCCTCGGCGAGCTGCTGCCGGCGGCCCAGCGGGCGGCGGCGGCGAGTCCGAGCAACGTGGCGCTGCGGGGAGTCCTGCTGCGCACGTACGTGACCCTGAACGAGCCCGACAGCGGGCGCGCGGTGGCGCTGCGGTGGGCCGCGGCCGCGCCGGGCGACGAGGCCCCGTACCGCGAGTGGGCGATGGCGCTCGAGGACGCGCACCGCCACGGGCAGGCGCGCGACGTGCTCCTTTTAGGTCGACGCGCGCTCGGCCGCCCCAGCGCGTTCGGGATCGAGCTGGCGGAGCTGAGCCAGCTCTCGGGCGACTGGGAAGGCGCGGCGCGTGAATGGGCCGCGGCGCTGACGGACGCGCCGGTGCAGCTGCCGAACGCGGCGAGCGCGTTGGCCGAGGCGCCCGACGCGCAGCGCGAGCGCATCGCGCGCCTGCTCACCGGGGGGACCCCGTCGACGCTCACACGCCGGCTCGCGGGCGAGCTGCTGCTGAACTGGGGGCAGCCACTGCGCGCGTGGGCGGTGTTCGAGCCGAGCGTCGCCACGCCCTCGGCGGACGCGGCGTTCGCGGCCCGGCGTTTCGCCGACCTTGCAGGCGCTCGCAGCACGCCCGACGCCCGGCGCGCGCGCGCGCTCGCGCTCGCGCGCTACGCCGACCTGGCGCCCGAGGTGGGAGGGGCGGCCGCCCGGGCGCGCGCCGACGCGGCGCGCGCTTTCATCGAGGCAGGCGATCGGGTCGCCGCGCGCGCCGTGCTCGAACGGGTCGCGCAGGACTCGAATGCGCCTCCCGACGCCCAACGACTGGCGCAGCGCGCCGTGGTCGAGGCCCTGATCGAGGGGGGACAGCGCAACGAGGCAGCGCAGCAGCTGGCGACCAATGCCCGGCTGTCCCCCGACGACCGCGCCAGCCTACGCCTCCAGCTGGTGCGCGCCCGAATTGCGGCCGGCGAGTTGGACCGCGCCGACACGGAGCTGGCGCGCGACTCGAGCGTCGAGGCACTCGCGCTGCAGGGGTGGATCGCCCTGTATCGCGGGAGGTTGAGAGAGGCCCAGCGGTTGTTTCTCGCCGCGGGGCCGTACGCCGGAGACCAGCGCGACGCCGTCGACCGCACGACGATGGTCGCCTTGCTGCAGCGGGTGCCGGACGACTCGTTCCCCGAGCTCGGCAGCGCGCTGTCGTTGCTCGCCCGGGGTGACTCGCTCCGCGCCGTCGCGGCCCTGCGGCTTGCGGCTGCCCGCCTGGCAACGGGGGAAAGTGGGGGCGGGGGGCGGCCGGACCTCCTGCTCCTGGCCGGACGCGTGGCGGCCCGGCTCGACACCCTGCAACAGGGCACCGCGCTCGCGCTGTTCGACGAAGTGGTCAGCACTGGGGGGCAGGGCGCGGCCGCGCCCGCTGCCGAGCTCGAGTGGGCCCGGCTGCTCGAACGCCGGGCGCAGACGGCGGAGGCGATCCGACATCTCGAGCACCTGATTCTCACCTATCCCGGGAGCGCGGTGGTGCCCGAGGCGCGACGCGAGCTGGAACGGGCGAAGGGGGCGATTCCGCGGTCATGAAGCGGAGAGAGTTTCTCACGACGCTACGGCGCTACGTCGCCACGACGGTCAGTGTCCCGCTGATCTCCGTCGTACCGTCGTACCGTCGTACCGTCGTAGCGTCGCTGCTGATTCCCATGGACGACGCTCAGGGCGATCACCTCAAGGCATACGGCGTCACCTATCGCGTCGTGCAGGCGGGGATCAAGGCCGAGTGGCTCCTGAACTATCGCGGCGGATCGTTCCTGCTGCCGGACGGGCCCGCGATCCGGCGCGACGCGGCGCTCGCGGGGGTGAGCGTCGAGCCCGTGGAGGAGGCCCACGTGACGGCCATCCGCGGAGAGATCGAGGCGAGCAACATGGACGCCGTGCCGCTCGAAAAGGCGCCCAAGGTCGCCGTATACGTGCCGCCCAACGCGCCGCCCTGGGACGACGCCGTCACGATGGCGCTGCAGTACGCCGGGATTCAATTCGACAAGGTGTGGGACTTCGAGGTGATCGGCGGGAAGCTCGTGGGCTACGACTGGCTGCACCTGCACCATGAGGACTTCACCGGGCAGTATTCCAAGTTCTACCTCATTTATGCGGGCGCGCCGTGGCTCGCCGAGATGGTGCGATTCAACACCGACGCGGCCAAGCGGCTGGGCTTCGTCACCGTCCCCGACCTGAAGAAGGCGGTGGCCCGGAAGATTCGGGACTACGTGACGAACGGCGGGTTCTTGTTCGCGATGTGCACCGCCACCGAAACGCTCGACCTGGCACTGGCGGCGGAGCGCGTGGACATCGCGGCCGCCTTCGCCGACGGCACCCCGATGGACCCGCAGGCGGACGCGAAGCTCGACTGGTCGAAGGCCCTCGCCTTTACGAGCGCGCAGGTGGAGCCCAACCCGCAGATCGCGAGCTTCTCGGACATCGACGGGCACCAGGTCAACGCCGGGCCGCGCCGCCAACCGCTCGGCGCCTTCAAGCTCTTCAACTTCAGCGCCAAGATCGATCCCGTGCCGACGCTGCTGGTGCAGAATCACCGCCAGGTGATCCCCGATTTCTACGGCCTGACGACGTCGTTCTTGCGCAGTCGCTTGAAGCCCAGTGACGTGGTGCTCGCGGACGAAGAGGGCGCTCCCTGGGTGAAGTACATCAACGGCAACCATGGGAAGGGGACGTGGACGTTCTTCGGTGGCCACGACCCGGAGGACCAGCAGCACCAGATCGGCGATCCACCGACCGACCTGTCGCTGCATCCTCATTCCCCGGGCTACCGGCTGATCCTCAACAACGTGCTCTTCCCGGCGGCCAAGAAGCGCGAGCTGAAGACGTGAGCGTCGAGCGCCTGGCCCCCGAGGTCCGCGACCTGTTGCGCGCCGAGATCGCGGCCGCTCGCGGGAGGGAGGTGTCGTTCGTCGCGTGCCTCGATGCGAACGGGCTGATCGTCGACGCCCGAGTCGTGGCGCGGGGGACGGTGGACGCCGTGCTCGCCCTTCCGGGAATCGCGGTGCGCGGCGAGCTGTTGCTGCACAACCACCCGAGTGGCGTGCTCGAGCCGTCGGGCGCGGATTTGAGCGTCGCGGCACGGCTGCACGACGGTGGCGTCGGCTTCGCGATCGTGGACAACGAGGTGACCGACTGCTACGTGGTGGTCGAGTGCCCCCGGCCGCGCGCCACCACGCGGATCGACCCGATCGACGTCGCCGCGCTCCTCTCGCCGAGCGGTCCGGTGGCGCGAGCGCTCGGCAGCTTCGAAGATCGCCCCAGCCAGCGCGACATGGCGGCCTACGTCTCCGACCTCTACAACGACGGCGGCGTCGGCATGCTCGAAGCCGGGACCGGGGTGGGGAAGTCGTTCGCCTATCTCGTGCCGGCGCTCGTGTGGGCCCGCGAGAACGGGGAACGGACCGTCGTCTCGACCAACACGATCAATCTGCAGGAGCAGCTCGTCGGCAAGGATCTCCCGATCCTCGCGCGCGCGCTCGGCACGGGCGACCATTCGCCGACGTTCGCGCTGCTCAAGGGGTGGCGGAACTACATCTGCCTGTCGCGCCTCGACCAGGCCCGGGAGCAGGGGGACTCGCTGTTCGAGGACGAGCGCCGGGCGGAGCTCGACGGCCTCGCGGCGTGGGCCGCCCGGACGAGCGACGGCTCGCTCGCCGACCTCGCCGACGAGCCGAGCGGCGAGGTGTGGGACGCGGTGGCGGCGGAGTCGGATCTGTGCACCCGGCTCAAGTGCCCGCACTTCGACCGCTGCTTCCTGTTTCAGGCACGACGGCGCGCGGCGGAGGCGGACGTCGTGGTCGTGAACCACCACCTGCTCGCATCCGACCTCGGCGTGCGCATGGCGTCGGACAACTGGCAGGAAGCCGCCGTGCTGCCGCCGTATCGCCGACTGGTCTTGGACGAGGCCCACCATCTCGAAGACGTGGCCGCGATGCATCTCGGCGCCCAGGTCAGCATGCTCGGTGTGCAACGCCTCCTGTCCCGGCTCGAGAAGAACGGTCGCGGGCTCCTCCCCACGCTGCGCTCGGCGCTGTTCCGCCGCGACGACCTCTTGTCCGCCGCGAGCCGCGAGCTGACGCAGCAGAGCCTGGTCGACGCGCTCGCGGCGGCGCGCCGCGCCGCGGACGACGTGTTCACGCGACTGGCGCGACGGCTCGACGGCGAGCCGGGTCCGGCGCCGGTGCTGCGCCTCTCGGACGGGTTCCTCACGGACGCGGTGTGGGACGAAGGGTTGGGCGTGGCGCTCGACAATCTGCTGCTCGCCTTCTCGCGCCTGTCGGAAGGCGCCGCGATGATCGCCGATCGGCTGTCACTCGACGACCCCTCGGAGCGGCGCGCGCAGCTGGTCGGTGAGCTGCGCGGCGTCGTGCGGCGGCTCGACGCGGCGGCGGCGGGCCTCACGGCGACGCTGCGGCCGCCGGCCGCCGGTCCCGCCGCGGTGCGGTGGCTCGAGCGGCGCGGGCGGAAGACCCCGAACGTCTCCCTCGCCGCGGTACCGCTCGACCTGGCGCCGATTCTCAAGGAGAACCTGTTCGACCGGATCGAGTCGGTGGTCCTCACGAGCGCCACCCTCGCGGCGGGTGGAGACTTCGGCTACCTCGAGGAGCGGCTCGGGCTCGACCTGCCGCCGGCGCGGACGAAGGTGCGTGAGATCCATGCATCGCCGTTCGATTACGCCTCGCAGTGTCTGTTCGGGATTCCCACCGATCTCCCCGAGCCGCGGGACGACGAATCGGGCCACGGCGCCGCCGTCGCGCGCGTACTCGTGGAGCTGGCCCACGCATCGGACGGCGGCATGTTCGTGCTGTTCACGAGCCATGCGGCGTTGCGCCGGGCGGCGGAGGCGGTGCGCGACTCGGTCGGCGGCCGGTGGCCCCTGTTCGTGCAGGGCGAAGGGCAGCGCGACCACCTGCTGCGACGCTTCCGGGAGGCAGGCTCGGGGATTCTGCTTGGAACGGACTCGTTCTGGGAGGGCGTCGACGTACCCGGGCGCGCGCTGCGGGTGCTGATTCTCGCGAAGCTGCCCTTCAAGGTGCCGACGGAGCCGCTCACGGCCGCGCGGCTGGAGCGGTTGGAGGCGCGCGGTTTGAACGGCTTCGCGCACTACCTCGTCCCCAATGCGGCCCTGAAGCTCAAGCAGGGGTTCGGGCGCCTGATCCGCAGCCGCGCGGACGTGGGGGCGGTCGTGCTGCTGGACCGCCGCGTGGTTACGAAGCGCTACGGCGCGATGATCCTCGAAGGCTTGCCTCCGGCGACGCGGCTGGTGGGCCACTGGGCGGATGTGCGGGGCGCCTGCGAAGAGTTCTTTGCGCGGCACGGTATTGGCGCCGAGGAACGGGCGCTGCAAGGCGGGACGGGGCGGTAACGGGTGACGGCGGAAGAGCGTAGATTCAGCGTAGAGGGGACCGTGACCCAATTCAGCAAGCGCTTGGCGGCGCTACCCACCTACCCCATGGCCGAGATTCCGGCGATCAAGCGCCGGCTCGTGCAGCAGGGCGTCGATGTCATCGACGTCGGGGCGGGGGACGCTGATTTCGCGCCGCCGGAGGTGGCGGTGGAAGCGCTGGCCCACGCCATCCGCGATCCGGCGATGAGCCGCTACGCGTTTCAGCTCGGCCTGCCGGCGTTCCGCGAGGCCGCCGCCGCATACATGAAGCGGCGCTTCGGCGTGCGGTTCGATCCGTTCACCGAGCTGCACCCGCTCCTGGGATCGAAGGAAGGGATCGCGCATCTCGCGATGGCGCTGCTCGACCCGGGCGATGTGGCGATCGTCCCCGAGCCGGGCTACGCGGTGTACGAGGGCGGGACCGTGCTCGCGGGTGCCGAGCCGTACCGCTACGCGCTGGCGCCGCGAACCGGTTTCCTGCTGGAGCTGGACGAAATCCCGACCGATGTGCTCCGCCGTGCCAAGCTCGTTTACCTGAACTACCCCAACAATCCCACTGCCACGATCGCGCCGCGAGAGTACCTCGAGCGCACGGTCGCGTTCTGTCGGAAGCATGGGATCGTCATCGTGTACGACAATCCCTACTGCGAGATCACCTTCGACGGACACGTGGCGCCCAGCATCTTCGAGATCGCGGGGGCGCGCGACATCGCCGTCGAGTTCCACTCGCTGTCCAAAACGTTCTGCATGACCGGCTGGCGGCTCGCGTGGGCCGCGGGGCGGCCGGAGCTCATCGCGGCGCTGGGGCGCGTGAAGAACTACGTGGACACGGGTGCGTTCCTCGCGGTCCAGGCCGCAGGGGCGGCGGTGCTGCCGCAGGCGGAGGAGCTGGCGCAGGGCTACGTCGCGCGCTTTCGGGAGCGGCGCGATGCGATGCTGCCCGCGCTCCGCGCCCAGGGGTTCGAGCCCGAGACGCCCGAGGCGACGATGTACGTGTGGGTGCCGCTCCCCGAGGGCGTCGCCTCCGCGGCGTTCGCGCGTCGCGCGCTCACGGAGGTGGGAGTGGTGACGCTCGCCGGGAGCGGGTTCGGGGCGGGCGGGGAGGGGTTTTTCCGCATCGCGCTCACGGTCGACACACCGCGGCTGGTCGAGGCGGCCGAGCGGTTGGGAAAGGTGCTCGCCGCTGTTTGAGATCCGGAGACCCGGGCGCGAGTTCCGGCGGCTCACCTGGGTCGTCAGCGCCGTGGCGCACGTGACGATCATCGTCCTGGCGTTCAGCGGGTCGTGGCGGATCGACCGACCGCAGGGGTTGATCACGATCATCCCGCCGTCACCGCCGCAGCCGCCCGAGCTGCCGCCGTTCGGCGGCACGCGGCGCGGCGTGGGACCGAGCGGCGGCTTGGGACGTCCGGTGCCGAACGCCGGCGCGCCCGACACGACGCGGCCCATCCCGGCCCCGGTCGGCAGGCCCGACTCGACGCTCGCCGCGAGCCCCCGGGCGGAGGGCCCCCATATCGTGAGCCCGCCCCAGGTGGGCGATGGTCGGCTCTGGGTGTCGCCGCGCCCCGCGCTGCCGACCGAAGTCGCCGACGTGCTGTACGAGCCGCAGGAGAGCCGGGACACGACGGTGGTGCACCGGCTCCGCGCCATGGTCGACTCGCTCAACGTCGTCATCGATCAGGATCAGCGATCCCGGCAGCGCCCGGTCTGGACCACGGACGTGGCCGGGAAGGTGTTCGGCATCGACTCGCAGTTCATCCACGTGGCGGGGATCAAGATTCCCACGGCCGCCCTCGCGCTCCTGCCGATCACCCTGCCGCAGGGGAACTACGACGAGCAACGGCGGGCACGCCAGCTGGACGAGATGCGGGAGGACTTGATGCAGGCGGCCCGGCGCACCGAGACCCTGCGGCTCTTCAAGCAGTACGTGCGCGACCTGCGGGCGCGGAAGCAAGCGGAGCGTGATGCCGCCCGCCGGGCGCGGGGCGATACGACGGAAGCGAAAGGGGATACTGTGAAAGTCGTCCCCTAAGCGAAGCAGGACGCCACGACGTTACGTCGTACGAGGGCCCGAACGACTTACAACGTAGCGTCGTAGCGTCGTGTGACGGCTTCCTCCAGCCGTTTCAGCGCCGCCTCTTTCCCCACCACATACAACAGCTCGTTGACCGGCTCCGAAACGGTTCCGCCAGTGAGTGCGATCCGGATCGGCTGAAAAATCTTTCCTGCCGCGACGCCCTGCTGCTCCGCCAGCGCGCGCAACGTCCGCTCCAGCGCCTCCGGCGTCCAATCCGCGGCCTTGAGGACGGCGAGGCTGGCCTCAAGCGACGCCTTGTAGGCCGCCGGATCCTTCGCGATCTCCTTCTTTGCCTTCTCGTCGACGACGACGTGCTTCGGGTCCAACCGGGCGGCTACCTGGCGCGCGACATCGAGCGTGGTACGCGACCGGGTCTTCACCGCGGCGATCGCCTTGAGCACCGCCTCCCGGTTGCCGTTGACACCAAGCTTCTCGAGCTGCGGAGCCACGAGGGGGTAGAGTTCCTCGGCGGGCGTCATCGAGAGGTACTGCCCGTTCATCCACTCGAGCTTCGTCATGTCGAAGATCGCGGCTTTTTGCTGAATCCCGGCGAAGGAAAACAGCTGGATCATCTCGTCCAGCGTCATGATCTCGCGGTCGCCCCCGGGACTCCAGCCGAGCAGGGCCAGGAAGTTGCGCATCGCGGCGGGGAGGATGCCCATGTGCTGATAGTCGCCCACGGCCGTGGCGCCGTGGCGCTTGGAGAGCTTCTTGCCGTCGGGTCCGTTGATCATCGGCACGTGGCCGAACACCGGCAGCGGCGCGTCGAGCGCCTGGTACAGCGCGATTTGCTTGGGCGTATTCGAGATGTGGTCGTCGCCGCGCAGCACGTGCGTGATCCCCATGTCGAGATCGTCCACGACCACGGCCAGGTTGTAGATCGGTGTGCGGTCCGAGCGCAAGATGATGAAGTCCTTGATGTCGGCGCCCTGGAAGGAGATCCGGCCGTGCACCGCGTCCTCCCAGGCGATCTCCCCGGGCGGGACGCGGAACCGAATCGCGCCCTCCTCCATGTACGCTTTGCCCTCGGCGAGGAGGCGGTCGGCGATTTCCTGGTGGCGCTTCAGGCGAGCGCCCTGGAACACGAGCTCCTCGTCCCAGTCGAGGCCCAGCCAGGAGAGCCCGTCGAGGATCACCTGCGTATGCTCGTCGGTCGAGCGCGCTTTGTCGGTGTCTTCGATGCGCAGCAGGAACTTGCCGCCTTCGTGACGGGCGTACAACCAGTTGAACAGGGCGGTGCGGGCGCCTCCGACGTGGAGATAACCCGTGGGAGAGGGGGCGAAGCGGACGCGGATGTTCATCGGGGTTAGGGATTAGGGGCTCGGGGTTAGGGCTGTAAGGACCGAGCCCCAAGCCCCTAGCCCCGAACCCCTGGCTCCACTACGGAGAGGGGGGGATTCG
>Ga0209690_1001575_pt1 | contig 12916 bp, 13 predicted proteins | sample GraSoiAngelo_150_FD_186164 | JGI IMG/M metagenome (GOLD analysis project Ga0209690, IMG submission 186164) | Grasslands soil microbial communities from the Angelo Coastal Reserve, California, USA - 14_1009_09_40cm (SPAdes) (version 2) | ecosystem: Environmental > Terrestrial > Soil > Grasslands ...
CCGGCCGTCGTCGCCGATCTTCACCTGCAGCCGCATGACGTCGCCGCAGGCGGGCGCGCCCACCAGGCCCGTCCCGACGTTCGGGTCGGCCTTGTCCAGCGTCCCGACGTTCCGCGGGTTCTCGTAGTGGTCCAGGACCTTGTCGCCGTACGCCATGTTCGCTCTCCCTCGGACTGCGGAATCTATCAATTTGGATGCATCCGGTCCAGATTGGATGCCGGACCAGACGTTCAGTGGGCCGCCCACTCGATCTTCGAGAGGTCGATCCCTTCCTTGGCCATCTCGTACAAGGGGCTCATCGCCCGGAGCTTGTTCACCTGGTCGACGACGTACTTGCCGACGAAGTCCACCTCGGCCTCGGTGTTGAACCGGCCGATCCCGAACCGGATGGACGTGTGCGCGAGGTCCTCGCTCACCCCACAGGCCCGCAAGACGTACGAGGGCTCGAGGGACGCGCTGGTACAGGCCGATCCCGAGGAAACGGCCACGTTCTTGATGGCCATCATCAGCGCCTCGCCCTCGACGTAGGCGAAGCTCACGTTCAGGTTCCCGGGCAGGCGATGCTCGGGGTGACCGTTCAGCTCCAGGTGGTCGAGGTGGCTGAAGAGGTAGTCCTGCAGCTTCTGGCGCAGCTTGCCGGTGCGCAGCCCCTCCTCGACCATCTCGCGCTCGGCGATCTCCGCCGCCGCGCCGAACCCCACGATCGCGGGCACGTTCAGCGTGCCGCTGCGCATTCCGCGCTCGTGACCGCCGCCGTCGATGATCGGAGCGATGCGCACGCGAGGCTTGCGCCGCACCCAGAGGGCGCCGATGCCCTTGGGCCCGTAGAACTTGTGCGCGCTGATGGAGATGAGGTCGACCTTCATCTGCTCGACGTCGAAGGGCAGCTTGCCGATCCCCTGCACCGCGTCGCTGTGGAAGAGGATTCCCCTCTCCTTCACCACCGCGCCGATCTCCGCGATGGGCTGCACCGTCCCGATCTCGTTGTTCGCGAACATGATGGAGACGAGGATGGTCTTGTCCGTGATCGCGTTGCGGACCTGCTCCGGCGAGACGCGGCCGTCCTTGTCCACCTCGAGGTAGGTGACCTCGAAGCCCTGCCGCTCCAGCCGCTTGCAGGTGTCCAGCACCGCCTTGTGCTCGGTGCGGGTGGTGACGAGGTGATTTCCCTTCTCCCGGTAGAATTCGGCGACCCCCTTGATGGCGAGGTTGTCGGACTCCGTCGCACCCGAGGTGAAGACGATCTCCTTCTCGTTGCCGCCGATCAGGCTGGCGATCTGCTCCCGGGCCTTCTGCACGGCTTCTTCCGCCTTCCAGCCAAACGCATGGCTCCGGCTGGCGGCGTTGCCGAACTCGGTGGTGAGATAGGGCATCATCGCGTCGAGCACGCGTGGATCGAGCGGCGTCGTGGCGTTGTTGTCCATGTAGATGGGAAGCTTCAGCATCGCGTCGCCTCGAAGGCCCGGAATCAATCTGGACCGGATGAGTCTATTATAAGCGGGCCGTGTAGGCGTCAAGGTGGCACACTGCGTGCCGGCGGCGCGGTTGTTAGAGTGGCGGGCGCGCTTTGGAGAGGTCGGCGGATGACCAAGAGGAAGTGGATCGTGCGCATTGTCCTGGCGGCCGCGGCGGCGGCGCTGCTGATCGGGCTGCCGGGACTGTTGACGCGGAGCGTTGGCCCTGACACCGACCTGTCAGGCAGGCTCGGGCTCGCCGGCGGCGTCGGTGCGGTCACCTTCGCCGTGCTCTTCCTCGCCGGCGTGCTGACCAGCCTCACGCCGTGCGTCTACCCGCTCATCCCCATCACCGTCGGCGTGTTCGGCGCCCGCCAGGCGGAGCACCGTGCACGCTCGGTGGCGCTCTCGGCTACGTATGTCGGAGGGATCGCGGTCACGTTCTCCATCCTGGGCGTGTTCGCCGCGCTCTCCGGGAAGGCGTTCGGGTCCGCGCTTTCCTCGCCGTGGGTGGTCGCGGTCCTCGCGGTATTCATGGTCGCCCTGGCGGCCAGCATGTTCGGTGCCTTCGAGCTGAACCTGCCCGCGTCGTTACAGGAGAAGCTCGGGATGGTGCGTGGCGCGGGGTTCGCGCACGCGCTCGGGATGGGGCTGGTGGCCGGCATCGTGGCGGCGCCCTGCACCGGCCCGGTGCTCGCGGGCGTGCTCACGTACGTGGCGACGCGCAGGTCGGCGCTGCTCGGGTTCTGGATGCTGTTCAGCTACGCGCTCGGGATGGGGCTGCTCTTCTTCGTCCTCGGGGCCACCTCGCTCAAGCTGCCGCGCTCCGGCGCCTGGATGGAGACGGTCAAGAGCGTGCTCGGGGTGGCGCTGGTAGCCGCGGCGCTGGGCCTGGTGCTACCGCTCCTGCCCAGGCCGGCGCACCTGCCGGTCGGACCCCGCGCCATCGCCGTCGCCTCGGCGGCACTGGCATTCGCGGCGGTGGTCGCGGGCGCGCTCAGCCTGTCGTTCCACTCGGCGCGCCGCGAGCAGGCGCTCAAGGCCGCGACGCTCCTTTTGCTGCTCGGTGCGGTGGGGCTGCGCCTGGGCTGGTTCGGCAAGGCGCACGTTCCGGAGATCCCCTGGCTGCACGACGAGCGCGCCGCGCTCGAGCAGGCGCGCGCGAGCGGCAAGGGTCTCTTGGTGGATTTCTCCGCCGAATGGTGCGCCGCGTGCCAGGAGCTGGACGTCCACGTTTTTTCGCATCCGGACGTGAAGGCTGAAGTCGCCGAGCGCTTCGTTCCCCTGAAGATCGACGCTACCGAGGAGACGGACGAGGTCAGCCGCCTGGAGGCAAAGTACGGCGTCCCGGGCCTGCCGACCGTCCTGCTCATGGCGTGCAACGATCCGCCGCCGCAGCAGGCGGAGTGCGCCGTCCCGCAGGACGGACCGGGCCGGGTGACCGGCTTCATCCCGCCGTCGGAGATGATCGAGCGGATGAGGCGCGTGCAGTGACGGGCTGGCGGTGCTCGTTCGTCGCGGCGTTGCTGCTTGCCGCATGCGGGCGTGTGCCCGAGCAGGCGCTGCGCGACGAGCAGACCCGCGCGCGACGTTACCGGGACGCGTACGAGTCCACGGCCGCGGAGCTCGCCGCGGCCAAGGCGCGACTGGCGGAGCTCGAGAAGAGCTGCTCCGCGCCACGGTGACCGCTCGCTCGGTGAACCGCTGACGCCCCGCTTCGCTACCGGGTTTCATCCGGCGTGCGAGCTCCGAGGCAGCGACGCACCGCGGCGAGGAGGTTCTCGGGGGAGAAGGGCTTCTCCACGAATCCATCGGCGCGCAGCTCGCGCGCGGCGGCGGCTACCTCCCGGTCCGCGGACAGGAGAACCACGCGGGGGTCGAAGCCCTGGCGGCGGAGCTGCGCAAGCAGCTCGCGGCCGTCGATGTCCGGCATGCGCAGGTCGAGCACCAGCATATCCGGCGCGGGACCGGCGCGGATCTTCTCGAGGGCGGCGCGCCCGCCGCCGGCCCAGTCCGCGTCGACGCCGTGCTCGGCCAGGTACTCGCCCAGCATTCCCGCGATTGCCTCGTCGTCGTCGACCACCAGCACGCGCCCGACCGTGCCGCCGCTCTTCGGCGCCGGCTGGGCGCGCAGGGGCAGCCGCAGGACCAGGGTGTCCGGATCGGCCCGCAGCTCGCCGCCGTGCAGCGCGACGGCGTGGCGCGCGATGAACAACGCCATCCCGAGACCCTGCCGCCCCGGCTGCGCCTCCTCCCAGCGAGCCTCGAACGCCTGGGCCCGCTCGTGCGTGGTGAGCCGCGCGCCCGCCCAGCTGACGCGCAGCTCGGCGTGCTCGCCGTCGCGGAGGAGCTTGATCGTGAGCGGCGTCCCGAACGAGCGCGCGCGCAGCGCCAGCGCGCCGATCGTGCGCTCGATCCGCTCGCGATCGGCCAGGAGGGGCAGCTGACCACCACCTTCGACGTGGATGTCGCCGTCGGCGCCCAGCCTGCGGACCGAGCGCAGCGCCGATTCGACCAGCTCGCCGAGCTCGCAGGGCTCCTGGTGGAGGACGAAGCGCTGCATCTCGAGGCGCGAGACCTCCAGCATCTCCTCCAGCAGACCGTGGAGCCGCTCCGCTTGCCGCTCGAGGATCTCGACCGTCCGTGGATCGGCGGTCTCGCCCTTCTCGATCCGGCGGGAGAGCGAATACGCGAATCCCTTGATGCTGGTGAGCGGGGTCTTCAGCTCGTGCGCGGCGAGGCTCAGGAAGCGGTCCTTGCGCGCCTCGCGCTCGGCGGCGGCGAGCACCGCGCCCGCGCGGAGCAGCAGGGGCTCGAGTGGCTTCAGCGCGACCGGAGTCTGGGGCGCGAAGCGCAGCACCAAGGCGCCCACGGTCGCGCTGCCCATCCGGAGCGGGATGCTCACCGCGCGTCCGGCGCCCTCGCTGCGCCGCTCCGACGAGCTGGTTTGCAAGGTGCGCGCGGCCAGGTCCGCGGCGGGCACCCCGCCGTCCTGCCCGAACAGCACGGGCCCGCCCGGGCCGCGCCCGAAGACCGCCGCGGCTTCGGCGCCGGACAGCTCCCGCGCGATACGCGCGATGCGCGTGGCCAGCTCTCCGGTGCTCTCGCCCGCCAGCGCGGCGTCGGCGAGCTGCGTGGCGGCTCCCGAGGCGTGCCAGGCCAGCTCCAGGCGTCGCAGCCAGAGCGTCCGGCGGACGGTGGGGGAACGCCACATCTTGCGCAAAAGGCCGCGGACGACGAGCGCGCCGTCGCGAAGGAAGGCGAGCACGCTCCCGACCCGCGCCTGGCGCAACCGGAGCCCCACCGCAGTCGGCCAGGCTGGACCGGTGGCGAGGACGAGGGTCGGCCGTCCGCGGCGGCGGACGGCGGCGAGCAGCCCGCGTCCCCTCGGAACGTCGCGCAGGTTCATCGGCTCCGGCCCGGGGGTCCCATTTCGAGAACCCCTCTCAATCTGGGCAGGCCGGGAGGCCTCGGGGAGTGGGAAAAATGCCGGGAATCCGTGTGGGATAACGCGGCACGGCGCCTGCAACCGCGAGGCATGTGACCGGAATCGCACTTCTCTGCGCGGCTGCCGCCGTCGCCGAGCCGGCCCTGCGCGAGGCGCAGGCGGCCGCGCAGCGCGCGGCGGGCGGGACGGCGGCGGACGATGCGGGGCGGACGGCGCGGCTTCGCCGGTCGCACTGGGCGCCCGTCCTGCGCGGAGAGCTCTTGCGGCGCGACGATCTGCACAGCCGCGTGGGCGAGCTGCGCGGGTACCCGCTGCGGCAGGACGACGAAGGCGTCGCGAACACCTGGTCGATCACCCTGACCTGGGACTTCGCCCAGCTCGTGTATTCGCGCGAGGAATCGCAGCTGGCGCTGGCCCACGTGCACCTCGCGCGCGTGCGGCGCGAGGCCGCGGAAAAGGCGGCTGCGCTGTGGGTCGAGAGGCGACAGAGACGCGCGTCGCTTCCGGCGCTGAGCGGTGAGGCGCGACGCGAGGCCGCGCTGGAGCTGCTCCGGGTGACGGCGGAGCTGGATGCAGTCACGGGTGGCCTGTACCGCGAGCTGCTCGCGGGCGAGGAGGCCGAGCTGGCAGGGGAGGATCCATGAGGACGTCCTGGCCCATGGTCGCTGCGGCGGTGCTCGCCGCGGCGGCGTGCGCGCGCGTCGAGATGCCCCAGGAAGCCGACGGCGGGACGGCGGGGCCGCCGCGGAAGAAGCGGAGGAGGTGACAGACGCTGAGCTCGGCGCGCCCGACGCTCCGTCGGCTTTCGATGTGGTAGCGAGCCAGATGGCCCTCGAGCAGGTGATCGACGAAGCCATGGACGAGGGACAGCTCCTCGCCTCGACCGGCCGCAGCGAGACGGTGGTACTCGCGCCGGAGGCCTTGGTGGAGCGGGCGGCGGCGGCCATCGAGCATTCCCGGCTCTCCGCCGAGGAGCGTTCGCTGCTCGTCGGCGCGCGGGCGGCGATCTCCGCCGGAGCCGCCGAGCTGGATCTCGCGCCGGAGAAGCCACTTCTGGCCGGCGGCTACTGGCTGCTCGCGTCGACCCGGCTCAAGGATGCCGCCGGGCATCACCTGCAGGCGGCCGCCCGGTTCCACTACTCGGTCGCCGCCGCCGCGCGGACGGGCCCCACGCTGGTCGCGCCGCCGGCCGGCTCGACCACGGCCGCGAACCTGGCAAGGGTACGCGTCTCGGTGCCGGAGGGCGGCGGCGTCGTGAGCGTGGTGGGACCCTCGGGAGCGCTTGCCTCCGCGGCCGCGACCAGCGGCGTCCTGGAGCTCCAGCTCTGCCCCGCGTGGGCCGGATCCGGCTGCACGGCGCTGAGGGCAGGGCAGACGTACTCCCTCGCGCTCGATGGGAAGCCGGTTGCCGATGCCACGTTCGTCGCCTCGCAGTGCCCGAGGCTCGATCCGCCGCGCGCCGAGGTCAGGGTCCGGCCGCGCGACACCTCCATCCTCGCCGACGTACGCCTCGACTGGCCCGCGCGGGTCGCCTTGCAAGTCGGCACCTGCCCGGGGCCGTTCTGCGGAGTGGACGAGGGCTTCGCCAGCTGTGCGCCGGATCCGTGCACGCCGCCCGCCGAGGCCGGCTGCGCGGTGTCGTTGCGAGTCGACGGCCTGCTCAAGTCGACGCCGTATGCACTGCACCTGGTGCGCGCGCCCGGGGAGCAAGTCATGACGACCGGCGCGCTGCCGCGCCTGGCGATCTCGGAAGTGATGGCGTCGCCGCCGCTGCCTGTTCCTCGCAGCGACGGCGAGTACGTGGAGATCCTCAACGCGGGGACGACGGCGGCCGATCTGTCCCGGGCAGCGCTCGAGGGCATCGACGGCATCGCCCGCGCCGTGGCGCCCGACGCGACCGGCGCAGTGGTGCTGCTCCCGGGGGCTCGCGCTCTCGCGGTGGGCGCGTCCTTCGACGCGAGCCGCTACTCGCTCCCGGCCGGGGTACCGGTACTGCGCGCGTCCACGCAACGGCTCCTCGGGCGGGGGTTGTCGAACGACTCGCCGCCGCTCATCGCGCTGCTCGCCTCCGACGCCGACGGCGGCATCGCCGAGGTCGACCGCTATCCAGGCGCCGAGCCGAGGTGTGCCGCCGGACAAAGCATCGAGGCGGGGCGCTCGGGCACCTGGATGTGCGGAACCGACGGAGGCTCGCCGGGCCGGCCACCCTGAACGTTGGCGCACGCGGGCGGCGCGTGCTAGATGCGCTCGGAACGGGAATCGCGGAGCAGCCATGTCGGGCCACAATCGATGGACCAAGATCAAGCGCAAGAAGGAGGCGATGGGCGCCAGCAAGGGGGCGCTCTTCACCAAGCTGATCCGCGAGGTGACCGTTGCCGCCCGCACCGGAGGCGGCGACCCCGACCACAACGCCCGCCTGCGCTCCGCCGTCCTCGCCGCGCGCGAGGCGAACATGCCGAACGACACCATCACGCGCGCCGTCAAGAAGGGCACGGGCGAATTGGAAGGTGTCGCGTACGAGGAAATGACGTACGAGGGATACGGCCCGGCCGGAGTCGCGCTGGTCGTCGAAGTGCTGACCGACAACAAGAACCGCACCGCGGGCGACGTGCGCGCCATCTTCGCCAAGGCGGGCGGAGCGATGGGCGCGCACGGATCCGTCGCCTTCCAGTTCGACCGCAAGGGCATCGTTCCCGTGAAGAAGGGCCCCAGCGAAGACCAGGTGGTCGACCTGGCCCTGGATGCCGGGGCCGAGGACGTGGTCGCCGACGACGAGGGCGGATTCGAGGTGCGCACCGAGCCGGCGGCGCTGATGCAGGTGCACAAGGCGCTCGAGGGAAAGCTGCCGGTCGGCGCGCCGAAGATGGTCTTCCTGCCCAAGAGCACGATGCAGCTTTCGGGAGACGCCGCGGAGAAGGTCTTGCGCCTGATCGAGAACCTCGAGGAAAACGACGACGTGCAACACGTCTACGCGAATTTCGAGATGGACGAAGGCACCATCGCGCAGCTCGAGTCGCGCGCCTAGGGAGGGGACCTGCGCGTCCTGGGGATCGACCCCGGCTCACGGTACTGCGGGTTCGGCGTGGTCGAGGACGCCGGCGGCGCGCGCATGCGGCACGTCGACCATGGCGTCCTGGCGGTGGGCGAGGGAGGACCGGTCGAGGCACGGCTCGCGGCGCTGCACCTGGGGCTGGCGCAGGCATTGGACCGGCACCGCCCGCAGATCGTCGCCATCGAGGAGGTCTTCCACGCGCGCAACTCGCGCTCGGCGCTGGTGCTGGGCCAGGCGCGCGGCGTGGCGCTGCTCGCGGCGGCGCAGGCAGGCGCGCGAGTGCGCAGCTTCGCCCCGTCGATGATCAAGCAGGCGGTGACCGGCACGGGCAGGGCGGAAAAGGAGCAGGTGGGGCGCATGGTCTGCGTCCTGCTCGGCATCACGGTGCGCGAGCGCATGGACGCCACCGACGCGCTGGCCGCCGCGATCTGCGGGCTCTTGCGGGCGCGCGAACCCGTGGCGGCTTGCGAGGAGGAGCGTCGCCCGCGCGACTGGCGCGCGGCGCTGGGGCGGTCGTTGCGGGGACGGCGGTGATCGCGAGGCTCTCCGGGACGCTGCTGGAGAAGCGCGGAGATCTGGCGGTGGTGGACGTCGGCGGCGTCGGGTACCAGGTCCACCTCTCCCTGCAATCGACGGCGCGCCTGCCGGCCGAGGGCGGCCCGGTCCAACTGCGCACGTACACGCACGTGCGGGAGGACGCGCTGCAGCTGTTCGGGTTCGCCAGCGAGGAGGAGGAACGGCTCTTCCTGCTGCTCATCGAAGTGAGCGGGGTCGGTCCGCGCCTGGCGCAGACCATCCTTTCTGGCATGCCGGCGGGCGAGCTGGCCGCCGCGCTGGTGGGTGGGGAGATCGCCCGGCTGACGCGCATCTCCGGCGTCGGCAAGAAGACGGCGGAGCGGCTCGTCCTCGAGCTCAAGGACAAGCTGAAGACATCGGATCTGCTGGGCCGCGCGGAGCCGCCGGTGGTGCCGCTGTCGGGGAGTGGAGCGCTGGTCAGCGCGCTGCTGAACCTGGGATACAAGCCGGCCACCGCGGAGCGCACGGCGGACGCCGTGCGGCGCAGCCTGGGACCCGCGGCCGCGGTGGAGGATCAGCTCCGCGAGGCGCTCCGGCTCATCTCGGGCGCGCCGTGAAAGCGTCGGGGGCGCCGGCGCTGGAGATTCGCGAGCTGACGCCGGAGCTGTGGCCCGCTTTCGAGAAGCTCTTCGGCCCCAACGGGGCGTGCGCCGGCTGCTGGTGCATGTGGTGGCGCATCCGCGACGGCGAGCGATTCGACGACGTCCGCGGCGGCGAGGCCAAGCGGCGGCAGCGGGCGCTGGTGCTCGCCGGCAAGTCGCGCGGGCTGCTCGCGTTCGCCGAGGGCGAGCCCGTCGGCTGGTGCGCCTACGGTCCTCGCATCGGGTTCACCGCGTTGGCCAGGTCGCGCACCCTGGCCTGCGACGACGTGGAGCAGGTCTGGTCGTTGCCTTGCTTCTTCATCAAGTCCGGCTGGCGCGGCCGCGGCGTCGCCCGCGCGCTGTTGCGCGCCGCGCTCGCGTCGCTGAAAGCGCAGGGCGCCCGCGTCGCGGAGGCCTACCCTGTGCGCCCTCCCGCGAGCAACGCCGGCGCCTTCACGGGGACCGTCCCGTGGCTCGAGTCGGAAGGCTTTCGCGTGCTCACGAACCGTCCCCGCGGCCGGCAGCGCGCCCGCAGAACGCTGTGATAGCGTAGCCCGCGATGGAGGAAGCGAAGCGGAAGCGGGAAGTCGAGTCGGAGCAGCAGGGGGACGACGCGCGCTTCGACAGCTCGCTGCGGCCGAGAAGCTTCGACGAGGTGGTCGGCCAGACCGCGCTGCTCGACAACCTGAAGGTGTTCGTCAAGGCCGCCGGCGCGCGCGGCGAGCCGCTCGATCACGTTCTCTTCTGCGGCCCGCCCGGCCTGGGGAAGACGAGCCTCGCGCACGTGATCGCGAACGAGCTGGGCGCGCAGATCCACGTGACCAGCGGCCCGGCGCTGGAGCGCAAGGGCGACCTCGCCGGGATCCTCACCAACCTGGCCGACGGCGACGTGCTCTTCATCGACGAGATCCACCGCCTCAACCCGGCCATCGAGGAGAACCTCTATCCGGCGATGGAGACGTACACCTTCGACATCGTCATCGGCGACGGCGCGGGCGCGCGGGCGATCAAGCTCCCGCTCAAGCGGTTCACGTTGATCGGCGCCACCACCCGCACGGGGCTGCTCACGGGTCCGCTGCGCGACCGGTTCGGCATCGTGAATCGGCTCGACTTCTACCCCCCGGGCGACCTGCAGGAGATCGTCCGCCGCTCCGCGCGCAAGTTGCAGGTGCAGATCGACGATCCGGGCGCGCACGAGATCGCCCGCCGCGCCCGGGGCACGCCGCGCATCGCCAACCGGCTGCTGCGCCGGGTGCGCGACTTCGCCGAGGTCGAAGGCGACGGCCGCGTCTCCCAGAAGGTCGCCGACCGCGCCCTGCAGCGGCTCGAGGTGGACGCCGCCGGGCTGGATCCGATGGACCGGAAGATCCTGGCGACGCTCATCGACAAGTTCGGCGGCGGCCCGGTCGGCGTCGATACCGTGGCTACCGCGGTCGGCGAACAGCCCGATACGCTCGAGGACGTCTACGAACCCTTCCTCATGATGGAAGGCTACCTGGTCCGCACTCCTCGCGGCCGCGCCGCCACTCCCCGCGCCTACGAACACCTCGGCCGCAAAATCCCCACCGCCCTCCAGGGCTCCCTGCTGTAGCCGCGCCAGGACAAAGAGCTTTGACAGGGAGCGCGGGAGAACTGGGAGCGCGGGAGAATCGGAGAAAATTCGGGGTATACGAGGATGCTCGCGCGTCGGTGAACCGCAAAACACTCCCGCGCTCCCCAATCTCCCACGCTCCCTGTTGGCTTTTTGCCCTCCTCGGCTGAAATCGACGTCCCCCGCGCCCGCTAGACGGCTGCAAATTCGCGGCGTTCGGGGACTTGCCGGACAATGGAGGGGTGGACCGGCGCAGCTTCGCTCAGGATTTCTTCTTCGAGCTGATGCGCGACTCGCAGCGGGTCCGCGCGGTCTACCTGGCCGAGCGCGAGCGCTGGATCCGGACGCTGGAGATCGCCGGGCGCGAGGAGGTCCTCTTCGAGCTGGAGATGCTGCTGCGCGGGATCGATCGGTTCTTCAACTTGCGGAACCTGTTCGGGGACAAGCAGCCGCCCGCCGACCGCGATTTCCGCGACGAGCTGAAGGCGGTTCGCGACGCGGTCCACCGGGCCGCGCACCTGTCGCGCCGGCTGATCGTGCAGAAGCAGGAGCAGGCGCTGCTCTTCCGCAGCTTCGTCGAGGGGACGCTCTCCGACGACCGGGCGCGGGCGCGGCTCGGCGCCGAGCTGCGCGAGCAGCGCACGCCGGAGGAGAGCCTGTTCCTGCTCCGGAGCGGGCTCTCCGCGCAGCAAGGGATCGTCGACCACCTGCTACGGGTGGAGGTCACGCCCCAGCAAGTGTTCGTCGACGTCGGGCGCGCGCTGCAGCACGAGCTGTTCGCCTCGAAGTACTTCTGCCCGCCGGCCGCGCTGGAGTTTCGCGCCGAGTACGACCGGGTCAGCTCGGTCAAGCTCTTGGAGGCGCTGCGCCAGACGCAGGACGACAAGAGGCGCCGCGCTTTCGCGTTGGCGCTCCTGGCCGCATTCCGTTCGCTGCGCAGCCTCCGCTACGTTCCTCCGCCGCCCACCCCGCACAGCCGGCGCGTGCTGGTCATCCTGGCGCTGGTCCGCAGCGAGCTGGTGGCGCTCATCGGCTACCTCGAGTCCGAGCTGGCGCGGCTCGTCGCCACCGTGGAGGGTGCTGGCGCCGCGGCTGCAGCGGGTCGGGCCGCCGCGGTACCCATCCGCTCGGCACTCGAGCGCATCCCGCCCATCCTCGCCCAGCCGATCTCCGATCGCGCGCAGATCGACGCCCACCGCGACCACCTCGCCGGTGCCGCGAAAGACGCGATCGGGGCCATCGCCGCGGCGCTCGACCCCAGCCTTTCGCGGGAGGCACTCTTCGACGCCCAGGAAGGCCGGGCCGAGCTGTCGGTGCGGCTGCGGCTGGACCTGTGCGTCTTTCGCGAGATGTGCCGCGCCACCGCCGCGCGCCTCGCGCAGGCCGGCGCCGACGTCTCGATGGTCCTGCCGCTCCGCCGTTTTTCGCTGGAGTTCCGCGACGTCGGGTACCAGCTGCTGCGTCACAGCGATCGCGAGCTGTTCGATCGCTTCCTCGATCTGCTCGACTCGTGGGGCGGGAGCGCTCCCGAGAACACTCCGCAGCGGATCCAGAAGCTGCGCGAGGATTGCCGCCGGTTCGGCGACATTCTCGATCGCGCGCTGGAGAACGTGAACAGGCGTTCCGAGTTGCACAAGCTACCGCTCGACGACGCCATGGTCCGGGAAGCGCTTGCCAGGCGGCTCGAGGCCGTGTAACACCACCGCGACATCCGTGTCGCGGTTCCATCGTTGATGCAACGCCGCTGGGCAAGGGCAGGGCAGCCGAACCTCCGGGGGCCGCCTTGATCGTCCTCTTTTAACCTCGGGGGAGCGTGGAGAGTTTTCCACCCGCAGCAGCCCGAGCGCGGAGTCGCCGCCCACGGCATGCCCCTTGCTGCTGCAAAGCCCGACGTTTCCTTTCACGCCGCTGCCGCACCTACCCGAGGACCCACCGAACGATGGATGGCCAATCCTTCCACCAGCGGACACTCAAGCACCGTGCATCCATCGAAGGCGTCGGGCTGCACACGGGCCAGCCGGTCCGCCTGACGCTCTCGCCTGCCTGCGCGGACAGCGGCATCGTCTTCGTGCGGACCGATCTCGCTCCGACGCTCGAGATTCCGGCGGAGTGCGCCTCCGTCGTGGACACGGTGCTGAACACCTCGCTGGGCCGCGACGGCGTGCGCATCGGCACCGTCGAGCACGTCCTCGCCGCTCTGGCGGGCTGCGGGAT
>Ga0209690_1001578_pt1 | contig 12909 bp, 10 predicted proteins | sample GraSoiAngelo_150_FD_186164 | JGI IMG/M metagenome (GOLD analysis project Ga0209690, IMG submission 186164) | Grasslands soil microbial communities from the Angelo Coastal Reserve, California, USA - 14_1009_09_40cm (SPAdes) (version 2) | ecosystem: Environmental > Terrestrial > Soil > Grasslands ...
CGGAGCAGTTCGCTCAACTCAAAGCAGAGTGCAAAAAGTCCGCGAACGCCAAGAAAACTGAAACCTGATCGCGCTTTACATATCGACCTAAAAAATCTCGACGGTGATCGCGACGGTGGGAACGCCGGCGCGATTTTTATTTTGGCCAATCCTGCAGTACGAACGTGAGGGAATGTCATATAGAATCAACGCTCGAAATCGCGCTTTTGCCTAAAACGATTCTTGCTTGTCAGCGAGCGTCTGGCGCATCTTCAAGAATTTCTAATCCCATCGTTCCGTGGCCAGCGATGAAATTGTTATCGTCGAAGGGATGAATGAATGTTCCTTCGGCGCCTGGAAACGACCGTTCTTCGAGCGCTTTCCATGCGACATCGTACGATACCGGAATGAGTTTTGCGCCAAGCGCGCACATCCGTTCCAGCTTCGATTTTGGCGCCGTCTCAATTACCACGACGGCGCATGGCACACCCGCTTGTCGCGCTGCGTAGGCTACCCCTTGTCCTGCGTTTCCCGCACTGATTGTCCACACACCGCGCTCGCGCTCTGAATCGGGGAGCAGCGCTACGGCATTCGCTGCGCCACGCAACTTGTAGGCATTAATCGGCTGCAGGTTCTCCAGCTTAAGTCGAATGTCTGGAAACTCCGGGCCGAGTTCGAGCCGAATCAGCGGCGTACGAACGATGGTTTTTGCGATTCGCTTTCGCGCTTCCTGTATTTCTGAGAGCTGAATCGGACGAACCGGTTCGAGAATCATCGGTTCACTGTAGAGGCAGCCGTGCCGGCTGCAATCTTCTGCAGTTCCTAATAAGAGCGAACCCACAGAAAACGTGTTGACGCGTTTCTGGCGGTTGAGCTAGAATTAAAATAGCGTTTCACACTCCAAATTTCTTCTAGATCAAAACCACTCATGAAACAGAAATCCGCCGGGCTCTTTAATCTTCGTGTCCTAATTCGCCTGTCCATAGTCCTGGCCAGCCTCTTTCTGGGCTTCATCGCCACGGCACAGGAAGTATGGGTTGCCCGCTACAAATGGGCCGGGGAATGCTGGTGACACTGCCTGGGCCGTTGCCGTGGACGCCTCGGGCAATGTCTATGTGACGGGAGCCAGTGTCGGTTCAGGTACCGGCAAAGATTACGCCACGATCAAGTACAACTCCTCGGGCATACAACAGTAGGTTGCCCGCTACAATGGACCAGGCAATTCCGATGACGTTGCCACGGCCATTGCCGTTGACGGCTCGGGCAATGTCTATGTTACTGGGTACAGCACCGGATCGTCTAGCGGTTTTGATTATGCCACAATCAAATACAACTCTTCGGGCACACAACAGTGGGTCGATCGCTACAACGGGCCGGGGAACGGGAATGATGAGATTGTTTCACCGGGGGCCATTGCCATTGATGGCTCAGGAAATGCCTACGTAACGGGAGAAAGCACCAACCTTAACGGTGATTATGATTACGCCACGATCAAATACTATTCGTGTTGGCCCGCGTGCAGCAACTAGGCCGCATTCGCAACGCGTTAAGCCGCCTCTAATCGCTACCACGACGGGAGCGAAGAAAGACTCATTTACGTTCGCGAGACGCCATGTAATTTCCGATCGCCACCGTGCTGTGTGGCGAGGATCACGGATAGGGCGCATCGCGAAGAAAGATCGGAAATCGACAGACTCTCTAAAGAATTCCAGAAAAAGACTTGCTATTAATTGATTAGGGAGGGACGCGCGGGTTCGGATAGTGTGCGGCTCATCGTGCCGTAGTCTCGCAAACAGCCATGGCTAAACGAACCGCGCGAAAGGGAAAAATTGCTCGCGTTACTGCGGCGAATAGACGCGCCGCTGCGCCGCTTGGCCAAGTTACAAGATTCGGGCGACCCGATCTTCTCATCCTGGCCGGGCTAGCGGCAATCACGTTTGGAATTTATGCGCAGGTGAGCGGGCACCAGTTCATCGCTCTAGATGACGACTCGTATATCAAGGAGAACCCGATCGTGAATCGTGGCGTTACGCTCACCGGACTCGCGTGGGCGTTCACCACTTTTTACCAGGCAAACTGGCATCCGCTCACGTGGATCGCACACATGATCGACAGCCAACTCTTCGGGTTGAGGGCAGGTGGTCATCTGCTTGTTAACGCGCTGATGCATACGGCAAACACGTTGCTTGTCTTCTACTTTCTGCGGCGGACAACGCGTGCGCGGTGGCCGAGTGCATTGATCGCGGCGTTGTTCGCGCTTCATCCGTTGCACGTCGAGTCAGTCGCTTGGGCGGCTGAACGTAAAGATACGCTCTCGACCCTTTTCGGCCTGCTTTCGCTAATCGCCTACACGCGATATACCGAGACGCAGTCGCGCAGGTGGTACGCCTGGACTGGTGTGGCGCTTGCGCTGGGACTGATGGCCAAACCGATGGTGGTAACCTGGCCTTTCGTGATGTTATTGCTCGATTACTGGCCGTTGCGCCGATTTCAGAGATCAGAAGTCAGACGTCAGAGGTCAGTACTCCGTGGTCTAGTGGTCGAAAAAATCCCGTTGTTTGCTCTTGTGGCGGCGTCCGCGGTGATCACATCCGTCGCGCAATCTCGCGGAGGCGCCGTGCGTACATTTACAGAGGCTGATGCTGCGCTGCGGCTGTCGAACGCGCTTGTGTCATATGCAAACTATGTACTGCTCACGTTCTGGCCGCACGATCTGGCCGTCTATTATGCATTTCCGCTGGCGGGCATACCGGACTGGCAGGTCATCGGCGCAGTCTTCCTGCTGGTTGGAATCACGGCATTGTGCCTTTTTCAAAGGAGAACCCGGCCGTACCTCATCGTAGGCTGGCTTTGGTTTGTGGGGACATTGGTTCCGGTTATAGGATTCGTTCAGGTTGGCGGGCAAGCCATGGCAGACCGCTACTTCTATGTTCCGTCGATCGGTCTGTTCATTGCATTAGCGTTTGGACTAGCGGACATCGCCAAGAGCTGGCGTGTTGCATCATCGCTCAGCGCAGGAATAACTGGCGGGGCGCTACTGATTCTTGCTATCCTTACGAACGCGCAGATTCGGCGCTGGAGTGACAGCTTCACTTTGCTTGATCACGCGCTCGAAGTGACTCCACTTAATCAACCGGCGGAATACTATCTGGGAGTTGCTATGGCTAAGAGCGGCAGGTACGATGACGCCGCAGCGCATTTTGAGAAAGTTCTGCAAATCCAGCCGGATTTCTACGAGGGCCTGTTCAACATGGCCGTCGTCCGATCGCTCCAAGGCCGGCCGCCGGAAGCCATCGAGTATTTCCAAGCGGCAATTCGTTCGCAGCCGGATGCGCTGCAAGCGCACGTACAGTTGGCTCTGGCATTATGGAAACAGAACCGCAATGAGGCAGCATGCGACGAATGGCGCCGCGCCTCAGAGTTGGCACCTAAAGATCCAGAAATCCGAACCTATCTCGGAAATGCGCTGGCGCGGTTGGGCAGAATTCCAGAGGCCATTGACCAACTTCACGAGGCTCTGCGGTTAAATCCCAGCGGCGCCATGGCCCATAACAATCTGGGGTTGGCCCTGCTCGCCTCTGGAAAGGCGCGAGAAAGTATTCCGGAGTTTGAGGCAGCGCTGCGCCTCAAGCCCGACTTGAAAGGCGTAGCCGACAATCTGCGCCGCGCGCAGGCGCAGTTAAGCTCGCATAGGTAGCGGCACGAAGAGATCTGTATCAAGGAGGGACGGCTTCCTAGCCGTCCAGGGACACGACCTGCTAAGCAGCCGTCGTTCCTTGGTTCTAACGGGGGCATTTCTACCAAGCAATTCAAGCTTGGTTCGCCTTCGCCATCAGCTTTTTCCCATTCTGAGGTTAGAATGACAAAGACGGATCATCGACGAATACAAATTAAACAGTTCTTGCATCGCGCCTGTCTCAGCATTTTACCGTGATCAAAATTACCACTACAGCTCTAGTTGCGGCTGCGATGCTGATGGCATCCAGCGCGTTTGCAGGAGACAAGGCATGTTGCGTCAAAGGCGTGTCGAACACGGATAAAACGGCATGCGTTGATTTGACCACACTGAATCTCACACCCGATCAAAAGACGAAAATCCAAGCGTGGCAGGCCGAATGCATGAAGGCAGGCTGCACAAAGGAGAGTAGGAGAACGTTCCTCAAACAGGCGAAAGGCATTCTTTCCGCGGAGCAGTTTGCTCAACTCAAAGCACAGCGCAAAAAGTCGGCGAACGCGAAGAAAACCGAGACCTGATCGCGTCGCTCTACTTACCGCTTGTTATGTCGAGCGGAGTCGAGGCATCTCTTACTGTTCAATCCGGGCGCGCCTGGCAGGGAGGCGACACTGCTGCCGGTCGGCACAGATCGTTTACAAGATTTTTTGCAGCAAATCGGCAAGTCGCCAGCCGGCCTTGTGCAGTTCTTCTCGGACAATACCCGCTGCCCACCCGCGGTAACTAATGCGATCCGGCTGAGGCTTTTCGTCCGCCTCGCCGGCCGTGACCACACGACCTTCTTCTTGTTCCGGATGAACATTCACGAATTGCAACCGCTCATGCGCCTCGCGCGCAATCGGCAAAATCTCATCCGCCCAGGCTTCCGGGTAATTCTCGATGTCCATGTTCGCCGGCATCCGCCAGTTCTTTGGTTCATGTGTTGCCATCTCGTGAACCAGCTGTTTTTTTAGCGGCGCGATCTGCGCCTGAATTTCGCTTTTTCGCAGAGTGCCCGGCGCCTCTGGGAACAGGGCATTTACAGCGTCATAGTCCCAAAAACCGTGAAGTTTTTTCTTATGTACACCGCGACGCCGCTGCGGCTCGTCGCTTAGCTCCAGTGTAAACGTATTTCCGCCTTCGTCTGCCAGCGCTGATTTGTCTTTGTCGGGATCAGCCACCCGACCCTGCGCATCGAAGTACTCGGTGCCGACGTGCAGCGGCTGATGAATGTCCGCGACGTAATGGGCGAGCAGAATGAGCGCAACCGCCTTTGTGATCTTTCGCTCGTTTTGTTCCGAAACTCGTCCTCGCACAACCTCGATACAGTAGGGAATCATATGCACGATGTCCCATCTGCTGCGGCCGGCATTGCCGTCACGATATCTTTGAGGCGGCGTGACGGGGACGTCGGTGTAATGAAACCAATGATGCGAAGGCGCACTTGGATTGGTGTCGTGCATTGGCGGATTTGCCCGCCAGAAATCGCGGAGTTGTTTGTCAATTTTACGATAGGCGGAATAACGGAACGATCTTGGATCGTCCACTCCCTTTTTGTCCCAGCCTTTGATTTCATCCGCGATCACAGCTGCTTTCTCCAAAGTAAGTCCGTCGAGCAGCATCCTGACCTTCGTTGCGGTCGGCGTGTTCGCCAGTCGCTCGTCTGCAATCCCACCAACGATCTCATGCCCCAGCGGGCCGTAAGCCCGCGCCGCAGTGGCGAGTTGGACGCTAATTGAAACCGTCAGGAGCAGAGCGCGGCGACATGCGGATTTCATTTTCGCAATCGGCGACAATACGATTGAATCGCGGCTTGCCTAGAAGAGTTCCGAGGCAACAGTTCGCTCAGTCGTTAAAATTGGCACGTATTTCGTCGAGACGTTTCTGGAGTTTCGAGAAATGCGATCCGGCCCAGTAAATTTGGCCGCAGCCAGCGCAACGCCGGAAATCCTTGTAATAGATTTTGGTAAGCGGTTCGAGCTTGTTAATCACATCGGCTTTGCGGACTCTTTGAAGCGGCGCATTACAACGAAGACAGCGCGTGAAGGGAGTAATCGAGCGGAAAAGATCAAAACGACGGATCACCTCGATGGTTTGCTCATTAGCATCTTGCGAACGCGGGCAATAGCCGGCTTTCACAACCGCATGCATAAGCAGGCGCCGGTCGCGCGTCAGAAGCGCCCGGTTTTCGCTTTCCATTACGCCGAGTAAATGCCGATCTTGCGCTTTGGGATCATAAGCGACATCGAAACCGAGCAGGCGGAGGTTGCGTGTAAGTTTGCCAAGATGCCCATCTGCTACAAAGTGTTTAGCGCAGGTGGTTTGCAATCGATCTTTCTCGACATACGTGCACGCCGATTGCACCGGATATACTTCAATATCTGCGTCCCGTTCGAGCGCATAATCAAATTTGACGGGCCGCCGGTCAACCAAGATTAAATCGACTTCGGGATGTGGGACACCGCACGACTCGACCACATCTTTCACCGACGTTTTTTCGCTAAGACTGCGCTCGATGATTTCGACGCGCGTTTTGCGGCCCAGGAAAAAAGTAAGATCACCATGGAAATTGAGCCGGAGTGTGAACCGCTTCACGTTACTTCATGATTCGCGCATTGGCGTAAGCGTACTCAAAGGTGGTTGCACGCGGTCGTCCCATAAATTTACCTGGGCCGAGCGGCTCATCTTCGCCGTAGTAACAGTCCATTTGCCATCGCCGCAGACCGCCTCCGGTATCCATAATCTTCCATCGGGTGCTGCCGAAGACTTTTTGCACCGTTGGAGACTCCGTCTCAATGATTGCCCCGTGACGCAATCCGCTCTGGCCCAGTTTTGCCGCGGCGGAATAGCCCGCGACCAAGACGCCGCCCCCGCCTGTGGGATGTGAAGCAAACGCGAATGAATCGCCGCCGTTGTAACGAATGTAATGATGCCCGCTAACAGGCGTCACGATGCGGCCAAACCCTTCCTTTTTCACTGAGCGAAGGAAATCGCGCGGATACGTTCGGCCATGCAGTCCGGGTTTTGTGACTGGCGTTGCATCAAAGCCGCGTTCAAAAGTGAAACCGGATTCCATGGGCGTATAATACAGCGTGCAGACGACAAAATATTCGCCGCTGTGCCCTTGAGGACGGCGCGCCAGGTTCTCGTTTTCGTACGCCAGCCGCTGCACAACTTCCGGCCACGGAATGTCTGCGCGAAGCTCTGGGCAAGTCGCTGCCGCAATGCTAAGGCCTGCGATGTTCGCGATTAGTCGGTAAAGACCGAGTCGATCGGTCCGCCGATTAGGATTTCGATAGGAAGTTTTTTCCATTCGTATTCGTAAGGGGGTTGCTTCCATTGAAATTGCTCAGGGTAATTCTTGCGAATGCATTTAATGATTTCGACTCCGGTCAGAAATGGCCGGAATTTTTCCCGATCGAGTATGTGCAGTTGAGCGCCGCCGCAGAGATCTCCGGCGAACTTGTGAAAAGTCGGCTGGAAATAATTCTCGCGGAAGAAGACACCCGGCAGCTTCAGATGGTTTAGCTCGCGACAGAGCGCCTGCGCATCAATAAACGGCGCTCCGAAAACTTCGAACGGCCGTGTCGTACCTCGGCCTTCCGAAATGTTTGTCCCTTCCAATAAGCACATTCCAGGATACACGGTTGCCGTGTCGAGTGTCGGAATGTTGGGCGATGGCATCACCCAAGGCAAACCGGTTTGATCGAACCACATTCTCCGCCGCCAATTTTTCATCGGCAGGATCGACAGGTGACAATCCGTGAATACATCATCTCGAAATTGTTGCGCGAGTTCGCCGATAGTTTTTCCGTGGCGTATCGGGATCGGATGCAATCCGACAAACGATTTGTAGTTGGGGTCAAGTAGCGGTCCCTCTGTCGCCACACCATTAATCGGGTTTGGCCGCTCGAGAACAAGGACTGCGACACCGGCTTTTTCGCAGGCGGACATACAGAGATACATCGTCCAGATAAAAGTGTAATAGCGCGCACCGATATCTTGAAGATCCACAAGCAGAACATCGAGCCCCTTTAGCATTTCCGCAGTTGGCTCGCGGCATTGGCCGTAAAGGCTATAAACAGGAATGCCGAGTCGCGGGTGTTTGTAGCTGTTCCATTCCACCATGTTGTCCTGAGTCTCACCACGAAAACCATGTTGCGGACCGAAAAACGCTGCGAGGCGAAAGAGATCCCCGTTGTGCTGCTCCAGAACATGCGACGCGTGCGCGAGCGTTGCCGAAACCGATGCCGGATGAAGCAGCGCGCCGACGCGCGCACCGCGAAATTTTTGCGGCCAAAGTTCGCTCAGATGATCCAGTGGCAATCCAACGCGCACATCGGTCTTCTAGCACAACGCAGAAATTCTCGCGAGGGATCGCGCGCTCTGCCCTCGACGCTAAGACGATGCGACCCCGGTGCCATGATTAACATCGCGCGATGGAACGTGTGATCGACGAAGACGACGCCATCCGTGCAACGAAATCGCCACGACAACCGCGATCAGCGTGATCCATGCGCACACCTGCGCGAATAGCTCGCCGTGCCGCGTGTAAAAGGTTAGCTCGTGTTCGCTGGGAACTTTGACCTCGCCAGTGAGCACTCCCTCGGTAAATGTGCTGCCTGTTTCATCCTGCAAGACCTGCGTGACGCGCCCGGATTCGTTGACAAAACAAGTGACACCGGTGTTCGCAGCGCGAACCATCGGGCGGCGTGTTTCAATGCAGCGAAAAATGGCATTAGCCAAGTGCTGATGCGAACCGGCAGAATGCAAAAACCATCCGTCGTTTGTTATATCGACCAGCAAATTAGCGCCAGGATTCGTGTCGGTCGGAAGCACGAATCTTCGGACCAGTTCGCCAATGGTGTCTTCGAAGCAGATCAAGGGCGCAACCTGCAAGTCGCTATTTGTCAGCTCGAACACAGTGTATTCCTTACCCGCTTTGAAATCGCCAGGTACCTGATCACCGACAATCCGCGCGAGCAGCGGCACTCGATGTCTTCCCGGAACGTATTCACCGAACGGCACCAGATGAAGTTTTCGATAGAGCTGCACCTGTTCGCCACCATCGGAAACAAGCAGCGCGGCATTGTAAGCATGTCCCTCGGCTTCGTCGATCGTGCCCAGCAGAAGGTCGCCGTCTGTCGATGCGGCTAAATTCATGACAAACTGATAGGTTTCCTGGTCTTCAAGCACCGGCCCTGGCATGGAGCTCTCCGGCCAGACCAACAAATCGGGCGGGGGATTTGATCGCAGCGCGATTTCGCTCAACCGTCGGAATTGATCGAAAATTCTTGCTGTAAACTGCGGATCAAACTTTTGGCTTTGAGGAACATTCGATTGCACGGCGGCGACTCGGAGGGGTTTTGTTGACGGGGAGACCTGGGCGGCGCCCAGGCCGAAAGTCAGAACGCCCACAATAGCAGCCATCGTGAGCGTGAGATCAAAATGCGGACGCATTGCGTGTGTGCGTGCTTCAAGGATCAACCGACGCACTGTTGTAACTGCGATGACGTTGGCAAACGCGACCATGAACGATAACCCGGCAACCCCGGTAAACTCCGCGATTTGAACAAGAGGCCAGTTAGCGTGCAACGCGACGCCGAGACCGTTCCAGCCCCAGCCGGAGAAAACCCAGCCGCGCAACCATTCCTGGGTTGCCCATGCAGCAGCGAGAAGAAACGCCAACGCCAGGTTGTTTGTCGATCTTGTCCATGGTGATCGGGGCGGCCTATCTCGACCTGCCTGGGCTAACATCTGGTCCCATTTGGTTGGGCCCGGTTCCTCTTTTGTTTCTCGTGGTCGGACCAAACCGCAAAACCACGCCCAAAGCGCGAAATAAATCGCCATGTAGAATTCGAGAACAAACCAGCCGAGCACCGTGACAGTTGTAAGCCAGGAGAGAACAGTCCAAAAAAAAGCAAGCCCAGCGACGTACCCGAGCAAGAGATTACGAAGCCAGGGATGACGCGAATCTTTCCCTGAAAACCAAATTGCCGCGATGAGCGGCGTGAGAGCGATCCAGCAAAGCCAGGTTTGATCGAACGGTGCGAAACAGCCGGTGCAAAGAAGCCCGCTGAAGATCGCCGCCAGCCACGGCCAAACTCGCAGCATTTTGACGACGAGTGGTCTCATAAACCGATAAGCCTCACCTTCTCACTGAAACCGAGCGATAATTTACTCTTCGTCGCATGTGTTCAGCGTGTTTCTCGCCTCTCCCTTTCACAAGGGAGAGCGTAGGGTGAGGGTTCATTCATTGTTAGCAGCGCGCTGTCAATCCCCTCACCTCAATCCTCTCCCCAAGCAAGGGGAGAGGCGGATCGGTTTTAGGCAAAGCGAATAGTCCTGCGCTACAGAAGGCCGACCTGTTTGTCAGAAAAATTGTGCGGCGAATTTCAGTTATGAATTTGTTTTCTAACCCTCATGTCCGCGCAGACGCGACTGCGCATCCTTTTGTAGCCAATCCCAGAGACGATCGAGTTTCTCTCCCACTTCTAATTTAATCCGCTCGAGTTCCGCGGAATTGAACTTTCCTTTTTGAGGGCGGCACTGCGCGAAAAGGTAATACTTGATCTTCGGCTCCGTCCCGGAGGGGCGCACTGCAATCCGCGTTCGATCTTCCAATTCAAAGATCGACATTTTCTCCTTGGGAATGTTGTCGCCTTCGATGTCCTTGATTGTGTCGGCCTCGAAATTTTTGATGCTGGTCACTTCCGATCCAAGCACAATTTTGCCTGCGCCTTCCGCTCCTTCGAAAACGAGCGAACCGTTTTTCTCCGCGAAGTAGCCCAGCATCGCGAAGATTCCGTCGAGCAATTGATCGACTGTTTGGCCGCGCGACTTCGCATAAGCGGCCACTTCGCAAAACATCATCACCGCGCCGTTGCCGTCCTTGTCGCGAACGAAGTCGGCGCCGCTATAGCCGTAGCTCTCTTCGCCGCCGAAAACGTAAAAAGAAGAATGATCGAGACGAAGTTGCCGCGTTTCTTCTTCCGTAAGATCCACATAATTCTGTCGCATCTCTTCGGGGATTGCGCGTTCGTACTTGGCCAGTTTCGCACCGATGTATTTGAAGCCGGTCAATGTTTCGACGCAGCGCAAACCGTAATGTTCCGCAATCGCTTTTTGCAGATCGGTCGTGACAAACGTTTTGATGATCACCGCCCGTGATGCGTTTTCTTTATTAAGGACGCCCTTGTCGAATAGCGTCTTGGTTCGATACCAGGCAAGCAGCGAGCCGATTTGATTCCCGGTTAGCAATTTCATTGGTGTAGTGGCGCCTGTCTCAGGCGCAGCCCGAACCGCCGCGCCCATGCGGTCGCAATCCGGATCGGTGGCCACAACAAGGTCGGCGTTTTCCTTTTGAGCGAGATTGATCGCCATCGTTAACGCCTCGGCATTTTCCGGGTTTGGCGATTTCACCGTCGGGAATCGGCCATCGAAACCGTCCTGCTCTTGCACGACTTGGAAATTGAAACCGAGCCGCTTCAGCATCGGTTTGATGATTACCCTGCCAGTTCCATGTAGTGGCGTGTAGATGATACGCAGCGATTTCGCCTCGCGAATAATCTGCGGATCGAGAATCAATGTTTCTAGCCGCTGCATGTACGCTTGATCGATTTCTTTGCCGAGCATTCTCACTTTTCCTTGTCGATCCTTCGGCAGCGGCGTGAAGCTTTCGGACGTGATCGCATCTACTTTTGCAATAATCCCGCTCGCGTACGGTTCGATGACTTGCGCCCCGTCGCTGAAGTAAACCTTATAGCCGTTGTCATGCGGCGGATTGTGACTCGCCGTTATCACGATGCCCGCGTTCGCTTTGAGATAGCGAACAGCGAACGAAAGCTCCGGCACCGAACGCGGTCCGTCGAACACGAACGCGTCGCAACCATTTTGCGAGGCAACTTTGGCAGCGAGTTCAGCGAATTCCTTTGAGAAAAAACGCGGGTCATGCGCGATCACGATTTTCGGATTCGTCGAAGTCTTCTCGCGCCGGTTGCAATCATGCAGATAAGCAACCAGTCCCCGTGTCGCGCGACTGACGTTAAAGAAATTCATCGCGTTCGTGCCGACGCACGGGAATTCGGGCCGTTGATCTCCGTGCGAATTGCCACGCTCCGCTTTCGTTACAATTCTTCCAATCGTGCGTCCGCGAATACCACCTGTCCCAAACGCAAGCGTCTGGTAAAAGCGATCGTTTAATTCTGACCATTCGCTGGAGTCGACGAGTTCGTCGACAGCGCGCAAATAAAGGTCCGACGGCGCTCCAGCCAGCAGCGTGCGAATATTGTTCGCCGCCGATTCCATCAGTTGTCCGTCAGCAACCGTCCGCTCAATTTTCGAATGCAATTTCTCAACGTCGCCGGGCATTGCTGGCAACTGTTCCGTCGTGAACAGGCTTTGCAAGCGAATGTCTTGGTGTAGTGGCGGCCGTGATAGCCGCAGATTTGCCTTTTGGTTTTCGAAGGTGTTCCACCTTGCCGCCTCGCCCTTTATAGGTCTTAGCGGGGGGCGACTTCGCCAGCCTGTCGGTCTTCACCGATCGTTTTGGAAGTTGCACGCGCTTTTCAAATCACGCGTGTCAAGGTAGACTGCTGCCGTGACGAGCGCTTCGTGCAGGCGCGCAGAGTGAATCCAAATAACTTCTTCGCCGAGCTGAGGCGGCGCAATGTTTACAAAGTCGCGATCGCCTACGCAGTCGTCGCATGGCTGCTGCTGCAAGCGGCATCGATCTTGTTTCCTACGTTCGATGCGCCGCCGTGGACGATGAAAGTTTTCGTCGCAGTGATTGCGTTTGGTTTTCCGATCGCGCTCATCATCGCGTGGGCCTTTGAGCTGACGCCGGAAGGATTGAAGCGAACGGAGTCCGCGGACGAATTGCCAAAAAAATCGGCGCGTGGTCACGCGTGGATTTATATTGTCACTATAGCCGGGGCGATCTCAGTGAGTTTGTTTTTCCTCGGGCGTTACACGAGCTCGAAACAAAGCGCTGAGTTGCCGGCGAAATCGATCGCGGTGCTGCCGTTTGACAATCAGAACCGTGATCCAGACAGCGACTACCTCTCTGACGGTATTCCTGAAAGCATCATCCACAGCCTCTCACAGTTGCCGAATCTCAAGGTGATGTCGCGTAACTCAGTATTCCATTACAAGGGAAAAGACATGGACGCGCAGGCGGTAGCAAAAGAGTTGAAAGTGCAGGCGGTGCTCACGGGCAG
>Ga0209690_1001580_pt1 | contig 12895 bp, 10 predicted proteins | sample GraSoiAngelo_150_FD_186164 | JGI IMG/M metagenome (GOLD analysis project Ga0209690, IMG submission 186164) | Grasslands soil microbial communities from the Angelo Coastal Reserve, California, USA - 14_1009_09_40cm (SPAdes) (version 2) | ecosystem: Environmental > Terrestrial > Soil > Grasslands ...
TGGAGGAAGTGATCCACCGGATGGCGCCGGACCGATTCCAGTAATGTTTGCACGCCCGCAATATTGGTCTGTAAAAAGGGGGACGAATCGAGGATGCTGCGATCGACGTGTGACTCGGCGGCAAAATTGACGATCGCCCATGGCTTCTCCTCCTCCAGTAAACAATCTACCAGAGAGCGATCGGCAATATCCCCTTTGACGAAGCGATGGCGCTCTTTCACTATACCCGACAGGTTCTCGAGATTGCCCGCATACGTAAGTTTGTCGAGATTGACAACCCGCCAGTCGCCGCTGGCGCAAAGAAGCCGGACGAAGTTACTTCCGATAAAACCGCAACCGCCCGTTACCAACACCGTCTTCATATAGAGTCGGCTTTTCTGTTTGCTTGAGTATCTGACTGCGCCCGCATTTCGCCGTATTGAAAATTATTGTCAGCAGCCCTCAGACGCGGCCAGTTTTTGTCCCGCTTGGAAAGCTTGGGATCGCCAATGGGCCAGTCGATTCCGAGATCCGGATCGTTCCAGCAGATTCCTGCTTCGTAGTCCGGCGCGTATTCCTCCGTCGTCATGTAAAAAACGTCCGCTTGTTCGCTCATGACGCAAAAGCCGTGGGCGAAACCTCGCGGCACGTAAAGCATCTTCTGGTTTGTTGAAGAAAGTGTGACTGCCAGCCAATTGCCATAGCTCGGCGATCCTTTTCGGATATCCACGACGACGTCGAAGATTTCTCCGCCCATCGCGCGTACCAACTTGCCCTGCCCTTTTGGGTCCTTTTGATAATGTAAGCCGCGCAGAGTGCCTTTCGACGAGCGCGATTGATTGCCCTGGACAAAAACATCGGTAATGCCATGCGCCGCAAAGTCCGATTTCTTGTAGGTCTCCATAAAAAATCCTCGTTCATCAGGAAAAACTCTGGGCTCGACGATAATGACTTCGGTGAGTTGAGTTGGCGTGAAGCGAAACGGCATCAGACAAGAACCTCGGAATCGTCTCCGATCATCAAACGGTAGGCTTGATGATTCCCACGGTTCTTTATAACGGACGAACCCTTGCCCACGAGGCTGTCTTCCAAGCGATCGACGTTTTCGATTCGCGCGTTTTCCAAAAGGACACAATGCTCCATGACAGAGGAGAGAATCCGGCAACCGTTGCCAATGGAGGTAAAAGGCCCGACGAAAGATCCTTCGACCTGAACGTTGTCTCCAATGACCACCGGCCCCCGAATCGTACTCCTGATGACCTTACTGCCCTTTCCCAGGCGAACCCGCCCGCTGACTTGGCTTTCGCCGTCGACCTCGCCGACGAGCTGCCGCTTGACCCATTCGTCTAAAACCACACTGTTGGCGGTCAAAAGATCGTCTTTTTTACCGGTATCTAGCCACCAACCATCCAGCTGGTGGCTCAAAACGTTGCGTCCTTGTTCCAACAGCTCCTGGATCGCGTCCGTAATTTCCAATTCTCCGCGAGGCGACGGCCGAATGCGGTCGATCGCCTCATGGATTTTGCTCGAGAAAAAGTAGATCCCGACCAAAGCCAGATTCGATCGCGGTTCCCTCGGCTTTTCGACAAGGCGAAGCACGTGTCCCGCGCCATCAACTTCGGCAATCCCAAAGCTGGATGGGTTGCTCACTTCCTTGAGCAGGATGGTGGCGTCGGCTTTCGATTTCTCAAAGCTGTCACAGAATCCCCTGATTCCCGATCCGATCAGATTGTCACCGAGATACATAAGGAAGGGACTCATTCCCAGAAAAGCGCGCGCAACCTTGACCGCGTGCGCCAACCCTAAGGGCTCGTTCTGTAGGATATACTGGACCTTGATACCCCAGCGACTGCCATCCTCGACCGCGTCTTGGATCGCGTTTCCGGTCTCCGGAGAGATGATCATGCCGACATCATGGATGCCCGCCTCTGATAGATTATCCAATACGTAATACAAGATCGGACGATTAGCTACCGGAACGAGTTGCTTCGCAGCCGTATAAGTTAGCGGGCGCAGCCGGGTGCCTCTGCCACCGCTAAGTACAAGACCTTTGAGTTCCGCGCTCTTCATCAACAAGTTCGTTGCGCTTTCGCAGTTCCGAATTTGATTTTTGCCTTAGACCGCAAACCGCGTATATCATACCAAAAGTTGAAATATAGCGGTAGGTTCGCTGAATGCTAGCGAATGTGGGCAGCTTCGTCTGCATTGCTACGCGCAAAATTCAGGCAAGCAACGCGCCTTTCATTGCCGAAAATGGCCTAGCCTTTACGACAAACTCGGTTCGGCCGCGAGAACTCCGGGAAAACCACTTCACACTTATTCAATTTTGCCGCAAAGGTTGTTCCAGGCAACGTTAGGCTCCAGACATAAGTGCCGTAGAAACCGATTTTTTCTGTCTTTTTCTCGAACCCGATGCTCTAAGTTGTTCCCAATCTCTTAGGACCGGACATTGCTCAGCTACGGATATGAAGACTGACTCGCGAAGGCAAAGCATTGGCAGGAATGGCAGGCAGAAAACTATCGGGACCTTAAGGTACACCTCATCCCAGGTCTTTGAAACCCTCCTTATGCAGCCCATGCCTCCTCATCTTTCTGTAGAGTGTCTTGTTGTCTACCTTCGCCTCCTTGGCCGCTAAGGAGATTCCGCCCTTATGCTTTATCAGAAGATCTCGTAGATACTCTTTCTCGCTACGAAGTAACCATTGTTTCAAAGAGATGTCACCATCCCCGTTGCTAGAAAAGTAGTGATCAATTACGCGCTGCGGGGGCGCTGGCAAGTCCACCTCCTCAATGACTTCACTTTGACATTTGACTATGGCGCGCTCGAGAATGTTTTCAAGTTCTCGAATATTACCCGGCCAGCGATACGCCAACATGCTATCCAAGACCTTTGGTCCGACTGAGCGTATTTTCCTCTCTTGAGCTACAGGATGTCTGCTAAGGATATGATTAACCAGTAAAGGCAGATCCTCCAGCCGGTCTCGAAGGGGAGGCAACTGGATGGGAATGATATTAATTCGATAGTAAAAATCTTCGCGCAGCGTGCCTTGCGCTAGACACAGCGAAAGATCAACATTTGTCGCCGCGAGTACACGCATATCGACCTTAACCTTACGGTTTCCGCCCAGACGCTCAACTTCGCGCTCCTGTAAAACCCGAAGTAGCTTCACCTGCATGGGCGCGGCCATAGTTTCAACCTCATCAAGAAACAGGGTTCCTCCATCCGCAAGTTCAATTTTGCCGGCACGGCTTTGCACGGCCCCCGTGAAAGCACCTTTTTCGTATCCGAACAACTCACTTTCCAAAAGTGTATCGGGAAAGGCTCCACAATTGATCGCCACGAATTGCCGGGTTTTTCGACGGCTTAGATTATGTATCGCACGAGCGACTAATTCTTTCCCGGTCCCTGTTTCCCCCGTGATCATGACTCCGGAATCCGTCTCGGCCAACGATCGAATCAGATCAAATACCTTGAGCATTCTGGGGCTCTTGCTAAGTATATTTTCTAAATAATTTTCATCCCTTACCTTCTGTCGAAGCTCTCGGACCTCTTCGAGAAGTCGCCTCTTTTCGATCAACTTCTCGCTCACCAACCGTATAGCTTCCGGCTGAAAGGGCTTTGTGACATACTCACTGGCTCCTAGCTTCATTGCCTCTACAGCCTGTCTTATATTTCCGAAGGCAGTAATTAAGATAACATCCGTGTCAGGATATTTTTCGCGAATGTGGCGCGCCAATTGAAACCCGTCAATACCGGGCATTTTGACATCTGAAACTACGATGGCAAATTTTTCGCGTGCGAGCTTTTCCATACCCTCCTCTCCACACGCGGCCGTCGTTACCTTGTATCCCTCTTGCTCGTAAAAATTACCAAGCTGTTCCCGAAGGCGATCATGATCCTCGACGATGAGCACATTATACATATTAAACTCTGAAAACTGGGTCTTTGGTTTTGTTAAAAAGTGCGGATTTCAACGCTCAGCGAATTGCCTGGATCCGTCTGCGGGGAGCGTTATCGCCACCTCGGTTCCTTGACCTTGCCTGCTTTTGACCGTCAAAAGGCCGCCATGCATCTCAATAAGACGCACAGCCACACTCAACCCAAGACCATCATGGTCTAACTTGGTTGTAAAGAATGGGACCGCGATGTTCTCGAGGTTATTCGTTTCGATTCCACTACCAGAGTCTACCACACTGAGCCTGACAATGGACGTACGGCTATCCGATATCTCAGCCATTGCTTTGAGTACCACCGTGCCGCCTGATTGACTAGCTTCGAAAGCATTTTCCAGAATGCTACCAAGCGCTAACTCGAGCAGATACGGATCTCCACTCATCGTGACCCCTCGCACCGACTCATCGACCTTCTGATCAAGGATTATCCCCTTCTCCGCGACTGATACCCTTCGCGATACGGCCGCCGCGTTAATAATTTCCAAAAAATTAATTTCCGAAACCCAGGTCGGACTCTGGGAGTAGTCTGAAAAGGTTCGCGTTAGATCGACGGCCTTCTCAACGGTTTGCTTCAGAACCTCTGTATCACGCGATTCCGGTAGGGTCTTCCTCAAGGAATTAATGACGAGATTTAAAAGTTGAAAATGATTGCCCAACTTGTGAATGAACCTGCCAATAACACTAGATTGCAAATCCTGAATTCGTTTTTCATTCCGCAGCGGGACAATACATCCGCAGATCATTTCGGAACGGTAGCAATGGACTCTTCGGAAGCTGTGAGAGACCCAAACGGGTAATCCACGATCATCAATGATGCGGTGAATGCTCGAAGCGGTTTCATCGGTTTCCAATCGGCGAATTTTTTCACGCAGGGAGGCCAGATCTTCTGGAAGTATTCTTTCTTCCCAAAGAGCTCGACTTCCGAGAAGCTTGTACGCCGGGACACCGATCATTTGCTGCGCATTTGGCGACAGGTAGGTGAGATTCAATGAAGTGCTGCACTCATAAAGGACACAGGGGAGCAATTCTAAAAGAACTTCAGGGATTTTATGGAATACTGGGGCATTTTCCGTGAGATTCTGTGTAGATATATTCGGCGGTACCATGCGAGTCATAGAGAATTTATTGACGGACTAAACCGGTAACTACCTCTTGAAGGGGTGGCGATGTCGGAGCATAAGAACCAAAGCTTTCTTTTGCCATAAGACGCCTCAATATTCAAGCACAATGTTATTAAAGTTTACAATTTCTGCAATCCTGAAATTATTGAAAGTTTTTCTGAGGTCTTCTCTGATCTAATCATTGCTCCAAGAAGTTATCTCGCCTTTTATAAACCAGTTTTAACCCAGCCGGCAACCCGAGCGTGCATCCAAGTGAGAGCATGGACATTGATTGACCACGCACGACAAGGCGACAACTTTTCCCTTTGACTACCATCGCGCAAAAGTCCGGGCACCAGCGCCTGAATGTCTTATCGTTTTTCATTCCTTCGAACTTAAACTCACTAAAATATCTAGCTGACGTGAACAATTAAATGATTCAAGTACTTGTTGTAACTTTAGAAAGTAAAACAGCACATAATGTTGCCGGTCAATCTCGCAATAGAATGACTTCGTATGACTGGCATAATCATTGCGCTACGTCCGAGAAAAAATCAGAAGACGGGAACACGTGTCAGAATACGACAAACAGTGGTGTGCGGTCTACACCAAACCCCAGAGGGAAGAGTTTGCGGAGTTAAACCTTCGGCGCCGAGGGGTTGAGACTTTCTACCCAAAGCTTTTGCTACCAAACTCGGCACAGCGCAAAGGGCGGGTTGTCTCTTTGTTTCCGAATTATCTTTTTGTCCGTTTCGAGACCTTCTCAGACGAATACAATTCCGTAGCATGGTGTCCCGGGGTGAAACGGCTCGTAAGCTTTAACGCGACGCCGGCAATCATTGACGAATCGGTGGTGAATTTCCTCATGAGCCAAACGGAAACGAACGGTGTGATTTCGGCTCGAAGTAACGTGAGGATGGGGGAAGAAGTTTGCATCGACGGGGGCCCCTTCGACGGACTCGTTGGAATTATACAGGAGCCTCCCGACGCCAGGGGTCGAGTCAAAGTATTCTTGAAGCTGCTCAATCGACCGGTCAAGGTCGAGGTTCCTGTTGAATACATCAAAGCCGGCTGGGTCGCTGCGGGATCTCGAGCCGAAGTCTGACATACATCGAGCCCGTGTTACCGGTTGTTTATCTGGGCTTGATGGCAAAGAGGAGGGCAATGATTAAGAACGCCAATGGGGCTAGGTGGCGGAGCTGTATCATCGGCTTTGCCGCTTGCCGCGGAACTATAAATGACCATGATTCGCCACCCGTGCAAAAAAATTATAGCTGCACTACTCCTTAACCTGGCGGTTATTGGTGCTTGTGGTACGAGAACGGCACCTGAGTCCACGCTTCTTTCTGCCCAGGGACGGCCGATTCAGTCGAGCGTGAGCGAAATAAATCGCGCTCTGTCCACCATCGCCGCGAACACTTCAACGATTTCGGGAGATTATCGCATCGGACCCGAGGACCTTCTGCAGGTTACTCTCTACAACGTTACTGCTGACACCGCGTTAACACCTAGTAGCGACGCTCGCATGACACCTAGAACTTTGACCATGAGAGTGAGCCAGCAGGGCATAATTTCTCTTCCCCTGATTGGCGATATAAAGGTCTCGGGAATGACTCCTTCAGAAGTTGAGAGTGCGCTACGGAAAGCATACGAAAAATATATTTACTATCCGCAGATCGGAGTATTTGTAGCTGAATACCGGCAGCGGGTTTCAGTAATAGGCGCGGCGGTAAAGACTGGGGTGATTGAGCTCACGGGTCCGAAGACGGTCATTGATATACTCGGCATGGCCGGCGGCGTAACCGAAAAGGCCGGTACACAGGTCCACATCTATCGCCAGGGTCCTAATGGTCGTGAGACTCATGTGATCGATCTCTTAGCTCTCGCAAGTAACGCCTCACTCATTAACGCCGGCAATGCCGGACTAATCACAATGCCAGTGCAGGCAGGTGATGTGATTAACATCCCCCCAGCCGGAACTTTTTTCGTGGATGGCGCTGTAAGAAGGCCCGGACCCTATCCTCTTGGCCGGCGTTATTCACTGACTCAAGCCCTGGCAACCGCAGGCGGCGTGGATCCGGAACTCAACTCCTCTGATATCACGATCTTCAGACGCAAGGGACCGTCGGGGATGGAACCCATTGCCATCGATTATTCTGCCGTTCTTGCGGGCTCGGCTGCTGACCCGCAGATAGAGGAGGATGATGTCATTGTTGTTCCGATAAGCGCGGCCAAGTACTTCGTTAAGAGATTCGTAGGCTCCATAGTCGATGGTGGCATTAGCATGGGCTCCTTTATACACGGAAGCTAAGGAAGGCCCGGTAAGTGAAAGATACCTCCCGCTGGCGCAACGGGTTACTTTGACGCAAGCCCTGGCAACCGCCGGCGGCATGGATACAGAGGTGAGTTCCTCTGATGTACAAATCTTTCGACGAAAAGGAATCTCGGAGATGGTCCCCATTGCAGTGGATTACGACGCTGTGATAGGCGGTTCGGCTCCTGATCCACAGATTTTAGCGGACGATGTTATCCTTGTTCCTACAAGCTCTGCCAAGTGGCTGGTCAAACGTTTTGTTGGTTCCCTAATTGGCGGGATAGGGATTGAATCTCTGATTCACGGAAGTTGAAGAGCCTTGTGAAAAGATGAAAACCTACTTGCCCAATAATAACGCCCAACGCCCGGCTCTTCCCGATAGCTCAGAGGCCGAATACGTTTACTACGGGCCCGAACAATATGGGCCCGAAGTAGAGGAAACTAAGATTCTCGATTACTGGAAGATCTTGGTGAGAAGGCGGCGGCTTTTAATCCAGATATTTGTAATTTCGCTGCTCTTGGGTGCCTATTTTAATTTTACCGCTACGACTGTATACAAGGCGACCGCCATGCTCAAGATCGAGCCGTTAACCCCAACGGTGACAGGAGTCGGACAAATAGGCACGAGCAGTACTCCCGAGGGCGGCGGTCCCTATGATTACTACCAGACGCAATATAAGTTGCTCGAAAGCCGCGATCTCGCCGCCAGGGTTATCGCTGACCTTCAACTAGACAAGAATAAGACTTTCACGACTGCTTCAGTGACCAGTCCCAATGCTATCCCAAGAGTGCAATCGTGGATTTTAGGCACTCTGAATTCCATAATCTCGCCGGTTGCAGACTTTTTTAGAGCGCGCCGGGATAGCTCGGACGGTGATACATTGGCTGATTCGAAGAATCACAACGCCCCATCGAACCGACAACAAAATAATACGAACAAGCTGGCTGTCAACCCCGGTTGGGTTGGACGCTACATGTCCTTCTTGCGGCTGAACCCGATCAAGAGCACTCGGCTTGTTGAGATCGCCTTCGTTACACCGTACCCGACACTCTCGCAGATGCTTGCGGATGCTCATGCCAGAGGGTTCATCCGCATGAACCTGGAAAGCCGCTTTCAGCTCACCAAGGAAGCGCGCGACTTCCTGGATGGCAAAAATGCCGAGCTGAAACAAAATCTCGAGCGTTCAGAGGACGCGCTGAATCGCTTTCGCCAAACGCACGGCGTGGTCTCCATGGAAAAGGGAGAAAATATCGTACTGGACCGTCTGGTTGACTTCAACCGCCAGTTGACTGCCGCGCGGGCCCAACGGATCGAAGCCGAATCTCTTTATAAGGTCGTGGAAAATAAGTCGACCCAATCTCTTTCTCAGGTCATGACCCAAGGAATGGTGCCGGTTCTTCGGTCGAATCTGCTGGCGCTTGAGGCCGAGAAGGTCAAACTTGCTTCAATCTTCAAGCCTGACCATCCGCGCATGATCGAGCTGAATCAGCAAATCAGCGAGATGACGCGTTCCCTGGATACCGAGATCAAAAATGTCGTGCGCGGCATTCAGGAAAGCTTCTTTGCTGCCCGTTCCAAGGAAGAGGCCCTACAGGCCGAAGCCCAAAAGCAGCAGCAGACGGCTCTTAACCTAAAGGAGGTGGGCGTCCAATACGCCGTTCTGGAGGAGGAGGTCAAGGTCAACCGTGCGCTTTATGAAAGCGTCCTCAAACGCCTCAGTGAAACCAATGTCTCCAATGACATCGCGGTTTCAAACATGCAGATCGTGCAATCCGCAGAAAGACCGAGATTTCCCGATTCTCCCAATATTCCAATCAATTTGACAATCTATGCTGCGCTAGGACTTTTTCTTGGAGTAGGGGTAGCATTTGCCTTGGAGTACATCGACTCGCATCTAAATACTCCGGAGCATGTATGGCGCGCGGTCGATTTAAATACACTCGGCGTGGTTCCAGATCTAGACTCTCTAGAGCACCGACCGTTGATTAGCTACGCTCCTGCTTCGCGAGCAAAACTTTTGCCCACGCGAATGGGTCAACCCCAGTTGGAGGAGAGCGGCAACAGAGGCAAGGATTTGATTGTTGCTCACCATCCTCTCTCAATCTATTCAGAAGCCTACCGGACGATCCGAACGGCGCTGTTACTTTCTCAGCCTGGGGGCAATCGCAAAGTTATCCTGCTCACAAGTCCGTCACCGAGCGAAGGGAAAACCGCCACAACCCTAAATCTCGGCATCGCTCTGGCACAAGATGGCTATAAAATACTGATTATTGATGCTGACTTGCGGAGAGGTTCGTGTCATAGCCGCGTCGGCCTGCGTAATCATAGGGGTCTTTCGAACGTGCTTGGTGGCGAGATGCCTATAGAACAGCTCATTCAGCCGACTTCGATTGCCGGTCTTTCCCTGGTCACACGTGGCGTATGTCCCCCGAATCCGAGCGAGCTATTGGGCACGCGCAAGATGAAAGAACTCTTGACAAGCCTACGTGAATCTCACGATTTCATCCTGATCGATACGCCCCCGGCCATAGCGGTCAGCGACGCGGCGATCCTCTCGAGCGTTGCGGATGGAATTATTCTGGTTTTCCATGCGCGTAAGACCACCGTGCATTCTGCGCGTCAGGTGAAGGAGCGGTTCGATGCCGTCCGGGGTCCAATTCTCGGAGTTATTCTCAACGGCATTAACGTAGAAGACCCGGATTATGCGTACTATCGGCATTACTATGGGTCCGACTACGGTACCGTCGCAGCAACCGAAAATGGCAACGGTGGAGAGCACGCGGACGTGGAAGTTCTTATGGCCCATGATTCATTTGAAAAAGATCCCTGGCCAAAAATCGCAGCATCCGAGATCGTCCCACAAAACTTTTTCGACCACATCGTGTCTAAACTTCGCGACGCTGTTGGTCCAATGGCCGGTCTGATCGTTGAAGATAATATTTCCCTTCTCGGAGAAGCGCGGAATCGTTTTCCAAAAAATCGCCTTCACGAACTTTTTGACCGGATCTGCGAAGAGATCCTTGACGACAAATTGAAAAATGATTTTCAACAGAGCATGCAGGAAGAACTGCGCGTTTTGTAGGATGCGACACCTTCGACTTGCAGAACATAACGAGCAGAAATCAGACACTTTTTAGCTCTAAACAACAGCCGGTGTCCGTCGTCAGTTTTGGCTAAAAAATATTGGTTTCTGATAAACGACATAACGGCGAACAGAATAATCTCGCCCTCAACGGTATAAACATCTAAGTACCCTGTCCTGCCCAGAGTTCTTTTTTGCATCTACTCCGATCAAAGCGGTAAGATGCTCTCCCACAGCGTGGAATCCGCCGCCGGAGTTCAGTACGGGAAAGCGGGAGGGCCACTCGGTAATTGCCATCTAGGTTTTGCATCGCTGTATCGGAATGATCCTCGACGGGTTTTAGCTAATCGCAGTAACGTCGCTTTCACCAAAGGGCATTCGTAGGAAATGAAGAAAGCTCTCATCACAGGAATTACGGGTCAGGACGGATCCTATCTTGCCGAATTCCTTCTCGATAAGGGGTACGAAGTCCATGGTATCATTCGCCGCGCGTCGACGTTCAACACAGAACGCATCGAGCACCTCTATCAGGATCCGCATGTCAACAACGTAAGGCTTTTTCTTCACTACGGCGATATAGCGGACTCGACTAACCTGATTAAATTGCTGTACCGCATCCAGCCAGATGAAATCTATCACCTCGCCGCGCAGAGCCATGTGAGGGTCAGCTTCGACATTCCCGAATATACAGGTGACGTTACCGGACTTGGCACAATACGGATCTTGGAGGCGATTCGTGAGACCGGGTTAAAGACCAAGTTCTACCAAGCCAGTAGCTCCGAGATGTACGGTAAAGTCCAGGAAGTACCGCAGCGTGAGACTACCCCATTTTACCCAAGGAGCCCCTATGGTGTGGCAAAAGTTTATGCTTACTGGGCTACTGTTAACTATCGGGAGAGTTACGGAATTTTTGCGTCAAACGGAATACTTTTTAACCATGAATCCCCTCGACGCGGAGAAACTTTCGTGACAAGAAAAGTGAGTCGAGCCGTCGCACGGATTAAAACAGGTTTAGATGACAAGCTGTATCTCGGGAATTTGGACGCAAAGCGCGATTGGGGTTACGCGAAGGAGTATGTTGAAGCTGTATGGCTCATGCTGCAGCAGGATCAGCCGGACGATTTCATCATCGCCACAGGAGAAGTTCACAGCGTGAGAGAACTTGTGGAAGAAGCATTTTCATATCTTGGACTCGACTGGCAGAAGTACGTTGAAGAAGATCCTCGCTACTATCGTCCCAGCGAAGTTGATCTTTTGGTCGGAGATGCTAATAAGGCCAAAAAACTTCTGGGCTGGGAAGCGAAGACCAAGTTTAAAGATGTCATCCGCTTGATGATCGACGCGGATTTAGAGAAGGCCCGGGAAGAAGCCCACATAAACAAATATAATAGTTCGAAGTGCGCTGTTCGAGATTCGGCAATTCGGTGATAAAGGAAAGTGGAAGTTCGCGATTCGAGGCTACGAACAAGGTCGAGATTAAGGCTAAGACAAGTTCTGGCTTAGTTAGATCGAGCATAACTCTGTATAGCTCGTTTGAGAGATGCCTGCCTATATGGCAAAACTGATGAACGTGGCCGAGCAAGTTTTCGCTATACAAGAGAACGATTCCCGAAGAAAGACGATTACGCGTTGAGCTCGCAGATCAGGCGTTCACGGTTATCAGTCCCTCCCGCCGTTCATTGGCGGAAACACCTTAGCCTCAACCGTTCTTCAATCTTAAATGGCCTCAACCTCACCCTAACTTGTAGCTGGATTTATCTATGTCTTTTTGGACCGACAAACGCGTTCTCGTTACCGGCGGCACCGGTTTTTTAGGCTCATTCGTCGTTGATAAGCTAAACCAGCGAGGTTGCCGTCACGTTTTTGTACCTCGGTCAAAAGACTACGATCTCCGCGACCGCGACTCGGTTATTCGGGTTTACACCGACGCAAAAGCTCAATTCGTTATCCATCTTGCTGCCGTAGTCGGTGGCATCGGCGCAAACCGGGCGAACCCGGGAAAATTTTACTACGATAATGCCATCATGGGACTAGAACTCATGGAATATGGGCGTCAATTCGGTGTGGAAAAATTTGTCGCCTTGGGAACCATCTGCGCATACCCAAAATTCACTCCGGTTCCGTTTAAAGAAGAAGACCTTTGGAACGGTTATCCTGAAGAAACCAATGCGCCGTATGGGCTGGCCAAGAAAATGATGCTCGTGCAAGCGCAAGCATACCGAGCCCAGTACGGGTTTAACGCGATTTTTCTCCTGCCGGTAAATCTCTATGGTCCAGGCGACAATTTTGATCCTGAAACCTCGCATGTCATTCCAGCGATGATCCGAAAATTTGTCGAGGCGAAGAAGTCACGCAACTCAGAGGTCGTTCTCTGGGGTGACGGATCGCCGACGCGCGAGTTTCTCTATGTTGAAGATGCGGCGGAAGGAATCGTGCTCGCCGCGGAACGATACAATGGAGAAGAA
>Ga0209690_1001581_pt1 | contig 12887 bp, 7 predicted proteins | sample GraSoiAngelo_150_FD_186164 | JGI IMG/M metagenome (GOLD analysis project Ga0209690, IMG submission 186164) | Grasslands soil microbial communities from the Angelo Coastal Reserve, California, USA - 14_1009_09_40cm (SPAdes) (version 2) | ecosystem: Environmental > Terrestrial > Soil > Grasslands ...
GAGGATGCCGGCCACTGGCAGTCCGACCAGGCAAGCCGCGACGATCCAGGTCATCCACTCCGGCGGCAACGAGAGGCGCGTCACGATCACGTCCGCGCCCTGCAGCGCCCCGAACACGGCCACCGCATAGGCGACCACCACGCGCACGACGTGCCGGCGCGAAAGCTCGTCGATGAAGTGCTGCACCTTGGCGGCAGGCGCGGTGGCGCCGGCGGGCGGCCCGGCGAGAGGCGTCTCCGCATTCGCCGGGAGTGGAGGTTCCCTGACCACCGCGGCTGGGAGATGGTGCAGTCCGATGCGCTCGGTGCCGGCGAGCACGAGCGCGGCCTCCAGGGCCTTTTCCAGCTCCCGCAGGTTGCGCGGCCAACCGTGCACGAACAGCGCCCGGGCTGCCTCGCAGGTGAAGCCGACCTCGTCCATGGACTGCCCGAGCTTGCGGCGCAAGAGGGCGCGGACGAGCAGCCCGAGGTCCTCACGGCGCTCGCGTACGGGAGGGAGCTCCAGGGTGAGCCCGGACAGCCGCGCGAGCAGATCGCTGCGGAACCGCTGCTCTGCCGCGAGCGCCTCCAGATTCTGCTGGCTCGCCGCGACCACCCGGACGTCCACCTTGATCGGTGCTTTGGCCCCGACGGGCAGGACCTCTCCATGCTCGAGAACGCGCAGCAGGAGGGGCTGCGCGGCAGCGGGCAGCTCTTCCACGCCGTCGAGGAACAGCGTGCCCCCGTCCGCGTTCCGGACGAGTCCGGCCCTGTCCTCGCGGGCGCCGCTGAATGCTCCCTTGCAGTGGCCGAGCAGCTCCGACTGCAAGAGGGCAGGGGAGAGCGCTCCGCAGTCCACCGGGACGAAAGCTCCATGCCGCCCCGAGAGCGCGTGGATCGCGGAGGCGATCACCTCCTTGCCGGTCCCGGTCGCTCCACGCAGGACCACGGGGATGGACGTGCGGGCAATCGTCTCTGCGCGCACGAATTCCCGTGCCAGCGAGGGCAGAAGCGTCTCGAACCCCTCCGCCGCCGGGCGTCTCTCGTCGCTATAGACGACGGGCCCCGCGGCTGGCGCAGGAGGGATCGCGCCACGGAAGATGAAGAACGAATGACCGAGCTCGAGCAGGTCGCCATCCTCGAGGACCTTGCGATCGATGCGCCGTCCATTGAGGAGCGTCCCGTTCCGCGAGTGGGTGTCCTCGACGAACCACCGACCCATCACGCGGCGGAACGTCGCGTGATCTCCGGACATCCGATCATCCGGAACGCACAGTGCGAGACGAGCTCCGCTCCCGGACCGCTCGCCACCGCGGTCGAGATCGCCCCGCCCGATCGAGAGCTCCTCGACGCCATGCAGGCAGATGCGGATCGACGGAACGGACAGCCGGTCGCAGACCAGGGCGAGAAACAGGTGCGGGACGTCCCCGTTCGCCGATGGCGTGAAGTCTTTCGAAATCGTCTGCGACGCGAGCGGCACGCTTCCATCCTACTCCGCATCGCCGTTTTCCATCCTCAGCGCGGGAACGCGGCGGCGATTCCGCCGTCGACCGGAAGCGTGGCGCCGGTCGTCGGGACCTGGTTGGAGGCGAAGAAGACCACTGCGCGGCCGACGTGCGCGCCGGTGATCTCGGCGTGCAGCAGGTTCCGCTCGCGATAGAACTCCTGCAGCTTTTCCGGTGGAATGCCGCGCGAGCGCGCCCGGTCGGGGCCGATCTCCCTCCAGAGTCCAGAGGGCGTATCACCCTCCGCGAAGACGGCGTCCGCGTTGATCATGTTGACGCGGATGCCGAGCGGGGCCAGCTCGATCGCGGCCACCTTCCCCAGCTGGTGGCCGGCTGCCTTGGAGGCGCTGTAGGCGCCGAAGTCGGCACCGGGCGCGAATACGTTCTTCGAAGCGTTGACGATCACGTTTCCGCCGGTCCCCTGTACGCGCATCACCCGCGCCGCCGCGCGCAGCGTGAGGAAGTACCCGCCCAGGTTCACGTCGAGGACCTTGCGGAACTGGCGGACGTCGGTGTCCGCCAGGGCGCTGACGTGGGCGATCCCGGCGTTGGCGACCAGGATGTCCACGCCGCCGAACGTCCGGCAGGCGTGATCGAAACCGGCGGCTACGGAGTCTTCGTCGGTCACGTCCAGCCGGACGGCGGCGCACGCGGACCTCCCCGCTACCGCGGCGACCTTGCGCCGCGCGCGGTCCAGCGCATCCGGATCGATATCGGTGAGCACCACGTGGGCGCCGGCCTTCGCGAGCTCGATGCAGGTCGCCACCCCGATCGCGCCCGCCGCTCCGGTCACCAGGGCAACCTGGCGCGAGAGGGGCTTCTCGGTCTCCTTGCCCAGCTTGGCCTGCTCCAGGCTCCAGTACTCCACGTCGAAGAGGTCGGACTCGTCCAGCGGCTCGTAGCGGCCGATCGCCTCCGCTGCGTCCTTGATCCGCAGCGTGTGCTCGGCGATGTCCGCCGCGATGGCGGCGTCCTTGCGCGTCTTGCCGGCGCAGACGATTCCCACGCCTGGAACGAGGAACACGCGCGGATCCGGATCGAGCTTGCTTCGCGTGACGCCCTTGGCGCGCACCTGGTCAGCGAAGTAGGCGTCGTAACGCGTCCGATAGCCCGCGATCGCGGAGGCGAGTTGGGAGCGGAGCGCATCCGGATCCTGCAGCGCTGGCTTCTCGATGAAGAGGTGCTGCCCCTTGGTGCGGATGACGTGGTCCGGTGTGAGCGGCCCCCGGGCGGCGAGCGAGGCGCACTGCGGTGACGCGATCAAGGCGAGAAGCTCGGGCGTCGCGCGGTGCTCCAGGATCACGCGGCGGTGCGGTTGGTCCGGGTTGCCGCTCGCGGTCGCGAGCAGGCCGCGCAGGATCGGTCCGATCCGTCCCATCCGCTCCTGAGACGAAGTCGCGTCGCCCGCCCCGGTGCCGAGGGCGGCGCGGCCGCGCAATCGGGCCCGCAGGAAGCTCTCCGCGCGATCGACGTACTCGATCATGCGCTCGTAACTCTCGCGCGCGTCGGCCCCGAACGTGAAGAGCCCGTGCTTGAGGAGCACCATCGCCTCGGCGTCGGGCTTTCCCTCGAACATCTCGGCGGCGAGCTTCGCCAGGCGGAACCCGGGCATCACGTACGGCACCACCACCACTCGATCGCCCAGGGCCTCGCGGATCAACCCGGCGCCATCCGGTTGGTTGGTGAGCGCCAGGACCGCGTCCGCATGGGTGTGGTCGATGAAAGTGTGCGGCAAGAAGGCGTGCAGCAGCGTCTCCACCGAGGGATTGGGCGCCTTGGCGTCGAGCAGGTGCGTGCGCAGCTGGTTCACCATCTCCTCGTCGGAGAGCGCCTCCAGCTTCCGCAGCCGGCGCAGCCAGCCCAGGTCGATCGCCGGAAAACCTTGCGGCTCGATGGAGTCGAGGTCCCAGCCGCTGCCCTTGATGCAGAGCGCTTCGACCCGGTCCCCGAGCAGGTTCTCCTCCAGCACCTTCACGGACGTGTTTCCACCGCCATGCATGACCAGGTCGGACTCGGCCCCGATCAGCCGCGACGTGTAGACGCGCATCGCAAGCGCGTCGCCGTGCCGCGGCGCGTACCGGTCGCAGAACTGTCGGGCCTCGCCGTCGGACCAGCGGCTCTTCATGGCGGCCAGACTAGAACACATTTCATAACCCGTGCTGGCACGGTTTGCGCCCAAGCGCAGTCGCCAAGCCGCCTTCCGCGGCCGCGACTAGGACAACTGATGACCCGGCTGCGAGTTGGCGGGCCTTCTCCAGCCCGGTTTCCGGCCCCCATTGCGCACGGCGCTTCGCGGATCAAGACTGTGCCTCCCGCGCGCCCCGCACGCCTTGTTTCGGACAGACGCGATGTCCATCAGTGGCACAAGGGGCCGGGAGGTGGCCGAACAGCGATGCTCCCACGCCGGGCCCTCCATGCGGTGCCCCTGGCGAGCCGGCGGGAGCAGGAGAAGACGATGCCCGAGCGCAGGGGGAGCACGATCATTGAAAACGTGCAACCGCAGGTCGATGGCGGACGCTATCCGGTCAGGCGCAGGGCAGGGGAACCGGTCCGCATCACCGCCGACATCTTCAAGGAGGGCCACGATGACCTCGCCGCCGTGGTCCGCTGGCGCCAGCTCACCCCGGAACAGGGAGAGCCTCGCGAGGAGCCGATGCGGTTCCTCGGCAACGACGCCTGGGAGACGGAGCTCCCGATCGGCGCCAACGGCCTCTACGCATTCAGCATCGAGGCCTGGCCGGACTCGTTCCGCACCTGGGTGCACGAGCTGCAGCGCAAGATCGAGGTCGGGCGAGAAGTCTCCTCCGAGCTCCTCGAAGGTGCGGCCCTTCTCGACACGGCGGCGGGACGGGCGGAAGGCGCCGGAGCCCGGGCGGATGCCGAGCGGCTGCGGCAGGGACAGAAGGCCCTGCTCGGCGGCCAGTCCCCGGCCGCGCTTTCGACGGCCGTCGATCCCGGCCTGCTCGCCGCGGCATCGCGACACCCGGATCGTTCCGTTGCCACCCGCCTCGACCGCGAGCTGCGCATCTTCGCCGAGCGGGATCGCGCGGTCTTCAGCTCCTGGTACGAATTTTTCCCTCGCTCGACCTCGGGCGATCCGAAACGGCACGGCACCTTCCGCGACGCGGAGAAGATGCTGCCGTACGTGGGAGAGCTCGGGTTCGACGTCGTGTACCTGCCGCCCATCCATCCGATCGGCCGCACGGCGCGCAAGGGCAAGAACAACGCTCTGACCGCCAGCCCCGACGACGTCGGCAGCCCGTGGGCCATCGGAGGTCCCGAGGGCGGGCACAAGGCGATCCATCCGCAACTCGGCAACCTCGACGACTTCCGCCACTTCGTGAGCTCCGCCAAGGACCTCGGGATCGAGGTCGCGCTGGACATCGCGTTCCAGTGCTCGCCCGACCACCCCTACATCCGCGAACATCCTGAGTGGTTCCAGCGCCGTCCCGACGGCACCATCAAGACCGCCGAGAACCCGCCCAAGCGCTACGAGGACATCGTCAACTTCGACTGGATGGGACCGGCCCGCGACCCGCTCTGGTCGGAGCTGCGCTCGGTCTTCTTCCACTGGATCGCGCAGGGCGTCCGCATCTTCCGCGTCGACAATCCGCACACGAAGCCGCTGCCGTTCTGGGAATGGGTGTTCGGCGAGGTGCACGCGCGCCACCCCGACGTGATCTTCCTCGCCGAGGCGTTCACCCGGCCGAAGATGATGAGGGCGCTCGCGAAGTCGGGGTTCAACCAGTCGTACACGTACTTCACCTGGCGCAACTTCAAGCACGAGCTCGAGGACTACCTGACCGAGCTGACCCAGGGCCCGCCGGCCGACTACATGATCGGAAACCTCTGGCCGAATACGCCCGACATCCTGCCCGAGCACCTGCAGCAAGGAGGGAGGCCCGCCTTCCTCCTGCGCGCGGCGCTCGCCGCCACTCTCAGCTCTTCCTGGGGCATCTACAGCGGCTTCGAGCTGGCCGAGAACCGCGGGCTGCCCGGCAAGGAGGAGTACGCGGACTCGGAGAAGTACCAGATCGTCAGCCGCGATTTCGAACGGCCGGGCAACCTCAGGGCCTGGATCGCGGCGCTGAACCGTGCCCGGCGCGAGCACCGCGCCCTGCAGTCCTACCGCAACCTGCGTTTCCACCGGGCGGACAACGAGCGCGTGCTCTTCTACTCCAAGGCGACGGACGACCGGTCGAGCCTGGTGCTGGCCGCGGTCAGCCTCGATCCGTACGCGCCGCAGGAGGCCATCCTGCAAGTGCCGCTCGATCGGCTGGGCATTCCCGAGGACGAAACGTACCAGGTGCACGACGTGCTCTCTGGCGATCGGGCGCTCTGGCAGGGCCAGAGCGCGCTCGTGCGGCTGACGCCGGAGAAGCCGGCCGCGCTCTGGTCGGTGCTCCGCTTCCGCCGCTCCGAACAGGGGTTCGACTACTACTTCTGAGGAGGTCCGCGATGTTCGATCTCGCCGCCTTGCCGGATTGGCTGCCGGGACGACGCTGGTTCGGGGGCAAGGGCGCGAAGATCACCTCGGCAGAGGTGATCGACGAGGCCCGCCTCGGCGGCCTGAACGTGGCGACCATCGAAGTGAGCTACGCCGCCGATCGCCGGCCGGAACGGTATCTATTGCCACTGCGTTCCGACGGCACGCCGCTCGAGGACGCGCGCGACGACGCCGCCTGGCTCGCCATCTTCGACGTCATGCGCGGCCGCGGCGAGATCCCCACCCGCTCCGGCACGCTGCGCGGCGAGCGATTCGACGGGGCGGACTCGCCGCTCGCGACGTTGCCGCCGCGGCCCACGGTCCGCCGGCTCTCGGCGGAGCAGAGCAACACCTCCCTGGTCTTCGGCGAGGCTGTGATCCTCAAGCTGATCCGCAAGCTCGACCAGGGACGGAACCCCGAGCTGGAGATCGGCGCGGTGCTCGCCCGGCGCGGATTCCGCGCCACCCCGACCCTTCTCGGGGCGCTCTCGCTCGAAGGCGACTTCGAAGCCACGGTCGGAGTCGCGCATCGATTCGTGCGCGTCGAGAGCGACGGATGGTCATACGTGCTCGAGTCGTTCGTCAAGGAGCCTGCGCCCTCTCCACAGCTCCTGGGGGAGATCCGCGAGCTCGGTGCGCGCGTCGGTGAGCTGCACGCCGCCCTCGCGGTGCCCGACGATCCGGCGTTCGCGCCCGAGCCCATCCGGCGCGAGGACTTGCAGCGCTGGACCGCGGGGCTGCTGGCGGAGCTGGAGCGGACGATCCACGTCGCCGCTTCCGCCGTCCCCGCGCTGGAGGAACGTAGGGACGATTTGCGGGCCCGGATCGAGCGGCTCGCGACCGCGAAGCCCTCGGGCGTCCGCATCCGCCAGCACGGCGATCTCCATCTCGGCCAGGTCCTGCGCGCGGGCGGACAGTGGCTCATCTTCGACTTCGAGGGTGAACCGGCCCGCGCTCTCGCGGAGCGCCGGGAGAAGCACTGCCCGTACAAGGACGTCGCCGGAATGCTGCGCTCGTTTTCGTACGCTGCAGCCGCCGCGCAAAAACGCGGCGCGCCCGCGGGGAACCGGAGCGGCCCTGCCCGCGAGGCTTTCCTCCAGGGCTACCACTCGCGGGCGGGCGGGCTATTGCCGGCGGAGGTGGCGACCGCGAAGGTGCTGCTTGCTTCCCTCGAGCTGGAGAAGCTCCTGTACGAGCTGCGATACGAGGTCGGCCACCGGCCCGACTGGGTCGCGATCCCGGCGGGCGACCTCTTGCGAGATGGGGACACCATGGAATGGCGTCCCCCGGGGGTGGAATCTTGAAGCGACCAACGGATACGGCGGAGGTCGAGCGGCAGATCCAGCGGCTCGTCGAGCTGCGGCACTCCGATCCCCATGGGGTTCTGGGCGTGCACCCCGACGGCGACGGCGTGGTGGTCCGCGCCTATCGTCCCGACGCGGAGCGAGTGACCGTGCTGCCGGACTTCGGCGGCCAGATCCCCGCGCGCCATCGCAAGGGCGGTGTATTCGAGGCGCGCCTCAACGGGCGCAACGACGTGTTCGGCTATCTGCTGAAGGTCGACTACCGCGGCGGCGCCAGCTTTACGCTGCGCGACTCCTACAGCTTTCCTCCGACGCTCGGCGAGTTGGACTCGCATCTCGTCTCCGAGGGACGCCACGAGCGGATCTGGGAGCGGCTCGGAGCGCATCCCCGGCACCACCAGGGCGTCTTCGGGACTTCCTTCGCCGTCTGGGCGCCGACCGCGCGCTCGGTATCGGTGGTGGGAGATTTCAATTCCTGGGACGGGCGGCTGCACCAGATGCGCAGCATGGGCTCGACCGGCGTCTGGGAGCTGTTCGTCCCCGACGTGGGCGCCGGGGCGCGGTACAAGTTCGAGATCCGACCCGGCGGCGGCGGGACGCAGGTCCTGAAAGCGGACCCGTACGCGTTCCGGACGGAGGTGCCGCCGGCCACCGCCTCGGTGATCCACCAGCTCGACCGCTATCTCTGGCGGGACGAGCAGTGGATGGAGCGGCGGGGGAAGCAAGACGTCTTCCGCCGTCCCATGGCGGTGTACGAGGTCCATCTCAGCTCCTGGCGACGCGTGGTCGAAGAGGGAAGCCGATCGCTGACGTGGAAGGAGGCCGCAGCCCAGCTCGGCGACTACGTCAAGGGGATGGGTTTCACCCACGTCGAGTTCCTTCCCCTGGCGGAACACCCCTTCGGCGGCTCCTGGGGCTATCAGGTCTCCGGGTACTTCGCGCCCACCGCCCGGCACGGCCACCCCGATGAGTTCAAGGCCCTGGTCGACGAGCTGCATCAGCGCGGCATCGGCGTGATCCTGGACTGGGTGCCGGCGCACTTCCCCAAGGACGCGCACGCGCTGGCGCGATTCGACGGCTCGGCCCTCTACGAGCATGAAGACCCGCGCCTCGGCGCGCACCCGGACTGGGGAACGCTGGTCTTCAACTACGGGCGCAACGAGGTGCGCAACTTCCTCCTGGCGAGCGCGCTCTTCTGGCTGGACCAGTACCACATCGACGGCCTGCGCGTGGACGCCGTGGCGAGCATGCTCTACCGCGACTACTCGCGGAAACCGGGCGAGTGGATCCCGAACCGGTTCGGCGGCCGCGAGAACGAAGAGGCGATCGCCTTCCTCAAGGAAGTGAACGAGCGCGTTCGCGATCTGCATCCCGGGGCGGTGATGATCGCCGAGGAGTCGACGGCCTTTCCCAAGGTGACGCACCTCGCGCGGGATGGCGGGCTGTCCTTCCACTACAAGTGGAGCCTGGGCTGGATGCACGACACCCTCGATTACTTCGCCAAGGATCCCGTGCACCGGAAGTGGCACCACAACGGCCTCACCTTCGGGCTCATGTACATCTTTAGCGAGCAGTTCTTCCTGCCGCTCTCGCACGACGAGGTCGTCCACGGGAAGGGCTCGCTCTTGCAGCGCATGTCGGGCGATGACTGGCAACGGTTCGCCAACCTGCGCGCGCTGTTCGCCTGGATGTGGGCGCACCCGGGCAAGAAACTGCTGTTCATGGGCGGCGAGTTCGCCCAGCGATCGGAGTGGAACCACGACGTGAGCCTTGACTGGCACCTGCTCGGCTCGGGCATGCATGCGGGGGTGTCCGCGCTGGTGCGCGATCTGAATGGTGCGCTGCGCGACGAGCCGGCGCTGTACGAGCTCGACGGCGACGGGCGCGGGTTCCAGTGGCTGCAGGCGGACGCGGCGGACGCGAACGTGTTCGCGTTCGTGCGCTGGTCGGAGGACCGCAAGCGCCACGCGATCTGCGTCGCGAATCTGTCGCCGGTGCCGCGGTACGGATATCGTGTCGGGATGCCGCAGGCGGGGTCCTACAAGGAGCTGATCAATTCCGACGCAGCCGCGTACGGCGGATCCGGCCTAGGAAACCCCGAGCGCGTCGCGGTCGAGGACACGCCTTGGGACGGACAGCAGCAGTCGGCGCAGCTCACGCTGCCGCCGCTCGGCACCATCTGGCTGGTGCCGGGCAAGGAGTAACCGGCTGCGCGAGCTCGTCCGCGACGCGCTGCGAGCGCTGGGGATCCGGCGCCTGTTGCTCGCGGTGCACGACCTCTCGCTGCCCGGAGACCCGGGCGACGACATCGGGCGCGGGGCGCCACTGTCGCGGGGAGGGCGCGGGTTCCTCGAGTTCGCCGCGAACCTCGGTTTTCATGGGTTGCAACTCGGCCCCCAGGGCGAGACCGATCCCCAGGATCCGTCTCCATACGACGCGACCCTCTTCAGCCGGAACATCAGCTCCATCAGCCTCGCGCAACTCGTGGAAGAGCGGCTCGTTCCGGGGGAAGCGCTGGCCGATGCCGCTGCCGCGCGTCCACCGGGGGCGCTCTTGCGCGCGGCGCACGTGTATGCGCACGAGGTCTCGGCCCGCATCGTGCGGGACGCCTGGCAGCGCTCCCGAACCGATCCCGGCCTCCAGGAAAAGGTGCGCCGCTTCGCGGAACGAAGCTCGGATTGGCTGGAGCGCGACGAGCTGTACACGGCCCTCGAAGCGTTGCACCGCGAGCCGGACTGGCACCGGTGGCCGGACCCGGATCGATCGCTGCTCCCGGCAGATGCGCGCGCCCGGCGCGCGGCGCTGCACTCGTCCCAGGCGGAGGAGATCGCGGTCTTCCGCTTCGGCCAGCTGCTTGCCCACGAGCAGCACGAGGCGTTCCGGCTGGAGGCCCGGCGGCTCGGCCTCCTGCTCTTCGGCGACCTGCAGATCGGAATCTCGCACCGCGATTCCTGGAGCTACGGGACGCTGCTCGTGCCCTGGCTGCGCATGGGCGCGCCCCCGAGCCGCACCAACCCCGAAGGCCAGCCCTGGGGCTACGGCGTGCTGGACCCGGCGCTCTACGCGGCGCATGCCGCGCCCGGCCCGGCGCTTGCGTTCGTCCGCGCGCGGGTCGGCAAGCTCCTCGACGAGTTCGACGGCCTGCGGGTCGACCATCCGCACGGCCTCATCGACCCGTGGGTCTACGCGGCGCAGCATCCCGATCCGCTCGCGGCGGTGCAGGCCGGAGCGCGCCTGTTCTCCTCACCGGAGCGGCCGGAGCTGGCGCACTGGGCAATCGCGAGGTCGGACCAGCTCGATCGGTCGCAGCCTCTGCACGCGGACGGGCGCGTCCGCGAGCTGACGCCGGAGCAGGTCGAGCGGTACGCGACACTGTTCGATGCCCTGGTCGACGGGGCGCGGGCTCGGGGCCACGGCGCGGACGAGATCATCGCGGAAGTGCTGAGCACCCAGCCATATCCCGTCCGGTGCGTGCTCGAGCGGCACGGGCTCGGCAGGTTTCGCGTCACGCAGAAGGCGGCGTTGGGCGATCCCGCCGACGTGTACCGCGCGGAGAACGCGCGGCCGCAGGACTGGATCATGGCAGGGACGCACGACACCGAACCGATCTGGCTGGTCGCGGAGCGCTGGCTGGCGACCGGATCGGCGGAGCGGCGCGCGGCCTATCTGGCGTCGCGGCTGGTGCCGGAAGAGGGCGAGCGGCAACGATGGATTGAGCGCGTGGCCTCCTCGCCACAGGCGCTGGCGCGCGCGCAGCTCGCCGATCTCTTCGTCGGGCCGGCCCGGAACGTGATGGTGTTCTTCGCCGACCTGTTTGGAATGCGCGAGGTCTACAACCGCCCGGGAACGGTGGGCCCGGAGAACTGGTCGCTTCGCGTGCCTCCCGATTTCGCGGATCTCCACGCGCGGCGAGCGCGCGAGGGCAGCGCGCTCGATCTCCCGGCAGCGCTCGCCGCGGCGGTGCGGGCGCGCGGGCCGGCATTCGTCGCCGGGCATCGTCCGCTCCTCACGCGGCTGGAAGGCTCCGCGGCCCGAGCACCTGGCGAAAGCTGACCAGGGATATGCTGCCTGGACGGGTGACGCATGGACACGATGGACCTCGAGCAGCTGATCGGCTGGGACTCGCTCCTTCACGAAGACGAGAAGATGGTGCGCGGCAGCGTCCGCCGGTTCGTCAAGGACCGCTGCATGCCCCGGATCGTCGCCGACTACGAGGCAGGGCGATTCGCGTCGGAGCTGATCCCCGAGCTGGCGAAGCTCGGACTCCTCGGCGCCAACCTCGAGGGGTACGGTTGCGCCGGCATGGGCAGCGTCGCTTACGGGCTCGCCTGCCACGAGCTGGAGGCGTGCGACTCCGGCCTGCGCTCCTTCGTGTCGGTCCAGACCAGCCTCGCCATGTTCGCCATCTGGCGCTACGGCTCGGAGGCGCAGAAGGAGAAGTGGCTCCCGGAGATGGCGGCGGGAAGGGCGGTCGGTTGCTTCGGCCTGACCGAGCCGGAGCACGGCAGCGACCCCGGCGCGATGGAGACCCGCGCCGTCCGCACGCAGGAGGGCTGGTCGATCTCCGGCCGCAAGCTCTGGATCACCAACGCGCAGATCGCCCACCTCGCGGTCGTCTGGGCGAAGGGTCCCGACGGCGTCGTCGGGTTCATCGTGGAGCGGGACCGGCCAGGCTTCGCTTCCGGCGACATCCCGCACAAGCTGAGCATGCGCGCCAGCGTCACTGGCGCCCTGTACCTCGACGAGGTCAAGCTCGGGGAGGAGTCCCGGCTGCCGCAGGCGGCGGGCCTCAAGGCGCCCCTCTCCTGCCTCGACAATGCCCGGTTCGGCGTCGCCTTCGGCGTGCTCGGCGCCGCGCGCGCCTGCCTCGAGCAGGCCGTCGCCTATACCCGGGAGCGGATCCAGTTCGGAGCGCCCGTGGCCTCCAAGCAGCTGGTGCAGGCGGAGCTGGCGGACGTCGCCGCGGAGGTGGTGAAGGCCTCGCTCCTCTCGCTGCACTACGCGCGGCTGAAGGAAGCGGGCAAGCTGCACCCGGTGCAGACGAGCCTGCTGAAGCGGAACAACTGCCGGATCGCGCTGGAAGCCGCGCGGCGCTCGCGCGCGCTCCTCGGCGCGAACGGAGTCGCTGGCGACTTCCACGTGATGCGCCACGCCGCGAATCTGGAATCCACCATCACGTACGAGGGCACCGATCAGATCCACACGCTCTCGATCGGCCGGGCGCTCACCGGGCTCGACGCGTTCTGAAGCGCGTCCTCGTCCAGGCCTTCGCCCGGATCGTCCGCATAGCCATGGCAAAGCCGTCCTCCGCGAGCTAGCATGCACGAGGCTCGAACGGAGCCAGGGAGGCACGATCATGGCCGACCAGATCCGTAAGGTGGACTACTTCTACATCGAGGTGCCGGACAAGCCGGGTGAGGGCATCCGGGTGCTCGGCGCGTTGAAAGAGGCAGGGATCAATCTGCTCAACGTCACCGCCTTTCCCACCTCCGGCGGGAAGACGCAGATCGATCTCGTCACCCAGGATGCCGACGCGCTCACGCGCGCCGCGAAGACCGCGGGGTTGACGCTTTCGGCGCGCAAGCAGGCGTTCTTCGTCCAGGGACAGAACCGG
>Ga0209690_1001582_pt1 | contig 12879 bp, 8 predicted proteins | sample GraSoiAngelo_150_FD_186164 | JGI IMG/M metagenome (GOLD analysis project Ga0209690, IMG submission 186164) | Grasslands soil microbial communities from the Angelo Coastal Reserve, California, USA - 14_1009_09_40cm (SPAdes) (version 2) | ecosystem: Environmental > Terrestrial > Soil > Grasslands ...
GCGGTCGCATCGACCGTGCCGTACAGGATGTGCGGCCACAGACCGCGCTCCACCACCTCGCCGTCGCGCACCTCGTGGAGGATCTTGCCGGGCTGCTCTTCGCTGTAGTCGTCGACGCGTGTGCCCTGGTGCTTGGCAAGGTAGCGCAGCACGCCGCGCGCCAGGTCGGGGTTGAAGTGGAGCAGAAGGATCGAGCTGATCAGCGAGTCGCGGCCGAATGGCACCGCGAACCAGGGCAGTCCTGCCGTCGGATAGATCCCAGTCTCGTATCGGTTGCAGAGCATGCGGATGTCCGCGGTGGCCTGCTCCAGGAGCTCGTTGAGCGCCGGGTTGTCGGTGTGCACGGACATGCACTCCGCCACCCATCGGGGATAGGCCGCCCTGGCTTCGTCGAGACCGGCGACGAAATCGATGATCGGCTCTCCCATGTCGCGAACGACGTCGAGACGTAACGTGAACTCGTCGCCTGGCAAGAGGCGCATCTGGTGTTTCAGGCCTTCGGGAAATGCGAGCACGCGAGTTCCACCGTGGGAATGCTCAAACCGCACCCCGTCAACGGTCTTGACCGGCGGCAAAGGCTGCGGCGCCGCAAGCTTCGGCACCGCCCCTCGAATTCCGAGCATCGCGCCGAAATCGGCCGCGACCTCGATCTCGAGCACCGCATCGACAGTCGCCGCGCCCGGATTGGTGATCGTGATTCTTTCGTGCATTCCCGACTCGATGAACCGCACACGGGACACGTGCACGCCGACGGCTTCGAGCTCGAAGGTCGCCGAGCTGTCATCGGTCTCGAAATGCACCGGCCGCGGCTCGATGCTATTGATCAGCAATCGCAGCGTGGAAAGGATTCGCGTGTCGCCGTCCCACAGGCCGTCTCCGCGAAACTCGCCGGGCCTCATCGATCCATCCCTCGCGGACACGCTGAAAAAACGGTCGCGTTTGAGCATCACGCGCTCGGAGATCAGCTGCCCGGCCGAAATCATCGGCCGGGCAGTGTGCCTTAACAGGCGCTAGTTGGCGCTGCTTATCGCGGTTGTTTTTGCCGACGCTTCGAATGCAGGCCGTGATCCGAGTGCATAGCTCGTCCACTCTTCTCGCGCCAGCAGCTCGACCGCCATCGCCTCGAGGTCGCGGACGCGTTGGTTTGCGCGAATTGCCTCGCGAATCGAGAGGATGCCGACCGCGGGATGCCGCTTTTCGATCACGTGCCGGAGCATGTTCAGGTGCGCGTTGTCAGGGACGCCCGGCTCGCGGATGCGTCGCACCGCGGCGCGCACGGTCGCCTGCGTGCCGTCGATCGCTTCCCCCTTGCCGAAATCGAACTTGTAGCTCGGGCTGCGCCCGGCCGCGCGTTTCTCGCCGCTGAGCTTGATCCACTTCGCGTTCTCGGCTCCCTTGCCGACCTCGATCACCAAGCGCACCGCGCGGCCCTGATAGTCGAAGTGAGCGTTCATCCGCGCGTAGCTTTCGCGCTGGCCGGTCAAACCTTCGTGGCGGCCGATGAGCAGGGGCGCCTCCTCATCGAGCTTGATGCGGTCGATCGGTGTAAGCAGTGAGATGATGGCGAAGGCGTGAGGGATCAGGTCGGCGACGACGCCGATGTCAGCCGCGGCGCCCGTGAGCGGCTGCTCCTCGAGGATCTCGATCCGGATCTCTTCCACGCTGTCGAGGAAGTTGCGAAGCGTGCGCTCTTCCGTCAGCAGCATCGCGAGGAGGCGGACCTCGAGCTTGAAGTAGTAGTGGTCGGCCGCGACGATCTCCACGCCGCCGGGCGCCGTGTCGAGGAACTTGCGGTATTCGTCCGGCGGAGCGCCCAGCGGCTTCTCGATCAGGACCACGTCGCTGAGGTCGTAGTAGCGCGCGAGCGTCTGGAGGTGCGTCGCGGCGGGGGTCGCGATGTAGGTGATGACGTAAGAGCTCGACTCCAGCTCGCGCTCGAGCTGGTCGTGTGCCGGCGAGCCGTGGCTGTCCCAGTAGAAGGAGTCACCATGCGTCCTGACTTCTTCTTCCTTCACCCCGAGCCGATCCCGTGCGCCCGGCGAATCCTGCTCCACCACGAGCGTGCGGAAGTTGAAGAACTGCTTGAGCGTGAGCAGGTGCTGGTACGCCTTCTGCCCCCACTGCCCAAAGCCGATGAGCACGAAGTCCTTTTGCAGGTGGCGCTCTTCTTCGGCGAGCGCGTGCAAGCGCGCGTTCTTGATCGCCACCGCGGCCTGCACCGCCAGCGCCTGCGCGCGCTGCACCTCATCGGGGCGAAAGCGCCGGTTGCGGTTGCGCTCGGCCAGCACGGCAGCGCCAATCGCCTGCTCGTCGGCGATCAGCGGCAGCGCCATCAGCGAGCGCACGCCAAACGTGCGCACGTATGCGGGATCGACGTCGGCGCTGACCGACGTGTCCTCGATCACGACCGGCTCTTCGCGGTCGAGGACATCGAACAGGAACGAAGTCTGGGAGCGCTCCCCGTGCTGGCGCCGCCAGAGCTCTTCGAGGTCCGAAGCGGCTGCGCCGTACCAGCCCTCGCGGTCCTCTTCATAGAGCGCGATCTGGCACAACGATGCGTCGACGAGTCGCGCCAGGTTCTGGGCCACGAGGGTGAGCGTCTGGTCGAGGTCGATCGAGCTTGCGATCGCCTTGCTCACGTCGGCGACGAGCTCGAGCTGCTCGGCGTGCCGCTGCGCCTCCTCATAGAGCCGCGCCGTCTCGACCGCCACCGCGAGCTGCCCGGCGGCCGCTCGAAGGGCCTCTACCTGGCCCCAGTCCGGCCGGCGTGCGTCAGAGCGGTGATAGCCGACCTCGAGCACTCCGCTCGCGCGCCGCGACGGATCGGTGCCGAAGGGGACGAAGATTCGCACCAGGTCCTTGTGCCCACCTCGCTCGAAGACCTCGCCGGCGAGCGTGAAGGGCGCATCCTCCTCGCCGCGCGGACGATCCTTCTCACCGATGAGGCACGCCAGCACCTTGCCCAGCACTGTGCCGTTGCTGTATACGACGGGCACCTCGGTCCAGGCCGACTGGACTGGTATGCCTCCCGAGATGATGTCGGCATGGTCCGCGGCGGGCATCGGGCCGACGATCACCGTCTGCCACGCGCGTGCCGAGTAGAGGAGCACGTCGTCCGCGGCGAGGAGGCGGTCTTCCTCCAGCGCCCATCGCGGCACCCGCGCCTGAGCTCCGCGCGAGCTTCCGCGCGGGGCTTCCGCCACATCGATCGCCGCTCCTGTGGCTGCGCCCGCGGCCATGCGCACGACCATCGCGCCGTCGTCCCGCTCCTCGAGCAGGTAGACGGTGGCGAAGTTGAAGTCGAACTCCGGCACCTGCGAATCGGTCAGGTGCCCGACCACCGCGTCGATCACCTCGTGCCGCGTGGCCCCCGGCTTGAGCATGGCGGCCGTCATGTCGCCCAGCGCGCTGAGCAGCCGGTTGCTGTTCTCGAGCTCGCCGATCAACCGCTGGGAGGCGAGCGTTCCACCGATGAGCTGCGCGCCCGCCCTCAACATTTCGTCGGTCGAAGGGGCGCGGCGCACGGTCGCGAGGGGGTCCCGGCTGAGTAAGACCAGATAGCCGTGCGGCTCGTCCGGCTGGCCGAGCGCGTAGCTGGCGACCGGATGCAGGTCCGCCTCGGCGGTCGCCTCGTCGAGCGTCTTGTGCAGGGCCGATTCCCAGGCGGTCGAAGCGTCGACTCGGTCGACCCGCGTCGGCGCCGCGACCCGCAGGTGCGCCGTGACCAGCTCGAGGTGGGACCGCTGGTGCCCGAATTGGTAGATGGCCGCGCCGTCGAGGTTGCTCGCCATCAGCAGGTCGGCGAGGGCGATCGACAAGAGCCGGCGCAGCTCCTTGGCGTCGGTCCGCGCGTCGCCGATGGGCGTCGTCAGCAGCGAGGTCAGGCGCGAGAGGCCGTCCAGCGCCGATCGCTCGGCGCCCTCGAGCGCGCTCTGGATGAGCGCCGCCGCCGTCGAGGCGCGCCGCTCGAGCTCTCGCAGGCGACTGTCGTCCGGGGCGCGCTCCCGATTGCGGTAGTTCAGGTAGATCAGGCCGAGCAGCCGGTCGCCGACCAGCAGTGGCAGGCCAAGCGTCGATTGGACCTGGTAGCGGCGGATGAAGGTGGAGTCGATCTCCGCCGGCGCATTGCGCGCGACCAGGCGCTGGCGTGTGACGGTAAGCCAGACGGTCGATCCGTACTGGTGGACGCCGAGCTCGTCCGGCACCTTGCCCTGCCGCTCGTCGGACAGGTAGCGGGTGAGCTGCTCGTGCATGTCGGTCAGCGAGTCGAGGAGGCTCTCCTGCGGCTGTCCAGTCGCGAACGGCGCGTAGTAGGTATGGGTCGACTCTTCATAAAGGAAGACGGAAACGATTTCCGCGCCCGACGCGTGCTGAAAGTCCGCGATCACGCCGCGGAGGACCGCGGCAAGACCGGAATTGGCTTCGACCGGCGGGCGGATCACTTTGGTGTTGCGATCATCACACGGATTCAGCCACCCCGCTCAGTGCCCTGGCCCTGGCGACGGTACCCAGCCAGGAGGCGCTTGGCCGGGGATGCCTGGTGAAGTTCTGGCGATCGACCGCGACCAGTCCGAACGTGGGCGCGTAGCCGAGCGCCCACTCGAAGTTGTCCAGGAGCGACCAGTAAAGGTAGCCGCGGACGTCGATGCCCTCCGCGAGGCAAGCCAGAACCTCGCGCAAGGCCGTGTCGATGTACGCGATCCGCTTCTCATCGTTGGAGGTTGCGATCCCGTTTTCGGTGACCAGGATCGGCACGCCAGGGCAGCTGCGCTGGGCGCGGCGAATCGCGCCGCCGATCGCGCGTGGGTAGTACTCGTAGCCCATCTGCGTCGTCTCGTCGGTTTCGACCAGGTAGCGCGTGCTGTCACTCCAGTCGTGGCCTGGGCTGCGCGGCCCCTCCGGGCCGTATCTGAACCGTGTGTACGTCTGCACGCCGACGAAGTCGTCCTGGCGCGCGAGCTCGAAGAACCAGTCGCTCACCCGCGACTCCAGCTCGAGGGAGGAGGAGCCCGGCTGGGCACCGTCTTCGTACTGGAGGTCGGGAAGCGCGAGCGTGATCCCCGTTGGTATCCCTGCCCGCGAGCGGATCGCCGCCGCCCCACGCCGGTGACCCTCGAGCAGGTTGTCAACCGCCCGCTGCGCACCCTCGCGGTCGTCGGTGTGGCCCGGCGGGTTGATGCCCAGCAGCCACCCGCTCGATCCGAGGCCCTGCGGCTCGTTGATCGTGCACGCGTAGGCGATGCGATCCCCGAGCGCCTCGGCGGCGCGGGCGCAGTAGCGCTCGAAGAGCGCGGGAAAGTTCTCGGCCGCGAAGCCACCGTGCTCGTGCAGCCAGCGCGGGACCGTGAAGTGGTCGAAGGTCACGAGCGGGGTGATGCCGTGCTCGTGGCACGCGTCGAGGATTAGGCGGTAATGGGCCAGGGCAGCGCGGGAGAACTCGCCTTCGGCCGGCTCGATGCGTGCCCACTCGATACCGAACCGGAAGCAGTTCAGCCCGAAGCCCGCGAGCATCGCGATGTCCTCTCGATAGCGGTGGTAGAAGTCGCAGGCGTCACCCGACGGCTCGCTGCACGGCGTGGCAGCGATGTGCTCCCACCACCACCAGTCCGTGTTGCTGTTGCCACCCTCGGTCTGGTAGGCAGAGATCGACGCGCCGAATAGAAAGCCGTCGGGAAACCTGAGGGCGTCTCTCATCCGGTCGATGCTAGTGCGCCCTGCGCGCGGCCGGCGCGGAGCCTGGGCAGGCCCAAGCCTGAAGTTGACAATGCCCCAGGTGCGAACTAGTATCCGAACCGTCGGCTAAGGCGAACGTTCGTCTTGGCGTGTCGTCAACCGGGCGAACGCGCCCCAGTTGGGGTCGTTTTTGGGAGGAAATCACGCAATGGCCGAGGTCTTAGCGAGGCTGAGCTCTAGGGCGATCGCACTGAGTCTCGGCGCATTACTTCTCGTGGCAGCCTGTTCGACGGGCGGCTCGAGCAGCAACCAGAGCGCGTCGTCGACCGACGTCACCGTCTGGACGGCCTGGGGAGGCGCGGAGCTCAAAGCGTTCCGCGACGTCCTGGCGCCGTTCCAGTCGAGCACGGGCATCAAGGTCCACCTCACGACCAACCGCGACTCGACGAACCAGATCGCCAACGGCATCGCGGCCGGGACGGACCTGCCCGACGTCGCCCCTGGGCCCACTGACCCGGTCCAGGTCAAGAGCTGGGTCAGCAAAGGCGCGATCAAGCCGATTGAGACGGCACTGGGGGACCAGTTCAGCGCCTACAAGGACAACACGTATCCCGCGCTGACCACGGCGCCTGGCGGCGCTTCTGACGACGTGTACATCGGCATCGTCGGCGGCAAGCACTACGAGCTGATGGTCAAGACCCAGGTCAAGGGCCTGTTCTGGTACAACAAGAAGGCCTTCACCGGGCAGGCTCCGAAGACGTTCGACGACCTGCTAGCGATCAATCCTTCGCAGTACGGAGCACAGAAGCTCTTCTGCGCGGGGTTTGAGTCAGGTGCGGCGTCGGGCTGGCCGGCGAGCGACCAGATCGACAACATCATCATGCGGCAGTCCGGCGACCAGGTCTACACGAACTGGATCCAGGGCAAGCAGAAGTTCACCTCGCCCGAGATCAAGCTCGGCTACCAGACCTTCCTCAAGGAAGTCTCCGCCGCCAACGTGTACGGCGGCTCGAACACTGCCCTGTCGACGAACTTCGGCAAGGCCGGCGACCCGATGTTCAAGACCCCGGCCGGTTGCTTGTTCCTCGAGCAGGCGACGTTCATCACCTCCTTCTTCCAGCAGGACTTCCCGAGCCTGAACCTGAAGGCCGGCACCGACTTCGACTTCTTTGCTCACCCGAGCATGGGTAACTCGCAGTACGACGGCAACGTCAACGGCTTCTACGACAACTTCGCGATGTACAACGACACGCCCGCGGCCCGGAAGCTCATGCAGTACATGGCGACCAAGGACGCGCAGCAGATCTGGGTCAACGACGGCGGCACGCTGGGCGCCATCAAGACTCTTAACTACACGGACCCGATCTTCAAGCGCGCGGCCGACGTCGCCGGCAGCGCCAAGAACCTGCTCGTCACGGCGGGGGACTTCATGCCCTCCGACATGCAGAAGGCCTTCTGGCAGTCGTTGCTCAACGTCACCCGTGACCCGTCGAGCCTGGATGCTCAACTGAAGCATCTCGACCAGGTCCAGGCGGCCGCATACGCTACGAGTTAGGTAGCGCTTTGGTGGTGCTGAATCGGCCAGGGCGGATGCACTCCGCCCTTGGCCTGGGCACCCTCAGAAGGAGGTAGGCGGTGGGCAATCAGATCATCACAGCGGTCATCGCCGTAATTGCGGTTCCGCTGGCTCTCCTCGGTTACATCATCGTCGGCGAGCAGATCATCGAGCGGTTGTCCGACACGCTTCAGAAGTGGATCCGACCCTATTTCTGGGCCCTGCCCGCGGTCGGCTTCGCCACCGTGTTCATGGTCTACCCGCTCCTTCGCACCGTCGTCATCAGCTTCCGGAACAATGACGACACCGACTGGATAGGGCTCGCCAACTACAAGTACTTCTTCACGTTTCCCGACACCCTGACCTCGCTGCGCAACAGCCTTTTGTGGTTGGTCTTCTATACGAGCATCAGCGTCTTTTTGGGCCTCGTGATCGCGATCCTTCTCGACCGTGTCCGATACGAATCGCTGGCCAAAATCGCCATCTTCCTCCCGGTGCCGATCAGCGCAGTGGCCGCGTCGATCATCTGGAAGTTCATGTTCGACTACCAGCCTCCGGGAACGCCCCAGACAGGAACGCTCAACGCGTTGCTGGGATCGTTCGGACAGCAACCGGTGGCGTGGCTCGTCAACTCCACCACCAACAACGCGGCCCTGATCTTTGTCGGCATCTGGACCATCACAGGTTTCTGCATGGTCATCATCTCGGCCAGCCTCAAGGCGATCAGCACCGAGGTCCTCGAGGCGGCCAGGATCGACGGCGCGAACGAGTTCCGCATCGTCCAGCTCATCGTCACCCCACTGCTCTGGCCGACGATCACCGTCGTCGGCACGACGATGATCATCAACGCACTCAAGACGTTCGACATCGTCTACGTGATGACGAACGGCGCATACGACACCGACGTGATCGCGACCCAGATGTTCAGCCAGCTCGAGCACAACCACTACAGTCGCGCGGCGGCGGTCGGCGTAGTCCTCTTCCTCGCCATCGTGCCGCTTTTGATTGTCAACATCCGGCGCTTCCAGCAACAGGAGGAGCAGCGATGAGCGCAGAGCAGGTTACGACTCGTCGCGAAACCGGCGTTGCGGGCGTGTCGGCGCTCGACAGGCTGGGCTATCGCCTGCAGCGGCTGCCGCTCCACCTTGTGATCATCATCTTCTGCGCGGTCTGGATCGTGCCCACGATCGGAATGAGCATCAACTCGTTCCGTTCGGTGTCGGACATGGGCCAGGCTGGCTGGTGGACGACTTTGTTTCCGCCACACGGTTTCAGTCTCGCGAGCTATCAGCAGGTCCTCAACATCGAAGGCGTCGTCCCATCGATCGTCAATAGCGTCCTCATCACGGTCCCGGCCACCGTCATCCAACTGGCGATCGCAACCATGGGCGCCTACGCCTTCGCCTGGATGAATTTCCGAGGAAAGAACCTGTTCTTCATCGTCATCGTCGGACTGATGGTCGTGCCGATCCAGATGACGCTGATCCCGGTGCTTCAATTCTTCAAGGTCGTCGGGCTCAACGGAACGATCGTCGCCGTCTGGCTTGCCCACTCGGGCTACGGCCTGCCGTTCGAGGTGTTCCTGCTCCGCAACTACTTGGGCGGCCTGCCGCGGGAGATCTTCGAGTCGGCCGAGGTCGACGGTGCAGGCCACGCGGTGCGATTCCTTCGCATTGCGGTGCCGATGACCATCCCCGCGATCGCGTCGCTGACAATATTTGTCTTCCTCGGAGTTTGGAACGACTTGCTGGTCGCCCTGACCTACCTTGGCACCAGCCCGAACCGCCCCTTCACGGTGGTCATCACGCAGCTCGTCACGTCGCTCGGTGGTGGCTGGCAATTCCTAACCGCCGCGGCCGTGCTGCAGATGGCGCTGCCGCTCGCAGTTTTCATCTTCCTGCAGCGGTACTTCGTGCGAGGCATCACGAGCGGATCGGTCAAGGGATAGCCGAGTAACCGGCGCGTAGCGATGGCGGCCGCCAGGGACGTGGTCCTGATGACCACGCACGACATCGGCCGCCATCTCCATTGCTATGGCCGGTCGAGTGTGGTGAGCCCAAACGTCGACTCACTGGCGGCGTCCGGTGCCAGGTTCGCGCAGGCCTTCTGCACGGCCCCGCAGTGCAGCCCGAGCCGGGCCAGCCTGGCCTCGGGACGCTATCCCCACAACAACGGCGTGATGGGGCTCGCGCACCCTGGTTTTGACTGGGAGCTCGGCCCGAACATTCCCCACACGGCGGCGATTCTCGCGGGGCAGGGATTCGTGGCCCACCTGTTCGGCGGCCAGCACGTCTCTCTCCACCCCGCGCGACTTGGTTTTGCCCGCCACCACGCGGACATGACAGGTTCGGCGATCGCCTCCGAGGTGGAGGAGGTCTTGGGACGCAATCACGATCGCCGGTTCTACCTCGAGATCAACTTCGAGGAGACGCACCGGCCGTATCCGAAGGTCGAAGGCGGCCCGCCGGACGCCATCGACATCCCGCCTTATCTACCCGACGGCCCTGAAGCCGTCGCGGAGATCGCCGGGCTTCAGACCGGTATCCGGCTGATGGACGAAGCAGCCGGCCGCGTTCTGGCCGCGCTGGACAAAGCCGGCCGGGCCGACGAGGCCCTGGTCATCTTCACCACCGACCACGGCGTGGCCATGCCACGCGCGAAATGCACCCTCTACGACCCGGGCCTGGAGGTATCGCTGCTGATGCGCTGGCCGGCCGGCGGGCTCGAGGCGGGCGCTGTTCTGCCCCAGCTCGTGAGCAACATCGACGTCCTGCCGACCGTCCTCGACGCGGCCGGCGTGGAGCACCCCGGCAACATCCAGGGGCGGTCGCTGCTGTCACTGCTGCGAGGCGAGGCGTACGAACCCCGCGAGATGATCTTCGCCGAGAAGACCTTTCACAGCTACTACGACCCGATGCGCTGCGTCCGCACCCACCGCTACAAGTTCATCCGCAACTTCGAGTCGGCCTTTGCCGTCGAGGTGCCGGGCGACATCCAGGCCGGTCCCATCTTTCGCGCCGACCCCTCGCGCTACTCGAAGGACCGAGCCAACGTGGTCGAGCTTTTCGACCTTGAGTCAGACCCTCTGGAACAGAACAACCTCGCGGGTATGGCCGAGATAGCCGCGGTCGAGAAGCAGCTGAGCGAGGAGCTGTGGCGCTGGATGCGCGAGACTCGCGACCCTCTGCTCGATGGTCCCGTCCCCTCGCCACGCTACCGCCTGGCGATGCAGTCCTGACGCGAGTCGTCCTCTCCCGGGGGGCGATCGCGGCCGTCGCCGCGACCTTCTTGCTCATGGGCATGGTCGTCGGGGGCTATGGGCCGCTGCTGGAGCATTTGAGCCGGCGGTTCGGCGTCAGCCTTCCCGTGGCCGGCGCGACGATCAGTGTGCATTTCGCGGGCGCGCTGCCGGGTGTGTTCATCGCCATGCGATCGTTCGAGCGCCTGCCCGCCCGCGTGACGGTGATGGTCGCCACCGGCGTGGTGAGCGTCGGCCTTGCTGGAATTGCCATCGCCTTCGCGTGGCCGGCGTTTCTGGCGGCGGTGTTCGTCGTCGGTCTGGGGTTCGGCATGCTCGTCCTCGGGCTCAACCAGCTCGTCGCCTACAGCGAGGGCGCGCGCCGCGCCGCGCTGCTGAACGCGCTCAACGGGGCTTACTCGGCAGGCGCGGTGGCCGGCCCGATCCTCGTGGCCACGTTTGCCGCCGACCATTTCTCGGCGCTCTACCTCTTTGCCGCCCTGGTCTGGCTGGCACTCATACCCGGTGCCATCGGCATCTCCGGGCGCATGCCGGTTGTGGTCGACCTGCCACTCCGGCCCGGGGTCCTCGTCGGCATCTTCATCTGCGCGTTCGTGCTCTACGTCGCGGTCGAGAACGGGACGGGCGGATGGATGACCTCGCACCTCGAGTCGGTCGGCCTCAATTCGAACGATGCCGCCACGGTGACGTCGGGCTTCTGGCTTGCCCTGGTGACGGGTCGACTGCTGATCACGCTCGTGCCCGCCAAGGTCGGTGAGGCGACGATCGTGCTGGCGGGATCGGCCGCGGCCACGGTAGCCCTCATCGTCGCGTCGATCGGAGCCGCGGCGCCCTGGGCCTACATCGTGACCGGGCTGGCGCTGGCCCCCATCTTTCCGACGGGAATCGTGTGGCTCGCGAAGCTCAGGCCGGGCGATTCGCGCGCTACCTCGTGGCTCTTTCCGGCGGCTTCGATCGGCGGCGTCGCGGGGCCCGGCGCGATCGGCATCGTCATCGCCCAGACAAGCGTCGCCTGGGCGCCGGCGGTGCTCGCGGTGGTCGCGCTCAGCATGTCCGCCGCGTTTCTGATCGCGGCTAGACGATGAGCGGTCGCAGCGTGTCGCGGGCGAGCAGAAATCCCCGCTGGACCAGCTCGAGCTCGCCCTCGAACTTGCGATCCTCGTGCTCGATGGAGACCACCCAGTCGTAGCCGATGGCGTAGAGCGCACTGAGGAATCGGTCCCAGCGAACCTCGCCGAGGCCGGGAAGCCGCGGCACCTGCCACCCCATGCCGAGCGACATCACTCCCTGCTCGTAGAGCCCGTCGCGATCCACCTCCATGTCCTTTGCGTGCACGTGAAAGATTCGGGACGCAAAGTCCCTCACGGCACGCGTGTAGTCGATGAACTGCCACACGAGGTGCGACGGATCGAAGTTCAGCCCGAAGTTCTCGTCGGGGATGATCTCGAAGAGCCGGCGCCAAAGCGCCGGCGAGTAGGCGAGGTTGCGACCGCCGGGCCACTCGTCGGCGGAGAAGATCATCGGGCAGTTCTCGATCGCGATCCTCACGTCCCTCTCGCGCGCGAAGCGCACGATCGGCGGCCAGACACGCTGGAAATCTGTGAGGTTCTCCTGCACCGAGCGGTGCTGGTCGCGGCCGACGAAGGTGCCGACGATGTCGACCTCGAGGCGCTGCGCGGCTTCGATCACGTGGCGCAGGTGCTCGTTTGCCGCTTCCCGCGCGGCGGCGTCAGGGTCCAGGTTGTTCGGGTAGTAAGCCAGCGAGGAGATCTCCAGGTTGTAACGGGCCAGCAGCTTGCGTACCGCCTTCGGGTCGAAGTCCTCGACGTCGATGTGGGACACGCCCGAGTAGCGGCGGCGCTCGCCTCCGCTCGAAGGCCAGCATGCAATCTCGAGCGCGTCGAAGCCGCTTTCGTGCGCCCACCGCGCAACCTGCTCCAGGCTCTGGTCTGGGAACGCCGCCGTCAGCAGCCCGAGCTTCATTTGCGCGTGCCGACCGCGCGCCGCGAGCGATCGACCTCGACCCAGCGCTGCTCCCGTGAGCTGCGCGCGACCGCCTCGCAGACCAGCATCTCGTCGTGGCCGTCGGCGAAGGTCGGGTAGCCGTCCCCGCGCGCCCCGGAACCGACCGCTCTGTATACCGTCGCGTACAACGCCTTGAAGGTGTCGGCGAATCCCTCCGCATGACCGCCGGGCAGGCTCGTCGCCCGGCGTCCCTGCTCATTGAGGATCGCCGGGTCGCGAAGGAGGATTTCGTTCGGACGTCCCCGATGTCCGATCCACAGCTCGTCTGGCCGTTCAGAGTTCCATGCGGCGGCGGAGGTCGAGCCGTCGATCTCGAAGATGAGTGAATTCTTGCGTCCCGGGCTCACCTGGGAGACAGCGAGCGTGC
>Ga0209690_1001583_pt1 | contig 12878 bp, 13 predicted proteins | sample GraSoiAngelo_150_FD_186164 | JGI IMG/M metagenome (GOLD analysis project Ga0209690, IMG submission 186164) | Grasslands soil microbial communities from the Angelo Coastal Reserve, California, USA - 14_1009_09_40cm (SPAdes) (version 2) | ecosystem: Environmental > Terrestrial > Soil > Grasslands ...
CCGTGAAGTTGTACCCGTTCATCGCGACTCGATCGCCCTCACGCGGCTTCGGTGTCCAGCACACGCCGCACATACGCGGCGCGCACCGTCGGCAGCTCCGGATCCCCGGTCGGGCGACCCTCGAGCGCCGCCAGGTGCGCGGGCTGGGTGAAGATCAGCAGCTTGTTGAGCGTATATACACTCAGGCCTGGAATGAGATTCAGCCCGACCCCCAGCCGCACACCGCTCAACAGGTTCATCGTCTCTTCGAAGCTGAGGCTGCGGGCGTAGCGCAGCAAGCCGTAGGCCCGCCACACCTTGTCGGCAACCGTCAGCTCGGCCGTCTTCAGCAGCACCTCGCGCGCCTGCTCCTCGTACTCGACCACCTGGCGCACGATCTTCCCAAGGTGATCCAGGAGCTCCACTTCCGACTTGCCGAGCGTCGTCTGATTAGATAACTGAAAGAAGTTCCCGACGACGTCCGACCCCTCCCCGTACAGCCCCCGCGACGTCAGCCCCACCTGCGTGAGCCCTTGCAGTACTTTCTGGATCTCACGGGTCAACACCAAGCCGGGCAAGTGGATAAGCACGCTCGCCCGGAGCCCGGTGCCGACATTGGTGGGGCAAGACGTAAGATAGCCAAATTCGCCGTGGAACGCGAACGGCAGCAACCGACCGAGTTCCGCATCTATCGCTTCTACTTCGGCATACGCCTCCTCGAGCGCGAACCCCGAACGCATCCCGTGGAGCCGCAGGTGATCCTCCTCGTTCACCATCACCCCCACCGAGGCCCCCGCGAGGAGGGCCGCCCCGGGACGCGGCCGCGACTCGCGATCGAGCCCCGCCAGCTCCTTGGAGACGAGGTGCCGCTCATGCAGCAGCTGGCGGTCCGGCCGCTCCATCTGGTCGAGCCGGAAGGTCACGGCGCCGCGCAGCCGCTCTCCGGCCGCGGCGGCCTCCTCCACCCGGGTGAGGATGGCCGTGCGGTCGTTGTCCCGGGCGCGCTGGCCGAAAACGTAGCCCTGCAGGTTGCGGGCGAGCCGGATGCGGGTCGACAGCACGATGCTCGATTTCGGGCCCGAGGCGTCGAGCCAGTGCATCCCCCCGTCGGGCAGCAGCGCCAGGTCGATCATTCCAGCACCCGAATGCGGTCCCGCAGCTCGGCCGCCAGCTCGAAGTTCTCGTTCTCCACGGCCTTGCGGAGCTGCTCCCGCAGCTCGAGCAACAGCCGCTGCGGGTCGCTGTCCTGCTCGCCGGGGTTGACGTAGCGCTCGCCCACGTGCTGGCTCGAGCCGTGCAGCCGGCGCAGCAGGTCGCGCAAATGCGTGGCGAACGCCTCGTAGCATTGCGCGCAGCCCAGCCGGCCCGCCTCGCGGAAGTCGCGCAGGGTGCCGCCGCATTCCGCGCAGCGCAGCCCGTCTGCCGGGCTCGGCAGCATGCTGGGCGCGCCCTTCCCCATCGCCGTGATGAAGCCCCCCAGCGGGGACTTGAGCACGGTCACACCCGTTTCCACGCCCTTTTCCTGGGCGCACCGCTCGCACAGATGGAGCGTCACTTTGGAATCGTGCTCCACCTGAGTGAGGTTGATGACGGCGTCCCGTTCCTTACAGTTGTCACACAGCATCAGGGTATCGCGTCCACCGAGCTCACCGCCGCGAGCCGGCCGTCGTCCAAGAGGAGGATGCGGTCGGCCCGCCCTGCGAGCTGCCGGTTGTGCGTCACCACGACCACCGCCGTCTCGTACTCCCGTGCCAGGCGGAAGAACACCTCGTGCAGCCGGTCGCTGTTCGCGTGATCCAGGTTGCCGGACGGCTCGTCGGCGAGCACGAGGCTCGGATCGTGCACCAGTGCCCGCGCCACCGCGCACCGCTGCTGCTCGCCGCCCGACAACTCCGCCGGGCGGTGCGACATCCGCCCTGCCAACCCGACCTGCGACAGCATCTCCTCGGCACGCGAGCGGGCCTGCCGGGGCGCCATCCCCCCGATCAGGAGGGGCATCATCACGTTCTCGAACGCGGTGAATTCCCGCAAGAGATGGTGGAACTGAAAGACAAACCCCAACTTACGGTTCCGGAGCTCGGCTTGGCCCCGCTCGTCGAGGTCGGCGTAGCGGGAGCCGTCCAGCCACACGTCGCCGCCCGTGGGCCCGTCGAGCGCCCCGAGCAGGTGCAGCAGCGTGCTCTTGCCCGCCCCGGAGGCGCCCACGATCGCCACGAATTCCCCGCGATGCGCCTCCACATCCACCCCGCGCAGCACTTCCAGCGGCTGCCCGTCGCCGCTCACGTAGACCTTGCGGATCCCGCGGGCCTCGAGCAGGGCGCTCATTCGTAGCGGATCGCCGCCACCGGCTCGAGGCGCGCGGCCTGGACCGATGGATACAGCGGCGCGAAGGTAGCGACTGCGAGGCTCGCGGCGATCACCGCGAACACGTCCACGAGCTGCGTGCGCACCGGGAGGTGGTCGATGAAGTAGATCGACGGATCGATGTGTATCCATTGCCCCTGGTTCACCATTCCGCCCAGCACCAGCCCGAGCAGCACGCCGAGCAAGGTGCCGGTGAGCCCGATCAGGATCCCCTGGGCCAGGAAGATCCGCCGGATCGACGTGCGGCGCAGGCCCATCGCGAGCAGGATGCCGATCTCCCGCGTCTTGTCGCGCACCAGCATCGTGAGGGTACCGACCACGTTGAACGCCGCCACGACGCAGATGAGGAACACCACGACCGCCATCGCGAGTTTCTCGAGCTTCAGGGCCGAGAACAGCGAGGCATTCTGGGACTGCCAGTCGAGCGCGCGGTACGGATAGCCGAGCTCCGTTTCGAGTCGCAGGCCGAACGCCCGGGCCTGCCAGGGGTCGGCCAGTCGCACCTCGAGTCCGGTGACGGCCTTGTCCAAATCGGCGAAGCGCTGGGCGACGCGGCGGTCCATCGCGACGTAGCTGTTGTCGTACTCGTACATCCCGGTGTCGAACAGCCCCGTGACTTCGAAGCGGTGGTAGCGCGGAATGAAGGCGCCCAGACTCGGGTTGAAGCGCGAGCCCGCCGCCGCCACGAGCGTGACCACGTCCCCCGGGTAGGCCGACAGCTTGCTCGCGAGCCGCGTGCCGAGCGCGAGGCCGCCCTCCACTCCCGGCCGCGTGGTGCGGAACCGCAGGTCGCCCTTCGTGAAATGGCGCGCCAGGCTCGTGACGGCCCGGGTGCCGGTGTCGGGGTCGACGCCGAGCACGAACACGCCCTCGGCGTAGTCGTGGCCCGCGGAGACGAGACCCTGCGTGAGGACGAAGGGCGACGCCGCGTCGACGCCCGAGGTGCGCCGCACCTGAGCGAGCACGCGCTCCCAGTCGTCGAGCCGCAGCCCCTCCCCGTAGGTGAGCACCCGCAGGTGCGGGCTCGCGATGAGGATCTTCTCCCGCAGGTCCGACTGCAGCCCGTTCATCACCCCGAGCACCAGCACCAGCGCGGTGACCCCCACCGTCACCCCGCCGACCGCGATCACGGTGATCAAGGACAGCAGCCGCGACGAGCGGCGGCTGCGGAGGTAGCGCAACGCCACCCGCAGCTCGAGCGAGGATGGCCGATTGTAGGCGACGACCCCGAGCGCCGTGAGCACGGCGAGCGCGAGCAGCACGAGCAGCGGTGAACCGGGCACGGTCATTCGGGCGCGGGGCGGAGCATCGGGAACAGGATGACATCGCGGATGTTCGCCTGGTCGGCGAGCACCATGAGCAGGCGGTCCACGCCCAGGCCGACGCCGCCCGTGGGCGGCATGCCGTATTCCAGGGCCCGGAGGAAGTCCTCGTCGACCTGTTGCGCCTCCTCATCCCCGGCGGCGCCCAGGCGCGACTGTGCCTCGAAGCGGCGGCGCTGCTCGTCGGGGTCGTTCAGCTCGCTGAAGGCGTTCGCCATCTCTCGACCCTGGATGAACAGCTCCCACCGCTCGGCCTTCGTGGAGTCCCCCCGGCGGGGCTTCGCCAGGGGCGACAGCGCGATGGGATAGTCGAGCACGAACGTCGGCTGCACCAGCGTCGGTTCGGCGTAGGTCTTGAACACCTCGTCGATCAGCTTCGGTCCCGCCAAGGCCTCCGCCTCCGCCACGTTGCGACGCTCCAGCGCCGCCCGCAGCTCGCCCTCCGACGCCCGACCGAGATCCACGCCGGCCGTCGCGCGCACCAGCTCGCTGAAGTCCTTACGGGCGAACGGCCGCGTGAAGTCGAGCGTGGCGCCGTGACGCTCCAGCGTCCTCGTCCCGAACAGCTCGCGCACCAGTCCCGCCACCATCTCCTCGGTGAGCTCCAGCATGTCGTGGTAGTCCGCGTAGGCCTCGTACCACTCGGCCATCGTGAACTCGGGGTTGTGGAAGCGCGACAGGCCCTCGTTGCGGAAGTCGTGGCCGATCTCGTACACCCGCTCGAGCCCGCCCACGATGCAGCGCTTCAGGTACAGCTCGTCCGCGATACGCAGATAGCAGCTCGCCTGGAGCGCGTCGTAGAACGTCTTGAACGGCCGCGCCGTGGCGCCGCCGTACAGGGGCTGCAGCACCGGGGTCTCCACCTCGAGGTACCCCCGGCCGTCGAGAAAGCCCCGCAGGTAGGTCACCACGCGGGCCCGCAGCCGGAACAGCTCCCGCACCTCGGGATGCACCGCGAGATCGGCGTAGCGCTGCCGGGCGCGGAGCTCCGGGTCGGAGAGCTCTCCGTGCCGCACGCCGCTCGCGTCCTCCTTGCCGAGCGGCAGCGGGCGGAGCGACTTGGTCAAGAGCGTCAGCCGGTCCACGCGCAGCGTGACCTCGCCCGTCTTCGTCTTGAAGAGCGGCCCCTCGACGCCCACCACGTCACCCAGGTCGAGCAGCTTCACCACCTCGTACGGCTCCACGCCCAGCGCGTCGAGCTTGAGGTACAGCTGGATCCGCCCGCTGTGGTCCTCGAGGTGGGCGAAGGTGGTCTTGCCGTGGGGCCGCAGGGCGACGAGCCGCCCGGCGAGCCGATGGGTGCGCGCATCGCCGTCGCGGAAGCCCTCGAGCGCGGCGCGCGCCGTCGCCGTGCGCTCGAAGCGGTAGGCGTACGGCGCCACGCCGCGCCGCACCAGCTCCTGCAGCTTCTCCCGCCGCGCCACTTCCACGAAGCTCGTCATTACGCCGCTTTGCTCCCAAAGCGCTTGAGATACGCCTCGATGAACTGGTCGAGGTCGCCGTCCATCACGCGCTGGACGTCGTTCACCTTGAGCTCCGTGCGGTGGTCGTTCACCATCGTATAGGGCTGGAACACGTAAGACCGAATCTGGTTGCCGAAGGCGATGTCGGTCTTCTGCTTGTCGACTTCGGCCTTCTTCGCCTCACGCGCCTCCACCGCCCGCTCGTACAGACGCGCCTTCAGCATCTTGAGGGCCGTCGCCTTGTTCTTGAACTGGCTGCGCTCCTGCTGGCAGGAGACGACGATGCGCGTCGGCAAGTGGGTGATCCGCACCGCCGAAGACGTCTTGTTGACGTGCTGGCCGCCCTTGCCCGAGGCCCGGAACGTGTCGATCCGCAAATCGTCGTCGTTGATCTCGATTTCGATGTCTTCGTCCACCACCGGGTAAACGAACACGGAGGCGAAGGAAGTATGGCGGCGCGACTGGGCATCGAACGGGGAGATGCGCACCAGCCGGTGCACGCCCTTCTCGGCCTTGAGGAGGCCGTAGGCGTACTGCCCGCTGATCTGGACCTCGGCGGACTTGACCCCTGCCTCTTCTCCCGGGAGCAGGTCGAGCACCTCGACCCGGAAGCCGTGCCGCTCCGCCCAGCGCACGTACATCCGCATCAGCATCTCGGCCCAGTCCTGAGACTCGGTGCCGCCCGCGCCCGGATGGATGGTGAGCAGCGCGTCGCGGGCGTCGTCGGGGCCTTGCAGCATGTTCTGGAGCTCGAGCGCTTCGAGTTGCGCGGCGATCGCGTCCACTTCGTCTTCGAGCGACCGGCCCTTGAGCACCTCGGCCACCAGGCGGGCGCGGTCCTCGTCGGACTCCGCCTCGGTGAGCTCGTGGAGGGCGCGCGCGTCCTCCAGCCGCTTGCGCACGGCGTGGTAGGGCTCGACCCAGCGCTTGAGCTCCTTGACCTCCTGCACTACCACCCGGGCCTTGTCCGGGTCGGCCCACACGCCGCCCTCGGCCATGGCGTGCTCCAGCTCGGCCAGCCGCTTCGTCTTCCCGTCTACGTCAAAGGAAGCTCCTGAGCTCGGCAAGGCGACCGTCGAATTCGGCAAACCGATCTGACAAGGCCACGTGAGTCTCGCTCGCTAATCGCTGGTAGGAAATGAGCCGCCCGCCGGGGCCCGGGGGCGGCTCTCACTGCGACGCAATATAATCAGAACACCTTGTTGCCGCCCGCCAGGATCTCGTTCAATGCCTCGGTCCAGAACGGCGTGGCCTTGGCGAGATCCGCACCCACCTGCTCCACATACTCCTGCCAGCTCTTCTCGATTTCGTCCTTGAAGAGCTGCACCAGCGTGCCGTCGCGCAGGCCCTGCTGCCGCTTCTCAGGATGGTACACGACCAGGTCGGAGATGAGGGCGCGCGCCAGGCGTCGGGCTTTCTGCTTCGGGTCCTGCACCATGAACGGATTGACCGGACGGAGTGGCCCGGTCATGCGCTGCCCCGGTGCCCGCGCACCGCCGGTCGCGGCAGGCGCCGGCGACGCTGGGGACGCGGGAGCAGCAGGCGGCGCCGGGGGGGCGGGGGCGGCCGGGGCGGCGCGAGCGAAAGGCGCGCCGCGGGCCGCGGGGACAACCGGTGCCCCCACACGTGGGGCCGCAGGAGGACCTGCTGGCAGCGACGTGGCGGAGCGTGTCGGCGCGGGAGGCGGACGCAACACGGGCGCCGCCGGCGGCGCGGGACGCGCAGCTGGCGCAGGGGGCGCGGGCGGCGCGGGGGGCGCGGGGGGCGCCGGGCGCGGGGCCACGAACGGGCCCGACAAGCGCGGCGGGGCCGCGGGTGTGGGCGTCGGCGGCCCGGGCGCCGGGGGCACAGGCCGCGCGGGCGGCATCGCCCCCGCACTCCCAGCGCCCACCGCGAAGACGGTGCTACAGACGGTACAGCGCGTGCGCACGCCCGCCGCCGGGACCTTGGCTGGGTCCACGCGGTACACCGTCTCGCACGACGGACAGGTCACGTTCACCCCGACGGCCTCGCTAGCGCTCTTTCGTGTCGTCGTCCAGCTCCGGGTCGTGCCGGCGGTCGACCACGAACACCGACCCTGGCTGCGTCTTGGCGTAGCTCTTCATCTCGGTCGCCAGCTCGCTTACCTGCGCCGGATGCGCGAAGCGGCGGTGCTGATTCGTGACGATCCCGATCGACAGCGTCATCAGCGGCACCCGGTGCAGCTGGCCGCGGCGGTCCTTCCCAAAGTAGTACCCAGCGCGCCGGTCCTGTTCGTTGTATTGGTACGGGATGAGCGTATCGAACACTTCGAGCACGTCCCCGCACACGTCGGCGATCGACTCGAATGGAATCACGCAGATGAAATCGTCCCCCCCGATGTGCCCCACGAAGCCGCGGCGGCCCAGCTTCCCTTTCACCACGTCGTGGAGGATGCGCGACAGGATGTAGATGACGCGATCGCCGTCGTAGTAGCTGTAGCGATCGTTGTACTCCTTGAAGTGGTCGAGGTCGGCATAGCATACGGCGAACAGGTCGCCTGCCTCCATGCGCCGCCGGATCTCGCGCTCGATCTCCGTGGTACCGGGCAGGCGGGTCGAGGGGTTCACGGCCACGTCCCGCGACGAGCGGGTGAGCAGGCCGTCGAGCCGGCTCACCTGCTCGGCCGCCTCGAACAGCGGGGTGATCACCTCGTCCGCGCCCGCCTGGAACCACGCCTCCACCTGGTCGGTGGCGTGCCGGCCGCTGACGGCAGCGAGCGGCACGATGGCGGCGTAGGAGTCCGCCTTCAGCCGCGCGCACAGCTCCAGCCCCTGTTTCCCCCCGTCGGCGTCGATGACCACGAGCGACGGTAGCGACCGGAGCACCATCTGCTCCAGTAGCTTGGGATCGGGGACCGGAACGATCGTCAGGCCCTTGCCGTCGACCCAGCGGGCCAGGAGGTCGGGGACCGAACGACCAGCCGGCGAATGGAACAATATCGTCGGTCGCGTCCGCACCTGTCCTCACGTAAGGGTCGAGCGCGCCTAAACTTAGGCCGCGTGACCCCGAGTGTCAAATAAACCACACCGCGACCGCGACCAGGGCGTACAGGGTCAGCAACTGCGCTCCCTCGAACCAGTGCGACTCGCCGTCCAAGCCGATGATCGTGACGATGAGCGCGGAGAAGCCGAGGGCCGCGACTTCGAAGCTCGTGAACACGAGGTTCATCGGCCGGTCCAGCGCCACACCGACCGCGACGAGCAACGGCGCGACGAACAGCGCGATCTGGGTGCTGGAGCCCAGGGCGATGGTGAGCGCGAGGTCCGTGTGCCCGCGGTGGGCGGCCACGACGGCCGTCGCGTGCTCGGCCGCGTTGCCGACGAGGGGGATCACGATCAGGCCGAGAAACAGCTGCGAGAGCCCGAACCGCGTCACCACCGCCTCGGTCGCGCGCACCAGCAGCTCGCTCTCCACCGCGACGAGCGCGGTCGCCGCCGCCAGGATCGCGACCGCTACGCCCGGAGCGCGCGCCGGCCCTGGCCCCGTTTCGCCCGACCCCGGCCCCTCGCCGCGGAACAGCTGGCGGTGGGTCACGAGCGAGAACACGAGGCTCGCGACATAGGTGAGTCCGAGGATGAGCGCCACACCTTCGGAGAGGTGCAGCGTGGTCTCGGGCGCCGCAGCCGGGTGGTTCATCGCGAACAACGCCGGGATGACGAGGCCCACGACAGCGAGGAGCAGCATCGCGCCGCTCATCCCGGCCGCGGTGCGGTTGAAGGTGACCTTGGGACGGCGCCGCCCGCCAGCGACGAGCGCGAGGCCAAGGATCAAGAGCAGGTTGCCGAGGATCGACCCCGTGAGCGATGCCTTCACGAGGTCGAGCAGCCCGGCGCGGAGCGCCACGATCGCCACGATCAACTCCGCGGCGTTACCGAACGTGGCGTTGAGAAAGCCGCCCAAGGCGGGCCCGGCGCGCCGCGCGAGCAATTCTGTCGCCTCGCCCATCTCGGCCGCCAGGGGCACGACCGCGAGGCCGGAGACGAGGAACACGGCGAGCGGCGGAGCCGCGAGCCAGCCCAGAACCCACGACACGGGGACGGCGAGCAGCAGCCAGCGCACGGCGGTCACGGTCAGAACGCGATCGTCACGCGCACGAAGGCAGCGCCGGGCGCGACCGTCGTCTCGAGCGTCAGCGCGCGGCCCGCAGCCTCGGCGAGGCGGCTGGAAATCAGCGCGTCGATCGCCGAGAGCACGTGATTCGCGAGCAGCAGCCCGAGCTGGTTCTGCGCGCTCCGGTAGGCGTCGTCGCTCTTACGAATCGCCTCACGGAACACCCCCTGCTCGAGCGAGGCGTCGCTCCACGACCACAGGAAGTCGGGCCCCACGGCGTGCGCCTGGTAGAAGTCGAGCGCCCTCAGGTAGGCGGGCGTCGACGGGTCCGGCGGCGCGGTCGGGTCGGCCCAATACGTCTGCCGCGCGAGCAGCCACACGGCGCCGTTGTAGGTGGCGAGATCGGTCTCGGGCACGAGCGCCGGCCCCGGAGTCTGGTTGTAGCGGCCGCTCGCGGTGAAGCGCTCCATCGTCTCGTAGTACTCGAACACCGTGTCGCGGGGCGCCGGGGCGAACGCCCGGCGGGCCACGTCGAAGGCGAGTGCGCGATAGCGCCGTGCCTCGCCACGCGACTGGCTCTGGAGGTGCAGGTAGCGCACGAGCCCGATCAGCTCCGCCGCGAGGTAGACGGCGCCGCGATCCTGGTGCGCCAGCAGCTGTCCCGTCCCGGGGACGAGCAGCGACGCGAAGGGCCGCAGCCAGTACTGCGGCCGGCGTGCTGCCGGGGCGAGCAGCGCGGGTGCCGCGGCACCCCGGGGGGCTGGGGTCGCGGGGGCCGGGGGAGCCGGGGGAGCCGCAGGCGCGGCCGAGTCCGGCTGCTGCGCCACGCCGGCCCGCCCTGCCAGCGTCACGACGGCGATCAGCGCCAACGCACGGCCGCGCATCGTCAGAACACCACCCGGAACGAGAAGAAGGTCGGGTTGGCGACGACCAGGTCGGACCCGGCGAGGAAGCTGCGCGCCAGGTCCACGCTGATGGCACCGGTCTCGACGCCCACGCCGACGCTCGGGCCGCTCAGGCCGTCGCGCACGAACGCGTATCCGCCGCGCACGCGAAACAGCCGCTGGTAGCCGACGTCGAGCCCCACCCGCATCTGCGACCCGCCGTAGCTCCCCCACGGGCTGTCCACGTCGGCGGCGACCTTCAGGTCGAACCGCTCTCCCGGGCCGTCGCCGCGCCCGGCCGGGAGGACGATGCGGTACACAGCGCCGATGAGCAGGCTGGCCGGCAGGGCGTCCGCCTGGTCGCCGTTGTTGACCTGCAGCTTGAAGCCGATGTTCCGCACGGCGACGCCGAGCCGCAACGCACCGTCCGGGCCGGCGGCGACCTGGCCGCCCACGTCGACCGCGTGCGTCGTGCCCTTCGCGCTGGGAAGGTTCGTGCAGTCGCCGCTGCAGTCCACGACGAACTGCACCAGCTTGTAGTTCACCCCGAAGGTGACGCCGCCGGCGATCCCCGCAGCGTAGGAGGCTACGAACTCGAGGTTACGCGGCGAGATGCGCCCGATGGTGTTGCCGGTCGCGTCGGTGCGATCGAGGTCGCCGTAGTCGACGAGGTAGATCGCGCCCCCGAGCACGCCGAGCCGGTGCGAGGGGAAGTACGCGGTGACCGCGTCCGTGTTGCCGGCGACGAGCGTCGCGCTCTGCAGGCCGAACTCGTTCTTCTCGAGCGTCGCGAGGCCCGCCGGATTCCAGAAGGCGGCCTCACCGCGCCCGTCCAACGCCGCCGCCGTCTGCCCCATCCCCACCGCCCGGGCGCCGACCGGGAACACCAGGAACAGGGCGCCGGAGTTGTTGACTTGCTGGGAAGCCAAACGGTCCGGCGGATAGGCGGTCAGTACGAGCGCCAGCGCCAGCCGACCGACGCCTTCAGAAGCTCTTCGCCTCATCGATCAGCATGATGGGAATGTCGTCTTCGACCGCGTACATCAGCCGGCAGGCGTGGCACACCAGGAGCTCGGCGGGAGCGGGGCGGTGTTCGAGCGGGCCCTTGCACTTCGGACACACGAGGATCGCGAGCAGGTCGGGCGCGAGACTCATAGGGCGTACCCCAGACGTTTGAGCGACGGCGCGTGGCGGCGCCACTTGGGCAGGACCTTGACGCGGAGGTCGAGGTAGACGGGCTGGGCGATGAGGGCGGTGATCTTGGCCCGCGCCGCGGCGCCCAGCGCTTTGATGGTCCGTCCGCCCTGCCCGACGACGATTCCCTTCTGGCTGTCGCGTTCGACGTAGACCGTCGCCCGAATATATACCGGCGTTTGCTCCTCCCGGAACTCGTCGATCTCGCACGCCAAGCTGTAGGGCAGCTCTTCGTGCAGCAGCTCGAAGGCCGCCTCCCGCACGAACTCGGCCGCGAAGAAGCGCAGCGGCTGCGTCGCGATCTCGTCCGCGGGATAGAGCCACGGGCTTTCGGGGAGCCGCGCCCCGAGCACGGCGAGCAGGTCCTCGAGGCCCTCACCGGTCACCGCCGACAGCGCCACTCCGTCGGACCCTCCAGGACCCCCTGGCGGTCGCGGCCGAACCAGGTCCGCCTTGGTATACACCGTCACGATCGCCCCGCGCGGCGGCCGCTCGAGCTGCGCGACCTGCTGCAGCGGCGGCGCCGGGTAGTCGGGGAGCGGATGGAGGTAGGCGACCACGTCGGCGTCGGCGAGGGCGCGCAGCGCGTGGACGCGCATCGTCTCATGGAGCCGGTACTCGGGTGCGAGCAGCCCGGGCGAGTCGGTGACGATGAACTGCGTGTCGCCGCGCGTGAGGATCCCCACGACCGGCACGCGGGTGGATTGCGGCTTGGGAGAGATGATGGCGAGGTGCTCGCCGATGAGGGCGTTGAGCAAGGTGGACTTGCCGACGTTGGGCCGGCCGGCGAGGACGACGGTGCCGCAGCGAGTCATGCGAGAAAAGCTAACGCGGAAGTGGCAACGCGGAACGCGGAACAGGAATGGAAGGTCGTGCACCGGCACTCGCCCTAAATGTTCCGCGTTCCGCCTTCCGCGTTCAAAGCAAGAAACCCGTCCGGTTGCACCGAACGGGCTTCGAGAAGGGAAGCTGGCGGCGGCCTACTCTCCCACGACCTCGCAGTCGCAGTACCATCGGCGCTGACAGGCTTAACGACCGTGTTCGGGATGGGAACGGGTGTGGCCCTGTCGCGCTAGTCGCCAGCAAGATTTGAGACGTCAGTCATCAGACGTCAGCGCTGATGTCTGACGTCTGATGTCTGATGTCGCTGACGAGGGCGTTGTGGTATCGAGGATCACGCCGAGCATCGAGAAGAGATCAAGCCTCACGGGCAATTAGTACGGCTCGGCTGAAGCGCTCGCGCGCCTTACACCTGCCGCCTATCAACCTGGTAGTCTCCCAGGGCCCTTCAGGAGCCTTGCGGCTCGGGAGTGTTCATCTTGGGGAGGGTTTCCCACTTAGATGCATTCAGCGGTTATCCCCGCGCGACATCGCTAACCGGCGTTGCGCCTGGCGGCACAGCCGGGACACGAGCGGTCGCTTCGTCCGGGTCCTCTCGTACTACGGACGACGCCCCTCAACACTCCAACGCCCGCACCGGATACAGACCGAACTGTCTCACGACGTTCTGAACCCAGCTCATGTGCCACTTTAACCGGCGAACAGCCGGACCCTTGGGACCTTCTCCAGCCCCAGGATGTGACAAGCCGACATCGAGGTGC
>Ga0209690_1001585_pt1 | contig 12875 bp, 14 predicted proteins | sample GraSoiAngelo_150_FD_186164 | JGI IMG/M metagenome (GOLD analysis project Ga0209690, IMG submission 186164) | Grasslands soil microbial communities from the Angelo Coastal Reserve, California, USA - 14_1009_09_40cm (SPAdes) (version 2) | ecosystem: Environmental > Terrestrial > Soil > Grasslands ...
TGATGCTAGACAATTCGACGGCAAAGGAGCTCGAGACGCAGACGAGAAAGATCGACGCCAGACTGGGGAGAACGCGCCAATGCATCGCGCGATGATACACGTTTTTGTCACAAACGCCACAATAGCCGGCATTTTCTTAAACTGTGGAGATCGGGGAGAGCCTGAGAGAAATTCTTTGAATCTCTGTGCACTCTGCGTTCTCTGCAATTAATCATTATTGGTTGTCTGAGATGAGTCCACAACCCACTATCCTGATTGTCGATGACGAAAAGCATACGCGCGATGGCTTGCGACGTTTGCTTGAAGCTGAATACGACGTGTATGTCGCCGCGGATATATCGGGCGCGATGAACGTGCTTGAACGAGAGCAGATCGACGTGCTCCTTACCGATCTGCGCCTCGGCGGCGAGGATGGAATGACATTGATCGATCGCGCTTTGAAAATGCCGCGTGCGCCCGTCTGCATCATGATGACGGCATATGGCTCCATCGATGTCGCGGTCGAAGCGATGAAACGCGGCGCTTACGATTTTGTCACCAAACCGCTCAACCTCGACAAAGTCGAATTGCTGATTGCACGCGCGGTGCAGGGGCGCAAACTGGAGCAGGAAAATCGCGCGCTCCGCCAGCAAGTGGACGAGCGCTACGGCCTCGAAAACATCTGGGGCGAATCGGCCGCCTTGCATCAAGTGCTCGATACCATCCGGCAGGTGGCGCCCTCGTCTGCCAGCGTACTCATTGAAGGCGAGAGCGGCACAGGCAAAGAATTGGCCGCGCAGGCCATCCATAATTTAAGTCGCCGGAACAAAGCGAAATTTGTGGCGGTGCATTGCGCCGCGCTTTCACCCCAGTTGCTGGAGAGCGAACTGTTCGGTCATGAGAAAGGTGCATTCACCGGGGCGTATGAACGCCGCATCGGCCGGTTCGGGCAGGCGAACGGCGGCACAATTTTCCTCGATGAAGTGGCCGAAATCGATCCGGGCACCCAGGTGAAATTACTGCGCGTAATCAGCGAAGAACGCGCCTTCGAACGCGTCGGCGGCAATCAAACTCTGCGCGCCGATGTGCGGCTGATTGCGGCCACAAACAAGAATCTCGAACAACTCGTGCGCGAGGGAAAGTTTCGGGACGATCTTTTCTTTCGCCTGAACGTTGTGCGCATCACCATGCCGCCATTGCGCGATCGCAAGGAAGATATTCCGATTCTGGTCCGCGGATTTTTACGGCATTTTTGCAAAGCGAACGAAAAACCTCTTCTCGATCTAGCGCCCGACGCCATGGATGCGCTTCTCACCTACAATTGGCCTGGCAACGTTCGCGAGCTGCGCACCGCGATCGAGCACGGGGTGGTGATGGCGACCGGACAGAAGATCACACTCCGCGATCTTCCGATGGCGGTGCGACAAGCAGGCAGAGCGACGTCCCCCCGCGGAATCTCCGCCGCGGAGGCTTTCACGGAAAAGTCGAGTCCGCTCGATCTGCACGAAACCGAAAAAAAATTGATCATGCAAGCGCTGGCCGCGACCAATGGCAATGTCACCGCAGCAGCCAAAAAGCTCGGCATTAGCCGTCGAACGCTGCACCGCAAGATTAACGAAACGAAGTTGGCCAAATGATCGGCCCGCGAATGACGCCAATAGACGCGAATGAAATCTGGCGTAGCATTGTCGGTCGTCCGGGCCTTGGTTGCTCTTGCCTCTTTTGCTCACGTTCTGTAATGTTCTCGCATGTCCACAGTCGCCGAAATTAGGGAAGCCATTGCCAAGCTCTCGCCGCGCGAATACTGCGAGTTGATGGCAGAACTGCATCCCTTGGCCGAGGACGAGTGGGACAAGCAGATGAAGGCGGATGCCGCCGCAGGTAAGTTCGACAAAATGAACGCCCGCGCCGATGCGGATTTCAAGGCGGGACGGTGCGAGCCACTTGAACGCATATTTGGCCAAGAAGTGTGAACTTCCCCAGCACCGGCAGCCCGGAGTTTTGGGACGCTTACTACAAACTGCCGAAAGCTGTGCGCACATTGGCCCGCAAGAATTATCGCTTATGGCGGGCAGACCCGTTTCATCCCTCGCTCAACTTCAAGAAAGTCGGCGGTGAAAACTGGTCGCTTCGTGTGGGAGACCACTACCGCGCGATAGGGAAGTTCGTGGAAGGCGGTTTCCTCTGGGAATGGATCGGCACTCATGGCGAATGCGACCGGCTGGCATGATTGAGCCCGAAACCTTTCAGGGTCGATGTGATAGGTCATTGATCTAAGAAAGCGCTCGTGACTCGATGAAAGCCATTCGCCACCGGCTCGCGGCGGTTCAACTTGCTTTTAGCGAGTTAGCTCGCTGAAACTTTTGGAGTCAATTGCGGAATCATCGCCGCCAGGATCGGTATCAAGCTTATTTTCTTTTGGCGTTAATTCGCGTGATTCGCGGGCAATCTTGGCACCAAAATCTTTACTGAATATTGGGGACCACTTGCGATGCCTGGTTGGTCCCTTTGAGCTGTGCGCCGACTTTTTAATCTTTTGAATCCTGCTCTTTTCAGATGCGCGACGACAGCCTCCATTTGATTGCCCAAGCGCTTGCCGCGACCAATGGCAATGTCACCGCAGCGGCTAAACAGCTCGGCATTAGCCGTCGAACGCTTCACCGAAAGATGAACGAAATGAATCTGGCCGAAGCGCCCGCCAGAGGGGCGGACGCGAGCGGGAGCAAAGAGTGATCACATCCAGGTCGAGTGCTCTCCAAAAGCAAAAAGCCGCCACGCGCTGACGCGTGACGGCTGATTGCGAATTGCGGCTGGTTGTTTAGCTACCGCCGTCAGCGGGTTTGGAAGATATCTACACTGGTCGTGGACACCCCGCCCTCGATGCTGTATCCGCCCATCACCAACACGCCGCGATTGCCGTTCAGGAGTACCGCGACGTGACCGGCTCGGGGAATGCTCATGAATCCAGCCGCCGTCCAGGTCCCTGTCCGCGGGTCATAGAGATCGGCACTAGACACCGGCAAATGCGGAGCTGTGTGGCCCCCGGGCACCAGCACCCGACCGTCGGGCAGACGAACCACGGCATGCTCCGTCTCGCTGCGGGGCGCTGTCATATCGCCGGTCGGAGTCCACTGCCCCGTGTGGGGATCGAAGATCTCTGCCGAGGCGTACCGGGGCAGCTCTTCATCTCCCATGCCCCCGCCGGCGCCCAAGACCCTGCCGTCATGCAGAACTACAACCGCAAGATCATTACGCCCAGTACTCATGCTCCCGGTTAAAGTCCAGGTGCCGGTCGCTGGATTATAGATCTCCGCCGAAGCGATGGGTGTTAGGTCGTCCGCAACGCCTCCCACCGCCAGAACGCGGCCATCGTGGAGCACGACGTACGCGAACTCGGCACGGGCGACGTTCATGCTTCCCGTGGGAGTCCAGGTGTTGGTCGCCTCATCGTAGATCTCGGCGGAGTTCAGGGCGTTGAACGGGGGTCCAAATCCGCCTGCAATGAGGACCTTGCGCCCGGGCAGCAGCACTGCCACGAAGTCCTCGAAGCGCGGCTCATTCATCGAGCCCGTAAATGACCAGGTACCGGTGCTCGGGTCGTAGATTTCGGCGCTATCAAGGAAGTTGAAGTCCGCGTCGGCGCCGCCGATGACCAGCACGCGGCCGTCCTCGAGGCGCACGTCAACCGCCGCGGCTCGAGCCGAGTTCATAGGCGAGATGAGCGTCCACTCCCCCGTGTGCCAGTTGTAGATTTCGGCGTCTGGGAAGTTGGGTGGAAAGATGGTGCCATCATACCCCCCAGCCACCAGGACATCGCCGTTGAGGAGTTTGGTTGCCGTGAAAAATGCGCGCGCCTTATTCATCGGATTTGCCGGCGTCCAGCTGATCGCCTGCGCCAAAGCTGCTGGCGCAAAACTCGCCGCTGCGGCGGTCAGGATAATTGCGGCGGCAAGGCAGCGGCATTTCTTAGCGCCTATCCCGGTTTTCAGAAGCTGGATGATGTTTTGTTTGTTCATGATTTTAATCTCCTTTTTGTTTATCACCGCGGATTCTCGTTTTAATGGAAAAGTCCAAGCGCTGACAAGTTTTCTTTTCACTTTTTTGGCCTTCTTTGATTTCTCGTTGTTGAGGAGCTCATTTCTGGCCGTTCACGGATGTACAGCCGGAAATTTCGGCTGAGGTTACGCGGAAATGCGGAAATCTTTTGAAAACCGCGGATTACCCGCAACGGCGGGCAGGCTCCGGATGTCACGGATTGGGAGCGGTCAGGCGGAGATTTCTAAACAGAAGATAACAAAGGGAACAAACATTCTGTTCTGCCCAAACTAGAAAGACCTTCGCTTCCTCCTGTTAGAAACGAAACGAGATTGCGGCTTCAAGAAACGAGCGCAATGGCTCGATCGGAAATGCGCGCGTCGAGCGTCGCCAGTTTCATTCGATGTCTTTCGGCCAGTTCGGCAAGATACAAATCGGTAAATTGCCTGCTCGATTGTGCGTCGATTCTTTGCGGTGAAAAATCATCAGGGACAAATCGGCAGCGGTTCTTCTGAACAAATTCCGAAAGAGCGTTTCGGCAGGGCTGCGGTTCGGCCCGAAATGGAAACGTGTCGCCGCTGCTGATTCGCAAAAAGCCCAGTTCGCTAATCGGGCAAGTGGCCGTTTGTTTGCCGCGCAACCAGGCCTCAACCCTAGGCTGGTCTTGATGGTCCCGCCAAATTGCTGCAATCAGTATGTTGACATCAAGCAGGTAAATCACGGCGGAAACTGTTCAAGCGCTTTGAAGATTTCCTCGCGCGAAACCGGCCGGCCAATGGAAAGCAATGAGTGTTTCCCTTTTCGGCGAATGATTCGAACCTTGTTCCGTGGTTTTGGCTTCGGCCGTTCCATTCGAACCAAGACCAGGCGACCGTCGCCCTCCGGCAAAACGTTGACGACGTCGCCCGTGCCAATGCGGGCTTCCTTTCTAGCCTTGGCCGGTATCACCATCTGTCCGCGACCGTAAATTGTTGCATGCATGAACAAACCATGGCGTAAGCAATGCTTACACGCAAGAAATCTGTCAGAATCGCTCACAACCATCTTCCCCGGCAACTGCGGAATGCTTAGGCGGAGATTCTAAACAGAAGATAACTCCGAAGGCTTTCGCCCGATCATCGAGAAGGGAATCAGGTTGATATCAATGGCTCCGCCGCCTAGCGAGGCTCCCGCGACCCGCTTTCCATCGCCCATTTCCTGCGGCAGCCTGGTGAGAAAATCCGTTGCGTTTCGGACGCCTAATTTCTCGATGTCTCGGGGTCGATACGTATCAACTGGACTTGGGCCGACTTCTTCTGCGGTTGGAATGTTGGAACCGGTCACAATGACGCGTTCCACTTCCGCTACACCGGCAGTTTCTTGAGCGAATATGACCGAGGACAGCAGCAAACCCATTGTCGCTATGCCCCATCCCACGCACCACATGAATGGTCGCTTGATGATAGGTCCTCTCGTTAAACTTTCCGCTGTTTAGCAAACTCTGTGGGAAAGAACAAACGTTTTCCCAGACCTTATCTACCGCTGGCCGGCGGCTGCAAGGTCGGGTTTGTTCTCGTTTAATGCGTCGATGAATGATTTTTTGCCGGCATCTATCAAGTCTGCCATAGGATTTAGTCCTTTCTGGTCATTATTAAGGTACAGTCTGAAATTCAGGGCGAGGTTACGCGGAGCATTCAGAAAACCTGAGAACGCGAATGGCGCGTGAGTCGTTGCATCGGAACTGATGCAACTGCGAAGGTCTTCGCGATAGCCATCGGAGCTTCGTGTGAATTCGCGTTAATTCGTGGTTACCGATCCGAAACGATCACAGCTATGAGGCAAAGAGCCGCCACGCGCTCAGGCGTGACGACTGATTCCCAATTGCTGCTCTTTAGCTGGTCGAACGTGCGCCCGCTCGCGACCCGTCTCAGATAGCGGATCGCGAGCGGTGCTTTATCTTCTGCAGTTGCAGGGACCAGCAAATCAATTAATCAAGTCGCAGACATTTGTAACTTGCCCGTTCCCGGTGTCCGACAGAAGATTGCCGTTTGGATCAAACACGAGGGTAAAATCTCCGATCTGGAACCGAATCCCGAATCCTGGCGTTGCTGGATCGAAGATAGCGCCGCGACCCAGGCCCCTTAGGATGGTGTTGCCATTCTGATCGGTGGTAACTATGGCCGGCCCAGTAAAACCATTAATCGTCACACTTTTCGTGGGATCGGAAAGATTCGTGAAAACGGCGGTGCTAGCTGGGGCGGTAACGAGAACACCACCACCTGGCAAACTAATCACCCCTAGCAGTCCGGTGGCTGTCTCTTGAACGGGAAAGCCACATACGGTGTCGGGAATAATGAACGTGACGGTAATTGGCTCTGGCGGGCCGCCACGACCCGAGCTGGCGCGTGCGAGCTCCGCTGTTGGGAGGGCCAATCCCGCCAGGATTAAACAAGTTGCGGCTGCCAGCCGTAATCTTGCGTTGGTTAGTATCGATTTAATGTTTTGTTTTTTTGTTGTGGTTGTTATGGCCATCACTGAGGTACAGCCGGAAATTTGGGCTGAGGTTACGCGGAAAAGTGGTGAGTGACGAAATAAAGGCTGCCACGGGCCGTGAAACGCGGAATTGTAGGGCGTCTGTGCCAGACGCCAATTTCTCAAAAGGATTGGCTTTTCACAGAAACGCCCTACAAGATGCTCAGCTTGGCGTTTTCTACTTCACCGGCTGTTTCTCTGAGGCCAATTCCTGAAAACGAGGATCGTTGCGGATTTGATCCCACACTGGATCGAGTCGCAGCGACGCCGGAGTAATCGGAAAGGCATACGGTATCTGCAGCAGCCGCTTGAGAATGGGAACGGCGTGATCGGCATCGCCCAGTAGAGCGTAGACATTCGCCATTCTCTCCTCTCTCGCGGGGCCCTCTACTGGATCTTTGGAAGTGGGCTGTATCGCCATGGCTCTTTGTCCTTCAGCGATAGCAGGGGCCGCTTCGCCCAAGCCCGCATAAGCCTGGCCCAAAAAAGCATGCGTTACGGCCGCGGCAAAAGAATCCGGCGCCATCTTCTCGAGCTGGCGGTTGAAATCCTGCGCCGCGTCCTGATAGGTGGCGCGTGCGGCGGCGACGTCACCGGAGCGTTGTTGACTCAAACCGAGAAGAAGTTTTTCGACGTTGCGTTCGTTACGATCGGTGTCGGTAGTCGGCGCTTTTGAGAGTATCTCTATGGCCGCAGCATAGCGGTGCTGGAACAGGGCGTAGATAGCAGGCAAGCTCGGATCGAGACGTGGATTTGCGAGCAGCGGTTCCATCGCCTGGAGATCGCCGGTCGCCAAAAAGAGATCCGCCTTCATAGAGACCAGACCGAGATCGCGATTTGCTGGCACCCACGCAAGGGCGCGATCAACTGTAGCTAGAGCTTCGGGAAAACGGCGCAGTATCCAATACGTAGTCGCGAGACTGTAGGAGGCGTGGATGTTGCGAGGATCAAGCTCAACGGCGCGGCGTTGCTCTGCAACTGCCTCGTCCCAATGGCCGAGCCGCCGTTGGAGTGCAGCGAGCGCTTCGATAACATCAGCGCTGTTCGGAAGACCCTTTTCGGCCTGCTGGAATTCCGCCAGCGCGCCAGTGTAGTCATGCGGTCCGCGGTAGAGGTAATGGCCAAGAGCAAGATGAGTTTCCGGTAAGTCTGGGGCAAGCGCGAGCGCGCGATCCAAGGCGTCCTTAGCTGCGGCCAGTCGCGCCGGGCTTGGATCGGTCCCTACCCAATAACTCTCGCTCTGCCCAATGGAGAGATATGCCCAAGCGTGAGCAAAACTGGGCTCCAACTTCACTGCCTCTTGAAATAACCGAATCGCACCATCCTCGTGCCAGCCGCCTGGAAACGTGCGGCCACGCAGATAAGCATCGTAGGCGGCAGGATTCTTCGTCTGCTCGGCTGCCAGGCGGGCCTTTTCTTGCCCGGAAAGATTGGCGCGCCGCACGAGCACCCGTTCCGCCTGGACACGCCGCAATTCCAACAGCGCACCGGCAAGACCAATGGCAACGACGATGGTAAGCGCCGCGATCAAGCTGGCGACAAGCGCTTTCCTCTTGCACCAGCGCCAGACATGCTCCAATTGCGAAGAGCGGCGTGATCGAATCGGTTCGTTGCGCAGAAATCGCTCGATATCTTCCGCGAGCGCCTCGGCCGAGGCGTAGCGCTTGGCCGGCTCCTTTTCGAGACATTTCAAGCAAATCGTCTCGAGGTCGCGATCTACTTTGGGATTGCAGAGACGTGGCTGACGCGGCTGCGTTTCCAAAACCATGCGCACGGTTTCGTAGGTCGTGCTCCCGGCGAAAGGCGGATGGCCGGTGAGCAATTGGTAAAGGACTGCGCCAAGTCCGTAAACATCAGTTGCGCTTGTGAGCTGCGCGTTGTTACCGGCGGCTTGCTCAGGCGCCATGTAACTTGGTGTGCCTAGCACCTCCAGCGTGCGTGTGACGGTGCTCTCTGTTTCCACCAGCCGGGCAAGCCCGAAATCGGTCAGATGCGGTTCGCCTTTTGCGTCGAGCAGAATATTGCCGGGCTTAACGTCGCGATGCAGGACACCGTTTTGATGGGCATGATGAAGCGTGTGCGCCAGCTTTGCCATTAGTTTCGCCGCCTTGCGGCCTGGCAACGGCTCGTTGCCGATGATTTTGTCGAGCTGGCCGCCTTCGATGAATTTCATGCTGAAATAGCAGGCGCCGTCGCGCTCCCCGATTTCGTAAATCGGAACGATGCGTGGATCGTCCAAGTGGGCGGCAGCTTCCGCTTCCATGCGAAAACGCTTCACGTGTGCTTCTGTCGCCCAGTGAGCGAGGCCAATCACTTTGAGCGCCACAATCCGGTTGAGACTTTTTTGCCGCGCTCGATACACCACGCCCTGGCCGCCGCGTCCGATTTCTTCGAGCAATTCGTAATCGCCGAAATCTTTCAACATCCGCGCGATCGTTGGTGCAAACGCTTCGTCATTTTCGTTCTCGAGTGAGGCGAGACCAGTCCGAAACAGGCAGACGCTGCAAACTCCCTGTGGCGCATCCGCGAACACGGTGCCTCCGCATTCTGCGCAAACTCTCTTGGCAGTTGTCATCCTGTTTTCCGGCCGATTGATCGTCCCCGCCTGTACTGCCGGAAATTCTTTCACAGGTTACGTTTGCAATACGGAAATGAAATGTCGCAGCTCATCCTCGACGTCGTCCGGCACCGCGACCGTGTGGGCAATCTCTTCGTGCAACAACTGCCGATAGCGATGGCGCAGGCGATGGAACGCTTGTTTCACGGCGTTTTCGGTCATTTGCATTTCGGCGGCAATCTCAGCCTGCGACGGCTGGCTGGATTCCCCGGCGAGTAATTCTTTCAAGCGATCGAATAACGGCAGTTTGCCAGCGGCTTCATATTCGACTCTGAGCCGCGCGAGCACTTGCTCCAGTAATGTTAATGCCCAGCGCCGCTCGTAAATGCGATCCGCGCTCAATTTGTGTGCCGGCTCCTGGTCGGCGCGTTCGCGCGCGAGCAAATCGTCCAGCGAAACCAGAGGCCGGCCTTCGCCTCGTTTGACGGTCATCTCGCGATGCCGCGCCTTGGAAAGAAAATTCTTGACCGACGCCAGCAGATAAGAACGCAAACGTCCCCTTTCCTGCCTGACAGTTTCGAGGTCCCGCCGTTCGAGCAACCGCGCAAAAAAAGCTTGAGTGAGATCTTGCGCTTCCTCCGGCTTATAACCTTGCCGCCTGACGAACCCGTAAAGTGGCCACCAGTACGTTCGGCAGAGCTTTTCCAACGCCGCGTTTGCCTCTGTTGATTCGCCTCGCGCTGCCAGCACCACGCTCCAATGCGTTGTAGCAAACGCGATCGCACCATCTTGCGCGCTTCCGCCAATTCCGCTTAATGAAGTCACTTTATCGTTAGCAAGCACGCGGCGATCCAAGTAAAAAGTCGTACGAAAATCAAGTATCCACTCTGCTAATGGAAAAGTGAGAGGTTCCTCGACTGCGCTCGGAATGACAATTCAGAAAAGTTTCCCGTTTACGAACTACCATTCGAGCGTTTCAATTAGGCCGTGACCCAGCATAAGAAAATCTTCGGAACGGACGGTGTCCGCGGGGTCGCCAATGTGGAACCGGTCACGGCCGAGACATCGCTGAAGCTGGGTCGCGCCGCCGCGCACGTTTTCACTCAGCTCAATCCGCGCAAGAACCCAGAGGGGACGCGTCCCAAAATAGTGCTCGGCAAAGACACCCGTCTTTCCGGTTACATGCTCGAGAACGCGCTCGTCGCGGGAATCACCTCACTCGGCGTCGATGTTCTCATCATTGGGCCGCTGCCGACGCCGGGCGTTGCTTACATCACGCGGTCGCTTCGCGCCGATGCCGGCATCATCCTCTCCGCGTCGCATAATTCGTACGAGGATAACGGAATCAAATTTTTCCGGCACGACGGCTACAAGCTGGACGATCAGGTAGAAGAACAAATCGAGCAGCTCGTTTTCACGGGCGAAATCGATTCCATCCGGCCGACTGCGGGAAAAATTGGACGGGCCGCGCGAATCGATGACGCACTCGGCCGTTACGTCGAATTTGCCAAGGCGAGCTTTCCTCGCGGGATGTCGCTCGAAGAAATGCGTGTTGGTGTCGATGTTGCCAACGGCGCAGCTTACAAATCAACGCCGTGCATTTTGCGCGAGCTGGGCGCGGACGTCGCCGTCGCGCACAACGAGCCGGACGGCACGAATATCAATGACGGCTGTGGCAGCATCCACCCCGAGGAAATTCAGCGACTCGTCAGGGAAACCGACGCAAACGTCGGCATCACGCATGATGGCGACGCTGATCGCGTCCTGCTTTGCGACGAGAACGGCGAGATTGTGGATGGCGACGAGATTCTCGCCATCGCAGCTATCGATCTTTTGCGTGGCGGCCGGCTTGAGCAGAATACCGTCGTGGCCACGGTCATGAGCAATTTTGGTCTCGATGAAACGCTAGCGGCGCACGGCGGAAAAGTGACCCGCACGAAAGTGGGCGATCGCTATGTCATCGAAGAAATGGTGCGGAGGAAACTGAATCTCGGCGGCGAGCAGAGCGGTCACATCATTTTCCGTGATTTCACCACTACCGGCGACGGAATCATCAGCGCGCTCCAGATTTTGCGCATCATGCACCAGACCGGTCAACCGCTGAGCAAATTAAAAACCTGCCTGAACAAATATCCCCAGGCCAAACGCGATTTGGTGGTGAAAGAAAAACCGCCGCTCTCGGAACTTTCCGCTGTGATGAAGGTGGTAAACGAAGCCGAGAAAGAACTTTCCGGCAAGGGCCGGGTGCTGCTGCGTTATTCAGGCACCGAGCCGAAAATTCGCTTGCTGATCGAAGGCCGTGAATTCGACAAAATCGACAGGCAAGCGAACCGGATCGCCGACGCAATTCAACAAGCGATTGGAGCGTAGAGGGCTCGCCGCGGCGATCGCCTCACTTGCCATTTCCTGCTTTCCTGTTTTCCTGATTAACTTTTCTTATGAAGCTCGGTCGCGTAATTGAAGCGCTCCTTTTTAGCGCGCCAAAGCCACTCTCTATCCGTGAACTAGCCGCCGCGATTAAGGGCGCAGGGGCGGAGGAGGATCCGGCAGCTGCCGGACCCAACGAGTTTGCGCGCGTGACTGAATCGGAGATTGCAGCTGCGCTCGAAGAATTAAAGATCGAGTATGTTCAGGAGCAGCGCGCCTTTCAAATTATTGAGAAAGCGGAAGGCTGGCAGCTCGTTACCGATCCAGTATTTGCCAGGTGGGTGCGTCAGCTTTTCCCAGTGCCCAAACCGGCGCGCCTGACCGCGCCCGGGCTGGAGACGCTCGCGATCATCGCGTATCGCCAACCAATTACGCGCGCCGATGTCGAAGCCGTGCGCGGCGTGAACATCGATGGCGTGCTGCAAACATTGATGGAACGCGGCCTGGTCAAAATCGCTGGGCGGGCCGAGATCCCGGGCCGCCCGCTTCTTTACGAAACGACACAATTTTTTCTTGATCGTTTCGGCCTGCGCAATCTGGACGAATTGCCCAACGTGGAAGAATTGCGCACGCGGCATCTGCCGGTCGCGCGCCCTGTAGCCCCGACACATCGGGGTGATGCCGGCCGGCCGGGGTCACCGACCGCGGCAACAACGGTGGAACCCGACGCGCCCTCTGAATCGTCGCCTGCCTAATTCGTTAGGGCCGACAGGCACGACGAAGAACACGACGGCCACGAAGATGCTTCAATTTTCCGTCAGTTCGTGTTCTTCGTGGACTTCGTGGTTGAATTATCGACTAGCAACGCTGCTCATCGTGGTGCCGACAATCGCGTCTGCGCAAATCCAGCCATCGGATTGTGTGCGCGCCGCAAAATATTCCGAGGGCAAACGCGGGGTCTCGATGCTCGTCATGCAGAACGGCCACACCATTTTCGAGCACTATGCCAATGGCGGATCGGCTCGCGGTAGATGGCCGATCTTCAGCGGGACAAAAAGTTTTTGGGGAATCGCCACGTTGGAGGCGGTTGGTGATGGTTTGTTTAAGCTGGACGATCCCGTCTCCGACACGATCACTGAATGGAAAAGCGACTCACGTAAATCGCAGATCACAATCCGGCAGTTGCTGAACCAGACCGACGGCATTGAAGGCGCGTCGCGTCTTCAGCGTGCATCGATTCGCGATCGGAATGCGATGGCGATTCGATTGCCGACCGTTGCTGAACCAGGCTCGGCTTTCGTCTATGGCCCGAGTCATCTACAGATTTTTTCTGAGCTGCTGCGTCGAAAACTAAAAGGTCGCGGCACAATCGGCTACTTCGAAGGACACGTGTCGAACCGGCTTGGACTCGGTCGTCTCAACTATA
>Ga0209690_1001589_pt1 | contig 12864 bp, 11 predicted proteins | sample GraSoiAngelo_150_FD_186164 | JGI IMG/M metagenome (GOLD analysis project Ga0209690, IMG submission 186164) | Grasslands soil microbial communities from the Angelo Coastal Reserve, California, USA - 14_1009_09_40cm (SPAdes) (version 2) | ecosystem: Environmental > Terrestrial > Soil > Grasslands ...
CTACGCCACTGCGCTCGTGTTGGAATTCGCCGCGCTCATCTGGCTGCGTCTTAAAAGGCCGGAGATGTCCCGCCCCTATCGTGTGCCGTTCGGAATTCCCGGTGTGATCGCCATCAGCGTTCCGCCCGTTGCCCTTTGCTTGCTCAGCATCGTCTTGTCTAACGGCGCGACGAAATATGTTAGCCTCGGCAGTATTGCCATTGGGCTACTGGTTTATTATCTACAAAGCAGGTCGAGCGAAGCAGGCGAGACTGAACCTAAGCTGGCAGTATAACTCCGAAAGCGACGGCGTTATTGGGAGCACCTGATACAAGCCGAGAAATTTGTGCGGCATCGCATAATTTCGATTCCCTGGAAGAAGCAGCAGCCAACGATTCATGAAGGGTGAGCGAAGCAGAACAACATCAGACGATTACGCGATGGCCGCAGTTAGGCAGGAACCCAAAGCGGTTCCACTTAATCGACACAACCCGCCCGCCGCGCGCCCCGACCTCCTTGCTGAATCCGGTCCTTGTCGATAAAATGAAACGCCACACGAGGCGCAATCGCGGCTAACCAGCGCAATCTCTACAAGGATGGAAAAGTTTATTGCCCTTTCCGAATGATAGGCTCGGCCAAGCCGTGATGCCAATATGGAATGGCGTTTTTCATGGCGCTACCCGTGTCGCCTCCATCCCCATCTGCCGAGCGGCGAATGCCCACTCGTCCGCCAGCTCCGCGATCAGCTTGTCGGTGGGGCGGTAGCCATGCGAAGCCTTCGTTTCTACACGGATAAGAACGGTCCGGTCACAGCCTTGCGCCTCCTGCAGTGTTGCAGTGAACTTGAAGGAATGGCTCGGCACCACGCGGTCGTCGTGATCCGCCGTCGTTACCAAGGTGGCCGGATAGCAGACTCCCGGCTTGATGTTATGCAGCGGCGAATACTTGATGAGATATTTAAATTGCTCGGGATCGGAAGAGGAGCCGTATTCTGGGATCCAAGCACGTCCGCCGGTGAACTTGTCGTAGCGCAGCATGTCCATGACTCCGACTGCCGGCAGCGCCACGGCATAAAGATCCGGTCGCTGCTCCGCGACCGCCGCCACGAGCAGGCCTCCGTTTGAACCGCCGATGATCCCGAGCTTGGCCGGGGAACTATATTTTTCATTCACGAGGTACTCGGCCACCGCGACGAAGTCGTCGAAGACGTTCTGCTTGTTCTCTACCATCCCGCCCTTGTGCCAGGCCTCCCCGTATTCGCCTCCGCCCCTAAGGCTCGCCGTTACCCAAATTCCTCCGAGCTCCAGCCATGCTAACGCGTGCGGACGGTAAACCGGCATGGTGACGATCGAGTATCCCCCGTAGCCGTAGAGCATGGTCGGATTATCACCATCGCGCGGCAGGTCCTTTCGTGCAGTGAGAAAAAACGGCACACGCGTGCCGTCTTTCGATATGGCGAAAAACTGTTGGGTCTCATACCGGCTCACGTCTATGGCCGAATCTGTTGCCTCGAACGGCGTGCTCTTCTTGGTCCGCGGGTCGTATACGAAGACCGTGGTCTGGTAGAGCGGCGAGGTGAAGGCATGGAAAATTTCCGGAGAGTCCTCGCGTCCGCCGATGCCAACGACTGTTCCTACGCCAGGAAGCGCAATTTCTCCCTGCGGCCGCCCGGCGCGATCGAACAGCGCGAGCCGGCTTCGCACATTCACCAGGTATTCGGCAACGATTCGCCCTCCGATCAAATCCACGTTTTGAATCGCTTCTTTTCTCTCCGGCACGATGGTCCTCCAAGCGGAGCGCTTCGGATTTCTTAGGTCCACCGCGACGATCTTTCGATTCGGCGCGTTCAAATCCGTGCGGAGGTATAGCACCGGGCCGATGTTGCCGAAGGCCGCGTATTCAGCGCCGTCCTCCTCAACAATCGGCTTGATCTCCGCGTCCAACTTTGGCCGGCTCGGATTGCCGAGATCCGTGTAGTAGAGGCGATTCTGGTTGCCGGAGCCTTTCGCCATCCTGATGAGCAAGTAGCGTCCGTCCTCGGTCACCGAGCCACCGATAAACCACGTGGGCAGATCCTTGCGCTCGTAAATCAGCCGATCCTCCGACTGCGGTGTGCCCACCCTGTGGTAATAGAGGGCTTGCCCCGACAGCGACGCCTGGAGGTGCTTTCCCTTCGGCGGTTCGGGATAGCGCGAGTAGAAAAAACCCTTGCCGTCCTTCGTCCATGACAACCAGGAAAAGCGCATCCACTGCACCTCGTCCGGCAGGTCGCGGCCGCTGCTGATCTCGCGCACGCGCACCGTTTGCCAGTCTGCGCCGCCGTCCGACAGGGTGTAAGCCAGGAGCCGGGCATCCGGCGAAGGCGCATAGTTCGCAAGCGAAACTGATCCGTCAGGCGAAAGCACGTTCGGGTCGATGATGAGAGTGGGTGGCGCCATCAGGCTCGCCCGCATGTAAATCGGCGACTGCCGCTGGAGCCCGCTGTTCTTCCGATAAAAGATACGCCCGCCTTCGCGGACCGGGATACTTATCCTCGGATAGTTCCACAGTTCGGTGATGCGCTGCCGAAAATGTTGGCGCAGCGGCAGGCGCTCCAGATAATCGAAAGTCAGTTTGTTCTCGGCGGCGACCCACTCGGCCAGCTCCTTGGAATCGAGCTCCTCCATCCAGCGATACGGGTCCGCGATTTTTGTTCCGAAGTAATCATCCACGACGTCGCCTTTTCGGGCCGTCGGGTACAGCAGTCTCTGCGACTGCGCGGCGCTCGCCACGACAAGGATGACGGCGAACACAGTGATTGCGATTGGACGGTCAGTTCTCATCTCATTTTGCTGCGCAGTCAACCGGAGAAAGAACTTTAGCGACCTTCCCGCTTCAGCGAGTATGCGACGATGGGTTGCGCGATGCCTTTGAGCTCGTGCTCACGGCGCTCGCTACATGGAAAAGCCGCGCGACCGCATCGTAAGCATCTTGCGTTAATAACACTTCCCCGGCAGCGGCCTCGCCTTGAAGCCGCGAAGCGATATTTATCGTATCGCCGACCATGGTGTAATCATTGCAGTTGGTTGAACCCATATTCGTTGCCAAGGCCGTGCCGGTGGCGATCCCTATGCCGACGCCCAAGACCACCTCGGCACCGTTGGTTGCGTTAATTCGATTCACTCCTTCTTGAATCTCGAACGCCGCGTTCACGGCGCGAGCCACATGATCATCGTGCTTGATGGGTACGTTGAAGAAAGCCATAACGGCGTCGCCGAGCAGGCGATCCACGATCCCGTTGTGGGCCAAAATGACTTTCGCGCTGAACTTGAAAAATTCTTCCGTAATCGGAGCCACCTTTTCGATCCCCAACTCTTGAGTCAGCCGCGTGTAGCCCCGACAATCGGCAAACAGGACTGTGACTTCCGAGAGGCGCCCCGCCTCCCAATGGAGCGTTCACCTGTTGCAGAGATTGGGATTCGTATCGCTGCGTCGTATACCCCGAAACCGCCACACGAGTCCGATGAACCCAGTGAAGGGCACACCGTCCACCAGGCACTTAGGCGATAACGAAGAAACAATTGACATCCATACTCCCTGAAAATCAATTGATGATGCGACCCACCGGCGGAATCCCACTCACAGCGATCGAGAACAGCCTCGGACGAGTAGCCTCGAAGTTTGTCGACCTATCGGGTCATGCCCGTGAATGAGGCTTTGGAACGATCTACTCCGGATAGCCACAAGATCGGGAAGAGAGCTACCACTACCGCGATCCCGATATCGGCCGCGTCACAAGCGCAGTTAAAAACCAGTAAATCACGTCCAGCCGCCAACCATGCCGGACACGAGGCTGTGGAGCCGGAGGCACCAATAGCCCCAAACATAAAGGCAAATTTGTGCGATGGAAAGACCTTCCGCTTTCTGTCTTTAAAGTTTAGGGTTTAAATGAGCGATAGATAAACGCCGTATAAGCATCGAGCTCGATGAGCGCCTCGTCGCTGATCGAACGCATTCGAGCGTAGTTCGGTTTCTCCAGCGCTATTGTCCATTCCGATAAGCTCGCTGAGTTTTCTTATGTTAGAATCGCTAGCGACCAATGATCGAATGAATGTCGCCTGCTCCACCATTTTCGCCGCACTATTTCGAGTAGCAGGGGCGTACGAGGCACCGCTAACAAGCGATTTGAGCGCCGACTCCGCCTGGGACATGGCTGCATAAAAGAGCGCCTTGGTGAGTGTCGCGGACGCGGTTGGATCTTTCTCGATTCTGGCTCGTTCCGCAAGACGGGGCACATATTTGCTTTCGTCCTGCACCAGAAGAGGATAAGTGAACGCATAGTCCTGACCCAAATTGAGAGCGTGAGCAACTATATACGCCGAAATCTTCGGCTTGGCGAGTATTCGAAACTGCAAATCGAGAGTATCGATTCCACGTGAAGCCAATGCGTGCATGGTGTAAAAGTACGGAGTGTGCTCGATCTCGGCGAGACTGCACTTGGAGATCGACTGCAAGCCCAGGTTTAAATCCTCCGGGAGCTTAGACTTGGCGAGTAATTGCATACCGCCGTCGCAGTAAAGTAGCTCACGAGCACCTGGGGTTTTTAGCGCGGTCCGCAACCCATCCCGGTAGACATCAGAAGTTTTGTCGTACCGATCCCACAGCGCGCTTAGTGTGGGAGCGCGTTTCGCTTGGTCTTCGAATGACAGCTTTGACGGGTCGAAGTTGTACGTGTTCTGGATGTCGCGAAGGGCTGTCGCTGCCGTCGGCTTCTGAGCATGCGCCGAGGTCGGTAATGACAGCAGGCAAAATATTGAAAAAAATCGGCAAAAAGTTTGTCGCGTTGTCGAGTTTGCCATCACCACTATTCCCCGCTATGTCGAAAAAACCCTACTCTAAAGCCTTCCGGATCTTCTCGACGTCTACTTGCTCAATGTAGCGGATGATGTTTCGCCACATCGGGTGGTAGCCATAACCGCCCTCGATCATTTCCCGAATCGCGGCTTCCTTGGTCCAGCCCTGTTCGATGATCCGATACATGGCGCTCATCAACCCGGTGCGGTCAGCGCCGTGCTGACAATGAATTAGGAATGGGCCGTTTTCCGGCCGTCGCAGCATCTTGAGAACTTGGATGACCTGCTGATCCTGAATCTTCCAGGTCAGGATATGCAACTGTGGATTGAGCAAACTCGTACCCTCGATCTCGTGCTTGTCCGAATGTAAAGAGCGCAGATTGATCACGGTCTTGACTCCAAGTCGCTCCAGATTGCGCATCCCGACCTGAGCCGGCTGCGCGCTTCGATACAAGAGCGGGGAAATCCGATAGAGGTTTTTCACCCCTTCAAGCACGATCGGTTGTGCCCACTCTTCGGGCCGCTCAGCGGCCGATAGCATGGCTCCACACAATAACCACAGCGCGAATAAAATGATCCCCGCCCTACTCTTTCGCATCTCGATGAGCAAACGACACCATCAGCAATACCACGCCGATACTGCCAAACGTCCAGTAATCGGTCGGCATGGGACCAATCCAGCTCTTGTGCCATGGTACGAACCGCGGCGAAAAGCGGACCAGTCCGTAGGCCGGATTCATCACGAACCAAAGCCAGTCTTCGATGATCCAGAACAGCGCTAAGGCACCGAGAATGCGCAGCTCGATGTGCCATGACCATCGCTGTAGCAGCGCGATCGGCAGGTGAAAGGCAAGGGCCATGAACGAAAACACCCACAGGTGATAGCCGGTCAGCGGTCGGCCGCCCCAGAACCAATCCAGCCACCAATACTGCTCGACGCGCCACGTCGGCAGATTAGCGGCCCAGCCAGTAGGTCCCTCAATCTGGATTTCCACCTGGGCAAAAAACAACGCCAGCAGCGCGATGTAGAGCAACGTTGATAAAATAGCGATGGCAACGCGTTTCATAACGGCTCACAAGCGTCCCGATACCAGGTCCAGAACGTTTGCCGCGGCATTCGGCTTTGCGTGGGCCCGCATCCGTTCTCGCATCGCTGCCAATCGTTGCGGTTGCTCCAGCAGCAGACGGAGCTTGTATTCGAGGGCCGCAGCGTCGATCGCTTTTAGCGCCGCGCCCGATTCGAGCAGGAAATCCGCATTGCGCTCCTCCTGCCCGGGAATCGGCGATATTACGATCATTGGTAAGCCCATCGCTAGACATTCGGACGTGGTCAGCCCGCCGGGTTTCGTGATCGCGATGTCCGCCGCCGCCATCACGCGTTCGATGGTGCGGGTGAAACCCATGGGCAACAGCCGGGCCGGATAGCGCCGGGCAATGCCCTGCAGCTTTCCCAACAACGCTTCGTTTCGACCTGCCAGAGCAATAACCTGCAGGTCGTGTTGCAGCGACGCGAGTCGCTCCGCCAGCGCTTCGATTCCGCCGATGCCGACGCCGCCCGACATTATCAGCAGCGTAGTTTTGCGTGGATCAAGTCCAATCTCGAGAGCGCAGTCGGCGCGAGCGGGTGCAGCGGAAAACTGCGGCATGATGGGGATGCCGGTGATGAACGTCTGTTTCGGTGCAATGCCCCGCGCGGCGATGCGCCAAGCGACTTCGTCGTTGGCGGCAAAGTAGCCTTGCATATGCGGATGGATCCATAACCCATGCACGTCGAAGTCGGTCACTTGCACCCAAACTGGCGGCGTCGGTCTGCCCCTCGCAAGGCGGCGCGACAACAATTCGGCGGGCAGAAAATGAGTACAGATAATCGCATCCGGGGCCAAGCGCTTCAACTCACGATTGAGCTTACGCGTATTCAAGCGCTCGATGTTCCGCCGCAGCCGATCGAATAGCGACTTGGCAGAGCGTTGATCGGTATACTGATAGAGGTAGGCCCAGGCCAGCGGCATTTTCTCGACCAGCTTGATATACGAATCTGCATAGAGCTTGCGAAAGCCTGCCGGCACCAGATCCATGACGTCGACGTGAGTTAACCGCAACTGCCGAAACCCTCGCTCAGCCGCAGCGCACAGAGCTTGTGCCGCGCGGACATGACCCGCGCCAGCGGAGACACTAAGAACCAGAATATGCTTTTTGCTCATCGCCGTTCTGTATCACCGAGTTATCACCTCCAAACGGAATCGAGCCGATATTAGCCGTTCAGAGCGTCCAGCAACAGAATTTCCTAAAGGCCAGAACATGGAACGCACAGCTCGATGGTCGCATGATCGTTCTCGGCCATTTGTCGGCATAAAACTAACCCCCTCATACAATCAGCGCAAGGACTCTCCGTCAGATTGGTTTCCGCGCCCGACCTGTCACACCTGGCAGGCGGCGGGAAAGAAAAGCCCTAAAGCTCTTTTTTTTGCCCTAAAGCTCTTTTTTTTATTGTTTCTTGCAGCCCACATGTGTATATTGGCTGTCCATAGGTGGATTGAATCGTCACACCGAACGATCAGACAACCGCTTAATCCACACGTTCCCTCCAACAGATTTTCCCTATCTACCTTAGAATTCTTTTCATTTCACCCGGCTCGTACGAGGTTCTTTAAAAGGATCGAGGAAAAGGCCTGGGTACCGACATTATCCTTCAGAAAGTCTATATCGAGAGGCTTCGTTGGGGCGTTCCAGATTTGCACGCTAGGCGCCGCGAAGGCACTCTGGAAAAAAACCTTAGACCTACTTAAGAGAGATCCAAAAATTTCCCCCGCAACTCAGCCAAGGCTGGGTTGAGAAAGGAGACCAGATGACAGACAACCAAGGTGGTAGAAAAGGCTCGAATGAGTTTGTGGCGCGGGGCTCTGAGACCCCCGACATTGCGGCAAGCACGCGGTCCGTCAAGCGGGAGCTCAAGACCCTGAGAAGTCAGAGAGACCTTCGAATCAAAAAACCCACGAGACTAGAGCGCACTCGAAAGTTGCATGACGTGGTCGTGAACCTGGTGCAGGAGCTTCAGAGCGCCGGTTTCGCTTCGGTGTTGTCGCCGCCGGGTCCAATCACGATAATGGGGCCCGAAGTCGAAGATCCCAAGACGCAGGGCAAGATCGGCCATACGCGGGAGCCGCTCGGAAGTTATATCCAACGACTGTCGGTCGAGGACAACTTCTTTCAACGTCCGCCTTTCGATCATATGACCGATCCGATCTACCGCAGGCTCATACGAGACTTCATTGACGGCGCGGCGATGCCAGAGAGCAAGATAGCGGCGTTGAGCCGGGCGGGCGGGGTCCGCTCCCTCGATGACGGGAACATTCGGTTCTCGATTATTGACGGCCTTCAGAGGCTTTACTGCTTTCTGATTGCCATTTTATTGGTTTGGCGCCGTGAGCAACTTGTACAAGACAGCGTTATCCCTCAAGAGGGCTGGAACTTCTTCGCGGAGTCCGTGAAACGATTAGGTGAACCCGAGTTGGCCACGGAAAACCTTCTCCAGCGGGTCATCCGGTACGAGATCTTTTATGCGATCGGCCTCGCGGGCCTGCTCCACTATATGGTTACCTTCAACTCGAGCCAGCGGCGCATGAGCTTGCGAGTGCAGTTAGAGATTATGAAAAAGCCGTTGATCGAACATTTGAAAAGCGAGGGAATTCCCATTTGGGAGGACATCGGCAGAATGCCCGGAGAACGAAGACCGCAGGATAGATTTCTGGGGTCAGACATCGTGCTGGCCACGCAAGCATTTATCACTCATAACGCCCAGGTGACCACTGCGGTCGAAACGGAGCGTTTTCTTGACGAGAATCAGCCTTACTTGGACAACATCGGCGACATCTCCGACATCATAAGAACGTTGAAACGCATCAGCGCCGAGGTTCACTCGAAGATCACACAGGCTTATGAGTCGAACCCGAATCAACGTTTCCTCATGATGAATGGAGACCCATTCTTGCTAGGATTTGTTGCCGCCTGCGGCTACGTTCGGAGCCGGGGGAATATGGACATTCTTGACAAGGCGCTGGACAAGCTATTGCAGGAATTCGATCGGCCAGACGCTGATCCTCTTCATATCGAATCCTACCAAAGCGCACTCGACATGATTAACGCTTCCCGAGGTAAGGACGCGCGACGGCTCGTCGATGATACCTTTCGCCGCTTTTTCTTGGGTGTGACAACGGAGCTCGATTGGTTAGACACCGCTGATCAAATTGCTGGAGGCGTGTCTCATTAGCGGACTAAAATTCAAGTCTCGGATCGTCGTGGCAATCTCAGCTTGTTTATTCCTCGCACGGTTAAAGCGGTCCTTTGTCAGATCTTGAGCTTCTCGCTGAGGTGTCTGCAAAATGGCTTCCGAATAGCTTTCGGAGTCTTTCCCTGACAAAGCGGAGGCAGCGGCTCGCGCTTCACGGAGAAACAAGTTGCAGATTTTCGTAACCGTTGGGACCGTTCCAGTGCCTCAACGGATCGTCCGTTGTTTTTGGTTGTCCAGACTCGCATGAAATCCCGAAACCCCAAAATCTTTCTTTGACGAACATGTTCTGCTATCTTCCTCAAGTAAACAGCATGCACGATAAATGAGGTTCGGATGATCTCCATTGATGAATTTCGAAATGTGGAACTCAGAGTGGCAACTGTCAAATCCGCCGAGCCTCATCCCAACGCCGATCGGCTGCTGGTGCTCCAAATCGACTTGGGAACCGAACAGCGCCAAATATGCGCAGGTATCAGAAATCATTACACGCCGGAAGAACTCGTGGGCAGGCAAATCGTTGTGGTCGCCAATTTGGAGACCGCCAAGCTCCGCGGCATGGAAAGCCAGGGAATGCTTCTCGCCGCTTCCGATGAAGACCGAGTGATTATCCTGACTCCGGAGAAAACCGTCCAACCGGGCGCGAAGGTGTCCTGACATTAACGCTCAACAGTAACCATCGACTGGATAGATGTTCACAACTCCCAAAGGACGCCCGACCCTTTGCGTCATTGATCTCGAAGCGCTGCGCTGGAATTATCACAAGATCAGAGAAAAAGTCGGCCCTCGAATAAAAATTGCATCGATGGTGAAGGCCAATGCGTACGGTCACGGCGCCCCCTGCGTGGCTCGAGCCTTGGCCGAAGAAGGGTGCGATGCTTTCGGTGTCGCGACTCTCGAAGAAGGCGTCGGACTGAGACAGGCAGAAATCCGTTCACCCATCATCGTTCTCGCCGGCGTTTATCTAGAACAGCTCGATCAGTTCTTCGAGCACGACTTGATTCCGGTCGTGCATGAGATCGACGGCTTGCAGCGCTTGGATGCAGCGGTTCAGAGCCGCGGCACGTCGCTCAATGTTCATCTGAAAATTGATACCGGCATGGGACGAATCGGCTTGCCTGCGGCGGAGATCGGCTCGTGGTTGCCTGAATTGAAGAAACTAAAATCGCTCGAGATCGACGGCGTTTTTTCCCACTTCTCCCACGCGGAAAGCGTCCAAGGCGACTACACACGAAAACAACTGGAAATCTTTCAGGGTATCGTCAGCCGTCTGCGCTCCGAGAACATTTCACCTCCGCTGGTTCATCTGGCCAACAGTGCGGCAACCATTACGTTGCCGTCCGCCTATTTCGACATGGTCCGGCCCGGGCTGATGCTCTACGGCGTTTATCCCTCGCCTGCCATGACCGGCCAGATTGCACTCAAACCCGTCTTGTCGTGGAAAACCAGCATTCTTCAACTCAAGAAAGTGTCGCCCGGAACCAGCATCAGCTACGGACAAACATTCATCACCCAGCGTGAAAGCCTCATTGCCACGCTTCCCATCGGCTACGCCGACGGCTATCCAAGACTTCTCTCCAACCGCGGCGAGGTGCTTGTCCGGGGCCAAAGAGCGCCTGTCGTCGGCAGAGTTTGCATGGATTTGACTATGATCGATGTTACCGATATAGGGGAAACAAAACCGGGAGATGAGGTTGTTCTCCTCGGCCGTCAAGGCAACGCGGAAATTTCTGCCGACGAGATGGCCGGCTGGTCAAACACGATCTCGTACGAGATTCTCACTTCCATCGGCGCTCGAGTTCCCCGCATTTATTACCATTCCAAGAAGGAGCGGTAGCAGTGGGCAAGATTCAAAGGGCCCTCATCAGCGTTTCCGATAAACAAGGCATCGTGGAATTTTCCCGAGGGCTGTCAGAGTTGGGGATCGAAATTGTTTCCACGGGCGGCACCGCGTCATTGCTGCGCGATAACAAAATTCCGGTGAGAGACGTCTCGGAGCTGACCGGCTTTCCGGAAATGATGGATGGCCGAGTGAAAACGCTTCATCCCAAGATCCATGGCGGCATTCTCGCCCTCAGGGATAATCCCGAGCATATGGCGCAGATGAAGACCCGCGGCATCGTGCCGATCGATCTCGTGGTCGTGAATCTTTATCCCTTCGAAGCGACCGTTGCTCGTGGCGCTTCATTTGAAGAGATCGTCGAAAACATCGACATCGGCGGTCCGAGCATGGTTCGCGCCGCGGCGAAGAATCATACCCAGGTCGGCGTGGTTGTCGATCCCGAGGACTACAGCTCCATACTCGCCGAGCTCAAAGAAGACGGATGCTCCCTCTCGCCAGCGACGCATTTTCGTCTCTGCTGCAAAGCCTTTCAGCACACCTCTCGTTACGACGGCGCCATTTCGAATTATTTTGCCTCGGTCGACGAGAACCAGAAACCCATGCGCTGGGGTCGAACCGTCAACATTCAAATTTCTAAAATACAGGACCTGCGCTACGGTGAAAATCCGCACCAGAGCGCTGCCTTCTACGGCACCGAGGGAGACACGGGGCCTGCCATCGGGCGCGCGAAGCAGTTTCAAGGCAAGGAACTGTCCTTTAACAACATTCTGGACGCTGACGCCGCGCTAGGTACCGTCCTGGAATTTTCCGACATCGCGACTATCGCCATCAAGCATAGCAATCCCTGCGGTGTGGCGCTGTCGAAGAAATCGCTGGCGGATTCATTCCGGAAAGCCAAGGCGTGTGACCCGGTCTCGATTTTTGGCGGCGTCATCGCTTTTAATCGTCCCGTCGACGAAGAGACCGCGAAGGAACTCCAAGAAATTTTCCTCGAAATCGTCATTGCGCCCGGCTTTACACCCGAGGCAAAGGCCGTGCTTTCGTCGGCGAAGCGGCTGCTCAATATCCGTTTGTTGGAATTGGATATGAGCCAGCAGCCCCAAGGCGGTGGTTACGATCTGCGCCGGGTGCGCGGCGGCATGCTGATTCAGGATTGGGATACGGGAAAGATCGACGTGCATGCGTGCAAGGTTGCTACGGAAAGAAAACCGACGGAAGAAGAATACCAGGCTCTCGATTTCGCCTGGCGGGTTTGCCGGCACGTGAAGTCAAACGCGATTGTCTTTGCCTCGCCTGATCAGGTCCTCGGCGTCGGCGCCGGGCAGATGAGTCGCGTCGATTCGGCCAAGATCGCCGTATTGCGCGCAGCAACTCACGGCCTCGATCTAAGAGGCTCGGCGGTCGCTTCAGATGCATTTTACCCCTTCCGAGACGGCATCGACGAAGCGGCCAAGGCCGGCGCCAAGTCGGTTATTCAGCCCGGAGGCTCGATCAAAGACGAAGAAGTGATCGCCGCCGCCAATGAACACGGGATGGCGATGATCTTCACCGGCATGAGACACTTTAGACATTAGCCGATGATAGAGGATTGAGAATCGAGAATGGCAGTCCTCTATCTTCGATCTTCGGAGTTAACGTTCCCAATAGCGAATGAAAGTTCTCGTTATCGGCAGTGGCGGGCGCGAACACGCGCTGGTCTGGAAAATCAGCCAAAGCCCGAAGGTAAAGAAAATCTACTGCGCGCCGGGAAGCGCAGCCATCGGCGAACTCGCTGCATGCGTCGCCATCGGCTCGGAGCAGATCGAAAAACTCGCCGAGTTTGCTCGACAAGAAAAAATCGACTTCACCGTCGTCGGACCAGAGCTGCCACTCACGCTCGGCATAACCGATCTCTTCGAATCCCGCGGTTTAAGAATTTTCGGTCC
>Ga0209690_1001592_pt1 | contig 12840 bp, 12 predicted proteins | sample GraSoiAngelo_150_FD_186164 | JGI IMG/M metagenome (GOLD analysis project Ga0209690, IMG submission 186164) | Grasslands soil microbial communities from the Angelo Coastal Reserve, California, USA - 14_1009_09_40cm (SPAdes) (version 2) | ecosystem: Environmental > Terrestrial > Soil > Grasslands ...
CCGGATACAAAGCTGGACTCGTCGCTGCACAGAAACGCGATCACGCTCGCGATTTCGTCGGGTTGTCCAACCCTCCGCAGCGGGATCTGCGACGCGGCGCCCAGCTTGAACGCCTCGAAGTCGACACCCATCCGGTCCGCGGTCGCGCGCGTCATGCGCGTCTCCACGAATCCCGGCGCGACGGCGTTGACGTTGATGTTGAACGGGCCCAGCTCGATCGCCAGCGTGCGCGCCATGCCCTGGAGGCCGGCTTTGGCGGCGGAGTAGTTGGTCTGGCCACGGTTGCCGAGCGCCGAGGTCGAAGACAGGAACACCATCTTTCCGGACTTCTGCTCGACCATCGGCTTCTGCGCCGCCCTCGCACACAGAAACGTGCCCTTGAGGTGGGTGTCGATGACCGCGTCCCAGTCGTCGTCCGACATCTTGAACAGCAGGTTGTCGCGGATGATGCCGGCGCAGCACACCAGCACGTCGAGCCGGCCGAGCTCGCGCACCGCCCGCGCCACCATGTCCTCGACCTGCTCGCGGTTGGTGACGTCGCACGCGACAGCCAGACCCTTGAGAGGGTTCGCCACCTCCTCCGCCGGCGCCAGGTCCATGTCCGAGACGACCACGCGGGCGCCCTCGCTTGCGAATCGCTGCGCACTCGCCGCCCCGATTCCTCGGCCGCCGCCGGTGATCAGAACGACGCGATCGTCAAACCTCATTTCGTCTCGGTGTCGAACGCCGTGCCGCCATCCTTTCGGGGGTCGGAGGCACCGGTCAGAAATCCATCACGGTCGGCGACGATCACCTGCGGCCGCGAGAAGTAGGAGTCGTAGTTGAGCGTTCGCCGGTTGACGCTGTATCCGAACCGCTCCAACCCTTCGGTGACCACGTGCGGAATCCGCGCCTCGGCCTGGACCACGTCGCCCTGGAAGTCGACCCGCGGGGCGCTGACGGCCTCGACCGCCGACATCTCGTGGTCGAGCACGTTGACGAGCACCTGCAGCACGCCGGTCACGATCCTCGTCCCGCCCGGCGCGCCCACACACACACGCAGCTTCTTGCCGTCGAACACCATCGTCGGCGTCATCATCGTGACCCGCGTCTTGCCGGGGCGCAGCGAGTTGGGCCGCCCGGGCCGCGGATCGAAGCAGTTCATGTAGTCGTTGTAGCCAAAGCCAAGTCCCGGCGTGACCACGCCGCTCGACGAGCCCAGCGTATGCGTCAGCGAGACCGCGTTGCCGCCGTCATCGACCACGCATACGTGCGTGGTGTCTGCGCGATCCGCAATCACCCCGCGCGCCTTGGCCGCGTAGTGCTTGTCTGTGAGCGCGCCCGTTGGTATCTCGACAAAGCGCGGGTCGGCGACATGCAGTTCGCGGTCGGCCACCGCCCACGCCATCGCCTCGACGAGCAGCCGCGCCGCCTCGCTGCTCGGCCACCCGGCGGCGCCGAGGTCATAGCCCTCGAGGAAATTGAGCATCTGCAGCAGCGTCAGCCCGCCCGCCGGTGGTCCCGCGGCCGCGACCTGCAGCCCGCGATAGGTTCCGCGGATCGGCTCGGTCACGTTGACCTGGTAGCTCTCGAGGTCTTCCTTGGTGATGAATCCGCCGTTGGCGGCAAAGTCCGCTGCGATTGCGTCTGCGACCTCGCCGTGATAGAAGACGTCGGCGCCGCCGGCGACCAGCGTTTCGAGCGTGCGTGCCAGGTCGGTCTGAACCATCACCTCGCCGATTGCGTAGAGCGCGCCGTCACGGGTGTAGATCGCCTTCGCCTCCGGTGTGGTCTGGATCCGCTGCGCGTTCGGTACGACGTCGGGGCCGTAATCGGTGGTCCAGAACCCATGCACGTATCCGGTCACCGGGAATCCGTTGCGGGCCAGGGGGATGGCGGGCTCGATCGCCTCGGCCCACGAGATGGTGCCGAAACGCGTCAGCGCCTCGTGAAGCCCGGCGACGGTTCCCGGCACCGCGACCGATTGGTAACCCACATCGTTCACCCAGCCCTCGAGCACGTAGCCGTAGCGGTCCGCGGCCTCGCGGATGAAGATCGACTCCCACTGGTCCTCGCGCACTCGCGACCCGGCCGTGCCGTAGAACTCGAGCAGCGAGTCCCCCGCCTGGGTGCTGTGCACGAGCATCACGCCGCAGCCGCCGATCCCGCACATCTGCGGGTCGATGACGCCCTGCACGAACGCGCACGTGACAGCGGCGTCGACCGCGTTGCCTCCTCGCCGCAAGACGTCGAGGCCGACCTCGGCCGCCTGCGGTTGCGGGCAGACGATGATCGCCACGGAGCTAAGTTAATTCACCTCCCCGCCCGCAGGGGAGGTCGGCGGCGTAGCCGCCGGGTGGGGACGCTCCCTGAAGAACTACCCGGGCAGCTCGATCGTGAAGGTGCTGCCAGCGCCGCGAGCCGTCTTGACCCGGATCGTGCCCCCATGGCGCTCCACCACCCGCCGGGCGATCGCAAGCCCAAGGCCGCTGCCCGAATCGCTGCGCTGGAAGCGCTCGAAAAGGCGCGGCAGGCGCTCCTCTTCGATGCCGGGGCCATGATCGGCGACGGCGATCACCGGCCCGCCTGACCCGCGCTCCACGCTCAGCCTCACCTGAGCGCCCCGCGGGCTGAAGCGGACCGCGTTGTCGACGAGGTTGGCCACCGCCTCGCGAAGCAGGTCTTTGTCCGCGTTGATGCGGGCCGGCGCGCCGACCTCGGCGACCAGGTCCACGCCAGACGACGCGGCCTGCGCCGTGTAGGCGCGTACGACGTCGGCCGTCAGCTCGGCGAGGTCGACCAGCTCGCGGCGCAGCGGCACGTCCTCATCCGCGTGGGCGAGCGAGCGTAGGCGCGCCAGCATGCGCTTCATCCGCTCCGCCTCGGCGACGCTGTCCACGACCGCTTCCTCGGCCGGCCTGCCGCGGTTGGCCCGGCTGAGGATCGAAAGGTTGGTCATGATCGTCGCCAGCGGCGTCGCCACCTGGTGGGAGACGTCGGTCAGGAACCGTCGCTGCGAAGCCAGCACGCTTTGGAGCTGTTCGTTCGCTTTCGCCTGCGCCTCGATTGCGCGGTTCATGCGATAGATCATCGGCAGCACTACCAGGGGCAGCAAAGCAGCGAGGGGTGCCTCGATGAGCAGCACCGACATCGTCACCGCGCAAGCTGCCAGCGTCACCGTCGCCGGCCATGTCGCCAGGGCGGCTGATCGCAGGAGCGCCAGGTAGGGCCTGTGCATGTGGAGCGATGGCGGCAGGACCCCCAGGCCCAGGTTCACCGCGATGTAGACGAATGCCGCCAGCGTGGCGCGCGCGTCTCGCGCCACGTCAGCGGTCGGACCAATCGCACCGACCAGCGCCGCCAGCGCTCCGGCCACCAGCACGTTGCCGGCGTTAAAAGCGCTCTCCGCCCAGCTGCGGCGGATGAAGCGGTTGCCGGCAAGAACGCTGAGCGCGGCCGTCGCCGGTCCGAGACCAGTGGGCAGCAAGAGGACGGCAACCAGGCAGGGCAGCGCGCCGAGATTGATCTTCTGCTGGGGGCCGATCTTCACCGGGAACCGCTCCGCGAGTGCCACAGCGGCGAAGCACGCGAGGATCAGCAGCAGCCGCCACCCGGCGGCGACGTTGAAGCCTCCCACCACGGCGGCGATGACCGCCAGCACAATGCCCAAAGCAGGCACGCCGACCAGTGCGGCCTTCAGCGGTTTCGCGAAGGTCGAAGAGGAGGCGACCATCGGTCTCAGCTGGTGGGCACGTCCAGGTAGAGAGTCGTGGCGCCGCCGCCCGCGACCGTGGCCGAGGTGCTCACCTTGAATTTCTTCACCGTGGCGGTGACGTTGGCAGTGGTGATGCTCGAGGGCACGGCGACTTGGATCGTGATCAGGGTTCCGCCCCTGCCATCGGGCGCTGTCCCTGCCTGAACCTCCACGGCGTTTATGTACCTGGCCTGCGACGCGGGCACGCTGACGCTGCTGTTCACGGTGAGGTTTGAGCCGCCCGGAGTCTGTACCAGGACGGGCGGATCATACAGGCACCACGCGATGTTGGCCGAGGCCGAGCCAGCGCCCCCGATCACCATCACCCCCGCCGCCAGCACGCCGCCCACCACGCTCCTCGCCTTCATGTTCCTGTTGCCCCCTAATCCGGACTGAATCTGTAACCGAGACCGCGAACCGTGTGAATCAACCTCGAAGCACCATCTTGCTCGAGCTTCTGCCGGATCCTCGACACGTGGACCTCGAGGGAGTTTGACTCCGGGCCGGTCGTGACCGCCCAGACCGCCTCCGCCAGCTGCGCGTACGTGACCAGCTGGCCGCTGCTGCGCATGAGGGCAGCGAGGATGCGGAACTCGATGCCGGTCAGGCCGAGCTGGCGCCCGGCGCGCGTTGCTCTGCCGTCGCTCAGGTCCACGACCACGTCACTCGAGACCAACCGCGCGCCCCCCTTGCCCCGGTGGCGGCGGATGACCGCCTCGACCCGCGCCATCAGCTCTTCCAGGGCGAAAGGCTTGGAGACGTAGTCGTCGGCGCCAAGCTTGAGGCCCGCGATCCGGTCGCTGACCGACGAGCGGGCGCTGATGCCGACGAGAGCCGCGTCCGTCTCGGCCCGGAAGGCCTCGAACAGCTCTGGACCGTCGTTGTCGGGGAGCATCAGGTCGAGGAGCACGACGTCGGGGTTCCATTCCCTAACGAGCTCCAACCCCCGGCCAGCCGACTCGACCGCACGGACTGTGTAGCCTTCCTCACCGAGCCCGGTGGCGACCGCCCGCGCGAGGCGCCGGTCGTCCTCCACGAGGGCGACCTTCCACTTGATGGGCATGCGCAATTCTCACATGGAATCGCGGGCTCTTAAGCGGTAACCGCGTAACGGCTGAATTGGGAGGCTCGTTCGAACCCAGCGTGGGCGAAGAGGGATGAGGAGGGTGCCGGCGCCCTTGCGCCGGCTGGCGCTGGCCGTCTCGGTGGTCGTCGCTCTGCTCGCGCCCAGCGCCGCCACGCTCTGGATCTGGACCCCGAGCGGAGATGACGTCCAGGCTCGGGTCGAGGCCCTGGCCCGCTCCCACGGCGTGGACGTGCTGGGCGAAAACCAGGTGCCGCGTCAGCTTGCCGAAGCCGTGGTCGCGATCGAGGACGAGCGCTTCTACGCGCACCACGGGATCGATTCCATCGGCCTCGCCCGCGCGGCGCTCTACGACGTGAGCAACCTCTGTCTATGCCAGGGGGGCTCGACGATCACGGAGCAGCTGGTCAAGGACGTCTACCTCGGGGGTTCCGACCGCGGCTACAACAAAATCCAGGACCTGGTCCTGGCGCTGAAAGTGGAGCGCATCCTCAACAAGAGGCAGATCCTGGCCGACTACTTGAGCGAGATCACGACCGGGTTCGGCCGGTACGGGGTCACCGAGGCGGCGTGTGCGTACTTTCGCGCGCCTCTAGAAAGATTGACCCTCGGGCAGTACGCGCTCCTGGCCGGCGTGACGCAGGCGCCGTCGGTCTACGACCCGACGGTGAACCCGGACGCAGCTCGGGCCAGACGCGCCCAGGTGCTGGCGCAGATGGTGGTGGAGCACTACATCTCGGCCGCGCAGGCGCAGGCGGCCGGAGCGGAGCCGGTGCTCGGGAATGGGCCCGGCTGCTGAGCCCCTCTTCTTCCTCATTCATGAGGAAGTACCCGCCGAAGGCGGGGATGGGGCTGACCAGACTTGCTTAGCCTCGCCAGGCCGGCGGCGAGGTCGCGTCGAAGCCGTTGTTTGTCGTCATTTGGATCGGTCTGATCACGACGGCGGGCGCGGCCGAGGGACTCGGGAGCGGACCGTTGTGCGGGCCGCCCGGGGTCGGCGTGGGCGCCGGAGTCGGAACCGGCGCGTAGGCCGCTCGGGGCAGCCACCACAGCTGAAACGGCCCCGCGGCCACACCCGGCGCGAGGTACGCGATCCCCGATCCGTCCGGTGCCCAGGTCGGCTGCGCGACCAGCTGATTGGTGATGATGTTCTTGCGGGCGCCCAGTGTCGAACCGTTCCACGAGGCCACGGTCAGGTAGGACAGCTGCTTCTCGTAAGTGCAGATCATCGCGATCTGGGTTCCATCCGGCGAGACCGCCGGGTTGCGGCAGTCTTCCCCCGGAGTGGTCAGCGCCTTGCCCGGAGCGTAGGCGCGGTTGGTAAACCACAGCCTGCCGACCAGCTTCTCGTCGGGCCCGTAATCGTACTTGGTGTAGATGACCCCGCCCGAGACCGGGACCGGCTGAACGTCGCCGCCGGTGTAGTCCGCGGCGTTGGTCCACAGCTTGCCCTGCGTGATCGTGCCCCCGAATGGCATCGCCCAGATCGACAGCACCACGTCGTAGTCGAACTTCGGCTTGTCGTACGCCATCCACAGCGTCTTGCCGTCGGCGCTGAGGCGCGGATAGAACGACCAATGGTTCTGGCCTGTGTCGTAGGCAAGCCGCGGCGGCGCCGCGTTGCTCGTCACCTTGCGCACCACCGTGCCGAACCGGTTGAGGACGTAGACGTCCGAGTACAGCGCCGCCTGCTTGACCGCGATGATCGAGCTGCCGTCCGATGACAGGGACGGTTGCGTCCACCCCGCCTCGGGCGTGAGCTGGTGGAAGCGCCCCGCGGCGAGGCTGTAGATCGCTCCGGACTGGGCGAGGTAAAGCGTGCCCGGAAGGGTCAGCGCCTGCGCCCGCGGCGACGCGGAGGTCGGTTTTGCGGGCGGCACCGAAATCTTAGATGTCTTGGTCCCGAGATAGACGAAGGTCAGCGGACCGCAGACCAGCATCAGCAGGGCAAGCGCAGCGCCAAGGACGAAGCGCGAGATCATGGGAAGTACTGGTGCACCAGCGGCAGGATCAGGCCCCAGTTGGCTCTGATGCTGCCGCCAGGACCGTCTCCGTGCGTGTACGGCGGTAGCAGGATGATCTGGCGGATCTGGTCGGGGCTGTCGAAGCTCGCCGCGAGCGGCAGGAGCGCCGCGACGCGCGAGAGGCCGATGCTGGTCTTGAGCTCGCCGCCGATCGCCTTGGTGAGGCCCGGAAGGTCCTCGGGCGAGAGCTGGGTCGCCTTCTGGCGGATCGCCATCAGCACCTGCTGCTGTCTCTGGGAACGGCCGAAGTCGCTCTGCAGGTCGCCGTGACGCGAGCGCACGTACTGCATGGCGTGGAGGCCATCCAGATGCTGCGGCCCGCCGAGTACGGCGACTCGCTCGTAGTCGTACGGCCAGCTGCTGTAGATGTCCGCGGGGTAGTAGTCGTCCATCACCGGATGACTCGTGACCACGTCGATGCCGCCGATGGCGTCGATCAACTTCACGAGCCCAAGCAGGCCTACCCAGATGTAGTCGTTGATGTGGACGCCGAAGTCCTGCTGCACGGTCGCGATCGCGGCGCCGGCGCCGCCATAGGAGTAGGCGCCGTCGATCTTGCCGAAGCCGCCGGTCGACAGCGGCACGTATAGGTCGCGCGGAATCGAGAGCATCGTCACCTGCTTGGTCGACGGAACGACGCGGACCAGGATCATCGACTGCGTGAGCACGTGGTCGCCGATGAACTTGGAGTCGTCGTCGGAGCCGAGCAGCAGCACCGTGAAGGCGCCCGTGATCGGGCTGGACGAGGGCGATTGCGAGGGTGCGGGCGACGTGAGCAGGTCGGTGGGCGAAGGCGTCGGCACGCGGATCACCTGGCCCGTGGAATCGAGCGCGAGCTGAGCTGCGGGCAGGAAATAGGCGAGGCCACCCGCCACCGACGAAAGCACGATGGCAAGCAGGACAAGGAAGCTGGTGCGTAGTGGGCTAAGCCGCCGGCGAGATGCTCTGACGCGGTGCCCCGGTCTGAGGCCAAGGAGCACGGGTGAGCATTCTAGACCTTGACGCGGTATGCCTTTGTAAGCGAGCTGTTAACGGTGCTGAAGTTTTGCAGGTGCGCCCGCCCCGCCGGGGCCAGGTTCGCCTACCTGTGGACCGCCAGCTGGACCGCCTTGACCGCGAGGAGCACGATCGAGAGCACGAGGTAGCCGCTCAGTGCCCCGATCGCCGCGCGGCGGGCAAGCGACCACGTCGGACGTTCCAGGAGAGCCAGGGCGGGCATGCGCCAGTTCTCGCGCTCCCGGCGTGAGATCTCGGGCTCGCGGGGCCGGCCACGCGAGATGAGCCAGCTCCAGGCGCTCCCCGCCGCCAGGATGAGAGCCGCCGCGGAACCGAGGACGATGAGCAGCATGGTGACGTCGATTGACGGAATCACAGTCGAGACGACCAGGATCAGTGACAGCACGAGCATCGCCCCGACGATGACTCCGGCGACCGTATTCAGCCAGGGCTTGTTCACCCAGGGGCCGAGCACCTGGCGGTCGTTGCACAGCAGGACGGCGAACACGGTTGCACTCGGAAGCATGATGCCTGCGAGAGCTTGGACCGCGGTGGTGATGAGCCCCAACGGCGCGTAAGGGATGAGGACGATGGCGGCCGCGACCGCGACCATCGCCGTGTACGAGGAGTAGAAGAGCTTGGCCTCGCGCACGCCGCGGTGCAGCGAGTGGCGGAGGCCGAAGACGTCACCGAATGCATACGACGTCGCCAGCGTCACCGCTGACGCGCCGACGATCGATGCGTCGAAGAGCAGCAGCGCGAAGATCGCGCCCGCCGCGGGCGAGATGTGCATGTGCAGGCCGCGCGCGACGTGCAGGGCGTCCTGGTAGTGACCGAACTCGGCCGTGCCCGAAAACGCGGATGCGGTCGCCATCATGATCGCCGCCGCGCCGATCACGACGACGAAGGCGCCGATCACCGTGTCCGCTTTCTCGTACTCGAGCCAGCGCGGCGTGATGCGCTTGTCGATGACGTTCGACTGCTGGAAGAAGAGCTGCCAGGGCGCGACGGTCGTGCCGATCACGGCCACGATCAGCAGTGCCGAGTTGGACGTGAGACCACCGTCGACGCCAGGAATGACGAACCCCTTCAGCGCGGCGCCGGGATCGGGATGGCTGAGAAGGACCAGCGGCAGGACGAGAAGGCTGGCAAACAGGAAGACGAACATCGCGCGCTCCCAGCGGCGGAAGTTGCCGCTGATCGTGATGCCTATCAGAATCGCGGCCGCGACCGGGACGACGATCACGGGATGCAGGCCGAAGTACTGGCCGGCGAGGCTGATGCCCATGAACTCCGTGCTGATGGTCAGAAAGTTCAGAAGGAATATGCCCGCGACCGAGTACACTCCCCAGAACCGGCCGAAGCGCTCGCTGATGAGCCGCGCGTAGCCGACGCCGGTCACCGCGCCCAGCCGGACGACCATCTCCTGGTTGACGATCAAAACCGGAATCAGCAGGACCAGCGTCCAGAGCAGCGAGTAGCCGAAGTCCTGGCCGGCCTGAGCGTACGTGGAGACGCCGCCGGCGTCGTTGTCGCCGACCATGACGATGAGCCCCGGACCGACGATCGCGGCGAGCGTGAGGAGGCGGCGCCGCCAGGTCCGGCGCGGCGTGACGTCGCTGACGCGGATGGTGCCGAACGCGCCCTGGATGTCGCCCTGGTTCAGCTCGTCGAGAAGGGCTGACGTTGGTTTCAAGCGCGAGTCCTTGCGGTTTGGCTCGCGCTCGCCCATGAGGGTCTAAACGCCCGTGCTTGCTTCGGCGCGGTCGCGCCACTGGTCCGGGATCAACTCCGCAATGACATCGTCGGAGGAGATCGCGCCGATCAGGTTTCCGGCCGCGTCGACCACGCCGAGCGCGGTGAGGTTGTAGTCGGCCATCATCAGCGCCACGTCGGCGAAATCCGCGTTGCCGTGCACCGACACCCGGGTGAGCTCGAGCTCGTCGAGCTTGCGCGTGTGCTCGCTGCGAAGGAGCTCGACGAGGCCGATGCTTCCGACGTATCTACCGTCCTGCTCGGTGATGAAGACCGTCGCCAGCAGCTGGTGCGGCGTCTTGTCGTCCGTGCGTACGGCTTCGAGGGCCATGTCGACGGTAGCTCCGCGAACGACCCACACGTAATCGGGGCTCATCATTCCGCCCGCGGTCGTCGGGTGGTACTGGAGCAGCTTGCGCAGCTTGAGCTGTTGGCTGGTCGACATCATCTCGAAGACCGGTTTGCGCCTTTCCTGGTCGAGCTCGCCGAGCAGGTCCGCGGCGTCGTCGGGCGCCATCCGCTCGAGGATGCGTGCCGCCTCTTCGTTGGATTTCGAGTTCAGGAACTCGACCTGGTGCTCGGCATCCAGCTCTTCGAAGATGTCGGCCGTGAGCGCGGGGTCGCTCTCGACCGCCTCGATGATCTCCTGTCCCTCCTCGTGTGAGGCGCCCTCGATGATGTCGGCGATCTGGGCCGGATGCAGCCGGCGCAGGCGCTGGAGCGGCATCAAAAGCTTGGCGGTCGGCACCTGGCCTACGAATGGCTGGATGTCCTTCCAGTCGAGGATGGCGTGGCGGCGCAGGTCCGGGCGTCCGCGTCGCGGCAGCAGCCGGCGGAGCATAGCCTGCGGGCTGCGGTCGATTCCGGAGAGGTACCAACCGTCATCGCTCGGCGACAGGACCAGGTCGTGGGCCTGGACGATCCGGCCTTTGACCACATCGACGAGATGCCGGCCAAGCACGTCGGTGGCAAGCAAGACCTCACCGGGACGGCGCTGGAAGGCCTCGGTGCGGATCGTGTGCGTGTTGAGTCGCACACCGCCGGGCTCGAGCGAGTCGATCAGGCCTTTGCCGATGAACACGTCTTGCGCGCCGACTCGCACCTTGAGCCCGGTCACCGGCGGATACGCGCCGTCCGAGAGCTTGACGATGAAGTCTTCGACCCGGCCGACCTCCGTTCCTGCCGGGTTGAGGACCGGGCTGCGCAGTAGCTGCGTCAGCATCACCCGGCGCTTGTCGCGATGCGCCCTCGGTGCGTCCATGCTGCCGTCGTCGTCTCGATCACTCATGCTTGTCCCCTTTTCCCCTCAACCGGCCAATTATCTGCCCTTCGGCAAGGGCCTCCCGAGCCTCGGGGACGAGCCAGATCAACAGGCCCAGCGCCGCCAGGTACTGCACCCACCACCACCCGGTCAGCATGCTCACGAGCAGTCCGGCGAGCGTCACCCCGGCGAGGTACGCGCAGCTGACCGACTCCGCGATGTCGGCGCGCAGCGAGGGGCTGCCCAGGACGCGGTTGACGCGGCGCTTGAGGTGCGCCAGCAGCGGCATCGCCGCGACGGCGACGGCGCTGATCACGATGCCGGCGATCGAGCCCTCGGGCGTGAGCCGCAACGCCAGCCCCACGAGCGATGAAATCAAGACATAGGCGCAGAGCAGCACCAGCAGCAGCGCTGAGATCCGGGTGGTCGTCGTCTCGAGATCTTCAACCTCGTCTGTGGCGGCGCCCTTCGCCTCGAGCGACAGGCGGCGGAAGACGACGATCCCGCTCAGCAGCTCGATCACAGAGTCGATACCGAAAGCGGTCAGCAGGACGCTGCGCGCCGCAACTCCCGCGCCGATGCTGATCACCGCCTCGATCAGCATCCATGCGATGGTCGCGACCTCGAGCTGCTTGCCGAATCTGAGCGCATTTGCGCGCGTGATCTCCACGGCAGCATTGTCTGTTAGCTAGGATCGCTTCGGCAGTGGCTCTCCGGTCTGAGGCTTATCGCGTGGAACTGAGGGGACTCGAAGAGTGGGAGCCCTACCTGAAGAAGCACTCTGGGTTGCCAGGCCCGCGGGCCAACCTCGAGCTCGTCGCTGCGGTCGCCGAGGAAGCGGATCCCGACCGCTTGTGGCGGTTTTCGGCCTCGAGCGACGAGTTTCTCGCGCTGTGCGGCACCGCGGGGCTCGGCCGGATCGCGCTGCTCGAGCCGGAGACGGTGATGACCTGGCTTCGCGAGCTTGCTTCCGACTCGCGCTGGCGCGTGCGCGAAGGTGTCGCGTTGGCGCTGCAGCGTCTGGGTCGCGAGAACATGCCGAAGCTGCTGGCGGAGATGACTGTGTGGGCGCGCGGTGACGCATTCGTGCAGCGCGCGGCGGTAGCGGGACTGTGCGAGCCGGCGCTGCTGAATAACAACGCCGACACGGTCGCCGTGCTCGCGATCCTGGATGGGATCACGAGGTCGTTGGCGTCGACGACCGACCGGCGCGGTGAGGGATTTCGGGTCCTGCGCCGGGCGCTCGGCTACGGCTGGAGCGTTGCCGGGGCAGGCGCGCCATCCAACGCCAAGCCGTACCTCGAGAAGTGGATCCGCTCAACCGATAAAGATGTGGCATGGGTCATGAAGACAAACTTGAGCAAAGCTCGCATGGCCGGCGTTCGCGCGAATCTGGTTGCTTCACGTCCCCACCCAGCGGGGAGGTCGGCGGCGAAGTCGCCGGGAGGCGGCAAACGTTAAGGATTCCCGACACTGCATTTGAAGTTCTCGGGTCAGGCCGGCTTGCCCACATCGTCACGCTCAACCCCGACGGCAGCCCGCAGATGTCGTGTGTGTGGGTCGGCGTCGACGACGGCGAAATCGTGCTGGCGTCGCTTCCCCGAAACCGCAAGGTCCGAAACATCGAGCGCGATCCGCGCGTGATTCTTTCCATCGAAACGGGACGCAAAGGCCGCAACGGGCTGGATGAATATCTCGTCGTCGCAGGCCGCGGGCGCGTGGTGCAGGGCGGAGCGCCGGAGGTGCTGCAGCGCCTGGCTCACGTCTACATGGGACCGACGGCCAAGTTTCCGCCCATGCCCAACCCTCCGCCTGGCTTTGTGATCCGCATCGAGCCGCAAAGGTTCAGCGGCAACGGGCCCTGGAACGATTAGCTACATCCCCCTGAAAAACCCGTAGCCGAGAGAGCGGTCATCGGAGCCGGTGCAGTTTGGTCGGACTGGGTGGAACTGGTTTCGATGGCGGGACGGCTCACGTCGCTAGCGCT
>Ga0209690_1001593_pt1 | contig 12836 bp, 10 predicted proteins | sample GraSoiAngelo_150_FD_186164 | JGI IMG/M metagenome (GOLD analysis project Ga0209690, IMG submission 186164) | Grasslands soil microbial communities from the Angelo Coastal Reserve, California, USA - 14_1009_09_40cm (SPAdes) (version 2) | ecosystem: Environmental > Terrestrial > Soil > Grasslands ...
GATGCCGAACGACGCAATCAGGACCGGGATGAAGATGATGATCCCCAGCACCGGCACGATGACGTTCCATACCGGGTTGAGCTCGTCGCGATGCTCGCGTGTGTAGAAGACGATGTTGGCAAGGTTCGTGAGGATGTAGATACAGACGATGATGAGCGTCGCCACAGTGCCGAGCAGCGCGAACGCCAGCAGTGGACCACCGAGTACCAATCCGAGGATCAGCGCCACGGCGATGCCGAGGGCGCCCTGGACATGGACGGCGATGTATGGCGTCTTGAAGCGTGGGTGCACGCTCGCCAGCACGCGAGGAAGAATTCCAACCCTGGCCAGCGCGTAGCCGACGCGCGTCGCCGCGTTCGCCCCGGCGTTGGAGTTGGCAAACGCGCTGTTGATGATCGCGAGCAGGACCAGGATGGCGAATGGTCCCCAGACCTTGGAAGCGAGGCCGTCCCACGGGTCGCCGCCGTTGAAGGCGAAAAAGCCATTCTTCGGATCGGCTGCCTTGTCCGGCCCGAAGTAGACGATGGCGCCGTAATAGCAGATCAGATAAAAAACGCCGATCAGTACGCAGGAAAGAATCACCGCACGCGGAATCGTTCGCTTCGGGTCCTTCGCTTCCTCGCCCAGCGGAGCTGAAGCCTCAAAGCCGATGAAGGCGAGCACCGTGTAGACCATGCCGGCGAAGACCGAGCCCAGGCCGCTGGAGTTTCCCGTACCAGGGCTGAAAACGTTGAGCGTGTTGTTGGAACCCGCGGCGAAGATCAGCGTGATCCCGAGCGCGAGGAAGACGACGATCTCGAACGCGCCGAGGACCACCCCGGTCTCGGTCGAGATGCGAACGCCGCGGTAGACCAGCACCCAAACCCCGATACCCGCAAGCGCCGCCAGCGGAGCCCACAGCCAGGTCGGAGTGTTGAAGTGGCTGTTCAGGTACACGCTGATGACGTTGCCGAAGATGAGATACAGCAGCGGGGCCACGAGGGGCTCGGCGAGCATGAAGCCCCAGGCGACGAAAAAACCGACCGTCGGATGGATTCCTCGGGCGCTGTATGTGTACAGGCCGCCCGCCGACGGCAGGTGCCGGGCGAGCTGCCCGATGCTGATCGCGACGAAGAGACAGGCCACCAGGGCGAGCAGCACCGCGAGAGGCGTGGCGCCCCCCGCGTACGTGACGGCAAAGATGATGGAGAAAGCGACGGCCGCTGCCGGCGCCATGTGGGTGATCGACTGGAACAGAACCGGAGCCAGGCCGATCGCGTCCCGCTGCAATCGGGTGACAGCGTCTGATGCACTCTGCACGCTCATACGTCTACCCCTCCCCCAAACAGTTGCGTCGGAGATAAGATCCCGCCCCGCCGCCGGCGCGTCAAGTAGGCGCTGAGCTCAGCCCGTTTCTAGGGTGATGTTGATGCGATTCAGGCTCACCCGGTGGATGATGTGGATGGCGCTCGCCGCCGCCGCGATGTACTTCTTCGATCCCGACCGCGGCGTCCAGCGGCGCCAGGAGCTGCGAGCCAAGATCGACAGCTACCGCCGGGCGGCCGAGCGGACAAAGCTCGAAACAAGCCCCTGACACCAGAATGGGCCGGTGGCCCAACGCGCACAGGTTCTTGACCGGCGCTCGCTGAACCGCGCGCTCCTGGCGCGCCAGCTTCTCCTGGAACGGCGCATCGCCTCGGCGGTCGCCGCGATCGAGCGTCTTGTCGGCATGCAGGCCCAGGCTCCGAACCTTCCCTACGTCGGCCTCTGGGCGCGACTCCGAGGATTCCGTCACGAGGAGCTCTCGCGCCTCATCGAGACGCGCAAAGCCGTCCGTCTTTCCCTGATGCGAAATACCATCCACCTGGTCACCGCCCGCGACGCGTTCGGCATCAAGCCTCTGTTCATGCGCCTGGGGGAGCGTGGCTACCTTCGCGGCAGCCCGTGGGGGCGCGACATGCGCGACGCCGACCTGGCGTCAATCGGACGGGCGGGCCGCGAGATCATGGGCGAGAAGCCCCGCACAGTCGCCGATCTCGCCAAGCATCTTGCGCGGCGCTTTCCCAGCCATGACGGGGTGGCCATGGCATACGGCGTCCGCTACATGGTGCCGCTGGTGTTCACGCCCCCCCGCGGCGTCTGGGGCGCGCGTGGCCTGGTGACCCTCACGACGTTCGAGGCCTGGCTCGGCCGGCCGCCCGGCCCCGCATTCGATGAAGAGGACTTCGTCGCCCGATACCTGGGCGCGTTCGGTCCGGCCTCGCCGGCGGACATGCGGGCATGGTCCGGCCTCGCGGTCAAGCCGGTGTTCGAGCGACTTCGCCCGAGACTGCGCGTATTCCGCGACGAGGAAGGACGCGAGCTGTTCGACCTCCCCAAAGCGCCGCGCCCACCAGCCGAGATCGAAGCTCCGGTCCGTCTCCTCCCCGACTATGACAACATCCTGCTGGCGCACGACGACCGCACGCGCATCCTGGCTCCGGGCCGCCACCTGGGTCTGTTCAGCAGCAACGGCATCATGAAAGGCTCGGTGCTCGTGGACGGATTCGTCCGCGGAGCCTGGATCCCGGCCCGCAACGACGGCACGGCCACACTTGTCATCACGCCGTTTGAAAAGCGGCTGCCCAAGATCGAGGCGCGCTGGGTCGAAGAAGAAGGGCTACGCCTTCTCGACTTCCTGGCGCCGGGCGAGAGGCATGAAGTTCGCTTCGGCGCGGTGAAAAGCTAGGCGGGCGCTGGAACGGCGCTGGCGCGGGGCACGAAACCCGCGGGCTCCTCTTGCGAAAGCACCGCCAACGCTGCCTCCACCACCAGCGGATTCCACTGGGACCCCGCGCCGCGACGGAGCTCTTCCATCGCCGTAGCCCACGGCCTTGCGCCGCGATAGGCGCGCGCGGTGGTCATCGCGTCGAGCGAGTCGGCTACCGGGATCACCTGCGCGATCAGGAGCAGCCGCCGCCCGACCGCCGCGTTGGGATATCCGGCCCCGTCGTATCGCTCGTGATGCGTCAGCACCAGGTCGACCACCTTTCCGTACTCGGAAAATTGGGCGAGGATCTCCACGCCAAGCTTGGGATGGGTTTCCATGACCCGCCGTTCGTCGGAACTCAGCCTGCCTGGTTTCAGGAGGATCGAGTCCGGAATCCGGATCTTGCCGATATCGTGGACTTTGGCCGCGAGCTCGAGCACCTCGATCTCGGAGGAGCTGCAGCCCAGCTTGCGCGCGATCGCATGGGCGTAGATAGCAACCCGCTGCGAATGCTGGTAGGTATACGGATCGCGCCGGTCGACCTCATCCGCCATCCGTTCCATGGCGCGGATGCTTTCGTGCTTCAGCTGGATGCGGTGTTGGAACGATCGGTAGACGAGGTACGCAGCCATCAGGATCAGCAGCAGAAGCCAGGGGAAGGCCGCCGCGGCCAGGGCCGCCGCAGCCCCAATGAGGTAAAGGCTCGCGAACTGTCCCAGCACCATCCTCTGCTTGTGCATGGCGACGGTGATCGGATTACGCGCGGTCGCCAAAGCCTCCGCCGTCGAGACCAACAGGAGGTTCGTCCCGTACATGGCCGCCGCCGCCGCGACGATGACAAGGGCGTCCGTGGGCGTCAGCTCAAGGCGCGACGGGACTCCTGTTGCACCCAGGACCAGACCCGCGGCGAGGACTGAGAGGTAGCCCTGACCGGAGTTGAAGAGCAGGCTCAGTCCGATCGTCCGCAGCGGCGGCGTCTCGCCCGTCAGGCGAATCCTCTTAGCCGCCGAGATCACAACGTCGGTGGCCAGGACGCAGCCTACCAGCGCTGCCGCCTGCCACACCGGCAGCAGCAGCGCGGCGGCAAATGAGACCGAAGCGGCGACGCTGACTTTCACTGTCAGGCTGATGTGGAGCGGGAACCTAAGCGCCAGGACGCCCGCCAGGGCCAGCGAAGCGACGAGCCAGAAGTTCGGTGGGCCCGCCGCCAGGTGGTTCCAGGTCGCCCCAAAAACCACCGTCGCGGCAAGCCCGACAGCCAACCGGTATAGATCAGATCGACGCCGCGGCGCCATTTTCTCTACGGGGTTGCCAGCGTGAACCTGAGATGGACCGGCGTACCGCTCGTCCCGTTCGCCTGCGCATAAACCGTCCCGGTTCCCAGGAGTCCGCTGGTCACCATGTCGTGCACCTGATAGCGAAGCAGGAGCCCGGTCGGAACAGAGATCGTCATGTCGACCAGAGTGTGGGGGCGCCCCACCGCGTCGTACACCCGCGAGACCTTGTAGCTCTCGAGCGGCACTCCCAGGTCGAGGACGCTGGAGGTCCATACGCTGTCGTACACAGGGACGATGTGACCCGCCGGGGTGACCACCAGGACGAGGGGATCCCATTCACAGTGCGTAAACATGGCTCCCGCCGGGACGGGCGAAGCCACCAAAATCCCAGCCGCGAGCGCAGCGGCCAATACCACCCTCTTCACTTGCTTCCCAACCCTCCTGATGTGGTTTAACCAGAACCACTCACACCCCAGCGGTTCGACAACGCTACTCGGAACTGTTTAGGTCGCCGCTTAAGGAGCTGTTAAGACTCGTATGCGCTATGCAGGCCCTCACGCGCCGATGTCCTTGCGCGCGAAACGCAGCGAGCCGAACGCCAGCGCCGCGGCGCCGAGGGCAACCACGACGGCCAGGTTGGCGAGCTCGAGACCATGCAGAAGCGGGGTGCCGTAGTAGTAGAAGGCGGACAGCCGCAGGGTGATGTCCGGCCACTTCAGGTCGGGCCCGATGAAGCTGATGAAAAACCACGCCGCCAGCAAAAAGCTGAGGAGCCCGGTGTCGGCGGCGTTGCGCAGCCAGCCCGATGCCAGATAGCCGATGGCGGCGATCAGCAGCCCCAGGGGGATCATGCCCAGGGTGGCCTCCGCCAGGTTGGTCGGGTCGAGCTTCACCCCGCCGAGCGCCGAGGCGCCGGCCGTGGCCGCCAGGGTGGCCACCCCGACGATGACCGCGGCGGTGGCCAGGGCCGCGAATCGACCCAGGAGCACCTTGGACCGCGACTGGGGGGTGGACAGGATGATCTCGAGCCGCCCCTCATCCTCGTCGGTCTTCCAACGGCTGACCTGGGTCACGGCGAAGGCCATCAAAAGGACCGGCAGCAGCTCGAACATGGCGCCCAGGAAGATGGAGTTGAGCGCCGTCCCACCGCCGCCGATGTTCTTCAAGATCCCCAGGGCCGGCGACGAGCCCGACGAGCTGTTGAGGAGATCGTTGAGCTTGCCCACCATCTGTTCGACGACGACCACCATCCAGGCCGCGAAGCCAGCGATCAAAAGAGTCCACCAGAAGGTCGGCATCGCGATCATGCCGAGGCTTCGCGCGTAGACGGAGCGAAGCGACCAGTCGCCGGTCGGCAGCGCCCTGCTGGGAATCGCGGCGCGCAAGGGCAAGCCCGGAATCCTGACCACGTCCCCCACGTCCCGGCGCACGAAGAGCCAGACGGCGGCGCCGCTCAAGACCACGGCCAGGCCGAGCAGAACCAGCATGCCGCCCACGCTCGTCCCATAGCTCGGGATCAAGGGCTTGCTGAGGTTGTAGTAATAGATCGGCGAAAGCCGCGAGACCCACTCGGTGTTCGGGACGACACGGTGGACCATGTCGACCACGATGAAGACGATCAGCAGGCCGCCGGTCGCTCCGGCTGCCGGCCCGCGCTCGTGGGTGAACTGGGAGATCAAAAGGGCGATGCATCCGATGACGGCGCAGATCAGGGCGAGATCCAGCCCGAAGAGAAGCCCATCCAACAGGATGAAGTTGCCGTGGAAAGCCACTCCGCCGAGGTAGGCGAGGACGCCCGCGATCATGCCGATGGCGAGGAGCGCCGTCCACAACGCCGCGAGCTTCTCGAGGGCCACTCGGGCCCGCGTCCGCGGCATCGAAAGGAGGACGTCCAGCGAGCCGCGGTCCTCCTCTCCCCGCAGCATACGGCTGGCAGCGAGCAGCGGCCAGACCCCGACCAAAAAGATGAAGATGCCGATCTTGAAGGTCGCGTACCCGCCCACCGTGCCGGTGGCGACCGGTTCCGCGTTCCACGCGAACTGCGCGGCCAGCGCGACAAGGGCGGCGCGGGCCTGCGGCGTGCTGATCAGGGTGGCGACGCTCGCCATCGGGGAGATGATGACCAGGCCCATGCCGATGCCCCAGCCGAGGATCGCGATCCTGTAATCGCGCAGCGTCTTGAGGTAGACGCTCCTAAGCACGGGCCACCTCCCTTGCTGCCTGCCCGTCCTGCTCGTAGAACCGCAGGAAGACGTCCTCGAGGCTTGGCTCGTAGCTCGTCAGCGAAATGACCGGGTATTGCGCCGCGGCTTTGATCACCGCGTCGGCAGGACCCTGCATCTGGAGGCGCACGCCGGAGCCGTTGCTCAGCGTCTCCACCGCCACCACCCCGTCGAGGTGCTCGAACCTCGCCGCAGGAACCTGTCGCCCGAACGAGATCGTGATCTCGTAGCGCTTGATGTCCTTCAGCTCATGCACGCCGCCGACCCGGACCAGACGGCCCTCGCGGATGATGCCGACCCGTGTGCACGTCTTCTCGACCTCGCTGAGAACGTGCGAGGAGAGAAATACGGTGCGGCCTTCGTCGCGCGCCTCTTTGACGAGCCCGTCGAACTGCTGCTGGTTGAGTGGGTCGAGGCCGCTGGTCGGCTCATCGAGGATGAGCACTCGAGGTCGGTGCATGAAGGCCTGAATCAACACGACCTTGCGCTTGTTGCCGGTCGAGTACTGCCGGAACTTGCGGCTTGTGTCCAGGTCGAACGTCTGGATGAGGCGCTGGAGATAAACCTTGTCGACACCGCCCCGCAGGCGGGCGAAGTATTCGAGGATCTGGCCGCCGGTCAGGTTCGGATCCAGCGAGGGCTCACCCGGGACGTAGCCGATGAGACGCTTGACGTCCAGCGACTGCCGCCAGCATTCGAAGCCCGCGATCCGGGCCGAACCGCCGTCGGCTCGAATCAACGCCATCAGGATGCGGATCGTCGTCGTCTTGCCCGCGCCGTTGGGCCCGAGGAAGCCGAACACCTCGCCCTCGGGGACCTGAAGGGAGACATCGACGATGCCGCGCTTAGCGCCGTAGCTCTTGGTGAGTTTCTCGACTTCGATGACCGCTGTCATTTCGCCTCCTAGGAATGCCCCTACCCGAACCACTCGCGAAGGACCGCTGTGTCGGCCAGGTGGATCGACCCGGCTGGAACGCCCAGAATCCGCTCGAACGCCATCGTGTAGTTGGCGAAGGTTCGCTCCACCGCGGAAAGCCCGATCCTCTGCTCCTGGCGGTCGATGTAGAGCTCGGTCGCGATGTCTTGAAAGCCCTGAAGCAGCATGACCAGGACGCGCGCCGTCTCCACCGGTACGTCGCAATGAAACGTCCCCTCGTCGATGCCTTGCTCCACGATCCTGGAAAGGACGGGCGTCATGCGGGTCACCAGGCTCCGGCGCAGCTTCTCCCTGACGATGGCGTTTTCGTCCGACATCCAGACGGTCATCAGGGCGAGCACCAGCGACTTCCGCTCGGTCTTCCAGCTCCCGATGCCGCTGAAGACACGCTCGAGCTTGAGGACTGCCGGCAAGCTTGTGTCGTCGACGATCGGCTGGACGGCCGCTAGCCCGGCATGCACCATGCGGTCGATGACCGCCTCGAGGAGCGCTTGCTTGGAGTCGAAGTAGTGGTAGAAGGCGCCTCGAGAGGCGTCGAGCGTGTCGAGCAGGTCCTGGATGCTCATCTGCTCGTACCCCTTGGTCTGCATCAGCCGCTGGGCCGCCTCGACGAACGCCTCCCGTCGAACCGCGTGCACCGCGACGTTGACCGTCCGCGCCATGCCTGAGATTATAACCGACCGACAGTCGGTCTGTTAATCCCCTCCAGATGACTGCCCTTCGTGCCACGTCTCGAACGCGAAGAGGGTCCAGAGCTGCTTCCGGTTGTCCCGGCGCCCGGACAGGTGCTCAGCGATGATTGTGCTGACTGCGGCCGGATTGAAGAATCCCTCCCGCGACAGCCGCTCCGGCGCCAGCACCGACAGCAGCTGTTCACGCAGCGGCCCTCGGAACCATTCGGCCACCGGTATGCCAAAGCCCTTCTTGGGCCGGTCCAGAATCTGGTCCGGCAGGATTTCCCGCAGCGCGCGTTTCAGCAGGTACTTCGACCTGAGCCCGCGCAGCTTCACGCTCAGAGGCAGGGCCGTCGCGTAGGCGACGAAATCGTTGTTCAGCAGGGGTACGCGCCCCTCAAGCGAGGCCATCATCGACGCGCGGTCGAGCTTGACCAGGATGTCGTTCTCGAGGTAGAGCCGCATGTCGATCATCAGCACCTGGTTCAGCGGATCCAGAGATCGGAATTCGTCAACCAGCGGGTCGCCGTTGGACGACACGAGCTCGTCGCGGACCCCGGGAGAGAGCAACGCGACACGGTCCTGGGGCGCGAACGAACCCATCCAGCGCTGATGCCGCTCGGCGACCGCATTGGCCGCGCCGCTGACAAAGCGTTTGGCGCGGAAATCAAAGCTGAAGTTGTCGCGCGACACCGGCAGTCGCCGCACCACGGGTTCGACGAGAGCGCGCCGCAGCGCGCGCGGAGCGCGCAAGTAGTAGCCGGCGAGGCGATGAGCCTGCAGCGTCGGATAGCCGGCGAACAGCTCATCGCCCCCGTCGCCACCCAGCGCGACCGTGACGTGCTGACGGGTGAACGCCGAAAGGAGGTACGTGGGGATGATCGAGGCGTCGCCCAGCGGCTCGTCGAGGAGCGTCGAGAGCTTGGGGATGAGACCCAGAAGCATCGACGGCTCGAGAGTCAGCTCGTGGTGGTCGGTACCGAGGTGCCTGGCAACCTGGCGTGCGTACGGCGCTTCATCAAATGAGCGCTCGCGAAAACCGACCGAGAAGGTCTTCACATCACGGCCGAGCTGCGTCATCATCGCGGTCACCGCGCTCGAGTCGATGCCGCCGGACAGGAAGACGCCGAGCGGAACATCGCTCATGAGCTCCTTGCGCACCGACTCGCGAAGCACGTCTCGGAGCTGAGCGCATTCCTCATCAAGGTCGCGACCGGCTGCGTCCTCGCCGGCGTTGAGCGTCGGCGCCCAGTAGCGCCGAACCTTGGCGCTGTGGTCGGCAAGCGACCACGCCAGCGCGTGGCCTGGCCGGAGCTTGCTGATGCCGCGGATGATGCTTCGGGGCGAGGGCACGAACTCATAGGCCAGGTACTGGTCGAGCGCCACCGGATCGACGCCGCGTCGTAGCTCGGGATCGCGCAAGAGCGCCTTCAGCTCCGAGGCGAAGACCAGGCGCTCGCCGGAGATGGCGTAGTGGAGGGGCTTGATGCCCATGCGGTCCCGCGCGAGCAGCAAGGAAGCGTTGCGAAGATCGAGCAGCGCGAACGCGAATTGACCGTTCAGGCGCTCGACGAGCTGCTCACCCCACTGCTCCCACCCGTGAACGAGCACCTCGGTGTCCGACCGTGTCGCGAACGCATGGCCCGCGGTGAGGAGCTGCTCGCGAAGCTCGAGATGGTTGAAGATCTCGCCGTTGTGCACCACCCAGACCGTGGAGTCTTCGTTGTGCATCGGCTGGTGGCCGCCCGCCAGGTCGACGATCGACAGCCGGCGCAAACCGAGGCTTACGCCGTCGAGGTGAACCAGGCCTTCGTCGTCAGGTCCGCGATGGACCATCGATGCGCACATGCGGCCTGCGAGATCACGACCGCGGGCGGGGTCCCCACCGGCCACCCCGCAGATCCCGCACATCAGCGGCGAGTCACCTGGTGCGGAGGGCGGGTCTCCCGTTCGTCGCCGGCTGCCGGTGCGGCGTTCGTTCGATGACCTCGCGGACGACGTACGTCGGTTTGGCCTGCGATTCATGGTATGTGCGGATGGACAGCTCCGCCAGCAGGCCCATGAGGATGAACTGCACCCCGATGATGACCAGGACGACGGACAGAAGGAGCAGCGGGTTGTTGTGCGCGTAGACATAGGGCGGCAGCAATTTCTGACCGATGACGATCGCGGCCAGCAGGAACGCGACCGCCCACAGGCCGAAGGCTGCAAACCCGAAGAAGTACATCGGCTTGGTCGAATAGCTGCCGAGCAGCTTTACCGTGATCAGGTCGAGCATCACCCTCGACGTGCGTGTGAGTGAGTACTTCGACTTTCCGTACGTCCGGGGACGGTGATTCACGGGCAGCTCGGTGATGCGCGCACCGACCGTCGATGCGAAGACCGGCATGAACCGGTGCATCTCCCCGTACAGCTTCACGTCCTGGATGACCTCGCGCCGGTACGCCTTCAACGTGCAGCCGAAGTCACTCAGCCGGACGCCTGTGACCCTGGCGATGATCCAGTTCGCGATCCGGGAGGGCCATACACGCATCGCATCATCCCGGCGATCGCGACGCCAACCACTGGCGACGTCGTAACCCTCGTCGACCTTCGCGAGCAGATGCGGGATGTCGTGCGGATCGTTTTGCATGTCGCCGTCGAGAAAGAGCAGGACGGCGCCGCGGCTGTGGTCGATCCCGGCCTGCACCGCCGCAGTCTGGCCGAAGTTGCGGCGGAAGCTCACGACGCGCACCCGGTCATCGCGGGCGGCAAGCTGGGCGAGGCGCTCGGTGCTGCCATCGCGGCTCCCATCGTCGATGTACAGGACCTCGAAAGACGTACCCAGAGTCTCGAGCACGCCGATCAGCTCGCGGTGGAGCGGCTCGACGCTGTCGATCTCGTTGTAGACCAGGACGATCACGGAGACATATGGCGCCACGGTGGCGGCCTGGCGGGCCATCGCACCGATTATGCCTTGATAAGCTCGGCTCGCGATGACGGTTGAAGTCCTGCACATCAACGCCAACGCGCAGCAGGACAGAGTGGTGGCCGAGGCGTGGTGGGTGTTCCCCGCGGTGCCCCTTCTGGCTGCCGCGGTTGCCTTCACCTGGACGCTTCACGGCGAGCTGCAGCGCCTGTACGGAATGACCGGCTCGGCGTGGGACCTCGCCTACGACCAGCAGGTGATCTGGAACATCAGCCAGGGCCATGGCTTCTACTCGAGCTTCGCCCGCGCCAACTTCCTCGGCATCCATTTCGAGCTGATCCTCGCCGTCCTCGCGGCGATCGAGAGACTCTGGCCCAGCCCGATCGTGCTGCTCATCTTTTCGTCGGCCGGCCTCGCTGCCACCGCTCCCACCGCATACCTTTTCTTTCGAGCCCTGCTGCCCGCCGACCGGAGCGAGTCGGCGTGGATCGCCGTCGCCCTGTCGGCCCCGATCCCGTTCTGGGCCGCGATCCAGGAGGCGGCACGCGACTTCTTCCACCCCGAGAACATGGCCCTGGCCTTGGCCCTGCTCGCCGCGTGGGCCGGCATCCGAGGTCACCGCGCCGCCATGTGGTGCCTGTGCGTGGTCACTCTGACGTGCAAGGAAGACCAGGTGTACACGATCGCCGTGATCGCCATCCTGATGTCCGCTTACGGCGCTCCGCAGGTCAAGAAGCACTGGCGCTTCCTGCTCTACCTGGCCGGTGCCTGGTTTCTGATCGGCACCGGGATCGTGCAGCAGCTGTACCGGAACGGCGGGTACACCGACTTTGCGTACTACCGGTGGCTCGTCGGCCTCGACCCGAGCCTGCCGGTGTCAGCGCTCGCGATCCTGGAGGCGATGGCGCGTCCGGGCGCGCTGTTGGTGGTGGTGGCGATCTTCGCCGCGCTCGCCACCCTGCCGATGTTCGCGCCCCGGTGGCTTTTGTTGGTGATCCCGCCCTACCTCGCCAACGTGATGAGCGCCCACCAGCCGCAGAGCATGCTCGACCTGCACTACGTCCTTATTCTCTTGTTCCCGTTCATCGTCGCCGCCGGCGCCGGCGCGAGGAATCTAATCCAGATGCGCCGGATCAAACCGGTGTGGGCGCTCGCCGCGTTGCTCCCGGCGCTGATCCTGGGCTTTGTCATCGGACGCTTTCCTCCCGGCCTGCGCGCGGAGTTTGATCTCTACGCACGTCCCAACACGGTTGCTCAGCTCCAGAACGCGACGTCGATGATCCCCGCGAACGCACCGGTCAACGCTGACGACGGACTCGCGGTTTGGCTCGCCAATCGCCAGAAGATCAACGACTTTCCCGATCTGCTGGACGCCACCTGCTACGTCGTGGTCGATCGCCAGGCTTACGTGAGCAGCCCCACCAACCCGGCCCAGCGGCAGGCGGCGCTCGACGCGCTGCCCACGAGCGGGCGCCGGCTGCTTTATGACGACGCCCGCTTCCAGGTGTGGAGTCCGATTGGGGACTGACTTGTTGACCTCCCCATTCATGGGGAGGTGGCCCGAAGGGCCGCAGGGGCCTCCGCCGTAGTCTTATTGGTCACCATGGCGACGACCCCGGTCGAAGAGCGCCTTGAGCAGCTCTTCCAGCAGCGGATCGTGATCTTCGACGGGTCGATGGGCGTCATGCTCCAGCACAGAGGCCTCAGCGACGCGGAGTTTCGGGGCGAGCGGTTCCGCGACCATCCGAAGCCGCTCCGCAACAACAGCGACGTGCTTTGCCTCACCCAACCCGACCTTGTTACTCAGGTGCATCGCGACTATCTCGAGGCGGGCGCGGACATCATCACGACCAACACCTTCACCGCGACGCGCGTCTCCCAGGCCGACTACGGACTCGAAGACCACGTCTACGAGATGAACCTCGCCGGCGCACGGCTCGCGCGCAGGGCCGCGGACGACTACGAGAACCGATTTGTCGCCGGTTCGCTGGGCCCGACCAACGTCACTCTGTCTCTCTCCCCTCGCGTCGATGACCCCTCCTATCGCGACGTCACGTTCGACGAGCTGCGGGACGGCTACGCGGATGCGG
>Ga0209690_1001595_pt1 | contig 12829 bp, 13 predicted proteins | sample GraSoiAngelo_150_FD_186164 | JGI IMG/M metagenome (GOLD analysis project Ga0209690, IMG submission 186164) | Grasslands soil microbial communities from the Angelo Coastal Reserve, California, USA - 14_1009_09_40cm (SPAdes) (version 2) | ecosystem: Environmental > Terrestrial > Soil > Grasslands ...
CGGCAGGTTCTCGGCCGGTTTCCACTCCCGCGCGTTCTTGACGCCCCGGTTCTTGGCCTTCACGCAACCCCCGCGCGTCGAACGCGCGCACTCTACTCGTCTTCCGGGACCTGCGGCGCGGCGTCGTGCCTGCGGGCATCCTGCTCGCGCACCTCGCGCAGGAGCCGCTCGATGCGATCGCCGCGGTCGATCGCCTCGTCGTAAGTGAAGTGGAGCTCGGGGACCACCCGCAAGCCCAAGGTTCCGCCCACCACGCGGCGGAGCCACCCGCGCGCCGCCTCGATGCCGCGTGCGGTCTGCTTGCGCACCTCGGCCTCGCCGTGCACCGTCCAGTACACCCACGCCTCGCGCAGATCGGGCGACATCTTCACACCTGTGATCGTCACCAGGCCGACCCGCGGATCCTTGAGGCCCCGCGCAAAGAGCTCGGCGAGCTTCTGCTGCAGCAGATGTCCGACGCGGTCGGGCCGGCTGTGCGTGGTCACGGGAGGTCCTCCTCGCGGAGGTACTCGCGGAGCGCTTCCTCCTCTTCCTGCCGCGCCGCCTTCTCGTCGGCCGGCTCTGGATCGAGCCGCGGCTTGTCGAGCAGGTTGCCGTGCATGGTCGAGTACGTCTGGATCTCCATCTCGCGGGAGACCAGGTCGGCCACGCCGAGCATCTCGACGTCGCGCACCACCTTGTCGAGCACCTCGTTGACGAAGCTGTGGTCGTTGGCTACCGCCGACACCCCCAGCACGGCGCGCTGCCACACGTCGTTCTCGGCGACCTCGGCGATGCTCACGTTGTACCGGGCGCGCACCCGGTCGGTGATCTTGCGGACGACGTGCCGCTTCTCCTTGAGCGACCGCGCCCCCGGAACGACGAGCGTGAGTCTGAGGACCCCAACGACCATGTCCACCCAAGCCTACGGCGCATGCCAGAACGTCCGCGGCGTGAAAAGCGCAGCTCCGCCCTGTCGGCGGCGGCTGAGCCGCTTACGTGAGGCTCGGCCTGATCGTCTCCAGCTCGTACGCCTCGATGATGTCGCCTTCCTTGAGGTCGTTGAAGTTCTCGATGCCGATGCCGCACTCGAAGCCTTTGTCGACTTCCTTCACGTCGTCCTTGAAGCGCCGCAGCGAGGCGATCTTGCCGGTGAAGATCGGCTTCGTGTCGCGGAGCAGGCGTACCATCGCGGTGCGCGTGACCTTGCCGTCGGTGACCGAGGACCCGGCGATGGTGCCGAGCTTGGGCACGTTGAAGAGCTGCTGCACCTTGGCGTGGCCCACCACCTTCTCGCGGATGATGGCGTCGAGCAGGCCCTCCATCGCGAGCTTCACGTCGTCGAGCGCCTCGTAGATGATCGAGTAGTGCTTGATCTGCACGCCTTCCGACGAGGCGCTCTCGTCCGCCCCCGACTCGCTCTTCACGTTGAAGCCGACCACCAGCGCCTTGGACGCCGCCCCGAGCATCACGTCGCTCTCGGTCACGTTGCCAACGCCCGAGTGGATCACGTCGACGCCGACCTTGGGAGTGGCGAGCCGGGTGAGGGCGGTCTTGAGCGCCTCCACCGAGCCCTGCACGTCGGCCTTGACGATCACCTTGAGCGTCTTGGCCTGGTCCTTCTTGCCCCTGGCGAGCAGGTCCTCCAGCGAAAGCTTGTTCGACTTGGAGAGGTCCTTCTCGCGCGCCTTCAGGGCCCGGTGCTCGGCGATGGTGGCCGCCGCCGTCTCGTCCTCGACTACGTTGAACTCGTCGCCCGCGCCCGGCGCTCCGTCCAGGCCCAGCACCTCGACCGGGAACCCGGGCGGGACGTCGTCAACCTGCTCGCCGTGCTCGTTCATCATCGCGCGCACGTGGCCGGAGTGGATACCGGTCACGATCGGATCGCCGACGTGCAGCGTGCCGTCCTGCACCAGGACGGTGGCGACCGGGCCGCGGCCCTTCTCGAGCTTGGCCTCGACCACCACGCCCTTCGCCGGGCGGCGGGGATTCGCCTTCAGCTCCAGCACCTCGGCCTGCAGCAGGATGGCCTCGAGCAGCTTCTCCAGCCCCTCGCCGGTGCGCGCCGACACCGGAATCATCATGGTGTCGCCGCCCCACTCCTCGGGGACCAGGGCGTACTCGCTGAGCTGCTGCTTGATCCGGTCGGGCTGCGCCTCGGGCTTGTCGATCTTGTTGATGGCGACGACGATCACCACCTCCGCCGCCTTGGCGTGGTTGATCGACTCGACCGTCTGCGGCATCACGCCGTCGTCCGCCGCGATCACCAGCACCGCGATGTCGGTGACGTTGGCGCCGCGGGCGCGCATGGCGGTGAAGGCCTCGTGGCCGGGCGTGTCGAGGAAGGTGATGTTCGCCTCGCCCCCGTCGGAGCCGACCACCTCGACCGAGTAGGCGCCGATGTGCTGGGTGATCCCGCCCGCCTCGCCCTCGGCCACGTGCGCCTTGCGGATGGCGTCGAGCAGGCTGGTCTTGCCGTGGTCGACGTGGCCCATGATGGTGACTACCGGAGGCCGCGACTGGAAGTCCTCCGGCTTCTCCTCCACCTCGGGCAGGTAGTCGACGATCTCGAAGCCGGTCTTCTCCACCTTCCAGCCGTGGTCGAGCGCGAGCACGCTGGCCGTATCGAAGTCCACCGGCTGGTTGACCGTGACCATCTTGCCGTTCGTCATCAGCTTGCGGATGAGGTCGGACGACTTCACGCCCATCGTCTGCGACAGCTCGGCGACGGTGATGGTCTCCTCGAGGCGGATCACCTTCTTGTGCTCCGCCATCTCGGTGATCTCGGTCTGCTTCCCCTTCTTCGTCGAGCGCTTCTTGTGGCCGCGGACCGGCACGTAGGCCCGCTGCTTGGCCAGCTCGATCAGGTCCTGCTTGGAGAGGCTCTCCACCTTCTCCACGCGCGGGCCCTTCTTGCCCTTCTGCTTGTCCTTGGTGACGTCGATGAACTCGCGGCCGCGGCCCGGGCCGCCGGACACCACGGCCAGCTCGCGGACCTCGCCGACGGGACGGGGCCGGAACCCTCCGCCGCCCGGGCCCGGGCGCGGCGGCGGCCGCGCGATGGGGATGAGCGGGCGGGACAGCACCACCGCGCGCGTCGCGGTGGGCCGCGCCCCGGCCGGGTCGGCCACCTGCACCGACTGGGTGCCGCCGGGACCGCGGATGATGGGACCGCTCGGCTGCGCCCCGGGCGCGCGCGCGGCGATGCGCGGCGGCGGAGGCGGGGCGGGCTTGGCCGCCACTTTCGGAACGCCGGCGGGGACATTGGAGACGTGGCTCTGCTGGGCTGGCTTCACGGGCTCGGGGCGGGCGGGGGCGGCGGGGGGAGGAGGAACGAACACCGGCGCCGCGGCAACCGCGGGCTCGGGCTTCTGCTCTGGCTCGGGAGCGGGCGCGACCGCCCGGGCGGGCGGAGCGGCAGCGGGCGGCGGCGCGACGACGGGCTCGGGAGGGCGCGCCGGTTCGGGACGGATCTCGGGGGCCGGCGCCGGTGGCTCGGCGCGCACCTCGACGACGGGCGGCGGCGGGGGAGGTGGCGGCTCGAAATGCTCGCCGAGCGGCTGCCCGTCGGGACCGAGCGTGTCGGCCTTCTTGCGGCGCAGCACGACGCCGCTGGCCGGCGGCTTGGGTGCCGCGGCCCTGGGGGAGCGCTCGCCGCGGAACTTCTCCGTCACCGCCAGGGCCTGATCGTCCTCCAGCGAGGAGGAGTGGCTCTTGACGTCGTATTCATGGGCCTTGAGCCAATCGACCATCTCCTTGTTGGAGAGGCCGAGGTCCTTCGCGAGCTCGTACACGCGCTTCTTCGCCATCGTTTCCCTTGCCTGCCCTGTCGGGGGCCCCCGGGGGGTCTCCGAGGGCCTGCCTCTTTAGTCTGCCCTTGCTGTTACCGTCAAGCGAGCCAGCCGAGCAGCCGATCCAGCGCCGGCTCCGGGGCCCGCCCTCTCAAAGCTCGCGCGATCCGGCGTCCTTGGACCGCCTTCTTCGCGCACTCCGGGTCGCGGCACACATAGCAGCCGCGGCCTGGTCCCGGTCCAGGGGCAACCTCTCCCTCCCGGACCGACAACCGCAGGAGCTCGCGCTGGGACCGCACCAGCTTGCACCCGACGCACCGCCGCTGCGGCTCGCCGGGCCGGATGCGGTCCGCCCGCCTCCCGCGGACCACCTGTTTTAACCGCCTTGCGCGGCCGGCGCACCACTCTCAGCGGCGCGCTTCGCGTCGAGGTCCGCCTTGAGCCGCGCCTCCTCCTGCAGGTAGTGCTCCACGGCGGTCTTCACCTGCCGCCCCTTCTTCACCCCGAGGCCCGTGGTCTCGCCGAACTTCACCACGTCGGGCTCGTTGTGGATGTCCTCGACCGTCTTGTACCCCGCGTTCGCCATCTGCTCGATGTTCCGCTCGGAGATGCCCCGGACGCGCAGGAGGCGCTCGGCCTGGGTCAGGTCGCTGGGATGGCGGCGCGCCTCGGCCAGGCGGGCCTCCTCGCGCTCGCGGTCCATCCGAGCCAGCTCCTCCTCGTCCTTGCCGATCTGGTCGCGCGCGGCGGCCAGGTAGCGCTCCACGTTGTCCGCAGTGATTCCGGGCATCTGCAGCAGCACCTCGGTCGAGGCATTCGCGAAGTCCTTCGCGCTGCGGAACCCGTGCGCGTAGAGCAGCTCGACCGTCTGCTCGGGCAGCCCGATGGCCGTCAAGCTGCGCTGCGCGAACTCGCGCAGCTCCTTCACGCGGCTCTCGCTGTTGATGTCCAGCTTCCAGCCGGTGAGCTGGGCGGCGAGGCGGACGTTCTGCCCGCGCCTGCCGATGGCGAGCGAGAGCTGGTCGTCGGGGACGATGATCTCCATCGCCTTGTTCTGCTCGTCGAGCAGCACGCGGGTCACTTCCGCGGGCTGGAGCGCATTCACCACGAAGCGCGCCGGGTCCTCGTCCCAGGGCACGATGTCGATCTTCTCGCCCCGCAGCTCCTGCACCACCGCCTGCACGCGGCTGCCCTTCATGCCCACGCAGGCGCCGACCGGGTCCACGTCGCCGTCGCGCGAGGCAACCGCGATCTTGGTGCGGCCGCCCGGCTCGCGGGCCACCGCCTCGATCACCACCACCCCTTCGGCGATCTCCGGCACCTCCATCTCGAACAGCTTGCGCACCAGCTCGGGCGAGGCGCGGGAGAGGATGATCTGCGGACCCTTCGACTCGCGCAGCACGTCGAGCACGAAGGCCTGCACGCGGTCGCCGGCGCGGTAGCTCTCGCGCGGCGTCTGCTCGCGCACTGGCAGGACCGCCTCGGCGCGCCCGAGGTTCACGATGATGTTGCCGCGCTCGAAGCGCAGGACGATGCCGCTGACGATCTCGCCCTTGCGATCCTTGTAGTCGTTGTAGACGTTCTCCCGCTCGGCGTCGCGGGTGCGCTGGATGATCACCTGCTTCGCGGTCTGTGCCGCGATGCGCCCGAACGACTTGCGATACGTCTTGAGGTGCAGGATGTCGCCGTAGCGCTCGTCCTGGACCCGCGCCTCCTCCTCGTCTTCGGGGCGGTAGAAGATCTGGAAGAGCAGCTCGTCGCCCACCTCCGCCTCGATGCCCTTCTTCCCGGCGTCGTCGAGCGAGATCTGGTTGACGGACTTGATCGGGTCCTCCACCTCGACGCGCGGCACCACCGTCAGCGTCTGGAAGACCTCCACCACGCCCTTCTCCTCGTTGTAGGTCGCCTCGATGGCGCGGTCGGGGCCGAAGTGCTTCTTCGCCGCCTGCGCGATGGCGTTCTGCAGGGTGTCCACCAGGACGGTGCGATCGATGCCTTTGTCCTTCGCCACCTGGTCCAGGATCATGTTCAGGTTGAGCGTCGGGACGACCTGCTGCTGCGGGGCTGCCATGGTTCTGCTCCGTATTGTTCCAGTCGCGCCCGCATACGGGCGCGCTGTGCTTCAGTCCTGTTGTCTCTCGTCGTGCCAGTGGATGAAGGACGGGCGCTGCCCGGTGAGGAAATAGTGCTCCAGTGCGCGGGTCGCGTCCTCGCCGGCGACTGCCCAGGAGGCGGGGTACTCGTCCTCCCGGCCATTCGACAGCGTGAAGGTGAGGCGCGCGTCGAGGTTGCCGGTGTACTTCGGGTTCCTCGAGCTGAAGCCCGGCTCGCCCTCGCCCCCGGTGAGGAAGAGCACTGCCTGCCCTGCGTTGAACAAGCCGGTCAGCGACTCGCCTTCGCGCCGCACGGCGACCTCCGCGCGATCGGACCGCCGCGCCTCCTTGAGCGCACGCCGAACGTCGTCGCGGCCCTTGGTCAGCACGTACCGGCCGTCGATCTGCAAGCGCGCCTCGGGCTCGTGCTCTTCGGAAGCGGCGAGGTCGTCGAGCCGCGGCTCGACGTGCGCCTTCGCGATCTGCTCGAGCGGGATGGGGAAGAGCTTCCCGTCCACCTCGACCAGCGCGCGACCGTCCTCGAAGCCGCGGAGCATCCCCACGAACGTCTTGCGGCTCTCCAGCTCCGCGATGGGCCCGTATGCCTTCACCCGGACCTTCTCGCCGGCGTAGTTCTCGAAGTGCTCCGGGGTGCGCAGCGGGCGATCGAGTCCGGGGCTCGAGACCTCCAGGTCGTAGGCGCCCTGGATCGGATCCTCGACGTCGAGGGCGGCGGAAACGGCGCGCGAGACGCTGGTGCAGTCGTCGAGCGACACGCCGCCATTCCTGTCGATGTACAGGCGCAAGGTGGTGCGGCCGCCGGCTCCCCCGAGCTCGACGTCGACCAGCTCGAGCCCCTCGCCGGCGGCGAGCGGCGCTGCGATGGCGCGTACCTTCTCGACGATCTCCTCCTTGCGGCCCACCTGGAACTCCGTCGTCCAAAAACAAAAAAAGCGGGCAGACTGCGCCCACTTCCCCGAACCCGCCCGGGGGCGGGCACAGCGAAACTGTCAGCTGCCGCCGTAGCAGACCGCTCCGAAGCAGTCAAGCCGGGCAGCGAGCCGGTTCAGGTTTATAACAGCGCCGGAGGTCGAGGTGTTCCAGGCAGCGGCGATCCAGATGGGCGCGGGCCCCGTTCGCGCCGAAAACGAAGCTCGCGCCCTGGCCCTCATCGACCGGGCATGCGAGGCGGGAGCGCGGCTCGTCGGCCTCCCGGAGATGTGGGAGCACGTCGGCCCCGCCGCGCAGAAGCGCGAGTTCGCCGGTGCGGTCGATGGACCGCAGCTGGCCCGGATACGCGACCTGTGCGCTCGCCGGTCGGTGTGGTGCCTGGCGGGGTCCATCGCCGAGCGGGCAGCGGACGGCCGGGTGCACAACACGGCCGTGCTGATCGGCCCTGGCGGAGAGATCGCCGGGTCGTATCGCAAGCTGCACCTCTTCGACGTGGACATTCCGGACGGCGCCCGCTACCGCGAGTCGGAAGCGGTCGCGCCGGGCGAATCCGAGCCGCCGGTGGTGGAGCTGACCGGCCTGGGTGTGCGGCTGGGCCTCTCGGTCTGCTACGACCTCCGCTTCCCCGAGCTCTATCGCCGTCTCGCCGAGCAAGGCGCGGACATCCTCTCGGTCCCGGCGGCTTTCACCGCGTACACGGGCCGTGCGCACTGGGAGGTCTTGCTGCGGGCGCGGGCGGTCGAGAACCAGGCCTACGCCTTCGCCCCGGCGCAGGCCGGCCGGATCGGGCCGCCGAAGGAAAACCGCCAGGCCCATGGGCACGCGCTGATCGTGGATCCTTGGGGCGAGGTCGTCGCCGACGCGGGCGCCTCCGGGGACGGATTCGCGCTCGGACGCATCGATCCAGGGCGGCTCGCGCAGGTACGTCGCGACCTGCCCGCGCTCCAGCACCGCCGCCGCGACGTCCTGTAGGCGCGGAAGGGAGCACCACCAAGGCACTTCGCGATCCCCGACCTTGCCCGGGAGAACGGGTGGGTGCAGGTGGGTCCAAGCCGAGGGTGCGGCCGTTTGACAGCCCGGAGGCCGGCCGGGTACCGTTCTAGCATCGGGCGAGGTGTCATCCGAGAGGGGCCACCATGGAGATCACCGAGGTCCGCGTCTTCCCCGTGAACGAGGAGCGCCTGAAGGCCTACGTGACCATCACGCTGGACGCCTGCTTCGTGGTGCGCGACCTGAAGGTGATCAACGGCAATACCGGCCTCTTCGTAGCGATGCCCGCAAAGCGCCGGAAAGACGGCACGTTCAAGGATATCGCCCACCCGCTCAACAGCGAGACGCGCGAGCGGATGGAGAAGATCATCCTGGCAGAGTACGAGCGCGAGCTGGCCCGCGGCGCGCCGCCGACGCCCGCGGCCGCCGCATCCGGATAGGCTTGAGGCCCGACGCCCGGGCCGTGTAGAAGGCCGCCATGCACACGAAGCCCCCGGGGGCCGGCGCCGATTTCGTGGTCCTCTCCGGAAACTCGAACGTCCCGCTCGCCAGCGAGGTTTGCGAGTACCTGAAGCAGCCTCTGGGCAAGTCCTCGCTGACCCGCTTCTCCGACGGCGAGATCCAGGCCGAGATCGGCGAGAACGTGCGCGGCCGGGACGTCTTCCTCATGCAGAGCACCTCCACGCCGGTCAACGACCACCTGATGGAGCTGCTCATCCTCATCGACGCCGCGCGCCGCGCCAGCGCCTCGTCGATCACCGCGGTGATGCCCTACTACGGATACGCCCGCCAGGACCGGAAGGTGGCCCCCCGCACGCCGATCACCGCCCGCCTGGTAGCGGACCTCATCACCAGCGCCGGCGCCGACCGCTTCGTCTCCATGGACCTGCATGCGGGGCAGATCCAGGGCTTCTTCGACATGCCCTCCGACCACCTCTACGCCTCGCCGGTGCTCGTCGAGCACATGCGCAAGGCGTTCCCCAATCCGGAAGAGGTGGTCATCGTCAGCCCCGACGCCGGCGGCGTCGAGCGCGCGCGGGCCTACGCCAAGCGCCTCGGCACCACCCTCGCCATCGTCGACAAGCGGCGTAACAAGCCCAACGTGGCCGAGGTCATGAATCTGATCGGCGACGTGCGCGGCAAGATCGGCGTGCTGCTGGACGACATGGTGGACACCGCCGGCACCCTCACGCAGGGCGCCAAGGCGCTGCTCGACTGCGGCGCCAAGCGTGTCTTCGCGTACGCCGTGCACCCCGTCCTGAGCGGCCCGGCGATCAAGCGCATCAGCGAGTCGGCCATCGAGCAGCTGGTGGTGACCAACACCATCCCGCTCTCGCCGGACGCCCGCGACTGCAAGAAGATCGTCCAGCTCTCGGTGGGCCGCATCTTCGGCGAGGCGATCCGCCGCATCTACTGCGCCGACTCCCTCTCCAGCCTCTTCGTCTAGGCCGAACCAAGCTTCACAGGGAGCGCGGTGACTTGCGCGGCGTACGGCGCCGTGCTATCCAGGCGCGCTTTCGGAAGATTTCCGGGCGGTTTTGAGTTCACCCCGGTGCCCACCAGACCCAGGCTTGCGGCTCGCCCGCCGCGGCGGTGGTGCCCGGTACGGAGGAAGTCATGGCGCAGGATACGTCCACGCTGCAAGCGCAGGTCCGCGAGAAGTCGGGCAAGGGCCCGGCACACCGGCTGCGCGCCAAAGGCCTGGTCCCGGCCGTGTGCTACGGTCGGTTCGAGAAGCAGCCCCTGATGGTCGCGATCGATCCGGAGGCGCTGGTCAAGGCCATCGCGACCCCGCACAAGTTCAACACGGTGATCAAGCTGGAGGTCTCCGGCAGCGAGCCGCGCACCGTCCTCTTCAAGGAGTACGAGAAGGACCCGGTGGACGGGCACATCCTCCACGTCGATTTCCTCGAAGTGCGGATGGACCAGGACGTCGTCGTCAACGTCCCGGTGGTGCTGATCGGAAAGCCCGTCGGCGTGACCGAGGGCGGCATCCTGCAGCAGGTCAGCCGCACCCTTCCCGTCATCTGCAAGCCGGGCCAGATCCCCGAGAAGATCGAAGTGGACGTCTCGAATCTGAAGATCGCCGAGTCGATCCACATCTCGGACATCAAGCCGCCCGACGGCGTGCGCTTCAAGACCAACGTGATCAAGAACGCCACCATCGCGGTGGTGACCATCCCCGAGAAGGAGGAGGTCGCTCCGGCTCCGGCGGCTGCGGTGCCTGGTACCGAGGAGGCTGCGGCGGCAGGCGCTGCTGTTCCCGGCGCTCCTGGCGCGGCGGCTCCCGGCGCGCCCGGCGCGGCCCCCGGGACACCGGGCGCGGCTCCGGCGGCAGGTGGCGCACCGGCCCCGGGCGGGCCTCCGCCAAGGGGTGGCGGGGCGGACAAGGGCGGCAAGAAGTAAGCGCCCGTGCGCCTTCTGGTGGGCCTCGGCAACCCGGGCGCGAAGTACGAGCGCACGCGCCACAACCTGGGGTTTCGCGTCGCGCAGCTGGCGGCCGAGAAGCTGGGCATGGCGTTGGACCAGACCCGCTGGAACGCGGTGCTGGGCACGGGCAGGGTGCGGGGGGAGCAGATCGCGATCGTGCTCCCGCAGACGTTCATGAACGTGTCCGGCGAGTCGGTGGGGCACGCGGCACGGTTCTGGAAGGTCGATCCGGGGGAACTGGTGGTGGCGCACGACGATCTGGACCTGACGCTGGCGAGGATCCAGGTGAAAGTGGGCGGCGGAGACGGCGGTCACAACGGGCTGAAGAGCCTGCGGCAGCACCTGGGGCCGGACTTCGTGCGCGTCCGGTTCGGGATCGGGCGGCCGCCGCAGGGGTGGGACCCGGCGGACTTCGTGCTGGCGAGGTTCGGGGAGGAGGAGGAGAAGGTCGTCGAGGAGCTGTTGCCGGTGGCGGCGGAGGCCGCCGCGGTCGCGCTCCTCGAAGGGACGGCGGCGGCGATGAACCGGTTCAACCGGCGGCCGAAAGAGGCCGGCGGCGAGAAAGACGAAGCGCAAGAGAACGTGGACCTCGCCGGAGGTGGGACCTCCGGCAAACCCAAGAGGTGATGAACATGCAGCAAGCAGAGACGCACGCAGGCGCAGGGGCGGCGCAGCCCGCCCCCGGAACCAAGCTGCGCGAGTACGAGACCATCTTCCTCCTGCGGCCGGACCTGGCCGAGGACCTGGTCGACAAGATCGTCGAGCGGCTCCGCGGCATCGTGCAGCGCGAAGGCGGCAAGGTCATCAAGGTGGAGAACTGGGGGAAGAAGAAGGTCGCCTACGAGGTGAAGAAGCACCTCCGCGCGATCTACATCCGGTTCGTCTACCTGGGGAACACGCACATGGTGGCGGAGTTCGAGCGCAACCTGCGCATGACCGACGACGTGCTGAAGTACCAGTCGGTGAAGCTGGCCGACGACGTCGACGCGGCCACCCGACAGGTCGAGCCGGACGTGAAGCTGCCCGGGGATCCCGAGGTCCCGGAGCGCGCGGCGCGCGAGCCGGAACCGTTCGGCGAGGAGCGCAGCTTCGGCCGCGAGCGGCCCGAGGCGGAAGCGGAGATCGGTCCCGAGCCGGAGCCCGAGTAAGGATCCCACAAGGAGTCGGACATGGACGGAAACGGATTCAAGAAGGACGACCGGGGGCGGTCCGGCGGATCGCGCGACGGGCGCGAGCGCGGCGGCGGAATGGGCGAGGAGCGCGGAGGCGGTCGCGGATTCGGCCGGCGCAAGGTGTGCCGGTACTGCGCCGACAAGAGCCTCAAGGTGGACTACAAGAACGCCGCCGAGCTCAAGTACTTCATCACCGAGCGGGGCAAGATCGTGCCTCGCCGCATCTCGGGGAACTGCGCCCGGCACCAGCGCGAGGTGGCTACCGCCATCAAGCGCAGCCGGAACGTGGCGCTGCTCCCGTACACCGTGATGCAGCACCCGTAGGAGCGCGCACATGAAGATCATCCTCACCAAGGACCTGGAGAACCTGGGCAAGGCAGGCGCGCTGGTCGAAGTGAAGCCCGGATACGGCCGCAACTACCTCCTTCCCCGAGGGATGGCGGTGGCCGCGACCGCGAAAAACATCCGGCAGCTCGACCACGAGAAGGCGGGCATCCTCTCCCGCGCCTCCAAGCACCGCGCGAACATGGATGCGCAGGCGAAGAAGCTCGCATCGGTCGAGCTGCGCTTCGCGCGCAAGGTGGGCGAGCAGGACAAGCTGTTCGGCTCGGTCACCAGCAAGGACATCCACGAGCAGCTCGCCGCTCAAGGTTACGAGGTGGACCGCAAGCAGATCCACCTTCCCGAGCCCCTCAAGATTTTGGGCACCCATGAGGTGGAGGTGAAGCTCCATCCCGACGTGGCGGCGAAGCTCAAGGTGACGATCGCGGCGGAGACCTAGTCGCCCGCGACAGGGCGGCTCTACGCTTTTCCACAGGAACGGAGTCCGCACGAGCGGATGATCGCAGCCTTCGCCACCCTGCTGGCCCTGCAGGCGCCGCCCGCGCGCGCGCCCAGGGCGCAGCAGTCCGCGCAATCCGCGCCGGCGCAATCGGCGCCGCCCGGGCGCGCGGCCCCTCCGGGCGGCGGCGCCGGGGCACGGGTGAACGGCGGCATGCCGGTTCCGGCCCTGCAGGCGCCGCCGGCGCTGGGGCCCAGGCGGTTCGGCCGCTTCGAGCTCGACCAGTCGAAGGAGCAGCTCGCCCGGCTCCCGGATCTCAAGGAATGCGCGGACGCGCTGGCGCCTGCGTCGGGGCACGCGGACTGCGCGGTCCCGCGCGATCCCGACCGCATCGCGCGCGTGCAGATCGCGTGGGAGGACGCGAAGCCGGGCGGCGAGATCGTCGCCCTGCGGCTCCTCTTCGATCCGCAGGTCGCGCCGGCGCTCACCGACCTGGAATGGCAACTGACGCGCGGCTGGGGCGCGCCGGTGCTCGAGCAGCTGCGGCGCGAGAAGGACCAGAAGCTGTTCACGCTGCAGTGGGAGGATTCCGAGCACCGCGCGACCGTCGAGGCGCAAGGCGCGCTCGCCCAGCCCTCGCGC
>Ga0209690_1001596_pt1 | contig 12828 bp, 12 predicted proteins | sample GraSoiAngelo_150_FD_186164 | JGI IMG/M metagenome (GOLD analysis project Ga0209690, IMG submission 186164) | Grasslands soil microbial communities from the Angelo Coastal Reserve, California, USA - 14_1009_09_40cm (SPAdes) (version 2) | ecosystem: Environmental > Terrestrial > Soil > Grasslands ...
CACCGCCCGCGCGGTGAAGCGACGCCCGTCGGCCGTCTCAATCCCGCTGGCACGCGCACCGTCGATGCGCAGCCGCGTCACCATCCCTTGCGCGAGCTCGAGACGCGGAAACGTCTCGAGCAACTGTCGCACCGACCGCCGGTACAGCGTGCGATCGCACTGCGCCCGCGGCGCCCACACCGCCGGTCCCTTCGACCGATTGAGCATGCGGAACTGAATCGTCGCGCGGTCGGTGGCGCGGCCCATGACGCCCCCCAGCGCGTCGATCTCGCGGACCACGGTACCCTTCGCAATCCCCCCGATCGCGGGATTGCAGCTCATCTGGCCGATGGTATCGAGGTTGGAGGTGAGGAGCAGAGTCTGCGCGCCGAGGCGCGCGGACATAACAGCGGCCTCGGTGCCGGCATGACCGGCGCCAACGACCAGAACATCGTAGTCACAGGACATTCTAAAAAGCTTAGTGAACACCCAAGGCAAAGGCTAGACGCGCAGGCGCACCGCAGCGAACAGTCAGTGGGATTTGGGCCGATCGGAAGCCTGACTGATCTTTCTAAGGAGCCCGAACAAAGTCTTGCTCGTCTCCGTTGCCAGCGCCTCCAGCCGTGCAAATTCGGGGAGCTGGAGATAGCCTACGTCCCGCGCGATGGCGAGCGCTGTCTGGACCTCGGCAAGAGAGCCCCACGCCGTATCAAGGAACTTGCGATAGTCCCGAGTCCCCTTCCGGGTCGTGCCTTCTGCGATGTTCAGCGGGATGCTGTAGCAGGCTCGTCGCAGCTGGTCCGCAAGCGCTTGCTGCTCGAAGTCCGGGAACCGGTTGGCGGCTTTGGCGCATTCGACGGCAAGTCGCTGCGCGTGTTGCCACGCCTTGAGGGTGTGGTGGATTGGCACGCTACGAAGATGGCCAATTGAGGGACAGCGTGCGGCATCATTCTGGCGCAGGTCGTACCCCGCTTACTCGCCGTCTCTGCTTACCGCAGTGCGTCTGTGCGTCTAGCTTTTGCCTTGCCTAGGCAGTCCTGATCCACCTCAACAGCTCTCTGGCGTTCGGCCGCTTCCCCGTCATAAGGATTCCGACGCGATAGATCCTCGCAGCAATCCACGTGACCACGAGGGTCCCCGCCAGCAGCAACGCGAGCGACGCGATCACGTCCAGGGCCGAGAGATTGCCGGCCGCCCACCGCGCCGGAGTCGCGATCGGCGAGGTGAACGGGACGAGCGACAGCGTGACGGCGAGCCGCGACTCCGGGTTGGCGAGCGTGGCGAAGGAGCCGAAGAACGCGATCATGATCAGGACCGTGACCGGCACCTGGCTCTGGCGCGCCTCCTGCTCGGTGGAGCAGGTGGCGGCGACGGCGGCGAACATCGCGGAGTACAGGAAGAAGCCGCCCAGGAAGAACGCTATGAAAACGAGAGCCGTCGCGCCGGACACATGAGGAACCTGGAAGACCTGGCCGACCTCCGGGTCGACACCCCCCATTCGGCTCACCAGCGCTGCCCGCTGGCCAAGCAGCAGTCGGCCCGACATGCCCCAAATCGCAAACTGCACCAGCGAGACCGCGCCGACGCCGAGCAGCTTGCCGAGCAGCAGCTGGAACGGCTTGAGGGAGCTCACGAGGACCTCGATGACGCGCGACGTCTTCTCTTCGATCACCGAACCCATGACCTGCACGCCGTACAGCAACAGCGAGATGTAGAGGATCAGCATCATGAAATACGCGAGCGAGAACGACTGGCCAGCGCTCTCCTCGGTCGTGCGCCCGCCGGTGATCTTCTTGGTGTCGAGCGACACCCGGATCTGGGCCCGAGCCACCATGGTCGGATCGACGCCGGCGCGCTCCAAACGCGCGCGCTCCGCCAGCCGCCCCAGCGTCTCCCGCAACAGCCCGATATCATCGAGCGACGAAACGTTGGAGGCCCGGTATTGCGCGACGCCCGTCTGGGTGAGCGAGTCCGACAGGACGAGAAACCCATCGATGCTCTTCAGCCCGACTTCACGCGCCAGCGAATCTTCCACGCTCGCTCCGCCCGACAGGCGGCGCACGACGAAAAACCGCTGGGTCGAGTCGAGCCGCGCCGCGACGACGGCGCCGAGCGTGGTCGTGGTCCGGTCAACCAGCGCCAGGCGCTTGACGCCGCCGCCACGAGACATGAGGAGCGGCATCAGGAAGACGGCCGCGAAGAACAAGGGGCCGAGCAGCGCCATCACCCAGAACGACTTCTTGCGGACCCGTTCGACGAACTCCCGCCGCACCACCGCCCACACCCTACGCATGGACAGCCTGCCCTTCGGGCCGCGCCTCCGCCCGAGCCGCCTCGGGCCCTACCAGGTCGATGAATATTTTGTTGAGCGAGGGCTCCATCAGCTCGAACCGCGACAGCCGGGCGCCGGAGGCGACGAGCCGCTGCAGGATGTGCTGGGCGTCCGCCCCGGCCGCGAGCTCGAGCTCGGCGTATTGCCCATAGTCGTCGACCCGCTTCACAAGCCCCTTGTCTGCGAAGACTTGCTGCGCACCACCGGCACTGCCGTCGAACCCGATGACGAGATGGTGTCCGCCATGTGTCCGCTTGATGTCGCTGAGGGCGCCGTCCACGAGCTTCTTCCCTCGGGCGATGATGCAGAGCTCGTCGCACAGCTTCTCGGCTTGCTCCATGATGTGCGTCGAGAAGAGGATCGTCTTCCCGCGCCGGCGCAGTTCCAGCACCGTATCCTTCATCACCTGTGCGTTCACCGGATCGAGCCCCGAAAACGGCTCGTCGAGAATCACGAGATCGGGATCGTGCAGCATCGTGGAGATGAACTGCACCTTCTGTTGCATCCCCTTCGAGAGCTCGTTCACGCGGCGCAGCCGCCAGTCGCCCAGCCCGAGCCGGTCGAGCCATTCGAGCGCTCTGAGGCGGGCGGCGCGGCGCGGGACGCCCTTCACCTCGGCGAGGAACACGAGGACGTCGAGCACTCGCATCCGCGGGTATAGTCCGCGCTCCTCCGGCAGGTAGCCGATGCGCGCCGAGTGGTCCCTCCCCGCCCGCTCCCCGAACAGCTGGACGCTGCCCTCATCCGGCTGGAAGATGTCCATGATGACGCGAATCGAGGTGGTCTTGCCGGCGCCGTTGGGGCCAAGCAGGCCGAAGATCACACCGGCCCGGACCGAGAGTGACAGGCCGTCGACCGCGGTATGGCCGGCGAAGCGCTTGGTGACCCGGTCGAGCACGAGGATGGGCGCGGTCATGCTGCGAGTAATCTGCCGGCGTGGGAGGAGGAGGGAAGGGGGGACCGCCGGAGTGCTATTTACGTCTTCACGGCATCGGTCAGCGCGTTCCAGGGGAGCAGCGCGCACTTGATGCGCACCGGGAACTTGGACACGCCGGCGAGCGCCCGCAGGTCCCCGAGCGTCTTGTCCTTCGCCGCCGCCTCGTCCCCCTGCATCATCGCACTCATCCGCTCGGCGAGGGCGAGCGCTTGCGGGACCGGACGATCCTTGAGGAGCTGCGTCATCATCGACGCTGACGCCTGACTGATGGAGCAGCCCCGCCCGACGAAGCGCACGTCTTTTATCACGGCGCCGTCCACGCGCAGCTGCAGGTCGATCTCGTCGCCGCACAGCGGATTGTTCAGTGAGACCGAGTGCGTCGCGCCCTCGAGCGCCCCCTTGTTACGCGGGCGGCGGTAGTGATCGAGAATCAGCTCCTGGTAGAGCGCGCTCAGCCGGGGTTCAGGCAGGGACGTATCCAAACAAGGCTCCGGCTTTGACGAGCGAGCCGGCGAGCGCGGCGACGTCGTCGAGGTCGTTGTAGAGGTAGAACGATGCGCGCGCGGTGGCGGGCACGTTGAGCCGACGCATCAGCGGCTGCGTGCAGTGATGACCGGCGCGAATGCACACGCCGTCCTGGTCGAGGATGGTCGCGATATCGTGCGGGTGGATGTCGCCGTACGTGAATGACACGACGCCGGCGCGGTGACCGCGCGGCCCGTACACCGTCACGCCGTCGATCTGCGTCAGTTGGTCGATCGCCGCCTGGGCGAGCGCTTGCTCGTGCGCGGCGATCCGCTCGAGACCGATCGTCTCCAAGTAGTCGATTGCCGCCGCGAGCCCGACCGCCGCTTCCACGTTCGGCGTCCCGGCTTCGAACTTGTGGGGAATCTTGTTGTAGGTCGAGTGATCGTCGAAGACGCGCGAGATCATCTCGCCGCCCCCGTGATAGGGCGGCATCGCGTCGAGCAGCTCCGGCTTCGCGACGAGCGCCCCGGAGCCCATCGGCGCGAGCATCTTGTGACCCGACAGTGCGTAGAAGTCGCAGTCGAGCGCCTGCACGTCGACCTTCAGGTGGGGCGTGGACTGCGCGCCGTCCACCACGACGACCGCCTCGACCGCATGGGCGAGCTTCACGAGCTGCGCCACCGGGTTGACCGTGCCGAGCGCGTTCGACACGTAGGGGAAAGCGACGAGCTTCGGCCGTCGCTCGAGCGCCGCTCCGAAGTCGGAGAGATCGATGCGACCGTCCTCCGTGATCTCTACCATCCGAAGCGTCGCGCCCTTCTCCTGGCAGAGGATCTGCCACGGCACGAGGTTCGAATGGTGATCCATCGCGGTCACGACGACGCTGTCGCCCCGGCGCAGGTTTGCCCGACCGTACGACCCCGCCACCAGGTTGATCGCCTCGGTCGTCCCACGCGTGAACACGACGCCTTCCGGCGCCCAGGCGTTGACGAACCCGGCGAGCTTCGCGCGAGCCGCCTCGTAGGCTTCCGTGGCGCGGATCGCGAGGCCGTACGCCCCGCGGTGGACGTTGGCGTTGGTGGTGCGGTAGTAGTCGGCGATGGCGGCGAGCACCGCCTCGGGCTTCTGCGTCGTCGCCGCGTTGTCGAGGTACACGAGGCGCCGGCCGTTCTCCTGCCGCTGGAGGAGCGGAAAGTCAGCGCGGAGACGGGCGGCCTCGAGCATCAGGCGAGCGCGGCGCGCACCAAGGGGTCGAGGCGGTCCCGCACGTCGGCCCGCCCCATACGGCCGAGGATCTCGGCCGCGAAGCCGTACGTCAGAAGGCTCTGCGCCATCTCGGGCGAGAGCCCGCGGCTGCGGAGGTAGTACAGCGCCGTCTGGTCGATCGGTCCGACGGTCGAGCCGTGGGTGCACTTTACGTCGTCGGCGTAGATCTCGAGCTGGGGCTGGCTGTCGGCCCTCGCGTCGGTCGATAGGAGCAGGTTGTTGTTCGTCTGCTTCGAGTCGGTGCGCTGCGCGCCCGGCCGCACGATGATCCGGCCGTTGAACACACCATGCGCCCGCTGGTCGAGCACCCCGTTGAAGAACTCGTGGCTGGCGCAGTGCGGCCGGGCGTGCTCGATCACCGTGTGGTGATCGGCATGCTGGCTGTCGCGCAGTACGTACAGGCCGTTCAGAATGAGTTCGGCGCCTGCGCCGTCCAACTCCGTGAGTACGTCGTGCCGGGCCAGCGCCCCACCTAGCGTCACGGCGTGCAGTCCGAAGAAGCTGTCGCGTTCCTGTCGCGATTGTGTCGTGGCGACATGGTAAGCGCGCCGACCTTCCCGCTGTACGCGGTAGTACTCGACGCGGGCGCCCTCGCCCACGACCGCTTCCGTGACCCCGTTGGTCCAGTAGACGTCATCGGTGAGCGCGGCGTAGCCCTCGACGACCGCCGCCTGGGCGTCCCGCTCGACGACGATGAGGCTGCGCGGGTGTGACACTGTGGGTTGTCGACCGCCGGTCGCGACGAAGAGCAGCTCGAGCGGCTGCTCCAAGATGGTGTGCGCCGCAACGTGGACAAACGCTCCGTCCGCGAGGAACGCCGTGTTCAGCGCGGCGAACGCGCTCTCGTGCCAGCGCGCGTGGCGAGTGAGATGCTGGCGTGCCAGCTCGCCGTTCCTGCCGGACGTGAGGGCAACCGCGAGGCTTCCCGCGTGCACACCGCGCGGCAATCCGCCGACCGAGGACAGCTCGGGCGCGTACCGCCCGTCGACGAAGACCATCCGCGGGCTCCCCGGGGGGCACACCAGTAACGGCTCGATCGCCGCGACAGACGGAGGCTGTGCGCCGGCCGCATGGGCGAGCGCGAAGCGCGTCTCCTTGATCGGGGCGACGCTGGTGAAGCGCCACTCCTCCTGCTTCGTGGTCGGGAAGCCGAGCTCGGCGAAGCGCGCGATCGCGCCTTCGCGGATCTTCGTGAGCCACGCCGGTGCCCCGCCCGCGCCGTTGCCCGCGAACGCTTTGAAGTCCGCGACGTACTGCTCCGTCATGCCACTGCCGCCGGTTCGCGAATCCAGTCGTAGCCCTTCTCTTCGAGCTCCTGCGCCAGCTCCTTGCCGCCCGACTTCACGATCCGGCCCGCCGCGAGCACGTGCACGAAATCCGGCTGGATGTGGGTGAGGATTCGGTAGTAGTGCGTCACCATTACCGTGGCGTTGTCGGGCCGGCGCAGCTTCTCGACCGTCCGGGCCACGGTCTTGAGCGCGTCGATATCGAGACCGGAATCCGTCTCGTCCAGGATCGCGAGCTTGGGCTCGAGCACCTGGAGGATCTCGTTGCGCTTCTTCTCGCCGCCCGAGAACCCTTCGTTCACCGGCCGACTCAGATAGCTGTCGTCCCACCCGATCACCTTGAGCTTCTCCTCGAGCGCGTCCATGAACTCGACGGGCCCGAGCTCCTCCGTGCCGCGGTGCTTGCGGATGGCGTTCACCGCGGAGCGGAGAAAGTAGGCGTTGGTGATGCCGCGGATCGCGACCGGGTATTGGAACGCCAAGAACACCCCCTCGCGAGCGCGCTCCTCCGGGGTCATGGCGAAGAGATCCTTCCCCTCGTACAGCGCCGACCCCGCCGTGACGGTGTACGCGGGATGCCCGGCCAGGACCTGGGCGAGCGTGCTCTTGCCCGAGCCGTTCGGGCCCATGATGGCATGGACCTCGCCGGTGTTCACCGTCAGATCCACGCCTTGGAGGATCTCGCGACCCTCGACCGAGGCGCGGAGGTTCTTGATCTGTAGCAGCGTCACCCGACGCTCCCCTCGAGACTGATACCGAGCAGCCGCTGCGCTTCGACGGCGAACTCCATCGGCAGCTCCTTGAAGACTTCCTTGCAGAACCCGTTCACGATCATCGAGACGGCGTCTTCCGCCGACACCCCTCGCTGCTTTGCGTAGAAGATCTGATCCTCGCCGATCTTTGACGTGGACGCTTCGTGCTCCATGATCGCCGTGCTGTTGCGCACGTCGATGTACGGGAAGGTGTGTGCGCCGCACTTGTCGCCGATCAGCATCGAATCGCACTGCGAGTAGTTGCGGGCGTGGTCGGCACCCTTGAGAATCTTTACCAGACCGCGGTAGGTGTTCTGCCCGCGGCCCGCCGAGATGCCCTTGGACACGATGGTCGAGCGCGTGTTCTTCCCCAGGTGGATCATCTTCGTGCCCGTGTCGGCCTGCTGGCGCTGGTTGGTCACGGCCACCGAGTAGAACTCGCCGATCGAGTTGTCGCCCTGGAGGATGCAGCCGGGGTATTTCCAGGTGATCGCCGAGCCGGTCTCGACCTGGGTCCACGAGATCTTCGAGTTCTTGCCGCGGCACGCCCCGCGCTTGGTCACGAAGTTGTAGATCCCGCCGCGGCCTTCCTCGTCGCCCGGGTACCAGTTCTGGATGGTCGAGTACTTGATCGTGGCGTCGTCCAGCGCGACCAGCTCGACCACGGCCGCGTGCAGCTGGTTCTCGTCACGCACCGGTGCCGAGCAGCCCTCCAGGTAGCTCACGTAGCTCCCCTCCTCCGCGACGATCAGGGTGCGCTCGAACTGTCCGGTCGAGGACGCGTTGATCCGGAAATAGGTGGAGAGCTCGAGCGGGCAGCGCACGCCTTTGGGGATGTAGGCGAACGAGCCGTCCGTGAACACCGCGGAGTTGAGGGCCGCGAAAAAGTTGTCGTTGTGCGGAACCACCGATCCGAGGTACTTGCGGACCAGGTCGGGGTGCTCGCGGATCGCTTCGGAGATCGCACAGAAAATAATGCCCTGCTGGGCGAGCGTCTCCCGAAACGTGGTCGCGACCGATACCGAATCGAACACCGCGTCTACGGCGACGCCCGCCAGCCGCTTCCGCTCCTCGATCGGGATCCCCAGCTTTTCGAACGTTTCGATCAGCTTGGGATCGACCTGGTCCAGGCTCTCGAGCTTGGGGCGCTGCTTGGGCGCGGCGTAGTAGCTGATCCCCTGATAGTCGATGGGCCCGTACGTGACGTTGGACCAGTGGGGCTCCGGCATCTTGAGCCAGTTGCGGTACGCCTTGAGTCGCCACTCGAGCATCCACTCCGGCTCGCCCTTCTTCGCCGAAATCAGCCGGATGACGTCCTCACTCAGACCGGGAGGCACGACGTCGGCCTCGATGTCGGTCACGAAGCCGTACTTATACGGCTGGAGAACCTGAGCTTCGATCCCGGAACTCATGCGGACTCCCGGCGCGGCTCTGCGCCGACGCTGACGGCGTACTCGCAGGCGTTGCAACCGCTCGTGATATGGGTGCGCCGCTCGACGGCGGTCCCGAGCACGTCTTGCAGAAACCGCTGTTCGGCTGCGCACACCTCGGGGAAGCGCTCCGCCACGGCGCGGATCGCGCAGTTGTGCTCGGAGAGCCGGAACATGCCGGCCGTCTCCTGCCACTCGGCCATGTAGCCCTGCTGGTTCATCAGGCGGGCGACCACATCCACCCGCTCCGCCACGGTGGCGCCCTCGAGCTCGCGCTGGAGCTTGCGGGTCAGTTCGCGATAGTGGTCTTCGAGCAGCTCGACCGCGGCCTGGCGACCGCCCTTTTCGGCTACGCGGTCCAGCACGTGAGTCAGGGTTTCCTCGTAAGCGCGGGGGAACAGGGCCTCGCCCTCGGCGCTCAGGCGGTAGGCGAAGGTCGGCGCCCCCAGCCCGCGCTGCTCGCGACCGTAGGCGATCAGCGATTCGGCCTCGAGCTCCTTCAGATGATGGCGGATGCCATTGGGAGAAACACCCAGCTTGTGGGCAAGGTCCTTCGCCGTAAGCGGCTGGGCGCGCTTCAACTCCAGTAGGATGTCGGCGCGAAGTCCTTTGTGCGCCGCGAGTTGCGGATGGATAGCTCCCATGGGACCCTCGAATCCTAAGGGACGTACTCGGGATTGTCAACTAAATAAAGCGACATTGGTGTGAATTCGTAAGCTGCTGTCAGCTATCGGCTTTCAGCTGTCAAATCGCTGATAGCCGACGGCCGTGAACGCCTTCAGTAGATATCCCGGTTCACTTCCCGCACCAGCCTTTCGAAATCCTCCGGTGTGTTGAGATCGTCGATCACAGCGGCGTCGTCCACCGGGACCGTGACCAGCCGCGGTTCGGCGTGCAGTACGGCGAGGGCACCATGGCGCGTCGCCGCGGCACTAGCCTCGAGCTCGGCGAACAGCGAGCGGTCCCAGATGACGGGTTGGCCACGCCGCGTGGCGAAGGCAGGCACGACAGCCGCCGCGCCGGTGCGGCGGTACGCCTCAACCAGGCGCTCCACGGTCGCCAGCCGCACGTGGGGCAGGTCGACCGGCCAAGCCAGGACTCCCGCCGGCAGGAACGGCTTTAGGGCCGCGAGGGCGGCGCGCAGCGAGCCGATCGGGCCGGCTTCGACCTCCGGGTTCTTGACGATGATGCATTCGTGAGGCGCGAGTACGGGCCGCACCCGGGGGGCGTCGGGGCCGAGCACCACGATGCGGGGCTTGAGTTCGAGCGCTTCTAGCACCTCCAGGATACGGATAATGAAGGGCCGGCCCCGGAAGTCGAGCAGCGCCTTGGGGGTACCCATGCGCTCGGAACGCCCGCCCGCGAGGACGACGCCGGCGAGGGACATGACAGGTACCTTACGCCGAGTTGCACCCCGGCGCCAAACCCCCAAATTGGCGCCCCATGGCCGTGCGTCGCATTCGCCAACTGGGCGATCCCATCCTCCGGATCCGCTGCGAGCGGGTTCAGAATCCGAAGTCGGCTGCGACGCGGCTCATCGCGGACGACCTGCGCGATACGCTGCGCGCGGCGAAGGAGAAGTACAAGATGGGCCGGGCCATGGCGGCGCCGCAGATCGGCGCACCGGTGCGGATCGTGTTCGTCCAGATGGACAAGCAGCGCTGGACCATGATCAACCCTGAGATCACCGACGTTGGGCCGGAGGACTTCCTGGTGTGGGACGACTGCTTTTCCTTCCCGAACCTGTACGTCCGCGTGTCGCGCGCCTACACGGCGACCCTCAGCTACACGGACCTGAAGGGGAAGCAGCATACGATGCCGCTGGAGGGTCCGATGGCCGAGTTGCTGCAACACGAAATCGACCATCTGGACGGCATCCTCGCGCTCGACCGGGGAGCGGGCCCCGACCCGTTCGCGCTGCGCTCGGAGTGGGAGAAGCATCACGACGCGTCGCAGCGTTACGGGGCACCGAAGCCACGCGAGATGCCCTGACTCGACGGACCGACCCGGGCCAGTCGTGCGGTCACCCGCCGTCACACCGCAGGGCCTAGCAGAGCGCCAGCTTCTCGACAGCATCCATTCACCAGGCGCGCCACCGCGCCTGAACGGCAGTTACATTTCCCGGCGACAGGGGTGCTCGCCCGACTGCGGCGAGCTGAGACCACACCCTTTGAACCTGATCCGGCTAGTACCGGCGAAGGGAGTCGACATGGACTGCGTCACCCAGAAGAGTTTCGCCCGCCAGGGCACGATCACCCCCCAGATGCGACGCGTCGCGGAGCGAGAAGCGCTCCCGGTAGAGGTCGTGCGCGACGAAGTGGCACGCGGCAGGCTCATCATACCCGCGAACGTAGAGCACCTCGCTAAGCGCCTCGACCCAATGGCCATCGGCATGGTGGCTCACGTCAAGATCAACGCGAACATCGGCAACTCGGCCGTCGAGTCGAACATCGACCAGGAGCTGGAAAAGCTGCACCACGCGGTCCACTACGGCGCGGACACCGTGATGGACCTCTCGACCGGCGGCGACATCAACGCCATCCGGCAGGCGATCCTCGACGCCTCGCCGGTCCCGATCGGGACCGTGCCGATCTACCAGGCCGTGACCGAAGTGAGCAAAGTTGAGGACCTCACCGCAGACGACCTGCTCGACATGGTGGAGCACCAGGCGCAGCAGGGGGTGGACTACGTCACAGTCCACTGCGGCATCCTGCGCGAGTACGTGGGGCTCGCGCTCGGGCGGGTGACGGGGATCGTGTCGCGGGGCGGGTCGCTCCACGCGTACTGGATGATGCACCACAATCAACAGAACCCGTTCTACACCCACTTCGACCGCATCCTCGAGATCGCTCGCAAGTACGACGTGACGCTTTCACTGGGCGACGCACTGCGGCCGGGCTCGTTGGCCGACGCGAACGACCGGGCGCAGTTCGCCGAGCTGGAGACTCTAGGCGAGCTCACCACGCGCGCCTGGGCGCAGGACGTCCAGGTGATGATCGAAGGCCCGGGGCACATCCCGATGCAGCTGATCGAGATCAACGTCCGCAAGGAGAAGGAAATCTGTCACGAGGCGCCGTTCTACACGCTCGGGCCTCTGGTGACAGACGTCGCGCCGGGCTACGACCACATCACCTCGGCAATCGGCGCGGCGATGATCGGCTGGTACGGGGCCGACATGCTGTGTTACGTGACCCGCAAGGAGCACCTCGGCCTGCCCAACGCGGAGGAGGTGCGCGAGGGCGTGATCGCCTACAAGATCGCCGCGCACGCGGCGGACATCGCCCGGGGGCGCGCCGGCGCGCGGGACCGCGACGACGCGCTGTCCCGGGCGCGGTTCGCGTTCGACTGGAACGAGCAGTTCCGCCTGGCGCTCGACCCGGCGCGGGCGCGCGAGCTGCACGACGAGTCGCTGCCAGCCGAGTACTTCAAGAGTGCCGAGTTCTGCGCGATGTGCGGGCCGAAGTTCTGCTCGATGCACATCACGCGGGAGATCACGCGGAAGCTGGGGGAAGCGGTAGCGCCGGCGGGGTGAGCCGCCTCGGGGGCGGACTACTGTCGGGATACTGTATGGTTGCTGTCACTCGCGTGATCGCCCGACCGACCGCTACTGCCAGCGACAGATGAACGCCCGTGAGCGGCGTACCCAGGTCGCCAGCGCCGCCACGTTGCCCTGGAAATCCTCGCGGGCGATGCGGGGACAGAACGCCTCCACGCGTCGCACCACGCCGTCCGGGTCCGTCACGTCTGACGCGAACACGCCGCGCACCCAGTCCGCGCCGACGTTGCGCAGCTCGAACGGCCGCTCTCGGGCGAACGTCCGTAGCCACTCAGCGATATCCGCGGTGCCGCGCCCGTCGGACTCGCCGCGCGTACCGACCAGCAGCAGAACGTCGTAGGGGTCTGCGGTCGGCGCCAGCAGAAGCCGCACCGAACTTGAGTCATTCCGGAAGTTGCGGTCGAAGCGGGAGAGAAAAAACCCCCGGGCGGCGAACTTCTCGTGGGCCGCCTGGAGGAATCGGTTCGCCCAACGGGACTGAACGGTGACGACGTAGGCGCCCGACTCTCGCTCCGCGCCGACGCTGTCCCGCCCGACGAGGGGTGTGGCGGCGTGCGCCGTGACCTGCTCGAGCGCGCGGATCGCGCCGGGGAAGTCCGCGGGCACCACCAACCCCGGAAGTCGCACGGCGCGCCGCGCCTGCACCCGCTGGTACACGACCGACGCCGTCATCGCGAGCAGCAGCGCGAAGCCACCGATCCTCACTGCCCAGCGCCGTGGCGTGTCGCGCGGGGCCGCGATCACACCCGGCAGCAGCTCCTCTAGCGGCGTCACCGGGGTCACCGCCGTCACCGCGGCCACGGGACGCTGGTCCACTCCCTC
>Ga0209690_1001599_pt1 | contig 12817 bp, 12 predicted proteins | sample GraSoiAngelo_150_FD_186164 | JGI IMG/M metagenome (GOLD analysis project Ga0209690, IMG submission 186164) | Grasslands soil microbial communities from the Angelo Coastal Reserve, California, USA - 14_1009_09_40cm (SPAdes) (version 2) | ecosystem: Environmental > Terrestrial > Soil > Grasslands ...
GAACGAGCGTGCCGCTGCCGCTGACGTAGACGTTCCCGTCGGTTCGCTCTTTCAGAGCCCGAATCGCGTCAGCACTGTAGGCGCCAACGACGGTCGAGCTGTTCCAGTCGGCGTCCGTCAGTGTTGGGGACACGATGTACTTCGGCGACTCGTTCATGAACGGAGCGCCGGGGTCGTCTTCCGCTGTCCGCCTGGACCACGCCGGTGCGAACAGCTCGTACGTACGGCGTCCCAACAAGATCGCCTTGCTCGACCCATGATTCCAGCGATCGCGGTTCCCATCTTGGGATCAAACGAGAAACCGAACGTAAACGAAGGGTCCTCGATCACACCATCGAGGGTGATGAATTCGTGCACGAGGATTTCGCCCATGACCATCTCCTTACACAGTGACTACGGATTAGACGAGGGAGCCTCAGGAGACTAATCGGTCTGGCAACGAATCGAACGCGAAGGCGTCGGTGGGAGCCGGCGCCTTTCGTGGAATGCTCTGGTTAGAGCCCGATCGAGGCGACGTACGTGTCGGTGTCGCCGAAGTTGCCGGGGCAGCTCGTGTTGGGTTGGGCGCGACCACCGTGCGAGGTCCGCCGTGGGTAGCAGTCGACTCGCGCGCTCATACCGGGGGGCAACGACGGGGTACGACCAGGTCTGTCCGTCGTCATATGTCCGCGAAACAGCGCCTTCCTCGTTTGCACCTGCCACGAGCACACACTGATCGGATCGCGAGTGGTGGCGGGCTCGTTTTGCGTGTTTTGCGGGAACAGCAGCCCGTGGTCGAGGTCGACGAGGTGGTTGGGCCCGGCGGTGGGACCTGACGCGAGGGCCGGAACTGGCACCAGCAGGGCGCCGATTCCCTGTGCACGGCAGATGGCCACGCATTCGCGGTACAGCCGGCGCATGGCGGATCGTCTGGCCGAAGCGTTGGGCGTCACAGGTTGCAATCTGAGGCGGCTGCCCAGATCTCCCACAAAAAGTGGACCCGAGGGGATTCGAACCCCTGGCCTCGTGAGTGCGATTCACGCGCTCTCCCAGCTGAGCTACGGGCCCACGACCAGACGTGAAGCGGGGCGGAGGTCGAGTATACCCGCGCTCCTATACTCGCCCGAATGGCGTCGTTCTTCAAAAGCAACCGCGTCCCCGCAGGCGTCGACCCTGCCCGGATTCCGCCCGGCCAGACCCTGACGGCGCCAGACCGGTGGCCGCTGCTTCACTTCGGGCCCGTGCCCAAGATCGACATCGCAAAGTGGGATTTCAACGTCTTCGGCGCGGTCGAAAACTCGCTTAGGCTCGACTACGGCGAGCTGCGGGCGCTGCCATCAAAGGAAGTCGTCGCCGACATTCATTGCGTCACCGGCTGGAGCCGCCTTGGCGATCGGTGGACGGGAGTGCCGATCCGCGCGATCCTCGACCGCGTCAAGCCCAAGCCCGAAGCGAAGTACGTGATGGCGCACTGCGAGTATGGCTACACGACCTCTGTGCCCCTGAGCGTCCTGGACGGCGAAGACAACCTCCTGTCGTACGCGTGGAACGGCCAGGACCTCACCCCTGACCACGGCTGGCCGCTACGTCTCTTCGTGCCTTCGAAATACTTCTGGAAATCTGCCAAGTGGTTGCGCGGGCTAGAGTTCATGGAACGCAACCGGCTTGGTTTCTGGGAGCAGCGCGGATATCACGACGAAGCAGACCCCTGGAAAGAGACAAGGTACTGGTAGCGGCCTGAGCGGGCCGCCGATTGTGACCTTCACCTCCGACTTCGGCTCTGGCTCGCCACTTGTCGCCGCCATGAAAGGTGTCGTGCTTGCCGGCTGCCCAAGCGCCGTGCTGGTGGATGTTTCGCACGAGGTGCCCCGCTTCGACGTTTCCGCCGGCGCCTTCATGTTGTTTGCCGGTACGCGTCACTTCGGCGGCGGGTCGGTGCATCTCGCGGTGGTCGACCCCGGTGTGGGAGGGACGCGCCGGCGGCTCATCGTCCAGGCCGGCGGCAGGTTTTACATCGGGCCCGACAACGGACTGTTCGCGATCGTGATCGACGAGGTCGGAGTGCAGTCCGTGCACGAGCTGGCACCCCGTCCACATGCCGCGCCGACCTTCGAAGGGCGCGATGTGTTCGCGCCGGCCGCGGCGGCGCTGGCCTCGGGCGTGCCGCTCGAGTCGCTCGGGCCCGCGACCGACCCGCCCGTCGGCCTGCCCGACAGCGGCCCGCGCGTGCTGTGGACGGATGGGTTCGGCAACCTTGTGACCAACCTCAAGCCGCCGGTGCGTCGCCTGCGAATCCACAACCACGACATCACCGCCACGGCCAAGACCTACTCTGAGGCGCGGCCGGGCGAACCGTTCGTTTACGTAGGCAGCATGGGTTATCTCGAGGTTGGCGTGCGCGAGGCGCGGGCCGACCGCTTGCTGGGGGCGCGTGCAGGGATGCGCGTGGAGACGCTCTAGCGGTTATTTCGCCTTAACAGGCTGCGTTGGCGCGGGCTGCCTAGCTCGGTACCTTGGGCGGGCTGTGGTTCGAGTGGCCTGCTTGCTCTGCTTCCTCCTCTCCCCGGTGGGCTGCTCGAGCCCGGTATCAGCCGGCCCGACGGTGGTACGTCACGCGTCGCCGCCTCCGAAAGGTCAGGTGCTTCTGTGGCAGGACGCCGCGATCTTCACCCTCGCGGATGGGCTGATCGCCGCGGCGCGCGACCGTGTGATGGTCGAGATGTACGAGCTTGGGCGTCTGGAGCTCGTCCAGGCCCTGGGTGCGGCTCGGGATCGCAATGTTGACGTTCGCGTCATCACCGATCCGACCGTCGCGGCAAACCGGCAATCTGCAGGGAGGCTGGACTCCCTTGGCGTGCCGGAGCGGGCCTACCCGGTCGACGATTCGCGCCACCAGATCGACCACGTCAAGCTGCTCATCGCCGACGGCGAGGCGGCCGTCGGGGGCATGAACTGGGGCCGGCACAGCGACCGCAACCACGACTACGTCCTGCAGACCCGGAGCGAGGCCGAGGTCGCCCGCCTGACACGAATCTTCGACCAGGACTGGACACTCGCCGCGGGCCATCCGGCGCCAATCCCGTTCGAGGTTGCGGGGGTGGCCCAGACGGCGCCTGGCCAAGAGATCCGGGCCATGCTCGCGGGAGCGCTGAACCGCGCGTCGCGCCGAGTGCTCGCCGAGGTTTACACGCTCACCGACCCGGAGCTCATCGCGGAGCTAGTGGTTGCCCATCGCCGGGGCGCCGACGTGCGCGTGGTGCTGGACCCGAATCAGGCCTACAACCTCCACGCCGCCACGATGCTGCGGGCCGGAGGCGTTGCCGTGCGCTGGTATCCGGTGCCGAGAGGTGTGCTGCTGCACGCAAAGATCGGCCTCTTCGACGGCGAGCTAGTGCTGGGCTCGGCCAACTGGACGGTGAGCGGGCTTGGCGTCAACCATGAGCTGGACATCGAGACCGGCGACCCGGCCGCGGTCGCGGCCTACCGCGCCCGCTTTGACACGGACTGGTCGAAGTCGGGTGGCTAGCTCTGCGGCGGCGGCCCGGCCGAGCCCGGGGCGGGAGGTCCACCAGGTCCAGCAGGCGGTGGCAGGGAACTCGGTGATCCGGGTGCAGGCATGTTGCCGAAGCTGACCTGCGGTACGGCCCTGTCGCCCTCGTCGGCCTGGAAGAAGCCGAACGGCTTGAATCCGAGCGCCCCGGCGATCAGCGACGTAGGCAGGGTTTGGAGCTTGATGTTGTAGTCGCGGACGTTGCCGTTGTAGAACCGGCGCGAGAACTCGAGCTTGTCTTCGGTGGCGGTCAACGTCTCCTGCAGGTTGGTGAAGGCGGAGATCGCCTTGAGGTCCGGGTAGTTCTCCGAGACCGCGAACAGGCTGCGCAGGCTCTGGGACAGCATGTTCTCGGCCTGGCCGATCTTCGACGGGTCGCCCGTCGCCCCGGCCGCGACCGCGTTGGCGCGGGCGTTGGTGACCGCCTCCAGGGTGCCCCGCTCGTGGCCCATGTAACCCTGGACGGTGTTGACCAGATTCGGGATCAGGTCGTGGCGTCGCTTCAGCTCGACGTCGATCTCGGACCAGGCTTCCTGGGTCCGGTTTCTGGCCGCGATCAGGCCGTTGTACGTGAGCACGAGCCAGCCGACGATCAGGAGGACGACGACCAGCAGGATGATCCAGCCCATCTATAGACCTCCTAGGCGTGCGCGCGACGCTGCCATCGCGTCTTCTTAAGCATCTTCTTGTGCTTGTGCTTGCGCATCTTCTTGCGCCGCTTTTTGATTACAGAGCCCAATCCAACTCCCAGCGCGTGTTTGATCGAACGCTTGCGGTTCGGCCGCGAATCATACCGTAAGCCGACTCGGCTCCGTGGGCGGCCCTACACTCAGGCCGCGATGTACTTCACGGACGCCCACGAGGAGCTCCGGCTGCACATCCGCAAGTTCCTCGAGAAGGAGGTCCGACCCCACCTCGAAGAGTGGGAAGAGGAGACCTTCCCCGACTCCATCTTCGAGCGGTTTGGCGAGCTTGGGTTCCTGGGTCTCCGCTACCCGCCCGAATATGGCGGTCAGGGCGGCGATTACTTCTCGGCCGTCGTGCTGTCCGAGGAGCTGGCGCGGGTCGGCAGCGGAGGCCTAGGTATGGCCGTCGCCGTCCAGACCGAGATGGCCACGCCTCCCCTTCTCAAGTTCGGGACGGAGGGCCAGAAGCGGCGTTGGCTGGCGCCTGCGATTCGGGGCGAGCAGATCGCTTCAATCGCCATCACCGAGCCGGATGCGGGCTCGGACGTGGCGGGCATCACGACGGTCGCCCGGCGGTTCGGCGACGAGTTCATCGTCAACGGGCGCAAGACCTTCATCACGAACGGCGCGCGATGTCACTGGGCGCTGGTCGTCACCAAGGGCGAGCGCGAGCGAGGCCACGCCGGATACAACCTCCTGGTGATCGAGAAGGGGACGCCTGGATTCGAGGTCTCGCGGACGCTGGAGAAGCTGGGCATGCATTCATCGGACACCGCCGAGCTGGTCTTTGACGACTGCCACATTCCCGCCTCGAACCTGATCGGCGAAGAGGGCGAGGGCTTCAAGCAGCTGATGTGGGAGCTTCAGGGCGAGCGGATGATCACGGCCGCCGGCGCCATCGCCGGGGCGAACCACGTCTTCGAGTACACCATGGAGTACGCGCGAAACCGGATGGCCTTCGGCCAGCCGATCTCGAATTTCCAGGTCATCAAGCACAAGCTCGTCGACATGGGCACCAAGATCGCAGCCACGCGGGCCTTCGTCTACGAGACGGCGAAGCGCTGGGACGAGGGCGAGTACCCGGTGCGGGAGATCTCCCAGGCGAAGCTGCTGGCGACGCAGGTCGCCTGCGAGGTCGCGGACGACGCGATCCAGATCCTGGGCGGCCACGGTTACATGCGCGAGTTTCCGGTCGAGAGGGCGTGGCGCGACGCCCGGCTGGCGCGGATCGGCGCCGGGACCGACGAGATCATGAAGGAGATCATCGCCAAGTCGTACGGACTGTAAGTTCCGCGGTCCTCTTCACCGGATGCGAGCCGGAGGTGGCCGCTTTCGACGAGCGCATACTGGCCGTGGGCCCACGCGCGGGGGCCGCCGCGGGAAGGCGGGCCGAGGTCGTGCGGCTGAGCGGACGTGCGTGGCCGGGGCTGATCGATTCACACATCCACCTCGAGGGCCTCGCGTACCGCCACCTGTCCCTCGAGCTGGGGAGCGCCGTCGACCTTGGCGGCGTGGTCGGGCGCATCAAGGAGTGGGCGAAGCCGCTTCCGAAAAACGCCTGGGTGATCGGCGCGGGTTGGTACAACGACGAGTGGCCCGATCCGTCGTTTCCGTCACGGCAGCAGCTCGACCCCGCCGTCAGCGGCCGGCCGGCCTACCTCCAGCGCAAAGACGGCCACTCGGCCTGGGTATCGACTGAGGCGCTCAGGGTCGCGGGCGTCGACCGCGCATCCCAGGACCCGCCCGGGGGTAGGATCGATCGCGATAGCCGGGGCGAACCGACGGGGATCCTCCGCGAAACCGCGATGCAGCTGGTCGCCAGCGTGCTGCCGGCCCCCAACGACGCCGAGATGGACGCGGCCATGGGCCAGGCGCTCACCGAGCTCGCGCAGCTCGGGGTCACCGGCGTGCATTCGATGGACGGCGCGCGCGGACTCGGGTCTCTGCAGCGGCTCCGTGCGCGGGGTCGCCTGCCGGTACGGGTGACGTTCAACCTGCCGTTCGCCGACCTGCCTTACGCGGAGCGCATGGGGGTGCGTTCGGGTTGGGGCGATCCGTGGCTGCGGATCTGGGGCGTGAAGGCTTTCCTGGACGGCTCACTCGGCAGCCGGACGGCGGAGATGCTCGACGGCTCCGGCACGACCCGGCTGGCGCAGCCCGACCTGCTGGAGATGATCGATCGCTGCGCTCGCGCCGAGCTCAACGTATGCCTGCACGCGATCGGCGACGGCGCGGTCCGTCGCGCCCTGGACGCGCTGGCACCGCGCCGCCACGCGCGGAGCTGGCGGCCGCGGATCGAGCACGCGCAGTGCGTCAATCCAAAAGACATGACCCGGATGGCGCGCGCCGGGGTAATCGCGTCGATGCAGCCGGTCCACGCGGTTGCCGATCGCGAGCTCGCGGATGCGATGTGGCCGTCTGTGACGCAGCATGCGTACGCCTGGCGGGCGCTCGAGCGCGCCGGCGTCCGGCTTGCGTTCGGCTCCGACGCTCCGGTGGAGACCGCCGATCCTATCGCCGGTCTCGCGGCGGCGACGACCTGGAGGCGGCGGGCGAAGTGGCATCCCGAGCTTGCGCTGACACGGGCTTCGGCGCTGCGCGCCTACACCTCGGGCGCGGCGTATGCGGCTGGCCTGGAGGATGATCTCGGGTCGCTTCGCCCGGGCAAGCTGTGCGACATAACGGTCGTCGACGATGGCCGGGTGGTGGCTACGGTCGTGGGCGGCCGGGTTACGTGGCGGCGAAAGCGCGCTTGAGCTTTTCCGCGGTCTGACTCAACGCCTCGTTGACGATCTTCACGTCATCGATCACCGCCATGAAGTTGGTATCGCCGTTCCAACGAGGCACGACGTGAAGATGCACGTGGTCCGGGATCCCGGCGCCCGCCGCGCTGCCGATGTTCGCCCCGACGTTGAAACCGTCGGGCGTCAGCGTCGTGCGGAGGACACGCAGCGTGCCGCGCAGCGCTCGCATGAGCTGGAGGCTCGGCTCGTCATCGAGATCTTCGAAGGTGGACTCGTGCTTGGTCGGCGCGACCATGGCGTGCCCCGGGTTGTAGGGGAATTTGTTCAGGACCACGATCGCGCCTTCGGGTCGCCAGACGACGAGCTCGGCGTCCGGCTCGTCGGGATTTTCGATCACGCGACAGAACAGGCACCCCGGAGGATGCTTGCCGCCGACGTACCGCATGCGCCACGGCGCCCACAGCCGCTCCATTGATCTACGTCCTTGTATAGCTGACGGTCACAGCGTCTGGGGTTGGATCTTTCTCCTCGTGAAAGACGCAGTCACACAGTACCCGACGCTGCCCGCACCGCTTTGATCCTCGCCACCGAGCACCGCGTGGCGCCGCTGGTGGCAGCGGTCGCGCTGGCGGGCCAGCGTTTCGGAGTGGTGCAGGCCCTCGGCTCGCCGCTCGTGCTCGGGGCGATCGTAGGTCACGAGGTGGCGTCCCTAAAATTTAAGGTTCATGGGCAGCCGTCCCCGCCGTAGCGTCTACGTACCCCAGGAGATCGAGCCCAAGTGGCAGAAGATCTGGGACGAGCACGGCGTCATGAAGGCTTCGGACAGCTCGCCGAAGCCGAAATACTACGACCTGGTCATGTACCCGTATCCCTCAGGCGACCTGACGGTCGGACACGCGCGCAACTACGTGATGGGCGATGTGCTTGCGCGCATGAAGCGCATGCAGGGTTTTGAGGTCCTGCATCCGTTTGGCTGGGATGCGTTCGGGCTGCCGGCGGAAAACGCTGCGATGAAGCGCGGCGGCGGCCTCCATCCCCGGACCTGGACGCGCGAAAACGTCGCCAAGGGCACACGCGAGCTGAAGATGATGGGCATCCTCTACGACTGGGATCGAGAGGTCACCAGCTGCGAGCCCGACTACTACCGCTGGACGCAGTGGCTGTTCCTCCTGATGCTGGAGCGTGGGCTTGCCTACCGGGCGATGGCGCCGGTCAACTGGTGTCCTGTCGACAAGACCGTGCTCGCCAACGAGCAGGTGATCAATGGCCGCTGCTGGCGGCATCCCGACGTCGAGGTCGAAAAGCGCGACCTCGAGCAGTGGTTCTTGAAGATCACGGATTACGCCGACCGCCTGCTCGACGACCTGGCGCTGCTCGACAAGTGGCCGCACAAAGTCCGCGTCATGCAGACGAACTGGATCGGCCGGAGCATGGGCGCTGAGGTCGACTTCCCGGTCGCCGGCATGGCGGGCGAGTCGATTCGGATCTACACCACCCGGCCGGACACGCTGTTCGGCGCGACCTTCATGGTCCTGGCGCCGGAGCATCCGCTGGTCGAGCGCATGACGACCGACAAGCACCGCGCGCGTGTCCGTGAGTACGTTGAGAAGGCGCGCAAGGAAACCGAGATCGAGCGCATGTCGATGGAGCGCGACAAGACCGGCGTCGCCACTGGTGGCTTTGCCATCAATCCGGTCAACGGTGAGAAGATCCCGGTCTGGGTCGCGGACTACGTGCTGGTGACGTACGGGACCGGCGCGATCATGGCCGTGCCCGCGCATGACGAGCGCGACTTCGAATTTGCGCGGCGCTACGACCTTCCCATCCGCCAGGTCATCGCGCCGCCGACCGGCCCTCGCGGAGTGCTGCGCGAGGCATACGTCGGGCCGGGAGTGATGGTGAACAGCGGCGAGTTCAACCGACTTGGTTCCGCGGCCGCGGTTGAGCGCATATGCGACTGGCTGGAGGCGAAAGGCGCGGGCAAGCGGGCGGTCAAGTATCGGTTGCGCGACTGGTTGATCTCGAGACAGCGCTACTGGGGGGCGCCGATCCCGGTGGTCTATTGCCCGACCGACGGCATCGTCCCCGTCCCGAAGGAGCAGCTGCCGGTCGAGCTGCCCGAGGAGTACAAGCCGCTGGCCGAGATTCCTTCGTTCTGGCGCACCACCTGTCCGAAATGCGGGGCGGAGGCCCGGCGCGAGACCGACACCATGGACACCTTCATCGACTCCTCCTGGTACTTCCTGCGGTACGCGAGCCCCCATGACGATTCCGAGCCCTTCGACTCCGAGCTGGCGAACCACTGGATGCCCGTCGATCAGTACACAGGCGGCGTGGAGCACGCGATCTTGCATCTGCTGTACTCGCGCTTCTTCACCAAGGTGCTGTACGACGCGGGACTGATCTCGGTCATCGAGCCCTTCATGCGCCTGTTCAACCAGGGAATGGTCAAGCGCTTCGGCCAGGTGATGTCCAAGTCCGCGGGCAACGGGGTGTCGATCGACGAGCTGGCGGGCGCGCAGGGCGCCGACGCGGGCCGAATCTACGAGATGTTCATCGGCCCACCGGAGGAGGACGTCGAGTGGTCGGACGCCGGCCTCAACGGAGTCGTCAAGTTCTTGCAGCGGGCCTGGCGGTTGGTCCTCGAACCGGAGTCGATCGCAGCCGAGAGCGGCGAGCTGGGCGCGACGGTCGATGGCCAGGCCTTGCGGCGCAAGGTCGCCCAGACCGTGGGCAAGATCACCGAGCACTACGACGAGCTGCGGTTCAACACCGCGGTGGCGTTCCTGATGGAGCTGGCGAACACCATGCAGGACTACCTGCGCGGGGGCGGCGCGCGCGATCGAGTATGGGAGGAAGCGGTGCGGACGCTGGTGAAGCTGCTCAACCCGCTGGCGCCTCACGCCTGCGAGGAGATGTGGGAGCGGATGGGCGGGAAAGGCATGCTGGCCGACGCACCTTGGCCGGCGTTCGATGCCGCGCTGGCGGCGGAACCAAAGGTGGTGCTCGTTGTCCAGGTCGCGGGCAAGCTGCGGGACCGTCTGGAGGTCGATGCGGGACTGTCGCAGGACGAGGCGGTCAAGGCGGCGCTGGCCAGCGAGAAGGTGCGCGCGGCGCTGAACGGCCGCGGGCTGTCGAAGGTGGTCTACGTGCCCGACCGGGTCATCAACCTGGTCCCTTAACAGGCAGGGTTGACCCGGACCGGGCCCACCGAAGTACGCTCCCCGCACACGTCCCCCCCGGGGTGGGTGGGGGGTTAGTGGGTGGGTATGGGCCTGCTAGCCCTGAGGCGCGGGGACGCGGATGCCTGAGTCGAGCATGTAGTTCGCGACCGTGCTGGAACCGGCGGAGACTGTGATCGTGGTCGGCCCGCTGATCACACGCGTGTAATTCTTGAACTTGACCGCGTAGGTTCCCGGCTCGAGCCGGATCGAGTAGTTGCCTCCGGCATCAGTTACGGTGCTGCCGGCGATCGACGTCCCGCTCACGTAATCAAGCTCCAGCCCGGCCACCGGCCTGCCCGCGCATGTGGTCCCGGCCTGCTCCACGGGCGCGCAGGGAACGGCCAGGACCCGCCCGCCCACCACGCCGGTGTTCGGTGAGGGAGACCGTCCGCCGCCCGGAAACGTGTAAGCGCCACAGCCCGCGAGGAGAACGACCAGGGCGCCGAGCAACGCGTTTCTCATCACCAGAGCCAACGTCGGATCCGAGTTTGAGGTCACGCGAGGCAGGGGATCACGCCGAGGGGCGCGCGCTAGTGTTGATTGGACTTTGCCCGGTGGCCAAGTGGTAAGGCAGAGGACTTTGGATCCTCGACCGAAGGTTCGAATCCTTCCCGGGCAGCCATCTCTCGGCGCTTAACAGGCTGGGTTCTCGAACCACGACCGAAAACCTAGCCTCGATGCCATGCGCATCCCCATCCGGTCCGTCCCTGGTTGGAAGCAGCTGGCCATGCTGGCCGCACCCATCGGGCTGGGGCTTGCATTTGTGGTCGGCGCCTACCTGTACAGCTCCGCGGCCTCGGCCGCCACGCCGCCGCCCGCGCCCGACCCCGTACTGGACATCCCCGGCCAACCAGGCCTGCTGGTGCACGTCATCGGCGCGGTCGAGAATCCCGGTCTCTACCGCTTGCCGCGCGGCGAGCGTGTCTTCGACGCCATCGCGGCGGCCGGCGGCTTGAGCCCCGACGCGGACACTTCAAGGCTGCCCAATCTTGCCGGCCGTCTGAAGGACGGGGAGCAGGTCAAGGTCGCTTTCGCCAAGACGTCGTCCGGCACCATCGTCGTCCGCATCAACCTGAACCAGGCCACGCTCGAGGAACTGCAGTCGGTGCCCGGATTCACCCCGGCCTTTGCCGAAGAGTGCATCGACTACCGCACCAGCTTCGGAGGCTTTCAGAACACGCGTGAGCTGGTGGAAATCCTCGGCATGAGCGAGGCCGACTACGTCATCGCTCGGCGCTATCTGACGCTATGACGCGCTATCCGGCCATTGTCCTCGCCCTTGTGTGGTCATGCGCGCTGGCCGCGTCCGTCGTGCTCGTTCCAGGGCGGCCACTGATCGGCGTCATCGCGATCGCCTCGTCAGTCCCGCTGATGGGGCTGGCGCTCATCTTGCGCCCGGCCTTGCTCGCGCTCGCGATCGCCGCGGCGCTGCTGGCCGTCGGCCGCGCCGAATTGCCGGCCGGCGACCCGAACATGCCGATGCGCGCGGCCGCGCTCGCTGGAAGCACCGTAGCCTTGAACGGGCGCGTGGCCGACGATGCCCGTTCCGTGGGGGGCGGGGCCGAGGTCCTGATCGAGCCGGCGAAGGTCGCCCTCGGAGCCAGGCCGATCACCGCGATCGGCGATCTCCTGGTCCGCTGGCGCGGTCCGGACCAGGTGAGCCTCAACGACGACATCAGAGCTGTCGGCAAGCTGACCCTGCCTCGCGACATGCCGGATTTCGACCGCCGCGCCTACCTCGCCCAGCGCCACGTCTATCTCGAGCTCGACGCAACGAGCTTCGACGTCAGCCGGTCAGGCGGCGGCATCGCCGGCCTGCCGGCGCTTTTGCGCCGGCGATACGTGGCGGCCCTCGATGACGCCTTACCCGCGCCCCATGCGTCTGTGCTGTTGGGCATCGTGCTCGGGGTTCGCCAGGGCATCCCGGCCGCGCTCCAGAGCGCGCTCATCGCGACCGGCCTGATCCACCTCCTCGTGCTCAGCGGTCTCAAGGTTGCGGTCTTCGCGCGCATCGTCCAGGGCGCGCTGACGCCAGTGCTCGGACGGCTCGCGACCTGGCCGGCGCTGGGCCTGATCGCGCTGTACGCCCTCGCCGGCGGCGCGACCCCGGCCGCAGTCCGAGCGTCGGCGATGGGCGGGCTCGCGATCGCCGCCACGCACCTGGGCCGTCCCTCCCATGTCTGGACGTCGCTCGCGATCACGGCCGCGGCGATGCTCGGCTGGCATCCCGAGCTCGCCTGGGACGTCGGCTTTCAGCTCTCCTTCGCGGGCACGGCCGCGATTATCCTCATGACGCCGGCGATCGCCCGGCGCGTCGGATTCCTACCTCATGTCGTCCGCGAGCCGTTCGCGGTCACCTGCGCGGCACAGGTTGGCACCCTGCCCATGATGGCGACGGATTTCCACGTCCTCTCGCCGGTCGCCCCCATCGCCAACGCGCTCACGCTCCCCATCCTGCCTGTCCTCGTGGCCGCGGGCCTGCTGCTCGGCGCGCTGTCCTTTGCTCCCGAGGTTGCCCGCGCGGCCGCCATCCCGATCGTCGGTCTGCTCGCCTACGTCGAGCAGGTCGCCTACGTCCTGGCGCGGGTACCCTCAGCCGCGATCGCAATCCCAGCCTTCCCCGCCTGGCTCGGC
>Ga0209690_1001605_pt1 | contig 12793 bp, 10 predicted proteins | sample GraSoiAngelo_150_FD_186164 | JGI IMG/M metagenome (GOLD analysis project Ga0209690, IMG submission 186164) | Grasslands soil microbial communities from the Angelo Coastal Reserve, California, USA - 14_1009_09_40cm (SPAdes) (version 2) | ecosystem: Environmental > Terrestrial > Soil > Grasslands ...
GCTTCAGAATGGACGGTGAAGAACCGGACGTCGTCAGGCTTCATGTTGTATTGTTTGATGAAGCCATGCCCCAGCGCCGCGGCGGCCGGGCCGAAGGTTCCCTCCGCGCCGATCTGGATGGACATGACGACAAACCAGGGCAGGGTGTGAATGATCAGTTCGACGTAGTAGAGATGAGCCGCTGTGGAGGGGCGCAGCTCGGCATTTTCAAGCTCTTGACGGGTCAATCCGATGGACTCGGCGAATCGGATAGCGAGTTCATTATGGCCGGCACTGCCGGTGTCCAAACCGCGGGTTTCTTCTTCGACGACGCCCCAAAGTTTCCGAGCAATTTCCGGATCAGTGCAGGCCAAATAGCGCAGCATCACGATGCGCGGCACAGCGGCGCGAAACTGATAGTCCTGGATCGCCCAGGCGCGAATTTGATCCATGGTCGCGGTGCCCGCACAGACCGCTTTCAAGAATGGGTGTTTGATGCGGATCTTCGGAAACGCCTGAATGTCTTTTTTCAGTTGCTGCACGAATTCTGCAGACGTCATGTTACTGTCCTCCTAACGTTGGTATTCGAATCAGTTAATGTACGGTTCGCGTCTTTAGGTTGGAGCGATGGAGTAATGGAGTGGTGGAGTAATGGGTTTTACAATACTCCAGCACTCCAACACTCCATTACCCCGATTATTATTTTCTTCCGTTCAGCCTGCTCACGTAATATTCCCAGCCGCGCATCGGAAAACGCTGGTCGGCATTATACACTTCCAGCTCTTCGGCAGTTAAGTATTTGGGTTCTCCATGGAGCAGGGCAAGATGATTCCACTCGCCGAGCATGGCGAGCCGAGTCGTGCGCTCAATGACTTGTTCAATGCTGGCGCCGACCACCGCATCGCCGTGAGCGCGCATCAAAACCACCGGCCCGTCACCTAAGGCGGCGGCGAGATCGTTGCCGCGTTCCACCGTGCGCACCAGTCCGATGCCTTGGTAGACCGGCGGGCCATCGGCGGAGAGAAATTTACCATAGTGGTGCATGGGCTTGAGCTTGATAGGCAGCACGCTAAAAATCGTGCTCCACTTCGAGTGGGTATGAGCGACGCTCTCGACATCGGGGCGCGCTTTGAGAATGCACGCATGAATCGGCCACTCGTTCGGCGGCGTGTTCGCGCCGCCGAGGTAATTGCCGTCTAAATCTTGCATGATTAGGCGATCAAGGGTCACGCAGCCGGGACTGACGTTGGCGATGGTGATAAACGCGTCCGCGCCCGGCACGCGCACGCTCACGTGACCATAGCCGTCGGTCACGCCCTCGTGATCGAGAATATGGCAGGCGGTGATTAGCTTTTCTTTGAGTTCTTTGAGGTCAGATGAATCGAATGCAGGAACATTTGCTCGATTTGCACTCATGAAAAACTCCTTCACACTGGATGATGAAATAATCACGTTGTCTGGCAAATCTATTCGCCGACCACGAGACTGTCAAGGCTATGTACGCTCCGCCAACCACTGAGCTTTATCGATTATATAGCTGGGTTGAAGTCAGCGTTGAAGGTAAAGTAAACTCTGCAAGACGTCGTGATTGCTTTCAATAAAGGATTCCAAACGATTGAATGCCGAGAATCAAGGATATCCCGGGACCATACCGGTTCTTCTTCTATAGCTTCGACTGCAATGAGCCGATTCACGTTCATGTACGTCGGGAACACCGGACGTGTAAGTTCTGGCTTGAGCCGATCCAGCTGGCAGCCAATCACGGTTTTACCGCCAGGGAGCTCAACGCGATTCGGCGAATGATCGGACTTCATTGCGATACCATAACGGAGGCATGGCATGAACATTGTGGCTAACACTGAGCCTAGGATTCAAGATGTTAAGGTTACATCCGACACCATCACCGCATACCTAGTGGACGGACGGGTTTTGAGTGTGCCTCTCGTGTGGTCTTGGCGCTTGTCGGAAGCGACGGCTAAACAACGGGCACGCTTTGAGCTTATCGGAGATGGACAGGGGGTGCACTGGCCTGATGTCGATGAAGACATCAGCGTTGAAGGAATGCTACACGGAGTGCCAGCCCATCGTCCGCAAACCTTTGTTCATTTGAAATACGTTCAACCAAATGGGCAGCGTAAGCCGTCTGGCAAGCGGTTGAAGAGGTCCCAAAAAGCACGCCGCTCAACCGCGAAACGTTAGCCGTTTTTGAGTCCAGACCCTATTTCAGCCCGAACCACTTGATGAATACACTTTCATCCAGCTCGCGGATGACGCCGTCGTCCAGGATCCCTTCGGCTTTTACGTCGCGGACTTTGGGATTATCGCGCGCGGTGAAGGCGATGAGTGTCTCCTTTGCGGAGCTCGTCGTCCGCGTCGCCGGTGTAACGAGCGTCGTGTTTCTCGAGTGGTTACTTTGGCAAAGAGGAAGTCTCTGCCAGTGGGTAAAGTAGATTTTCCCTACCGTCCGGAACCCGACCGGACAATTTGCTGAGCGCCGCGGTGTACGATGGATCGCCGAGCCGCAACGTGGCTTGCCTGAGTAGCGGCGCAAGTTTTTCCGGTTGCCAGCCGGATATTTGCTGGTAAGCCCATTTCTTCTCGCCGATCGCGAAAGGGATAAGCCAGTCCAGCGCTTTGCGTATACTCCGTCCATCCTGCGTCTTGAAGTTCCAAAGGTTGAGTCCCAGTCTGTCTCCGAGGGAGGCGGCATCGAAGAGTGCCTGTAAATTAAAGAGGGAATAGCTCCATGCCTGGGTGCGTTGGAGCTCGCGAGGTTGTCGTCCATCGGGTTCGATCTGCTGGGCAATGCGTTTAGCGGAAAAGTCCTTTAGAGCTGTCGTTGCAAGATGCTTCCGGTCGAGAAAGAGCGCGTAGGAGGCGACTTGCACATCGTACCAACTCCCATGATTGTTTTGCGCCCTCGCTTCAGCCCGGCCTTCCGGGCTTTCGACTAACCACGCGAGATAGGCATCGAACCAATTCTGCAAATCCTTTTGATCTTTTTCGTTCCAGGCCTTGGAGCCGGTGAGAAGCCCGACTGAATCGACGAGCTCAGGTAGATCGTGAGTATCGATGATGCCGGTGCCTCGAACGTTATTACGTCCTGGAATCACCTGCGCATACTTAAGATGCGGATTCATCTTCGTAGCTCCATCTACGAACCAGACACGCAGAAGCTTTGCCGCCTGTGCTGCGTAGGCGTCGCGACCAGTGAAGAAGTAGCCGAGGGCAAGAGTTTTGACCCGTTGCACCATGTTGTCGAGCAACTTCCTGTCTGACGTGTTGTCGCGTTCGGGGTTGAACTCACCATCACGCAGGACGTAGGGCAGGCCGTTCGCGGTATTTGGGTTCGGCCACCAGTAAGGGCCGAGGCTCATGTAATCGTGCTTGTCGCCGCCGGGAGGGACGAGTTCCTTGTCGACCACAGAAAAGGTTCCACCGTCGAGGGCGTGATCGGCATCGCGCAGCAGTTTCCTGGAAGCGGGAAGAGCAGATGGGTCGCCTGATTTTACGCGATTCTTGGCCTCCACGAGGTTCTTGAAATCCAAAACGAAAACGCGCGGCGCCTCATCCGCCACAGCCGGTAATTTCGTAATCCCGAATTCCGCAACGATTGAAAGGAAAACAAAGAGCATAGAAAGGAGGATTGAGTTCTTGATCATGGGTCAATCTTCCATTACTCCAATACTCCAGTTGGCAATCTTCTGCCGCATGCCGCAGCTTTGCCTCGTCCACCAATAAGCCAGGCTAATGGGTTGCCGTCAACGCCAGTGTTAATATGCGTTGAATCATTCTGGGATAGCTTAATCCCGCTTTCATAGCCGACTGGGCAAATTCATCCTCGCGCTCGAGATTCGGATTGGGGTTCGCCTCTAAAATCACAATTTCACCTTCCGGCGTGACGCGCAGATCGATTCGACCGTAGCCGTGAATGCGCAGGGCGCGATAAACCGCCCTGCAGATCTTTGCGATGCGTTGACTCGTGCCATCAGGCAGAGGGTTGGCAAAAATATTCTGGATCCCCCAGCGTTTCCTGTAGGCGTCGTCCCACTTGGCTTTAAACGTGGAGAACTTCGGTTGTCCTTCGGGAATTTCGCCAAATATCACTTCACGGAAGGGAAAGACGCGCAATCGGTCATTACCCAAGATGCTGACGTAGAGCTCCCGTCCCTCGATATACTCTTCAGCCAGCGCTTCCTGGTTCATGCGCTCGTGAATGAATTGAACGCGCTCCTCGAAAGCTTCATCGGTCTCGACGAAAGAGCCCTGGGAAATGCCAACGGAACCTTCTTCCCTGAGCGGTTTGATGAACAGCGGGAATTTCAATCGCTTCGGTCTTTTAATGGCCGATCCCGGCGACAAAATAGCAAAGTTCGGCACGCGAATCTTGTGATAGGCCAGCAGCTCCTTCGCCATGCCTTTATTTTTGCACAGCGTCAGCCCCGTGGGACTCGATCCCGTGTAGGGCACGTCCATCATTTCGAGCAGGCCTGCGACGTTGCGGTCGTAAGCCGACACTTCGTTAAAATGCTCAGTGAGATTGAAGACGACATCGGGCGGGTAGTTCTTGATCTCGTCGATGATCATGCCCGGTTCGTCCCAAACGCCGATCGTTCGCACCTCGTGCCCGAGCTTCCTGAGCGCCCCGATGACGTGGGCTTCGGCTGCCCAGTCGTCGGTTTTCAGTTCGGCGCTGAAGTCTTGATCCGGCGGAGGCGTCCCGGCGGTGTCGAACAGCACCAATACTTTGTACTTGCGTTTCGCCGTCGCCATCTCGCCTTAGGTATCCTTGAACTTACCGGTCAATCGGTAGTGAGACGCTAAGGTTGCCAGATAGGCGCTGACTTCAACACCGGCCGATTCCGCTCTGAGTCGAAGATCCAAATCCGCGCAACGTTCCGTCAGCGCACGCAGTAGTCGATTGAGTGTGAACTTCGGCTCGCCCGTCCAAGTGGAGACTGCGTTCAAGATCATCTTGCTGGACCGTCTCAAAAAAACCGCGGCGCGTTCATTGTTAGGTGCTGCCGACGCATCGGTGAAGAGTCTTTTCAAGTCGGCATCAAAGAAATCGGGAAAGTCTTGCGCATAGAGCCGACGGCGCCGCTTATAATACGCCTCGAGACGTGAACGAAGCCGGGAAGCCTCGCTCATTCTCGCTTTTGAAAATACCAGAGGCGGTTTGCCGGCGAGCCTGCTCATTAGCTGGTCGACGTATTCGAGCTTGGACAAAGCTTTCCAGTCTTGATACTGGCGCTTCCAATCCACCCCGGGCGTAAGCCAGATGGCAAGGGTCTCGGCAAAGTCCTCCTCGGGGTGGCTCTGCGCATACCAGCCCTCCAGGTGGCGCACGAACCTTTTGCTGTAGGGGCGGGCGCGAAAACTCTCCGAATATTCCAACGACGGAGAACCGAAAAGTTTTTGCCAGTGGCGATCTTTTTCGAGTAGGAACGTGTGATTTAAGACGTGGCCCATCTCATGACGTAAAAGCCGCATGCACCAGGACTCGGTGCCGCCTTCGATTTCCAGCATCATCTTTTCTTCGAGCTTTTTGAGCCGCGGATGAGCCAGATAGAAGGGAATAGCGATGGTGGCTGACCCCTCGGGGCAGAACCATTCGTTGCTTAGGTAGCAAACGGGTTTGAAGGAGATTCCTTTTGCAGCGAGCTCGCGATAGAAATTCTCAATCCGTGGTTCGAGCTCAGTGCCGGGTATCTTGAGCTTTAGGTCGCAAATGCGCATCCGCAAAAGCTCGTCGTCGCTTAAGCCGCCAAGCTCCGGAACCCCGGCGGGTGCTGCTGGCCCGGTGGCCAGCTTCTCTTTGTTCTCGGCTGTTTCCATGCGGCGTTATTTTAGCAGAGTGGCCGGAAACCGGCCACTCTATCGTTGCTCAACGACGGTTGGAGTTGCGGAGAATTTGGGATCTCGGGCGCGGGAAGTGAAAACACGCAGATATACGCGTCTCGATTATGGCGCTACGGTTCCCGGCTTTTACGGCCGTACATAGAGTGGGGGTCCGATTGACGGTATGCCTCGGGCGGGACGTGTCTGCGCTTACATCGTCAGCACGATCTTGCCAAAGTGCTCGCGCCCTTCGAGATAGCGCTGGGCCGCCCGGGTTTCCGCCAAGGGGAAGGTTTTGCCGATCACGACTTGAAACTTCTTCTCCTGAACCAACTTGAGAATCGCGTCGAGCTGCCGTAAGTCCTGCGGCCTGGCCTTGAGATGGTTCGTGATGGAAAAGCGCGTCGCTCTGCGTCCCTCGGTCAAAACGGGAGGCGGGTCGGGAATCGGCCCGAAGGCGCCGCCGATGGAAAATAGGCGCCCGCCGGGCGCCAGCACCTCGAGGCTCTTTTCGTAGACTTCGCCGCCGACCATTTCCAGCACTATGTCAACGCCGCGGTTCCCTGTGACGCGCGTGACTTCCGGAACGAAATCGGTTTCCGAAACGTCGATGGTCACGTCCGCGCCCAATTTGCGCAGTCTGCGCGCCTTTTCTTCGCTGCCCGTGGTAGCGACGACTTTCGCCCCAAGATGCTTCGCGATTTGGATCGCCGCGCTGCCCACGCCGCTGCTGCCGGCTTGAATCAGCAGCCATTCCCCCGGCTTGAGTTTTCCATCTTCCAACAAGCCGAACCACGCGGTGAGGAAGACCGTCGGAATCGCGGCCGCCTGTGCGGAGCTGATCCCATCCGGTACCGGCCGCACCTCGGAAGCTTTCGCGACGGCATACTCGGCGTAGCCGCCGGTGCCCGTGTAGGCGACGACGTGGTCGCCGACTTTGAAGTCTTTGACGGTCGCACCGATTTTTGCGATCGGTCCGGCGAACTCGCGCCCGGGAATGATCGGCAGCTGGTCGGGCGAGACGCGATATGTGCCTTTGCGCAATCCGAGGTCAGCGCGATTCAAAGCCGCAGCTTCGACTTTGATCAAGATTTCATCCGCGGCCGGCTCAGGCGTCGGGACGTCTTCGTATCGGAGAACTTCTTCTGTGGGGCCGAATTCGTGGATCCGAATGGCTTTCATCTGAGACTCCAATATTATAAAGATCGACCAGTAATCAGAATATCCGGGTCAAAGTTGTGCTGTCAATCAGGATTGCAAATTAGCAGCGCGGAAGTCGGTAAAGTTCAGTATGTAGAAAGGAAAAATCCCAATGAAAATCGCAGTTATTGATGACTATCAAAATGCATTCCCCACGCTCAAATGTTACTCGAAGCTCAGGGACCATGAGGTCATGATTTACACCGACACGGAAAAAGAGCCGGCACGGCTGGCAGAGCGTTTGAAGGATGCTGAAGCGGTGGTTCTGACGCAGCAGCGGTCGCGCTTTCCGCGCGCCGCAATCGAACGGCTGCCGAAGCTCAAACTCATCAGCCAAACGGGACGAGCCACGGCGCACATCGATGTCGCGGCGTGTACGGAGCGCGGCATCGTCGTGTCGGCAGGTGGGGCAGGCAATCCACACGCGACGGCGGAACTGACCTGGGCGCTCATTCTGGCCGCGCTGCGGCATATTCCCTACGAAGTCAGACGATTGAGAGAAGGCCACTGGCAATCGACGTTGGGTATCGCCGTGCAACACAAGACATTGGGAATATACGCTCTCGGCAGGATTGGCAGCATCGTGGCGCGCGTGGGACAGACGTTCGGCGCGCGGGCGCTTTGTTGGGGACGGGAAGGCTCGACGGCACGAGCGCGAGAAGCGGGCTATGAAGTTGCCAAGAGTCGGGAGGCTTTCTTTGCCGGGGCCGATATCTTGAGTTTGCATCTCCCGCTTAACAAGGAGACCCAGGGTATTGTCACCGCCGCTGATCTTGCTCTCATGAAGCCTTCGGCATTACTCGCCAACACAAGTCGGGCCGGGCTTATCGCCCAAGGCGCGCTCGTCAATGCGCTCAAAGCCGGGCGACCCGGTATGGCTGCAGTCGATGTCTATGAAGACGAACCCGTGCTCGGCGCCGCTCACCCGCTACTTAAAATGGATAACGTGATCTGCACGCCTCATCTGGGTTACGTCGAAAAGGATACCTATGAGGATTACTACGGCGTGGTGGTCGACCAGATTGTCGCCTATGCGGCCGGCAATCCGATAAACGTGGTAAATCCCGAAGTGATCGCTAAGAAATAACAAAACAACTGCTCGTTCGGACTACTTTACGTCCGAATCGATTTTGAAATAAGAGCTGCCCATCCCGTTTGATCTCTGCTTCGATCAGCCGGAGACAGGTCTAACGCCGGGAGTACTTGTGTCTGGCTATTTTGGGTTTTATTCTTACAATTTCGACCGAGTCAATTCAGCCGAACTTAAGGTGTAATATCGATGCGGATCCTCGTCGTCGAAGATGACAAAAAAATTGCTTCATTCGTGATCAAAGGGTTGACAGAGTCGGGGTTTGCCGTCGACCATGCCGAGAATGGAGAAGATGCGCTCCACCTCGCTCTTTCGGCGTGCTACGACGCTGCGGTGTTGGACATCATGCTGCCCAAGCTGGACGGGTTGAGCGTCGTTGAAGAGCTGCGACGTCAAAAAATTTTCACCCCGGTCATTATCTTGAGCGCCAAGCGCTCCGTCGATGATCGAATTAAAGGCCTGCAAGCCGGCGGCGATGACTATTTGACCAAGCCCTTCTCATTTGCAGAACTGCTGGCGCGCGTGCAGGCTTTGCTTCGCAGGAGCGGCCAATCAGGTGAGCCTACCCGTTTGGAAGCCGGGGAGCTTTCGTTGGATTTGTTGACCCGTGAAGTTGTGCGATCCGGTAAGAAGATCGATCTCCAACCACGGGAATTTTCCCTCCTGGAATATCTGTTGCGCAACAGCGGCAAGGTGCTGTCCAAGATGATGATTATAGAACATGTGTGGGGTTACGATTTCGATCCGCAGACGAATGTTGTCGACGTGCTCGTGTCCAGGCTGCGTAACAAAGTCGACCGCGATTTCGAGAAGAAATTTATCCGGACGTACAGGGGAGTAGGATATGCCCTTCGGGTCTCTTAATCGGCTACATAAGAAGCTCGGGTTCCGCCTGACGCTCTGGTACTCCGCGATTTTTATCGTTAGTTCTGTAACTCTCTCGATCATCTCGTACAGTTTTCTCTCTTCATCCTTACGCGACAATCGCAAAACCATTCAGGCAAAGCTCGAACAGGTTACTGCTCTTGGTCGCGAAAGCGGCGTTACAGCCATTGAAAGGATAGCCACAGCCGGGCCGGCTCCAAACCGTCGCAGCAGCGCGTTTTTCATTCGTGTTTTGGACCCTAAAGACAAAGTCGTTTTTCTAAGCAGCCCAAAGCTATGGCAAGAATTTGAAGTCGAGACGCTGGATCATCAGTCTGCCTACGGCGCATGGCAGTACGTTCCCTCCAAAAAAGACGGCGACCTAATGGAACTGACCTCTGCGCCTCTTCCCAATGGATTTACAGTACAGGTCGGGAAACCGTTAGAGGACCGAAGCGAAATTCTGGAGCACTATCGCGACACCATTGTCGGCGTGATTTCCGGGATGATTGTGATCGGTTTGGCTGGCGGAGCGTTTTTCGCATTTCGCGCCCTGCGGCCGGTCCGCGATCTTATACAGACAACCCAATCCATTGTGTCAACGGGACGGATAGACGCCCGTGTGCCCGAAAGCGGTTCCGGGGATGAGCTGGATGAGCTAACAAAACTTTTTAATCGAATGTTGGAGCGGATCGAGACACTGATCAGGGGAATGAAACAGGCGTTGGATAACGTTGCCCATGATTTGAGAACCCCAATGACCCGCCTGCGAGGCGCCGCCGAAGTGGCTTTGCAGGCCTCACCCAGTGAAGAACAGCTTCAAGAGGCACTGATCAACTCTGTTGAGGAGTCCGACCGAATTCTGAAGTTGCTCGATTGCTTGATGGATATTTCAGAGGCCGAGACGGGAACCATGCGACTCCACTTCGAGACCATTAAAGTTTCAGTTCTTGTTGAGGAGATCCTCGACTTGTATCAGTACGCTGCAGAAGAGAAGAATGTCTCGATATCCGTTGAATGCTCGAAGGACCTGGTGATCACAGCCGATCGGAACCGGCTACGCCAGGTTTTGGCTAATTTGCTGGACAACGCGATCAAGTATAATTCCACAGGCGGGCACGTATTGATCAATGTCCGGCAAGAGCAACAGGAGATGATCGTCGTAGTCAACGACAATGGAATCGGAATTCCTCCAAAAGAGATTCCAAAGATCTGGGATCGCCTCCATCGGGGCGACGAGAGCCGGTCACAGCCTGGCTTGGGCCTGGGTTTGAGTCTGGTTAAAGCGATCGTTCATGCCCACAAGGGACATATCGAGGTTCACAGCCAGCCGGGTGTAGGCTCTGCTTTTGCTCTCGGTCTCCCTACTGTTCGACCTCCCGGCAACTGAATCCCTTTTCTTTCCTTAGGCTTTCAAAAATGTATTAATCTTGCCGAAAGTTTCGACCAAGAAAACCGTGGGCGAGCTCGTCGACAAAATCGCCACGGTCTCGAGCACATCGGGGCAACCGTCCGTCATTCGCTTCAAGGATGCCAGCGAGGCAAAAAGCCGCGACGTGATGTTGACTGAATTGAACAGGATTGAGAAATCGCCGGGGCGAGCAAACCGGTCCCAAATTGCAATTACCAACCTCATCCGATCGACCATCATAGGCCATCAATTTTGATGATTTTCCTTCCGTTGAGTCCCCTCCATGTCTATATTGGGCTTCCTAACTATCAAAAATGTAATCTTGATGAAGGGCCCCTGTAAGGTTTCAGCGTTACTTTGCACCGGCTGTCAGATAGGATTAGTTCGTTCGCTCAGGAGAATTGCTGTCTTTCTGAAAAACAATTTCGACCGATCGGGGCGGCCTCCTTTTGGAGCTCGCCTGAGTCGCACACCGGGAACGAAGCGTCGCAGCGTAGGACGTTTTGGAAAGCCTGTTAATCCAGCAGCAAAAGCATGCTTGTGGTCTTGCTTCGGGGTACTTCTGTTTTTGATGCAGGGGTGCGCGATATACGAGCCGTTGCCCCTGGAGCAAACTATAGTAGCGGCAAGACTTGCACCGCCAAGCATGGACACTGTTCGCGTGCAAGCAAAAGAAATCAAGCACCCGCTCCTCAAGCCGATCGACTTTGATATTCGCAACGGTCTGTCTCCGGACGAGGCGGCCGTACTGGCGGTAATCGCCAACCCTAAGCTGCGCGCGATCCGCGACCAACGGCAATTAGCGGTAGCGCAGCTCCTCCAGGCCGGCATCCTTCCTAATCCGCAGTTTTCCTATAGTCTCGCTCCTCCCACGGGAGGCGCAACCCAAGGAACCGTGAATGCCTTCAACTTCGGCCTGAGCTGGGAAATTACTTCGATCATTTCTCGCGGCGCCAAAATAGCCGCGTCGAAAGCCGATGCGGCTTCGGTGGATCTCGATGTGGCGTGGCAGGAATGGCAAGCGGCGCAAGCAGCGAAGCTTCACGTGTACCATCTGGGGTTTTTTGATCAGCGGCTGGCGGTCGCCCGGCTGGAAGAGGAAGGACTGAAAGAAAACCTCGACCGCGTCAGAAGAGCGACGGAGCTCGGCTATTTGACCAGGGTCGATTTGGCTGCTGCGGACGCGGCCCTGCAGAAAATGCACACCACGGTGCTCACCACCGAGCAACAGAGAGAGGAAGAGCGGCTCGCGCTCAACCAATCACTTGGATTTCCCGACGAACAAAGCGTTCCGCTGGAACAGCAGATAGAGCCTCCTTCTTCAAAGAGTTTACCCGCCGCTGCACAACTGATCGAGGGGATCGAGAAGCGGCGATTAGATCTGCTCGCGCTCAAGCACGGTTATCAGGGACAGGAAGAGCGGTTAAGAGCGGCAATCCTCGCACAGTTCCCAAAGATCAATATTGGCTTTTCGCACGCTGGGGATAATACAAACGTAATCACGACCGGCTTCGGTATTACGATAGACCTGCCCCTCTTTGATCGAAACCAGGGCGCCATTGCAATCGAAAGCGCCACCAGGGCTAGACTCTTTGACGAGTACGTTTCGCGCTTGTTTGAAGCGCGCGGCGAGGTCGCGCGTATTCTTGCGGATATAAACTCATTGCAGCGCCAGGCTGAAGCGGCCGAAAATTCGATCCCGATACTGCAGAACGTCGTCGAATCCTATCGCATGGCTTTACTCCAAGGTAACGCAGATGTTCTCACTTATTACAATGCGAGGGCCGACTTGATCACGAAAAGGCTGGAACTTATCGACCTCAAGCGACAGCTTGCCGATATGCATGTTGCCCTTGAAATTGCCGCGGGGCGCTATCTGAGACCATGAAGAAAGAAAGAGCAAAGAATGAAACAAAAAGTTTCGAATCTGTTATTCGTCCTCGCGGCCGCCGCCTTACTGGCTGGTGGATACTGGTGGTTTTCACACGGCGGTCAGCAAACCGCTCAGGACGCAAGCACTACTGCTAACGCAGAGCCATCCGAAGGATCGGTGGCTCCTGTAAAGATTGCGCCCATCAACAAAGGGACCATCGTAAAAGAGATCACTGTTTACGGCACAATCGTACCCGCAGCTGGCGCCGTGCAGACAATCACGGTGCCGTTTGAAAGCCGAGTCCGTCGCATTCTCGTCACCGAGGGGCAACAGGTATCGCGAGGAGATCCTCTGCTGGATATCGAACCGAGTCCCGAGACCAACCTCCAAGTCGAACAGGCCCGTAACGAGTATGAAGCGGCGCAAAAGGCTTTTCAGTTTATGCAGCAACGCTTCGACCTCAAGTTGGCTACCAACGATCAATTGTTACAAACAAAGCAGGCACTCGAACAGGCTCAAACGAAATTAGAGAGCA
>Ga0209690_1001606_pt1 | contig 12793 bp, 14 predicted proteins | sample GraSoiAngelo_150_FD_186164 | JGI IMG/M metagenome (GOLD analysis project Ga0209690, IMG submission 186164) | Grasslands soil microbial communities from the Angelo Coastal Reserve, California, USA - 14_1009_09_40cm (SPAdes) (version 2) | ecosystem: Environmental > Terrestrial > Soil > Grasslands ...
TCGAAGACCAAGGAGACGAGTTTAAGCAAGGAGACATCGCGGTAATCTCCCAGAAGATCGTATCCAAAGCCGAGGGAAGAATACTTCCCCTCTCAAAGATCACTCCTTCAGAATTTGCCGAGACAATAGCGAACGAGACTGGAAAGGACCCCCGACAGGTCGAAGCCGTTCTGAGAGAGAGTAGGAAAATCATCCGAATGAAAAGCGGCCACCTCATCACCGAGACTTCCCACGGTTTCATCTGCGCCAACGCTGGAGTTGACCAGTCAAACGTCGGAACAACACGAGACTCAGTAACGCTGCTCCCTCACGATTCAGATGCATCCGCAGACCGAATCCGAAAGACGATCCATCAAATCACAGGAAGAAAAGTCCCAGTAATCATCACAGACACGTTCGGCCGCGCGTGGCGAATGGGCCAGGTCAACTTCGCGATTGGGATCTCAGGCATGAAACCAATCCACGACTATAGGGGAACCAAAGACATGTACCGACGAACCTTGCAAGTCACGGAGATAGCTGTCGCAGACGAGCTGGCATCAGCAGCCGAGCTAGTAATGAACAAAGCCGACAGAGTGCCGGTCGCAATCATCAGAGGCTACAAGGCACCAAAGGGCCAAGGCCGAATCAAGGAACTCATAAGGCCCGAAGAATTCGACCTCTTCAGATAGTTCAGCTCGGCCCGTCAGGTTTAATGTTGGGAGACCTGTCTCAGCATCATGAAAGTGGCCGATAAATGGTAGACTTTCTTAAAGAGGCTCGAAAGATAGAGCCGGAGATTATCAAGACAAGGAGAGAGATCCACCAGAGACCCGAGCTCGCCTATAAGGAAAAAGCCACAGCCAAGCTAGTCGCTGAGAGGCTCAGAGGCTTGGGCATAGAGGTCAGAACCGGAGTCGGCGGGACGGGAGTACTGGGAATTCTCAGAGGACCGGTGACGGGAAGAGTCGTCGCACTAAGGGCTGACATGGATGCTCTTCCAATAGAGGAGATGGCTGACATTGACTTCAGATCGAAGGAGAATGGAGTGATGCATGCTTGTGGTCACGATACTCACGTAGCAATGCTCCTCGGAACAGCCAAACTACTCGCGAATCACAAGGACAAACTCGTCGGGACTGTGAAGTTTCTCTTTCAGCCCGCGGAAGAGCACGGCGGAAGGGGAGGAGCGGAGCCGATGATTCAGGACGGAGTAATGGAGAATCCCAAAGTCGACTTTGTCTTCGGGCTCCACATAGACGGCGATGAAAACTCCGGGGTCTTGGCTTTCAGAGGCGGACCCGTTATGGCAGCGCCAGACACATTCGAGATCAAAATCATCGGACGAGGAGGTCACGGGGCTTACCCCCATCAGACGGTAGACCCAATCTATGTGGCCGCGCAGCTGATAATCGCGATCCAAGGCATCTCAGGCAGAATGATCGATCCAGTCCAACCCTTCGTCATCACCGTGGGAAGCATCCACTCGGGCACTAAAGAGAACATCATACCTGACCAGGCGGTGCTCCAGGGAACCATAAGGACGCTGGACGAGGCAACGAGGAAGAGAGCCAAGGCCAAAGTTGCGGAAGTGGCTAGAGGTGTTTCTCGGGCTTTCGGCGCGAGAGCTGAGGTAGAGTTCGAAAAGGATGCCTATCCGGTAACAGTAAACGACGAGAAGGTGACTGAGGAAGCCAAGAAGATCTTAAGCAAGATGCCTGGCACGAGGGTCAAGATCAAGGCACTCCAGCTTGGAGGAGAGGATTTCTCCAGATTCCTTCACGAAGCCCGGGGAACATTCTACTTCCTTGGAACCAAAAACCCGGCCAAGGGCTGCATCTATCCAAACCACAGCCCGAGATTCAAAGTGGACGAGGATGTTCTCAAGTTCGGAACCGCGTCGCTCGCGCAATTAGCAATCGAGTTCACGAACCCGAAGAACTAGAACAAAATCTGGAGACCAAACCCTTTTCTTCCGTTACATCCTTCCCACGATCGAGTCTAAATCAATGGCTCGAGAGATCCGAGTAGCAATCGCCGGCGTGGGCAATAGCGCCTCAAGCCTCGTCCAAGGAATAGAATACTACCGACAACAGAAGAAAACGATCGGCCTAGCCCAGCCCAAGATCGGACCCTACACCGTTCCCGACATCCATATCGTCGCAGCTTTCGACATAGACAAACGCAAAGTAGGAAGGGATCTATCGGAAGCAATCTTCCAGGAACCAAACAATACGCGCAAGTTCGTCCAGCCCCGAAACCTTGGAGTTGAGGTTCAGATGGCTCAGCCCCTCGACGGCGTATCCCCGATCGCGGGAGAGAAAATACTCGTCAGCGACTCCAAACCAAGCAACACGGCCAAGACACTTACAGAGTCAAAAGCAGAAGTGTTGGTGAATCTGACGCCGACCGGCGCGTCAAAAGCGAGCCAAATGTATGCCCAAGCCGCCCTACAATCCAAGAGCGCTTTCATCAACGCCACCCCGGCACGAATAGCCTCGAACAGCGCATGGCAGTCTAAGTATCGGAAAAGGAAAATTCCGCTCGCGGGGGATGACGTAATGGACCAGATCGGATCAACAGTCCTACACAGAAACGTCCTCGAACTACTAGTGGACCGCGGCATACGAATCGGCGAGACCTACCAGCTCGACATTGGAGGAGGGACCGAATCGGAACTTTCCCTGGACAAGAAGCGGTACGAAATCAAGAGAAACATCAAGACCTCGGCCGTCGCAGCCGCCGTGCCCTACCAGTTCCCGATAGTCGCAGGTTCTTCTGACTTTGTAGATTTCATGGAGAACCGCCGAACAAGCTACTTCAACATCAAAGGCGAATACTTTGGCGGAACAGAATTCTCTCTTGACATGCGCATGTCACTAGAAGATGGACCGGCATGCGCAGCGATAGTGACAGACGTCATCAGAATGACAAAGCTAGCTTGGGATCAGGGACAAACTGGTCCGCTCATCACGGTCTCTGCATACGGATTCAAAGCTCCGCCAAAACGATTACCAGACCAAATCCTTAAGCAAGAGATGGCTTCTCTTGCGAAAGGCACAAAGCACACTTGAGGAAGCACGCCGGCAGCGACAGTAGATTTCGCAAAAATATTCTTACGGCCTCAAAGAACAATTTCAGCAGAATCATCCTCGCCCTCGATCTGCAGGGTTCATCCCAGACCCAACTCCTGCGGACAGGCAAGAGCCTAATCGAAAACACCGCTTCATACATCTGCGCGATCAAGCTCGGCCGCCAGACTGTTCTGAACTTGGGAATGGAGAAGACGCGAACCCTAATCGCGACTTCACACGCCAACGAGCTACCATGCATAATCGATGATAAGCTCGGAGATATTGACGAGACAAACGTGGCCATAAGCCAAGCCTACTTCGAGCTCGGCTTCGATGGCATAATCGTGAACCCGATTGCAGGCTGGAAGGGAGGACTGGAACCAGTCTTCAAACTCGCCCACAACGCTGGAAGAGGAGTGATAGTGCTCGTATACATGAGCAACCCCGGTGCAACAGAAGCGTACGGGCAACTCGTGCTTCAAAACTCTCACAGGAAGCCGCGGCGCCAATACGAGATTTTCGCTGAGAGAGCAGATCTCTGGGGAGCGGACGGGGTTGTAGTCGGCGGGAACAGGCCGGAAATAGTTAAGAAAGTGAGAGAAAAGCTCCATAACGGAATCGACATCTACTCCCCTGGAATCGGCACCCAAGGAGGTAAAGTGCTTCGGGCATCAGACGCAGGCTCGGACTTTTTCATAATCGGCAGATCAATAACAAGATCTAGGGATCCTGAGCGCGCCGTGCAGAATTTTGCACGACAATCAGTAAGCTAGGAGTTCTCAGCCTTGGCTAGTATGCCATAGCTCTCGACGAAGAAGATCCCTTACTGCGGCACGTATCGCATCACTCCTGCTGTGATAGATACCGGCCTTGACGAGCTGATCAACATCCGTGATCAGCTTCTCCGGAAGTTTCACCGTGACAAGCTTCAAAGAATCAACTCGACAACAAAGGTCAGATGCGACTGGGCTCCTCGGGATAGCGAATAAGCGTTTCGGCCTCTCTTCCTCGAAAACGTATTTATCCCGAGATGGGAGAGCGTCCCTCGACCATTATGGGTGGCGCCAAGAAGAGAAGCATGGCTCAGATGGAGAAGACACAGGACCAGCCAGACAAGGGAAAGGAAGAGTCTGGTGGACAGCCAAAGAAGGGAGGCAAGGCTAAGACTGTTGCAGAGAAAAGGTCGAGAGGACTCCAAGCACCTGACATGAATGATCCAAAGTTCCTCGGGGAAGTTGGGAAGATGAGCGCCATCACACCCTACAGCCTAGCAAGCCAGTTCAACGTAAAACTCAGCGTCGCCAAAGATCTACTCGAAGAGCTCGAGAGAAGAAAACTAGTAACTCTCGTCGGCGGCAACGCGAGGATCAGAATCTACCAGCCCGCCGCAGCCTAACCCTTCCTGATCGTTACAATAGTTCCTTCTTTCACATTTCTGAAAAGATCCAACCCTTCGGTAATCCTGCCTAGTTTGTTTACGGGACTATACGGCCTCGTCGGCCCGTAAAACACGCAGACAGCAACACCCATCGGCCAGTACGCGATACTCCCAATATCCAGAGTACTCTTGGGATTCTCACTCGGTGCTTTCACCGAGACTTGGAAGTATACTTCTTCCCCATAGCGAACAACCCGGCCTCCAACGGGAAGATTCCGCAGAAGGGCGTCAGCTGTGCGGGGGCTGGCGAACCTATGAAACTCTCCAATGGCATCTCCAACGCCCTCAATGGAGAAGATGACCTTTGGACGCGAGACCTCAGACGCCGGAATACGAGACAAGATCAATCAAACAATGATCTTACGAAGAGTCTCGGCAACGTAATCCATCTCTTCCTCGCCAAGACGCGGATGGACGGGCAGGGAGAAGACTTGGCGCGAAGCCTTCTCTGTCTCAGGAAGTCGTCCCCTCCTGGCTAGATTGGATTCGCGATAGAAAGGAGTCGAATGCACGGGAGTCGAGTAGTACACCGCTGCCTCAATATTCTTGTTCCATAACTTGTCAACTATCTTGTTCCGCTTCGCTGCGTTAACACCTCGCAGCCTCACAGTATACACGTACCAAGCGTGTTTACGTCCGTCTGGTTCTTTTGGCAGAATTAGCTTTCCGGACATTTCCAGCTTCTGAGTAGCCAGCTCAGCGTTCTTCCGCCTCCGCTCCAAGAACCCTTGGAGCTTCTTCAGCTGAGCTTGCCCGATCGCGGCAGCGAGCTCTGTCATGTGATAATTATGGCCGAGCCTCACCGTCCAGTAGGGTCGCTGCTCACCGTGAGACCGGATCATTCGAAGTGCCTGAGCATGCTCATCATCATCGGTTGTAATCATACCTCCCTCTCCCGTCGTCAGGTTCTTCGCAGCGTAGAAGCTGAAGACAGTCATGTCGGAAACGCACCCGACCCGTTTCCCATCATACTGCGCACCGTGAGCCTGAGCGGCGTCCTCAATCACCGTCATACCCTTACCCCTCGCTAGTTCCGTCGCAGCTTTCAAGTCCGAAGGCAATCCGAACAGATCCGTCGGAATAATCGCCTTTGTTTTTCGAGTCACAACCTCCTCAATGCTATCAGTTCTGAGACAAAAGGTATCCTTGTCTATATCCGCAAAGACGGGCGTAGCCCCTGCTAGAACTACGGCGTTGACTGCACCCACGAAGGTGAAAGAAGGAACAATGACCTCGTCCCCCGGCCCAACCTCAGCAGCCAGTAAAGCGGCGTGAAGAGCCGCCGTGCCATTCACAACAGCGATCGCGTGTTTTGCACCAACCCACTTAGCAAAACTTCTCTCAAATTCGAGAACCCGAGGACCCATACCACTTTTATCAGTGAGTACTCCGCTTCGAAGAACCTCCACGGCAGAGTCAATTTCTTCCTTCCCGAGAAAAGGCTGATTGATTCTGATAAGCTCACGCAATTAGTAGAATCTCCGATTCTCTCCACGACTCGAATGATCACTCTAAAAGAGTTCTCTATTGAAGACAAAACCATTCGATGGCGAGTGGTCTTGTTCCATTAGGACGCACGAATCAAATCGTCGACGCATTTTTCAAATGTCGAGAAATCCAAATCTAAGTGGGGAACGATCTACGAAAACCTTCCGCGCCGAGTTCTGGTGCATGGGTCTTTATCCCTCATCTCTGTCAGCGATTGTGAAGCGATTCCAAACCCTATGGAATCTCCGCTAGCTACTGAGTGCCTCAGAGAGATTGGACAGAAGAATTTCGAAAAGGATCGACTCCTTGTCTCCCATCGTCTGGCTTTCTCTTCTTTGGCACTACACAGAACGTGGACTGAAGAATATCAACAGCCTCAAGATCGAGGATCAAAAGGGCTGAAATGAAGCTGAATTCTACTGATTGGTTCTTGGATTCCTCGAAGTACCGATTGCTTCCGGTTTCAAGGTTCCTCGGGTTGCCAAAATTTATATCGCGCGCGTTTTGTGTCGCTGGAATTGTAATAGAGGAGCAAGGGGAAGATTGTCTGCAGAACTGACTGGCCAGCAAGTAATTATTCTAAAAGAAGGAACATCCAGATCTAGAGGAAGAGACGCCCAGAAGGCAAACATCGTCGCTGCGAAGATAATCGCAGAATCAATCAAAACATCTCTCGGACCCAAGGGCATGGACAAAATGCTCGTAGACGGGTTCGGCGACGTGACCATCACAAACGACGGCGCGACAATACTCGACGAGATGGAAGTCCAACACCCAGCCGCCAAAATGATGGTCGAAGTGGCAAAAACCCAGGACGATGAAGTGGGCGACGGCACAACAACGTCCGTCGTCGTTGCCGGAGAATTATTGAAACGAGCCGAGGACCTCCTCGACCAAGACTTACACCCAACCGTTATCGTTGATGGTTATCGTATCGCCTCCGAAAAAGCCCTAGAGATTCTTGACCAGATTGCTATCAAAGTAGATCCGACCGACAAAGCGATGTTGAAGAAGATAGCTACAGTTTCACTCGCAAGCAAGCTACTCGCCGAATACGAACAAATCGCGGAACTGACAGTTAACGCGGTTCTTCAGGTGGCCGAGAAGACCGAGGAAGGAGGGTACAGAGTCGATATTGACGACATTAAGGTGGAGAAGAAGCCTGGAGAATCGCTTCTTGATACAGTACTGATCAAAGGCATCGTGCTGGACAAAGAGGTTGTCCATCCAGGAATGCCCAAGAGAATTGAGGATGCGAAGATCGCTCTTGTCGACTCTCCACTCGAAGTTGAGAAGACGGAGTTTGATGCGAAGATAAACATCGAGAATCCTGAGCAGATGAAATCATTCCTCGACGAGGAGGAGAAGATGCTGAAAGACATGGTGGAAAAGGTCGCGGGTGCAGGCGCTAACGTGTTGCTATGCGAGAAAGGGATCGATGATGTAGCTCAGCACTACCTGGCAAAGAAGGGAATCCTCGCGGTTCGAAGAGTAAAACAGTCTGACATTGAGAAACTTGTGAAAGCTACGGGTGCGAAGATTGTCAGTAACCTCGACGACCTAAAGGCCGGCGACTTAGGCAAGGCAGCTCTGGTGGAGGAGAGAAAAATCGGAGATGACAAGATGACTTTCGTCGAAGGCGCGAAGAACCCGAAAGCGGTAACGATTCTCGTCCGAGGGGGAAGCGAGAGACTGGTCGACGAGGCTGAGAGGTCAATTCATGACGCGTTGTGCGTCGTAAGAGACGTGGTCCGAGATCCTCGGATCGTGGGAGGCGGCGGTGCACCGGAGGCAGAGATAGCCAAGCAGCTCAGAGGATTCGCGCAGAAACAGGAAGGAAAGGAACAGCTCGCAGTCCTAGCATTCGCGAACGGACTAGAATCAGTGCCGGTCGCTCTAGCGGAGAACGCCGGGCTTGACCCGATCGACATTATGGTGCAGCTCCGGGCAGCACATGAAAAAGGACAGACATGGTATGGGGTTGACGTGTTCGAGGGCAAGGCCGCAGATCTGAAGGAGAAGGGCGTGCTTGAGCCTCACGGCGTAAAGATGCAGGTCATAAAATCTGCATCCGAAGCGGCCGGAATGATCCTGAAGATAGATGACGTGATCGCATCCGCAAAATCGAAAGACTCTCCGGGACCTCCGAAACACAACGGAGAAGGTGGCGAAGAGGGAGCAAGTGAGTACTAGAGAGCCCGACAGTATTGAGATCGGGCCCCCTAAGCTCACACGCTTCGAACGAGCAAGGGTCGTAGGCGCGCGCGCTCTTCAAGTCTCAATGGGCGCACCAGTACTATTGGATCTCAAAGACCCGACACTCTCACCAATCGACATTGCACTAATGGAGCTGGATGAAGGAGTCCTCCCCATCAGCATCCGACGAGCACTCCCAGACGGCACTAGCCAGAACATTCCGCTGAAATGGTTGCTCCACCCTGAGGAAGAGAGAAAGCTCAGGGGAAAGAAAGAAGACTCCTAAGTCTGCGGCTTAGTGTCAGATTAGGACTTGGAACCTGTCGATAAGGAGGAGACGTTCTCCTGGAAATCAGCTACAGTAATCATGCTGCTACTCTCGCTGTTCGCCCTGACAATGACGCTGTTGGGAATGAATCCCTTCACGCTACTGTTCAACGTCGCACTAGTCTACTTGCCGACAGTAATACTGGTCGGCTCTACCCTATTCAAAAGAACCAAGCAATCTTCGTAGAACGAACGTTCTAAGAAACAACCCCAGAAGCGGTCGTATATGGAAGCCTGACACTCATCAGAAAAGCGTCAGCCCCATCATGATAATAGTGCGAAACTGTTCGAACCGTATCGAACCCCATATCTTTGTACAGTTTAACGGCTTCCTCATTCGCGGTTCGGACCTCCAAGAAGCACTCCTCTCCCCCGTGCAATTCTAGCGCTTTCATTGCAGAAACTACGAGTTCTCTTCCGATCCCTCTTCTACGAAAGTCGGGAAGTACCGCTACAGATACGACGTGTCCTTTTCGGACCATACGGAAGCGTCTGAGATCGGAGAACCCAAACTCGAGGCGGCACATTATGTATCCGACAACCCTGTTGTCGCGCTCTGCGACGATGAAGGCCTCAGGACAGCTCTTGTAGACCTCCATGAAGAAGTATGCACTGTAGTTTTCCGGAAGACAGACCCTGTTAATCTCGACTACCGCCGAGAGATCGTCCGGCCTAAAAGGCCGAAGAAGATAGGGCGCCTCCAGCAACAAGCCTCTACCCTAAAACAAAACCTCTGACCCTATAATATCTTGTCGTCGAATTCATCACTAGGGCTTGCAGTTGACAACACGTTTAAATCGCTAAGAACTCGGGTGCGAAGAAAACGGCGATTTCTAGGAATGAGTGACGTCCCGCAACCACCACCCCAACCAGCAACTGAGCCGAACTTCGCCCCATACACGGGCCCATCACTAGAGACGGTCAAATCGATAGTCGCGTCACAATTCCAAGTCAAGGACGCGTTTCTCGATCCTTACGGGATTCCAACAATTCTAGTATCAACGGAACCGACGAGAGAAAAGTTCAGGAACGTAGCTGAACAACTCAGAACCCAAAATCTGCTTGGAGCAATACGTGCGACCGGAGACACGCTGACAATCAAAGTCTTCCAGAAACCCCAGATAAAACCCTCCCGCCGAACTATCAATCTGGGACTCTTCCTGGCTACCGTTGTGAGCGTAACCGTTGCAGGATACTTCCTCTGGACGGGGGGACTTGGGGGATCGCAGACCCTTCAGGCACAATTCGATCAGATAGTCTCACCTGGAGCCAGTTCCTACGTCGAAGCCGCGACTTTCGCGGTTGGGCTGCTCGCTATAATCGGTCTTCACGAATTCGGACACAAAGCCGCCACAACATACCACAAACTGGACGCCACGTTCCCATATTTCATCCCGGGTCCGCCTCCCATCGGCACATTCGGAGCCCTCATATCTCTAAAGGGTCCCCCAGCCAACAGGGATCAGCTGTTCGACTTGGGGCTCAGCGGCCCGGTCGTAGGCTTCGTGGTCACCATGATCATAGGCGCGGTAAGCATGCTCTTCGGACCTGCACTCACACCTGCAAAATTGGCCTCTCTAAACACCTGGAATTCTACATGTAGCGCACGGCTTGGAGTCGGGAGCTGCCTATCAAACGTGAGCTTTCCAGCTCAGCCCTTGATCTTAGTGCTGCTCTCTAACCTGACCGGATACATCAATCCCAACGTAATATTCGACCAACAACTATTCTTCGCCGCCCAGATCGGCGCGCTTTTGACATTCCTCAATATCGTGCCTGCATGGCAGCTCGATGGCGGTCACATCTCAAGAGCAGTCTTCGGCCCCAGCGGACACAGAATCGCAACCTTCGCCGGCCTAATCTTGCTCCTCCTGTCAGGCTTCTGGGCATTCGCCCTCCTGGTACTGTTAATGATGGCGTTCTCCCGCCGAGGATTCGCTGGAGTGGAACCGCTTGATGACGTGAGCCCGGTCAGCAACTCAAGAAAAATTCTCTACATCCTCGGAATCGCGATGCTCGTGCTGACCTTTGCAAACTCTCCACTTTAAGGAACGGCACCATACGCCATCGTACTTCGTAAGCCGCGTGATAGTAGAGACTCTGAAATACACAAAAGGCGACAAACTACTCAACATCAGTCAGATCGCAGACCGAGCGAAAACCACAACTGAACAAGTCGAACTGATTCTCGGCCCAATGCTCCAGTTAGAGGATCCGTTGGGCGCGCATCTCACCCATTCGGCTCGGTTCAAGCTGGCCTTCGAGGCCGTCAGGCACGGAGGGCTTCAGCAAGTGGCTAGAGCCTTGAGTTGGCAGGAGTTTGAAGCCTTCACTGAGGAGTGCCTACAAGCCCTTGGATTTGATACCCAGAAGGGAACCATCATCAAGGACGATTCTAGGCGATGGCAGATTGATGTGATTGCAAAGAAGAGTCGAATGATTCTCGCGATAGACTGCAAACACTGGGAATCTCCAGGCTATGATTCAAAACTCAGCAACGCTGCCGAGCATCAAAAGCTAGCAGTTCAAGCGGTTATCCGGCAAATGACGGCAAGAGGAGAGTTGGGGAGAGAACGAATCCTCGCTTTGCCCATGATTCTCACTCTTTTCGAACCTCGGTCACGGATGGTAGACGGGGTTGTCGTGCTCTCGGTTGAGCAGTTAGCTGATTTTCTCGAAGGAGTATCACCCTTCACATCGGAACTGCCGTTCATACACGCACAAAGCGTCGCAAAAAGCTCTATCAATTGATAGAGGCGAGAGTCGGAGCCGGTTGAGATGAACGTCGTAGTGGTCGGGGCCGGAACAATGGGGTCCGGCATCGCATATGTATCGGCCGCATCCGGGCACAACGTTGTCGTCGTCGAACAGGACCAGAAGCTTCTCGACTCTGGAATGAAGAGAGTCGCGGAATACGTCCAGCGAGCTATCTCTCGCGGCCACCTAACCAAAGACCAGGCCTCAACAGTAAACACGAAGCTGCGAGGCACTCTAGACTTCAACTCCGCATGCAGGGACGCGAATCTTGTGGTCGAAGCTGTCTTCGAAGATCCGATAGTCAAGGCGAAAGTATTTTCGACAATCGACAAGTCCTCTCCCAAAGAAGCAATCCTAGCTTCCAACACTTCTTCGATAAGTATCACACGCCTCGCGCGTGCTACTCTTAGACCGGACCGGGTGTTGGGATTGCACTTTTTCAACCCAGTACCAACGATGAAGCTGGTCGAGCTGATCAAGGGCAATCAGACTTCCGAGTCGACAGTCAAGAGTGCCAAGGGCTTTGTCGAATCACTCGGCAAGACGGTTGTGCAATCCATTGACAAGACTGGATTCATCGTCAATAAGGCACTGATGCCGTTTCTCAACGAGAGTATCAAACTCCTCGAAGGAGGTGTCGCGTCGAAGGAGGACATTGACAAGGCGTTCATGCTTGGAACAAACCACCCCATGGGTCCTCTACAACTATCAGATTTCATCGGTGTTGACGTCGTCTATCAGACCCTCAAGGTCCTGGAGAACGAATACGGCGCATGCTTCAAACCGACTCCTCTGCTCGAGAAGATGGTTAAAGAGGGAAGACTAGGCCGGAAGACTGGGAAGGGCTTCTATGACTACTGACGAGACCTCGACGATCGACGAACCATCAAAGCGGCTGACAGAGATGATCCTCAAGGGCGAAGACCAAGAATCAGCACGGATCGCAGCGGAGATCGTCGGTGGTAGATCAGAGACAAACGATATCGTGGACGCTATCTCCGAGACAATGAACATCGTGGCAGATCTACATGAAGTCGAGAGATATACAGTCCAGCAAGTTGAGAGTTGCGAACGGGCGGCAGAGAGCGCCCTCAACGCGATAAGACCAGGAATCAAGGTAGAACAGCGAAGAATCTCCGGCAAGGTGATGGTAACGTCTCTGCACGGAGACCCTCACAGATTCGACAAGACCCTTCTCCTGACCATGCTGGAGATGGGAGGATTCTCCGCGCTCGACGGGGGCGAAGAGCTCTCTCCAGAAGAGGTTGTACGAAACGTCAAGAGCCTCAAACCAGACGTGCTCGCGATCCCACTAGTCACCACATCGGCCGTGAACGATCTGTTGCGCACGAGATCCCTTCTGGCGAATTCCGGCGTCAAGACCAAGCTCGTCACGTATGGGAGAGGAGTGGCCAAGCTGCCGAGTGATTCCCAGCTCAGCGCTATGGAAGAGGACTCGCTCAGCATCCTGAGCAGAATAGCCGAGATTCTGATATCTCGCTAATCTACTTCTTCCTTCTGAGAGCCAACACCA
>Ga0209690_1001612_pt1 | contig 12775 bp, 8 predicted proteins | sample GraSoiAngelo_150_FD_186164 | JGI IMG/M metagenome (GOLD analysis project Ga0209690, IMG submission 186164) | Grasslands soil microbial communities from the Angelo Coastal Reserve, California, USA - 14_1009_09_40cm (SPAdes) (version 2) | ecosystem: Environmental > Terrestrial > Soil > Grasslands ...
CACCACGGGCCCGGGCTGGATGCGGTAGCGCACCACGACCCTGGCGAACTCCTGCCCGGGCTCTGCGTTCTCGTCGAAGGTCTCTTCGTCCTCCACGCGGGCGTACAGGTGGCCGCGGCGGGTGAAGATCTGGGTGAGCGCCGCGCGGCCCTCTTCGGCGGCGAAGTAGTTGAACGGCTGGCCCTGGCGCAGGGCGATCGCCGCATCCAGCTCGCGCGGCGAGACCTCGCCGCCGCCCTCGATCAGGATGCGCGACACCCGGGTCTGCTCGCCCTCGGCAATGGGGATGCTGACGCGCAGCCGGTGCCCGTCGCCTCCGATCGGCTCCGGCCTGGGCGGCCCGGCGCGCGCCGAGAGGTACCCCTGGCTCTTGTACAGGTCTTCGATCTGCTTGAGGGCGCGCGCGTACAGGACCGGATCGAACACCGTCTCCGGCTCGGCGCGCGTCCGCGGACGGCGCGGCGCCGCCACGCGGCCGGCGACCTCCGTCGCATCCACGGACCAGGGATCCGCGCCGGCGGCCGGATCGGGAACGACTGCGTCGCGCAGCTGCTGCAGGACGCGCTCGCGGAGCTGCCGGGTGGAGAACTCCTGGTTGCCGGTGAACACCACCTGCTCGACGCGCACCGGCCGGTCCTCGTCGATGCTGAAGACGAGCTCCACCGCGCCGTCGCGCGTCACGATCTCCCGCTCGGCGACGCGCGCGCGCAGGAACCCCTGGCCGACGTAGAACCGGCGCAGCCTGGCGGCCATCTCCTGCGCCATCTGCGAGTCGACCGGCTCGTCCTCGCCCGCCGACGGCGTGGAGAGACCCAGCTGCGCGATCAAGAGCCCGTCGGGAAACGCCCGGTTGCCGCGCATGTGGAACCGCACCACCGGTCCGGCGCGCACCGGCACGATCACACGGGCGCCGGCGGGAGGGACGTCCTCGAGCAGCGGCGACTCGACCACCGCGCGCAGCCGGCGGGCGCGCCGGTACCGGTCGCGCACCCCGCGCACGCCCTCGTCGAGCGTGGACAGGTTGAGCACGTCTCCGGGCTGCAGCTTGAACGCGGCGAGCAGCTCGTCGCGATTCAGCGCGAGCTCCCCGCTGAACCGCACCTCGGCGATGCGGGTGACCGGTCCTTCGTCGATGCGCATCTCGAGCGCCACGCCGTCCTTGGCGGGCATCCGCACGGGAGTGACCGTGGCGCGCCGGTACCCGATGCGGTGGTACGCTGCCCCGATCGCCTCTGCCGCGCGCGGGACCAGATCCTCCTGGAACTCGGCGTTCACTTGGAGATTGGCGGTCTGGTGCAGCAGGCTCTCCGCCAGCGCCTTTTGCCCGCGGAAGACGACCGACACCAGCTTCTGCACGGGCGCGAGGACGAACACCAGGCGGACCGCGCGCGTCCAGCCGGGCTTGTAGCTCTCCTTGGGGAGCGGCTCGATGTACGCGGCCACCCGCGCGAAGCGCGCGCTGCCGTGGAGCGCCCGCACCGCGTCGCGCACGTCGCGCGGGTCCAGCGGTGCTCCGTCCTCCAGCGCGACCAGCGCGCGCAGGCCCTTGACTTCGGTCCCCTCGAAGACGACCTCGCCCACCCGGACGGGCTCGCCGCCCTCCGCCTGCGCCCACGGCGGCAGGGGCTCGTCACCGATGCGGGCCTGCGCGGGCACCGCCAGCAAGGCGAGCGTCAAGAAGAGGAGCTTCACTCGCCTTCCCATCTCAGCTTCAGGTCGACGCCGAAGTCGGTGCCCGTGGTGATGTGCTCGTTGTCCAGCTGGATCTGGCCCGAGAGCGATTCGGAGAGCTGGTAGGAGATCAACCCACGATAACGCCGGGTGGAGAGCCCTTCCAGAACGCGCAAGTCCAGCTTGTCGGTGAGCAGGCGCGAGCGGAAGCGCGCCATCGGCTCCAGCCTGTTGGTCGCTGCCGAGAAGTCGGAGGCGAAGTCGATGGTCGGATCGCGCAGGATGGTGTTCTTCGGGATGAACCTGCGCACCTCCTCGGAGAAGCCGGTGACCTTGTTCAGCGCCTCGACCCCGATGGCGAGCCCCGAGTCCGTCGCATTGAAGCCCGCCTGCTGCAAGTCGTGGGAAACGAATCCGAAGGTGAGCAGGAACCCGAGGTCGGCCTCGGTGAGCGCCGGGTCCGAGTTGAGGGTCACGTGCGGCTCGGCCGGGGTGCCGAACGCGTGCAGCCGGACCTTGTACTCCCTCACCTGCGCGAGGGCCTCGAAGTCGAAGGAGGGGCGTACCCGGGTACGGTCGGTGAAGGTGAGCACCCCTTGCTCGATCTGGAACTCGTTGCCGCGGAACTGGGCGGTCCCGTGGACCGTGTTCACCGAGCCGAGCAGGCCGACGCTGCGCGAGGTGCCGGTGACCTTGAGATCGCCCTTCAGATCGGCGCGGGCCAGGTTGTTCTCGATCCGCACTCCGCGCGAGAGGTGGACGTCGAGATCGAAGTGCACCACCAGCGCGCTCTTCGCCAGCACCCGTGGCGCGGGCGGCCGCCGGCTGAAGTCGAGGAGGCTCCGCTCCAGGTCGAGGTCCTCGGCGTAGCGCAGGCGGCTGACGATCACGGAGCCGCCCAGCACCGGCTCGAGCGGCGGGCCGTAGAGGGTCACATCGCCGTCGAGGGTGGCGGGCAGGTTGTCCTGGAACCGCACGTTCACGTCGCTGATGTGGGCGGCGATGTCGACCTTCGTCGGGTGCAGCGCCTTCATCTCCATGCCGCCGGAGAGCTTCGCCTCCCCGTTGTTCAGCTTGCCGCGCAGCTCGTCGATGACCAGCGCGTCCTGGCTGAACGAGACGCTGCCGTTCAGCTCGCGGGCGGCGAGCGGCAGCCCGCGCAGCCGCGCCTCGCCGTCCTCGATGCGCAAGTTGCCGAGCACGGTCGGCGCCTGGAAGGTACCGCCGACGGTGGCCTGGATCAGGTAGGTGCCCGCGGCGTGCTCGAGGTCAGCGAACAGGTTCTGCAAGATGCGACCGTCCACCGACGCCGCCAGCCGCAGGTCGAGCTTGCCGCTCCGGAGGCGGCTGCCGGCCACGGTGGCGGTCGTGTACGGCGCGCGCAGCGCCAGCTTGCGCACCTCGATGCCCGCCGGGCCGAAGACGAGCTGTCCGGGGCCGTCGTTCTCGAACGCCATTCCGTTGCGCACCAGCTGCAGCGCGCTCAGCTCCGCCCGGCCCTCCGATTCGCGCCAGCGCAGGAGCGAGCCGGAGAGGGACAGCGCGGCGGAGAGCGATCCACCCTGCACCTCCGCCTCGGGAAGGAAGCTCTGGAAGTAACCGGACAGGTCCGGAAAGCGCACGGCCAGGGTGGTGGAATACGGCAGCTCGCCCTCGAGGGTCGCCCGGCCTTCCAGCCGGTGCGTCCCGACATCGCCCTCCCAGCGCAGCTGCTTTCCGTCGAGGCGCACGAACACCTTGCCGTCGCCCAGCTCGGCGCTGCCCGCGCGCCCGCCGGCGAAGCTCGAGCGCACCTCCAGCACGGGATGCTGCGCGACGCCCCGCAGGCGCGCCTCGACCGCGAGCGGTCCTTCGAGCCGCGCGTGCTTGGCGAAATCGAGATTTGCCAGGGTGAAGTCCCGCGTGGCGGCGTCGATCTCCAGCCGCCAGGCCGGCCCGAACCGGCCGGCCACTTCGAGCTCGCCGTCGCCATGGCGGAGCAGCAGGCGCTCGATCTCCAGCCGCGGCTCCTTGCCGTGGAGTGCGATCCGGGCCTCACCACCGTCGAAGGCCTGTCCCCAGGCGGACGCCGAGGAGAAGGACAGGCGCGCCTCGCCGTCGGGAGCCACGGCCGGACCTTTGACGTCGATGACGCCGGACAAGCGCCCGTCGAGGTCGTCCGGGCGGTTCACCGAGGAGAGCGCGGGGACCAGGCCTTCGGCCAGATCGATCAGGTCGTGCACGTACGCGTCCGGCAGATCGAGGTGCGCGTCGATGACCGCGTCATGGCGGAAGTCCAGCTTCACGCGCCCGGCGTAGGTGGAGCGATCCTTGCGCCCGCGCAGCTGGTCCAGCGAGAGCACCATGCCGGTGAAATCGACCTGGGCGGAGAGGTCGCCGAGCGAGAGGTCCATGAAATGGAACCCGCGCATCGCCGCGCTGGACTCCACCCGCACGTCGGCGTACGGGCCATGGACGCGCGCGGCGAGCGCCGCCCGCCCGTGCCAGGGCAGCTCGGCCAGGTGCCCGCGCAGATCGTCGAGGGACAGCCCATCGGTCTGGGCAAGGAGGTCGAGCCCGCGGGCGGAATCGGTGTACAGCGCGCCCTCCACGTTCAGGACCGAGGAACCCGACTCGATCCGCGCGCCGCGCAAGGTCACCTTTTGACGGTCGATCGCCACCGCGCTGACGAGGTGGCCCTTGGGCATCTCGAGCATGCGCCCGGGGCCACGCTTGCGGCGCGCGTCGTAGGCCCGGTCGAGGACCGAGAAGTCCGACAGGTCGAGCGAGGCTTCGCCGGTCAACAGAAGTGGGAGCAGCGTCCCCTTCATCTGCACCTTGCCAGCCGTGCGCAGGACGACCCAGGCGTGCGGAAGCGTCAGCTTGCGCAGCACCTCGGCCAGCTCCACGTCGCGCAGGGTGAGATCCGTGGAAAGCGGGACTCCCTGGCCGAACCCCACCTCGGCGCTTCCCGCCACCTGACCGCGGCCGACCGCGACGTCCAGGTGCTCGACCTTCAGGCGCCGCGTGTTCAAGTCGAATCGGGCGCTCAGGTCGCCCGGGTCGAATCCGTCCAGCTGCAACCCGCGGAGCCGGACGTCGCCGCGGACGTGCGGGTCCTTGCGCGCGAACGTCACCGTGGCATCGGCGGCGAGCGACCCGCGGACCCCCTGCAGCGCTCCCGGCATGTACGCGGCGAGCGCCGCGCCCAGGTCGTCGGCGCGCACGTTGGCGCTGGCGTCGATGTGCGGGTCGCACAGGTCCGAGATCCGCCCCGAGAGGAACGCCGCCGCCTCGGTGGCGATCAGGTCGGCGCGCGTGACCTCGAGCTGGCCGGTCCCGCGCAGGTCGACCTTGGCCGCGCCGCGCACCGAAACCAGGCCGATCTTCCGACCCGGCAGCTCGACCGCGCCGCCGCGGGTCGCGAGGGCGACCTGCATCGCGTCGCCCTCGCCGTGGATCGAGGCGCTGGCGCGCGGCAGGGTGACGCTCACGCCTCCGCCGCGCACGTCGACCGACGCCTTGCGGATCTTCACCCGCCCCAGCTCGAATCGGTCGAGCACGTCGGGCAGGCACTCCTGCCGCCGGGCGCGCGCGGTGGGCGCGGATTGCTGATCGAGCGAGAGGTGCAGCTCGGGATGATCGATTTCGAGCTGCTCGAGCCGGATGCGCTGCAGCACCGGGCGGACCAGCACGTGGACGAACACGCGCGCGACCTTCAGGTCGATGCGGCCGCCCGGGTCGCCGACCTGCAGCCCGTCGATGGTGAGCTGCCCGCGCGCCGGGTCCACCGAGCAGCGCGCCACGCGCACCTGCGCGGCCGTGGCCTCCTCGATGGTCGCCACCGCGTAGGCGCACAGGTTGTTGGCGACGAAGTCGGTGCGGAGAAATGCGATCGCCCCTCCGGCGACCACCGCCGCCGCCAGCGCGCCGGCCACCAGCACGCGGCTCAGCACGGGTGTTCCACCGCCTTGCTCGAGGGTCGGATGCCCGGAGCTGACCGCGCGCGCCGCATGCTTCTCTCTTCAACTCCCGACCGGCATGCGCCGGTCGCGGTCACGAGGGCTTGGCCAGTCCAGCCAGGTATCGATCGATCTCCCCCAGGTCGAGCGGCTTCGGTTCCCTGGGCGCGGGGGACGGCGTCCGGAGAGGGACCTGATCGTCGTTCACGGCCGCGGCGCCGTCGAGCCCCAGGTCGGCGGCGACCCTGCCGATCATCGCTTCGTCGATCATCGGCACCCGGGCTACGTATCCCTCGAACAGGGCATTGTCGCAAAGCGTGTTGATCACGCGGGGTGTGCCGCTCGAGAAGTGGTGCACGGCGTTGACCGCCTCGGGCGTGAACGGCATCCGCGACGCGCCGGCCAACCGGAGGCGGTGCTTGATGTACGCCTCGGTGCTCTCCGGCGTCAGGTGCGCGAGGCGGAACTTGATGGCCACGCGCTGGGCGAGCGGTGGGTCGAGCTTCAGGTTCTCCTCGATCTCGGGCAGACCGAAGAAGATCAGCGAGAGCAGCTTCCGCTCGGGTACCTCGAGGTTGAGCAGCCCGCGGAACTCCTCCATCAGCTCCCGCGTGGCGAGCATCTGCGCCTCGTCGATCAGCACCACCGCCCGCTTGCCCTGCTCGTAGATGCGGACCAGCCTCTGGTAGAGCTGTCCGAGGAGCGTGAGCTTGTCCTCGCTGGGGGCATCGACCCCCAGCTGGAGCGCGATGCGCTTGAGCAGCCAGGAGGCGGTCACGCCGCTGTGGATGATCACCAGGAGCGCCGCCTCATACTCGTTCTCCGGCAGGGAATCGAGGAGCCGGCGCGCCAGCGTGGTCTTGCCCGCGCCGATGTCCCCCACCAGGAGGGCGAGGCCCTTCATCTGCGAGCAGACGTGCGTCAGCCGCACCAGCGCCTGCGCGTGCTGGGGCGAGTTGAAGTAGAAGCGCGACACCGGGGCGTTGGAGAACGGCTCCTGGGCCAGCTCGTAGTAGTCGAGGTAGTTCACTTGAGCGGCCTCACCCTAGATGAACCCAATCTTCCGGTTGCGCGATGCGCCCCCGTCGGGCGGCTTCTTCTCCGCCGCAGCGCTCGCCGGCGCCAGGCGCGCCGCGGGCGTCGCCGCCGGCTTCACCGGCGCGCGCGGCCGGGCGCTGCCGTTGCCCAGCCGCTGGATGCGCGCGGCGACGTCGCGGAAACCGCGCTCCTCCGCCGCGACCTCCTGGTACTGCTGGAGCGCCTCGCCGTTGCGTCCCAGCGTCTCGAGCACGCTGCCCAGCTCGAAGGCCAGCGCCCGGCGCGCCTCGGGATTCAACTCCTCGAGCTCGAGCCCGTCCTTGAGGTACTTCACCGCCGCCTCGGCGTTCCCCCGCTCCGCCTCGCAGGTGCCGAGCATGGTGAGGCAATCGGCGCGCCGGGCGCCGCCGCCGTGGTGGAGCACGATCTCGAATTCGGAGACGGCCTCCTCCAGGAGACCCATTTCCTTGTAGGCGATGCCGAGGTCGTAGTGCGTCTGGGCGTCCTCGCGCCGGACCGTCTGGGCCACCTTGTTGCGGAACTCGCCCAGCACCTCGTGCGCCGGCACCTGGAAGCTGTCCAGCACGTCTCCGTCGAGCGGCGTGTCCTCGACCAGCTGCGCGGCGTTGATCTCGGCCGCCAGCTCTGCCGCGAGCTCCGCGGCCAGATCGTCATGCTCGGGCGTACTGGCCACCGCGGGCGCCGCTGCCGGACGGCGCGGCGCGGCGGCGGGCCGGAGCGTGCCGAGCGTCTTCTGTCCTGCGCCGCCGATGCGGCGCAGCCGGGCGCGCGCGCCCTGGTGCTGGGGCTCACCCATCAGGATGGCCTCGAGGATGGCGCGGGCCTCCTCGGAGAGGCCCGACTCGATGTAGAAGTCCGCTTCCGCCAGGTCGGAGGCGAAGGCGTCCTCGCCTCGCGCGGCGGGAGCGGCGGCGAGGGGCTCCACCTCGAGCAGCGGCTCGTCCTCGGGCAACGGCAAGCTGTCGGCCTCGATCTCCGCCTCGACCAGCGGCTCGTCCAGGCCCTGCTCCGCCTCGGCCGTTTCCAGCTCGATCTCCGCTTCGGCGGGATCGAGCTCGATCTCGTGGCGTGGCGCCATCGCCGCCGGCGCCGGCGCCGGCGCCCCGGCCAGGGCGGCGTTGCGCGGATCCAGGTCGCGCAGCTCGGAGCGCGCCTGCTGCGCCCGCGGATCGCGCCGCTGGGTGTAGAGCCGCACCAGGGTCGCCAGCTCGGCGATCGCGTCGTCGGTGCGGCCGCTGGCCAGGGCCACCGTCTTCGCCTTCTCGTGCGCATCGAGATTGTTCGGATCCGCCGCGAGGATCCTGCGCAGGTGCTCCTGCGCTTTGTCGTGCAGCCCGTACTTGACGTAGACCTCGGTCTCCTTGAGCAGCTTGGGGATGCTCGAGGTGCTGACCGGCTCGGCCGGGCGGGCCGGGGGACGCGGGGCGGCAGTAGGCGCGGGAGCCGCCACGCGGCCGCTGGGAGGAGGCGGAGGCGAGATGACCGCGGCCCGCGGGGCCGGGGCAGGCGCCGCCGCGGTGCGCGACGGGACCGGCGCCGGGCGGGGCGAGTCGCCGCCTCCGCGGAGAGCCGCCTTCACCTCGGGATCGTCGGGCGCCAGCTCGGCCGCCCGCGCGTAGGTCCTGCGCGCCTCGTCGGCCTGGCCGGAGTCGGCGTGCACGCGCGCCAGCTCCTTGAGCACCGAGACGGTCTTCGAGGTCTGGCCCAGGTCCTGGAACGCCTTGGCCAGCATCTGCAGCGTGTTCAGGTCGCGCGGGTTGGCCTTGAAGCAGATCTGCAGCTTGGAGAGCGCGCGCTTCGAGTCGCCCCGGGAGAGGAAGTGCTCGGCCAGCTCGCGCGCCAGCGCAGTGTCGGCTTGGTCGAGGTGGCTGATGCGCTCGGCCACGCGCAGGTAGTCGTCGGTGCGGCCGTTGCGCTGCAGGTATTGCGCGGCGCGCCGGAGCTCGGTCACGGCCTCGACAGGGTTCTCCTGCCGCGCGTACTGCTCGCCCAGCCGGATGCGGGAGGCGACGTTGTCGGGATCGAGGTCGACCAGCTTCTTGAGCGCATCCAGGCTGGCCTTGTGGTCGCCGGTCTTCTCGTGGTGCGCCGCGACCGTCTGCCACTCCTTGGTCGCATCGCCGATCAGGCCCAGCTGCTGGTAGAGCTCGGCGAGGCGGACGTTGACCTCGACCCGCTCGACGACCTTCAGGACCTGCTTGTAGAGCGCGACGGCCTTCAGGTAGAAGCCCTGCGCCGCATAGGTGCGCGCCACCTTCTCGAAGCAGTCCGCCGCTTCGGACTGCTTCTTCATCTTTTGGTAGAGCTCCGCCAGCTTCTGGAGGACGCGGACGTCGTCCGGGTCCACTTCCAGGACGCGTTGGTATTCCTTGACGGCCTTCTCGAACTGACCTTTGACGATCAGCTTGGAAGCCGACTCGATGACCTTGTTCTTGTCCATCGGTCCGGGAAGGCTCCCAGTCTCGCTCTCGAAGGGGCGGCGGAATTCCAGCGTAACGTGCTCGGAGGGTACATTCAAGGCCGCTCGGCGCTTGGGAAAAACGCTGATCCGCCCACCCCGCGCAGCGCACACCGGAGCACGTCGCGCCGCGCTGCGTCCAGGCCATGTCGGGCGCTGTCGGTAATCGGAGGCGAATGTAATCAACTACTCACAGGTAATTTTCCGTTACCCGGCGGCAGGGGCCGCTTCCGCCAGCAGCCGCTCGACGGTGCGCGTGTCGTAACGACCTTGCACGAACGGCTCGAACTGGAGGAGCCGCTTGTGGAAGGGAATGTTGGTCTTGATTCCCTCGACCACGTACTCCTGCAGCGCCCTACGCGCTCGCATGATCGCGGCGGGCCGCGAATCGGCGGTGACGATCATCTTCGCCACCATCGAGTCGTAGAAGGGCAACACGCGGTACTGCTCGTAGGCGACGGAGTCGACGCGCACGCCGAGACCGCCCGGCGCGTGGTACGCGGTGATGAGCCCCGGCGAGGGCGCGAAGGTGACCGGATCCTCCGCGTTGATGCGCAGCTCGATGGCGTGGCCGCGCAAGGCGATGCTCTTCTGCGTGCGCCCCAGCTCCTCCCCGGCGGCGAGCCGGATCTGCTCCTTGAGCAGGTCGATCCCGGTCACCGCCTCGGTCACCGGGTGCTCCACCTGGATGCGCGTGTTCATCTCCATGAAGAAGAACTCGCCGCGCTCGTCGAGGAGGAACTCGATGGTCCCGACGTTGTTGTAGCGGATCTTCTTCATCGCCTCGACGGCGACCCGCCCCATCCGCTCGCGCAGCTTCTCGTTGAGCGCGGGCGAGGGCGACTCCTCCAGCATCTTCTGGTGGCGCCGCTGCACGCTGCATTCGCGCTCGCCGAAGTGGACCACGTCTCCGCGCTCGTCGGCGACGATCTGGATCTCGATGTGCCGGGGACGCTCGACGTACCGCTCGACGTACATGTCGCCGTTCCCGAACGCCGCCAGGGCTTCGGCCGAGGCGGTGCGGTACATCTGTGCCAACTGCTCCCTCTCGCGGACGATCTTCATCCCGCGCCCGCCGCCGCCCGAAGCCGCCTTGAGGATCACCGGGAAGCCGACCTTCTCCGCGAGCCGCGTCAGCTCCCGCTCGTCGCGCACCACTCCATCCGAGCCGGGCAGCTGCGGCAGGCCCGCGTCGCGCATCGCCTCCTTCGCGCGGACCTTGTTGCCCATCATCCGGATCATCTCCGGCCGCGGCCCGATCCACCCCAGGCCGGAGTGCTGCACCATCTCGGCGAACTCAGCGTTTTCGCTCAGGAATCCATAGCCGGGATGGATCGCGTCCGCGCCGGACACTTCGGCGGCCGAGAGGATCGCCGGGATGTTCAGGTAGCTCTCCTTGGAGGGCGGCGGGCCGATGCAGAGCGACTCGTCGGCAAACTTCACGTGCAGCGAGTTGGCATCGGCGGTGGAGTGAACGGCCACCGTCTCGATGCCCAGCTCGCGCGCCGCGCGGATGATGCGGAGCGCGATCTCCGCCCGGTTCGCGATGAGGATCTTGTGGAACATCTCGTCCGCCGCCGATCGCTCAGACCGGCTCGAACCGGAACAACGGCTCTCCGTACTCGACCGGGCTGCCGTTCTGGATGAGGGAGTCGACCAGCCGCCCGGGCTGCTCCGCCTCGATCTCGTTCATCAGCTTCATGGCCTCGACGATGCAGAGCACCTGCCCCTTCTTCACCACCTGGCCCACCTCCACGAACGGCGGGTTGTCCGGCGAGGCGGACCGGTAGAAGGTGCCCACGAAGGGCGAGTTCACGGTGAAGGTATCGTCCCGCGCGGCCGGAGCCGCGGCGGCGGCTGCCGAGGATGCCGCCGGCGCGACCGGCGTCACCTGCGGCGGGGTCGGCAGCGCGGCGGGCGCGGGCTGGCCCGCCGGAACCGCGTGGAGCGCGGTGACCGGCGCCGGCGGATGCCCCATCCGGAGGGTCAGCCTCTCCTGGCCGTTGGTCCAATCCAGCCGGGTGACCTCGGTGCCCTGCAGCGCGGCGAGGATCGCTCTCAGCTTCTCGACGTCCATGCCCCCTCGGATGTCAGCCGACGCGGGTGAGGTACTGCCCGTTGCGCGTGTCGATCTTGAGCACGTCGCCCTCGTTGATGAAGAGGGGCACGTTGAGCGTGTACCCCGTCTCCAGCGTCGCCGGTTTCATCGCTCCCGACACCGTATCGCCGCGCACGCCCGGATCGCACTTGGTGACCCTCAGCTCGACGGTGTTGGGCAGCTCGGCGGAGATGGCGCGCCCGTTCCAGAAGAGGATGTGCGCGTTCATGTTCTCCTTGAGGAAGTTCCGGCCTTCCTTGAGCGCCTCGCCGCCGATGTGCACCTGGTCGTACGTCTTCACGTCCATGAAGACGTAGTGGTCCCCCTCCTTGTATAGGTATTGCATCTCCTTCTCTTCGATATCGGGCCTGCCCACCTTGTCGCCCGATTTGAGGGTGGGCTCGAGGATCCGGCCGGTGAGGAGATTGCGGATGCGCGTGCGCACGAAGGCGGAGCCCTTGCCGGGCTTGACGTGCTGGAACTCGACGATCTCGAACGGATCGCCGTCGTAGAGGATCTTGAGCCCGTTCCGGAACTCACTGGTGTCGTAGACTTCTGCCACGGGTACTCCTCCAAAGAGGCCCGGCCATGTATCGCAATCGGGCAGAGGAGTCTAGAACCGCAGCCGCCTCAAAGCTGGGCGGCGAGCTTCGGGCCCGCGACGCGCAATTCGTAGCGGGCGCGACCGACGTTGCCGTCCGGCGCGAGAGCGAGCAGCACGAAGTAATCCGGGGTGAGCGGGCGCGCGACCGCAACGAGCTTCTCGGTGCGGATCGATACTTCCGACGCCTTGCCCATCTGCAGGCTCTCGGCGGCCTGCCGCACCTGCGAAAGGATCCCGGAGTACTCGATCATGAGCGTCTGCATCTCGACGCCCTCGGCCCCCTTGACCTCGGCGGTCTCGATGGCGATGCCGTCGAACCCCATCAGCGTGGCCGCCAGCGCGCCGTCGACGCGGCCGCAGATGGCAAGGAGATCCTCGCGAAATCCCATCAGCGCCCTCCCCGCCGCGCGCGCACCCGCTCGAGCAGGTCCTCGAGCAGCGCGATCTCTTCGGCCGCCGGCGGCCCCAGCTGCGCGAGCCGTTCCCGCGCCGCCGTGTCGCCGCCGTCGGCCAGCTTGCGCAGGATCTCCCGCGCGCGGCCGGCGAGACCCTGCTTCAGGTACAGCTCGGCCAAGGCGACGGTCATGCGGGCATCGACGCAGGCCGGGCGGCCGCTGTCAAGGAATCAGAGGCAGCCCGTGCCGGTGTCCTGATTGACGCCCTCGCAGGCGACCGGTGCCGCTGGAGCCGTGCAGGCCGGCGCAGGCAGCACGAACGTCGGGTCGGCCTGGATCACGTATTCGTATGTGTTGGTTCGCACCCTCGTGCCGTCGAGCAGCACGCCGAAGATCTGGATGAGGAGCCGCACCTTCATGGTATTGGCGCCGATGGCCTGCGCGATCGGAGAAGTGACCAGCTCCAGCTGGGTCACCCCCTTGCCACCCGCGGGAACCAGGGCGTTACCCGAGACTGTCTGGACCGGCATGATCACCGCCGGGCCGTCG
>Ga0209690_1001618_pt1 | contig 12760 bp, 13 predicted proteins | sample GraSoiAngelo_150_FD_186164 | JGI IMG/M metagenome (GOLD analysis project Ga0209690, IMG submission 186164) | Grasslands soil microbial communities from the Angelo Coastal Reserve, California, USA - 14_1009_09_40cm (SPAdes) (version 2) | ecosystem: Environmental > Terrestrial > Soil > Grasslands ...
TCTTCGTGCACGCGGCGTTAGTCGGAGCGGCGCTGATGATGTGGTGGCCGGTGGTTGGTGGCATCGAGGGGGCGCCGCGGCTGACCTACCCCTACCAGATGGCGTACCTCTTCGTGCAGTCGCTTCTGCCGGCGGTGATCGCGTCGTTCATCACGTTTTCGCAGTCCCCGGTATACGAGTTCTACGCGGAGGCGCCTCGTATCTGGGGGATCAGCGCAGTGGAGGACCAGCAGTTGGCGGGCGGCATCATGAAGATAACCGGAACGCTGATCCTGTGGAGCTTCATCGGCGTGGCGTTCTTCAAGTGGTACGCGAAGGAGGAGGCGGAGTCGAAGGGGCCGGCGTGGAGCGAGGTGGAGGAGGAGCTGCGAGAGCTAGGGATCAGTGGGCGGCAATAGGCCTGCCGGGCGCCCACTTGTTTGTGCTGGCGTTAAGGCTTGATTGCTTTCGAAAAAGCGCGCGCTTTTGGGGCTGACCCATGTGTGGCCAGCGGCTATTTTCTTGATTGTTTTGGTCTTGATTGTTGTCATGATTGTTTGCGTTCCGGTGAGCGGGGTCGCCCGTCTGGGGCTGATGTTAAGGTGCCTCGGCATGCTGTCAGCATAGCGCGAAGGGACGAGAAGTCTAAGAGGCAATTGGCACTGCTCCTGGCGGCCTAAATCCCTGGATTCGCCGGTTTTCGACCCGAGAAGCGTTCCTTAACGTAAAGCATAGTGCGATGCGGACTGCCTTGGGTGGCCTGAGCATGAACAATGCAGATAAAGGGCGCAGCGATATTATGAAACGAGGTGCGTTCAGGCTTGTGGCTGTTGTGGCTGTTGTGGCTGGGATAGCGGTAATCGGAATGACGGCGGGTGTGGCGATGTCGCCGCGCCCGGTGGCGAGGAGGAGGTCATGCCCTCGGTGCAGGCCCGGACACCCGAGGACTGTGGCCTCAACATATTTGGACCTCCGGCGCCTACCCCCGTTAAGGGCGTGCCGTTCTCTGACCCCGACGCGGGATTGCCTGACGCTGAGCGCATGGCGAAATACGAGCGAGCAGAGAAAGAAGGCGAGGTCCGATATGCGGCCTGGGTGGAGTGCCTGAAATCTATTCTCAATACAGTGGACCTCCGCTCAGTGCCACGTTACGCCATAAACATCGACTTTGGGCCGGGCCGGCCATCCATGGCAGATGCGGTCGCAAAAGCCGAATTGATCATCAGTGGAACGATCGTCAATTTCGACCCATCGCCGCACGGCGGCACTTTCACGACTGTTGCGGTTGACGAAGCGCTGAAAGGCTCCGCTGCATCGAGCATCACTTTTTTCCAAGGAAGTCGGGTGAGTCCCACCGACGACGGGCTCGGCGTAACGGTGTCGGAAGCGCCCAACGAAGGTCTCCTTGTTCCCGGTGACCGGGCCATCCTTCTGCTCCAGCGGGGCAGCGACGGGAATTATCACATCGAGCACGTCACGGGTTGGTTTCAGATTGTCGACGGGTTGGTCAAGGCGAATTATTTCAACGACTGGCGCGCGTCGGTTGTCGGAAAGACGGAGGCGGAGTTCGTCGACATGATCAAGGCCGCTCTGCAAGCGCCACGGTAGCAGTGAGCATCAAATCGCAGCAGTACGCGTCCTTTCGGGACGACCGCTAAGTTATAATTTTGGCTAGGAGCAAGCTGGTGAAAGCTGGCAAAGGTCTGGCAAATTGCGTGAGGGCCGTCGGTTGGGCGTTCTTCGGCGCTATAGTCGTGATGGCTTGCTTAGGGTGTGGTGGCGAAACCGAGAACATCAGTACCGCCCAGCCGGTGACTGAGCCCGCCGAATCGGGTCAGACAGAGACTCTAACGACCGGCCATGAGGGGGCGGCGCCGGATTCCTCGTCGGGCTGCAGCCTCCCGGCTGATTTCGATAGGTTTCCGCCGGAAAAACAGAGCTTAGAGCGGCAATCGTTCGCACAGTGCGAGGCGGCCGCCGCTGGATATCACGCCCCGAAGTTTCCCGAACCTTCGGCCGTACTATCCTGCCCGACTGACCTGAGCAAAATGGCGACGGGCATATTTCCTTACGATTCCCGCTACCAGCCTCCTCCTTTTTGGCGTAAGGGGATCCCCGTCAACTTGGCGTCGGCAATATCAACTGCTGGAGTCCCATACACTATCTCCGCCGGGGCTGAATATGGTGATTCGCAGCAAGGTGTCGTCTACGTCGTGCAGGAATCCACTGATCCGTGCGCTGAGGCAGCCGGGACACTGACTCGGTTCGAGGGGAGCTTCGTCCTCCCAGTGAAGACCGGCCCGGTCACGCTTACCGCTATTGAAGGCGACTTAATCTCCTTCGAAACATCCGGCGGAACCAAGGGCAAATTCCGCTACGCTACGGGCGAGTTCATTGTTCAGTAATGCGTGGCTAGGACAAAGAATGCGTATATTGGGAAGGGTGGTTCCTCTCAAGTACGCTGTCGGCGCAGCAGCTGTCCTGTTGGCCATATCGGGAAGCGTGGCGGTTGTCGCGACCACCAGCTTCGACGCTAAGCCGCCGCCACACGTCGCAGTCCCTGGGGTAAGTGCCGAGAGGCTGGCGGAAGGAGGCATTAGCTTGTCGCCTGCCTCCGCCGCGGAAGCGTCTGTTACGCCGGATTCGGCCGTGCGTGCCGGCTCGGTTCTCGGCCTCTCTAAGGTCAGGGGAACGGTGCTGGCACAACTCCACGACAGCAGTTCGGTTCCGAACATTGACCGGCTAGTATGGGTGGTCAGCTCTTCGATCCGACTGGGTCGGGACGCTCAGCGGGAGGCCCTTTCGATCCGGACAAAGAGCGTGTCGGAGTCCCGGTCGCGTGGTCTATCGCGTTCGTGGACGCTGTGACCGGCGACCTCTTGTCGGTGCATGAGGGTGGTCTTCCTTAGTAGGTCGCACGCCTTGCAAAACCGCGTGGCACAGTGGCACAGGCTGCCCAGGAAAGCGGGGCCGGGCAAGTGATGGTGAAGACCGCCCTGAACGAAGGAGCCGGGGTCTCGCCGTAGCGTTGCGCCGTACCGGAAGCCGGTCCCCTATTTGACTTCGATCTTGCCGGTCATCTGCGTCGGGTGGAAGTCGCAGCGGAAGTCGTAGGTGCCGGGCTGGGCGATGTTTATCGTGATCGTGGCGGACTGCCCGGCGCGGATCTGATTTGGGTCTGAGCAGGGGTTGTTGTCGCCCGGCCCGCAGATGTCCGTATCGTATTTGCCGCCGCTGGCGACGTGCATGTCATGGAGGGCTTTGCCCGTGTTCGTGATATCGAACGTGGTCGCCTGGCCGGCCGGCACGGAGATTGTGGGAGAGCGGGTACCCTGGTATTCGAAGAAGAAGTCGCCCATTGTGATCGCATTCGCGGCGCCCGGCGCTGCGCCGCCGGGCTGAGCGCCCGGTGCGGGCGATGCCGCGGCGGACGGCGCACCGGTCGCCTCGCCGTGGTCTTTTTCGGAGACGGCCCAGATCGTCCCGCCGGTGAGGGTGAGAGCGGCGAGGCCGATTACGCCGCCGATCTGCCAGCCCGGGGCGCGCGGGTTGTTGGCAAAGTACGCTGCGACCAGTAGCACGCCAATCGCGATGCCGGCCGCGAGCGCCACCGCGCCATTGCCCTGGATCTCCAGGTAGACGCGCGAGAGGCCGTAGATGAAGAGGAGAATGAACGCGAGTATACCCACGGGTATCAGGAGGGGAAGGGCCGTGCGCCGGTAGGCGGCGTGCGGGTCGGCGCGGGTGTCGGTACGCAGCGCCTCCATGTCGAGCACCTGGAGACTGCTGGGGACGATGACGTCGCGGTGTTTGTTGACGACGCTCGCGACGTTCGGCTCGTTCGTCTCGTAACGGACGAGGCTCTCGTCGTCGTCCCAGCGAGTCTCGATAACGATGAGGACGTTGCCCTCGGGGTTGATGGAGCGCGTGATGCGGATGTCGCGGAAGCCGGGCTGTTGGCGGAGGAAGCTGCGGTGTTCGTCGAGTTCGGCGAGGAGGCCGCCGGGCTCCGAAGCGCGCTCGAGTAGAGAGGCCTCGACCTGCACGAGGACGGTCTGGATGTACTCCATGCGGGATTTCCGTTTGTAATAGCTATCACAAGCGGAGATTCAGGGTCAAGGACGGAGGCAGGAGCCAGGAGCCAGGAGCACGGTGTCAGAGGTCAGAGGGTCGGAGGTCAGAGATCTCCTATGCACGTGATCATCACTGCCTGACGAACGGCTCGACGGATTCGGCCGGAAGCGCCTCGTACGCGGTGCGGTATAGCCCCGCAATCACTGCGTGGCCGCGATATGTCGGGTCCACGTCTATGAGGTACTCACAGGCCTTTCCGCGGAATGCGGCGTTGACGTCGATGAGTTTGGCTCCGTGCCTTTCGGCGGCTGCCGCTGGACCGTTGTTGAAGAGTTGTACGCCGACAGCGGACGCGGAAACCTTGTCTGCGACCCGGCCGCAATCGTAGGCATCGTAAACGTTGAGCTGGAAAATGGGCGTTTGCGGGTCTTTCACTTGCTCAAGGCGTCTGTAGATGAGGTCGATTTCCTGGCGATACCGTTCCAGGATTTGTGCGAATTTATCTATGCACTCTGGGCTACCGCGGCCCTGGCAGATCGGCTTCAACGCCAAAAGATCGTTTCCACCGATGCTGAGGGTGATCGCGACGACAGGGCGGCCCTCCCGGCGGTACCGTTCCAGGGCCGCGACGGCGACTTCCAACTGCGAGCCGATGAACTCGCTCGTCGTGTCATTCCCCGCAAGCGTCACCCACTCTACGGGTCTGTTCAGCCGCTCCGAGAGAAAACGGGCGAAGATCGGATGGGCGGAGCGAAGCGGATCCCCGCAGCAGCCATACTGAAGCGAGTCGCCGAGTGAGAGATAGACTGCGGCGTCGTCTGCAAGCCTTGGCGTGGATGGATGGGGCGGGCTGTAGTTGAGCGGATCGTCGATCGATTCTTCGAGAACTTGCCGGGTGTCCACCGCTATCGCACCGTCGCTAACAGTCACCGCATAGCGGTCCATACTATGACCGCTTGGGCCCGAGACAATGCGCCCATTGACGTTGAACATGCTGCCGCTGCATTTGCCCCGGAACCAGCCATATCGCGCATCGATTACGGCATCCGGCCGCCATACAATGCGGCACTGATCACCTGCGAAGTCAGGGTGCGGGTCCCGGTCCGATAACGCCAGCACCAGATCGTCGCCCACCCGTGCCAACCAGAATTTTTCTCTGACGAACTGTTTGGGCTCGCCGCTTGTGTAGTCTTCGATCCGTCCGGCAGCGACAACAGCAGATGGCTGCGCCTGCGAGCTATCCGGGGCGGTCGACGGCGTGTTAGCCGGACTCGCAGCGCGCCCGCCGCAGGCGAGGAAAAGCAGCGTCAGACCTAGGGCAACCAGCAGCCGCTCAAACATTGCCGGTTGATGGTTCCTATACCTTGTCTCCAGCTTCGCCGCAATCGTAACACCGCTGAGCAAGGAAGCAGAGCCCAGGCAGGCGCCGAATACAGAGGGCGTAGGTTGCATGGCGAAGCACCGACGCGGAAGAGCGTCAGAGCCAGTGGCATTCGAGACTAAGAGCGACGCGGCGCGCCCTTCATGGGTGCCTCGCCCCTACGGCTGTGGGAGATTGCGGTGACCTACTCGCGCGGGTACCAGGAGAAGAGGCGGACGGCGAGGACGGCTGCGGCGAGGCCCCAGGCGGCGACGATGGCGAGGTCTAGCCATTCGAAGCCGGAGCCGGTCTGAAAGGGGTTGAAGGCGGCCTGGCAGGCCTCGGAGAGGTGCTTCACCGGGAAGATGTCGCCGAGAACCGCGAGCCAACGCGGCGGGTCGTCGAGGCGAATGAAGACGTCGGAGACGAACAGGATGGGCAGGACCGTGGCGTTGGCAACAGCGGGCGCGGCTTCGGCGTTGGGCGTGAACGAGGCGAGCGCGACGCCAAGCGCGCTGAATGCGGCGGCCCCTACAGCCACCGAGAGGACGAACGCGGGCAGAGTTCGGGCGGGCAGATCGACGCCGTAGAAGATCGCGCCGAAGGCGATGACGATGGCGACGAGCAGCAGGGCGATGAGGGTGGTGTGGACGATGCGCCCGAAGAGGTAGGCCCATCCCGGCAGGGGCGTCCCGCGCACGCGCTTGAGGACGCCGTCGTCGCGGGCGATGGAGATCGTCATGACCAGGCTCGTGTAGCAGGCGTTGATGATGGAAAGAGCGACCATCGAAGGGACGTAGAAGTACGCCAGCTCGGCTTGGCCGCCGGGCAGCTGCCTGATGTTATTGCCAAGCAGGGCGTTCAGAATGACGAGGAAAATCAGGGGAAGCAGGAAGGTGAAGAAGGCGACGGTGGGGTTTCGCCAGAACGAGCGGTTCTGGTAGCGGACCTGACGCAGGGCGAGCACGAAGTCGTTCATTTGCTCGTTTCATCAGTTGCCGTGAGCTTGAGGTAGATGTCCTCGAGCGAAACGGGTGCGACCCGCAGCTCGTCAAGCTCTACGCCAGCGCCGGCGGCGCGGCTCGTCAGCTGGTGCAGCACCCGCGTCGGTTCGTCTGTCTCGATCGTAACGCGCCCGTCCTCGAGCCGGTGGCTGTCGAGTCCGTCGAGGATGCCGGCCGGCGGAGCGCGGAACGAGACGACGGTCGCGGCCTCGTGCTCGCGCAGTGAATCCACTGTGCCCTCGGCGACGATCCGGCCGTCCGCGATGACTGCGAGGCGGTCGCTCAGGCGCTCGGCTTCGTCCATGTAGTGGGTGGTCAGGAGGATTGTCTTGCCGAGCTCGCGCAGACCCTCGATCATCTCCCAGGCGCTGCGGCGGGCGGACGGGTCGAAGCCGCTCGTGGGCTCGTCGAGGAAGAGGAGGTCGGGATCGCCGGCCAGGGCGAGAGCGAGGTCGAGACGCCGCACCTGCCCACCGGAGAGCCGGCGAATGAGGCTCTCGCACTTCTCCTCGAGGCCGACGATACGAAGGATCTCATCCAGCGGACGGGGGTGCGGGTAGTAGCCGCGAAAGAGATCGATCACCTCCTCGACGGTAAGGAAGCGCTCGACGCCGGCGCTCTGGAGGACGATGCCGATTCGAGCCTTCAGGGAGCGCTCGTGGAGTTGCGGGTCGTGGCCGAGGACGCGCACCTCGCCGGCGTCGTAGTCGCGGTGGCCTTCGAGGATCTCGACGGTCGTGGTCTTGCCGGCGCCGTTCGGCCCGAGCAAGCAGAAGACCTCGCCGGCGCGCACGGTGAGGTCGATGCTCTTGAGGGCCTCGAAGTCGCCGTAGGACTTGCGCAGGCCGCGGGCTTCGATGATGGGGGCGGTCATGAAGTGATTGTAATGACGGGCGATTGGGAAGGGGAAATTGGCAGAGAGGCAATTGGCGGCCGGAATGTTGTAGAGACGCCCCAGTGGATTGTGATGTTAAGCGAGGTCCGAGTGCTATCGCCCCTAGGTCGCAATATCTTGGAGCATATCCAGCGGGGCGTCTCTACGCGTCTGTCCTCTATAATCGCGTGGCAATTGACCGAAGCCGCTGCTAATGATAGGGTGATAGTGTAGGAGATACACTAACTCATATGGCGAAGACGCTCCGAGTCGGCCTCGCGCAGATCAATACGACGATCGGGGACCTCGAGGGGAACGTGCGCAAGGCGCTCGAATACGCCGAGAGGGCGCGAGAGCTAGGCGTGGATGTCGTCTCGTTCCCGGAACTGACAGTGACGGGCTATCCGCCCGAGGACCTTCTGCTGCGGTCGCAGTTTGTAAGGGACAACGTCGCGGCGCTCGAGGGGATGGTGGGAGCGTGCCGAGGGATCACGGTCGTCGTTGGCTTCGTCGACCGGGGCGCAGAGGCGCGGAGCCTGATCTGGGGGCCCGTCGGCGCGACCGACGTGAGCCGCGTCCCGATCTACAACGCCGCCGCGGTCATTCACGACGGGCGGCTGGTGCACGTATACCACAAGGAGCGGCTGCCTAACTACGGCGTCTTCGACGAAGCACGCTACTTCGAGGCAGACAGAGCGTGCGAAGTCTACAGGGTGGCCGGCGTTGACGTGGGCGTGAACATCTGCGAGGACATCTGGTACCCGGGCGACCCGACGGAGACGCAGGCGAAGGCGGGGGCGCGGGTGATCGTGAACATCAACGGCTCGCCGTATCACGCCGGAAAGCGCCGCTTCCGTGAGGAGATGCTCGCGGACCGGGCGCGCGCTTACGGCGTGTACGTCTGCTACACGAACCAGGTGGGCGGGCAAGACGAGCTGGTGTTCGACGGCGGATCGATGGTGCTGGCGCCTTCGGGGGAGTTGATGGCGCGGGCGGCGATGTTCGAGGAGGAGCTGCTGGTCTGCGATCTGACGGTCGAGGAGTCAGGAGTCAGGAGTCAGGAGTCAGAGAAACGGATTCGGCGCTTTGCGGTAAGTGAGGCGCCGTTTTTGCCAAACAAACTCGCGGTTGAGGCACGCATTTCACGCGAGCCCGACGGCGACGCCGAGGTTTATGCGGCGCTCGTACTCGGGACGCGGGACTACCTGCACAAGACCGGGTTCGAGAAAGCGGTGATCGCGCTTTCGGGCGGGATCGACTCAAGCCTTGTCGCCGCCATCGCGGTGGACGCGATCGGGGCGGCGAACGTGCACGGGGTGAGCATGCCGTCTCGCTATTCGTCTGAAGGGAGCATCAAGGACGCGAAGGAGCTGGCGGAGAACCTCGGTATTGAGTGCCGCATCATCCCGATCGAGCCGGCGCACGAGGCGTTCGAGGAGATGCTGACGCCGGCGTTCCAGGGGACGGAGCAGGGCGTCGCAGAGGAGAACCTGCAGTCGCGGATCCGGGCGAACGTGATCCTGGCGCTCTCGAACAAGTTTGGCTGGATCGTGCTGACGACGGGGAACAAGAGCGAGCTGGCGACGGGATATGCGACGCTGGCCGGGGACATGGTGGGCGGCTTCGCGGTGATCAAGGACGTACCGAAAATGCTGGTATACAGGCTGGCGCGCTGGCGCAACGCTCAGGGCGGGCGGCCGGTGATCCCGGAAGCAGTTCTCAGCAAGCCGCCTTCGGCGGAGCTGCGGCCAGGGCAACTCGACCAGGAGTCGCTGCCGCCGTACGAGGTGCTGGACCCGATCCTCGAGCAGTACGTGGAGCACGACCGGAGCGTGCAGGAGATCGTGGCGATGGGCTACGATTACGCCACGGTGGCCCGTGTAGCGCAGATGGTGGACCGCAACGAGTACAAGCGCCGGCAAGCGCCGCCCGGCGTGAAGATTACGCCGAAGGCGTTTGGGCGCGACCGGCGGCTGCCGATGGCGAGCAGGTACCGGACGTGGTGAATTTGGCTGACCAGTCAATGCGGGTTGTGTGGGTGCCGCTCGCTTGCTTTGGCCTCGCTGTTAGCGCCTTTCTCGACTTCTGGCTCCTCTTCGGCGCTAAATTGACTGTCCTAATGGTGTATCTGCTTATCGTGTATGGCTGGCCTGTTCTCATGCTAGTGCTAGCCACGAGAGTGGGGAGCTGGCTTTCCCCTCCGTTTCTCCTTGTGGGGTTGCTGCCGCTGCTAATCACGCCGCTGCTGAGTCTCGATCCGATTCCGTGGCTGGGCGCCCTGGCGTACTTCGCTGCGCTGCTGATTGCAATTAGCGAAGGATTAGAGTTAATTGCGGATAGATGGCATGCACGACGGTCGCATTAGAGCCATATTCTTCGACTTCGGCGGCGTGCTGCTGAAGACGTTCGACGGCGTCGACCACGACGCGATCGAGGCTGAGTTCGGACTCGAGGCGAAGATGCTGCGCAAGTGCGTGTACCGGGACAGCCGCTACATGGACTTCCAGGTCGGGAAGTGCACTTACGAGGAGTGGACTCACTCGATTCGTGAGGCGCTGACACCCCTTGTTGGCGAGCGGGCATCAGACGTTGTCGACGCGTTTCTTCAGGCGCCGCGCTCTTTCAACCAGGAAGTGCTCTCGCTGGTGAAGCGGCTGCATGGGCGCTACACACTCGGCATCATCTCCAACACCACGCCGGGAATGGAGGCGCGCCTGCGCGAGCGGTTCGATCTGACCGACCTGTTCGAAGTGCGAGTCGGTTCGGGCGACCTCGGAATCGCCAAGCCCGACGCGGGCATCTTCCTTCACGCTACGAAGCTGGCGGGGCTGGCGACGGAGCAGTCGGTGTTCACGGACGACCGGGCGGACTTCGCGGAGGCGGCGCGCGGTGTGGGGATGCACGGCTTCCACTTCACCGAGTACGCGCGGTTTGCGGAGGACCTGCATTCGGTGGGCGTGCAGGCGTGATCTCGTTGACAGGCTTGCTGCCCTCCGATACGATAAGGGTGGCGATTCCCGAAGGAATCGCTTGTAAAATTGAGGTGCGATGATGCTGTCAATGACCGATAAGGCCGCTGTCAAGGCGAGAGAGCTGTTCGAGCAGAAGGGCGTCACGGAGGGCGGCCTGCGCGTGTTCGTAGTGGGCGGCGGCTGCTCCGGCTACCAGTACGGGATGGCGCTGGCCCGCGAGTTCGACGACGAAGACCTCGTGGTCGAGCATAGCGGTATCAAGCTGGTGGTGGACCCCGACAGCGCGCCGTTGCTCGAGGGTGCTGAAATCGACTACGTGGACGACCTGATGAAGGCCGGCTTCACGATCTACAACCCGAACGCGGTGAAGTCCTGCGCCTGCGGCACATCGTTCCAGACGGCCGAGGGCGGCGGGCAAGCGAAGGCTTGCAGCCACTAGCCGCTAAACACTAGACCAGACGACTATAAGGACCCCGGTGCCACAGGGCATCGGGGCCTTCAGGTTTTACGGGCTGGGGTAGACTTGTCGCCACGCAGGAGGAAGTGGCATGACTTACTGGATCGTCGTTGGGTCTGAGGAGAACATGCGGATCGCGGAGTCGCGCGGGTTCGATGTTTTCGGGTTCAAGAGCACGCGACGCGGCGAGGTCTCGACGATGCGGCCTGGCGACAAGCTGATCTTCTACCTGACGAAGATCATGAAGTTCGGCGGGATGGCGGAGGTGACTTCGGAGTACTTCGAGGACCACTCGAAGGTGTTCCAGAGCGAGAAGAAGCCGGGCGAGGACTACCCGTTTCGGGTGAAGGCGAAGGCGGAGATCATTCTGGCGCCGGAGCAGTACCTTGATGTGCGGGAGATCGCTCCCGCCCTCGCATTCACGCAGCGCTGGGGGGACAACTGGCGGCTCGCCTTCCAGGGGAACCTGCATGAGATTCCGGGGGAGGACTACGAGAAGATCGTCGCGCTTATGGGCGAGGCGGCGGGAGTGAAGGCGTAGGCCCGTTCTCTGACTGACCAAGGGGCGTACGCCCCGCTCCAGATCCCCTTCACGGCGGGCAGGCCTCGCCAGTTATGAACTGAATGAAGCTGCGCGCGCGAACTGTTCACTCCCTGCCCCTTCACCAGATTCCTTCGCGAAGACAGTTTTGGCTACGGGCCAAGAGTAGTCGCCGCTAGAATGACATAATCCGCGGGAGCGGCGGCGTGGAGTGCGCTCGAACCTAGCGCGGAAGCCGCTCGTTCTCCTGGAGCACGCGCTCGGCGTCGGCGCGGAAGAGGACGCCGACGAGACGGCCGCCGTCCTCGTCGCGGCCGTACCAGGTGACGAGAAGGCTTCCGACTTTTCGCAGGCGCTGGATGACTTCGTGAAGGAAGTGGTCGGGGCGGGTCGTCGGTGGGCCGAGCTCCATGCAGTCCTCCACCGGCGCCTCGGCTTCTCTCTCCCAGCAATCGCGGCGGAGCCGGCCGAGAACGATCCCGCGCTCGTTGACGACGATGCACAAGTCGTGCCCTGCCGCCTGCACGCGGTTGCGGACGTAGCCGAGGCGTTCGTGCGGTCCGCACGTGGGGATGTCCTTGCGCGCCACGTCGATCGCGCGGCGGCGGCCGGCGGTGCGGCCTTCGAGCGGCAGGCCGTGCACGGCCCAGTCCGCCTTGCCGCCGACGAAATCGTGCACGCGGGTGAAGTCGAGGCTCTCGAGCCGCGCCGCGGCCCGTGGGCTGATGTCTCAGTCGGTGTCGTAGCAGTAGGCGATGAGCGGCGCGTCCTTCGGTAGGTGCGCCGTCGTCTGCCGGTCGAGCTTTCGCAGCGGGATGTTTACGGCGCCTACGATGTGCTCTTCGGTGTACTCGCTCTCGGGCAGTACCTCGATGACGACGGCGCCCTCGGCCGTCATTCGCTGGACGTCTTCGCGGGTGATTTGGATCGGCATGACGTCCCTAGTTTACGAAACTAGAAGGGGCAGAGCGGCGTTCTCTCCACTCCCACGTTCGGATTGGCATAGCCATACTCCCAGACCTGCCGGAAGGCATCCGCGTTCTCGTCGACGAAGGCAAGGGCAGCGGAGCAGCCCGCAGCCATGTCAGAAGCCGGGGCATATGCGTCGCGAAAGCGCTCGGCGAGACGGCTGTGTAATGCTTGCGGGTCGGCCGCGACTGTGTCATCTAGCGCCATCAGCGCTGAAGGCGGATCACCGGTCCCCGCGAATGAGAGCCCGATTCTGAAGCGCGCATACGCTCGCAGTTCTGCGGAATCACCAGCTCCAAAGTAATTGTCTGGCAGGTCCGGCTGCTCAAGCGCTTCCCTATAGAGTGCCGAGGCGTCCGAATAGCTTGCTCGAATAAAGGCATCGTCGGCATCCCGGATGAGAAAATAAAGCGCGTAGAGCTCACCATTCGACTGATCGTAGGTAGTATGGGTCAAGACAAATTTCTCGCCATCCCAGCTATACACCAACACAGCTTCGCGCTGAGGCCCGGCACCGGCCGACGCTACCA
>Ga0209690_1001623_pt1 | contig 12747 bp, 13 predicted proteins | sample GraSoiAngelo_150_FD_186164 | JGI IMG/M metagenome (GOLD analysis project Ga0209690, IMG submission 186164) | Grasslands soil microbial communities from the Angelo Coastal Reserve, California, USA - 14_1009_09_40cm (SPAdes) (version 2) | ecosystem: Environmental > Terrestrial > Soil > Grasslands ...
GGGGTCATCCTGCAGGAGCCTGGCGAGGGAGTCGGCGATGACACGGTGATCGTCGACAAGCAAAATGCGGAGGGCAGCCATCGCCTAGCCTCCTACCCTCCGCACCTAACACTATACTACGGGACTAGGGACTGGGGACTGGGGACCGGGGACTGGTAACTACCTTGGGAGGATTACGGTCCTGTTCCTAGTCCCTAGTCCCCAATCCCGCTCTCTTTTACAGAGCACTACTCCTCGAGAAGTCGAAATAGCTTTCTCTTCAGCTCCGTCGGGATGGGGCCTTCCCGGCACTTCATTTCCACGAGCGCCAGCAGCCGGCGCTGGAACTGGTACCGTGGTCCGCAGTCTGCACAGGCGGCGACATGCGCCTCGATTTCGAGATACCTCGTCTCGTCTATCTCGCCATCCAGAAACTGCCACACCAATTGCAGGATCTGCTCGCAGTCCAGTTCCGTCATCTGCCGCCACTCTCCGCCGGAGGTTTGGCGGCCCGGACGTAATGCGCCCGCTTCGCATACTCCCACAACTTGACTTGCAGCTGGCGCCGGCCGCGATGGAGCCGTGACATTACCGTGCCGATCGGGATACCGAGCAGCTCCGCGATCTCTTTGTAGGAGAATCCTTCGATGTCGGCCAGGATCACCACTTCGCGGAAGACGTCGGGGAGGCTGTCCAGCGCGCCCTTGACGTCCGCGTCCATGAGGCGGGACAGCAAGACCTCTTCCGGATCACCGGCCCGGCGAAAGTCGTCGCTCTCTTGCACTTTCGTGTACAGGTAAAACTCGTCGACGTCTTCCTGATCGACGATGTCCGGCTCACGGGTCGCTTTCCGGTACCCGTCGATGTATGCGTTCATGAGGATCTTGTACAGCCAGGCGCGCGCGTTGGTACCGGGCTTGAAGGTGTGAAACGATCGCCAGGCGCGCAGGAAGGTCTCCTGCAGGAGATCCTCCGCCCTCGTGCGGTTTCGTGTCAGCCGCAGAGCGGCCCGGAAGAGACTATCCAGGTGCTCCTCGGCCAGCGCCTGAAACCGTTCGCGGTCGTCAGCGGCTATTGGGGCAATTTGTGATGCCACGATCGCTGCTCCCATGGCAGACACCCCGCACAACGCCCGAGAGGGTGCCTCCATTCCCTGTTACCCCGGCGAAAACAAAACCGACCAGGGAGCCCTCCCTGGCCGAACCCCGCACCGCGCCTCGCGTGGGTGCAGGGCAAGCTAGCCTGTACTGTTTCTCACGCCCGTCCGACCGGTTGCCTGACTCTGGAGATGTCGGCAAGCGACATATCACTGAGGACGCGCTCCACCGCCTGGTTGACGGCCTGCCACACCGGGCGCAGGCCGCACCCGGCGGCGTAGATGCAGTCGGGATCATCTGACTCCACACACCACCACGGCGCGGTGGAGCCTTCGAGCACATCGAACGCCTCTCGAAGACTGATGGACTCGGGGGACCGGGAGAGGACGTGCCCTCCCGCCGGCCCGCGCTTGCTCGTCACCAGCCCTGCGCGGCGCAACGATGTCATCAGCTGGTTGAGGTACGGCTCGGGGAGCCCCTGCCGGGCGGCAATCTGGTGCGTCTGCACGGGACCCTCGCCGTAGTGGCTGGCCAGGTCAATCAATGCCCGCAACCCGTACTCCGCGCGGGTCGACACTTTCATCGCACGATCACGCTCTCTTCGTTGATTTGCCCATCCGCCACCCGGAACGCCCGGATGTCCGGTGCGTCCCGTTTCGCCAGCGACACGATCACATACATGGCATCCGGATAGAAGGCCTTAGCCACATCCGTCCGCGACGGGTACGCGGCTGTGTGTGTATGAGAGTGATAGATTCCCACGAGGTCCAGTTCGGCGGCCTCCATGTCTTTGAAGGCGGCGAGCTGCTCTTTAGGATCCATCAAGTACGTATACGGGCTGTGGTCGACGTTCGTGCCCGGATAGACCCGTTCCACCCGGCCGTTACGCCCGGCCAGCAAGCCGCAGCACTCATTCGGGGCTTCCTCCTGGGCGTGCGTGATGAGTGCCTTGGCCTGGTCCCGACTCAATTCCAGCACCGTCATCCTCAACTATATAGCAGAAAACGGCCCAAATCAAAGGCAGTGCGTGAATCCACGGCGATATGTCATCGCGAGGCCCGAAGGGCCGTGGCGATCTCCTTCCTCACATCGTCATCGCGAGCGCAGCGAAGCGATCTCCTCTCAGATGGAGATTGCCACGGGGCTTCGCCCCTCGCAATGACAAGGCCGCCCGCACGTTATCTCCACAAGGCCGTCGACAGATACCGGTCCCCGCCATCAGGGCAGACAACCACGATGACGCCTTCGTTCAGCTCAGCCGCCACTTCCAGTGCGCCGGCCACCGCCGCTCCCGACGATTGTCCCACCAGCAATCCTTCTTCCCGCGCCAGGCGCCGGGCGACTGCGTAGGCGGTCTCGGTGCGCACCGGGATCTTACGTTGATGCACCGACGGATCATAAATTCCCGGCACGATGGCACTGGCCATGTGCTTCAATCCCTCGATGCCGTGCAGGGCGCTCTCGGGCTCGACAGCCATAATCTGCACGCTGGGCACCAGTTCGCGCAGGCGCCGGCCGGCGCCAACGATGGTGCCGCTCGTGCCCAGGCCGGCGACAACGTGCGTCACGCGCCCCTCCGTCTGGGCAAAGATTTCCGGGGCGGTCGTCTCATAGTGCGCGCGGGGATTGCTGAGATTATTGTACTGATCCGCGTAGAAGTAGCGGTCACCGCCGTGTTCCGCCAGACGGCGCGCCACCAGGATCGCCCCATCGGATCCTTCCAGCGGATCGGAGTACTCGACCTCGGCGCCGTACGCGCGGAGGATGTGCTTGCGCTCCTCGCTGACGTTGCCGGGCACGACCAGATGCACGCGGTACCCTCTGGCGGCGCCGATCATCGCGTAGGCGATGCCGGCGTTGCCCGATGAGGAATCCAGAATGGTTCGATCCGGCTCCAGGCGCCGGTCCCGTTCGGCGTCGAGGATGATCTGGCGGACCGGCCGGTCTTTTACCGATCCGCCGGGGTTGAACCACTCGGCCTTGACATACATTTCCACGTGTCGCGGCAGGTCCCGGGTCACCCCGGTGAGACGGAGCAGCGGAGTGTTGCCGATGGCGTCGATGAGCGACGAACTATTCACTCGTCGAACAGGAACGATGACTCTGGATAGTACCGTATTCGATTTTCGAGGAGGCGTCGGTGGATCTCGTCGGCGAGCCAGCGATTCTTCGGCTCGATCTCGCCTGGCGAGGTGAGCACATCGAGCGGGAGGTTCACGCGCAGGGCACGGCCTGGGATCAGGTGACGCGTGATGCCGGCGGGCAGCTTGACCGGCGCGCGGGAGATCTCAAGGATGTCGCGCTTGGTGAAGGCGGGAAACACGACCACGGCCGCGACGGACCCGTACTCTTCCCTCAGCGCCTCCAGATCCGCGCTCATCACCCGGTAGATCCGGTTCGTGGTTTTGTATGCGTCCACCACGGCCGCCAGGGTCTCGGCCAGGGAATGGCGGGCAGACGCGGACACCTCGACGGCTCCGCCTGATGTGATCACATAGCAGCCGCTGGACCGCTCGGGTGGGCGGCGCGAGGCCTCGGCCGGGCTGATGTCCCGGATGGAAAGCCCCCTGGCGCGCAAGAGCCCAGGCAGGTCGACCGGCTGCGCGAGGAGGTGACACCAGACGTCCAACCTGACGGCAGGATCTTCGTACTCGACCACCTGGAGGAGTACCGCGGGCGCTTCGAGGGCCAGCAGCGCGGTGGTGCGGTTGGCGCCGTCGAGGATCACAAAGCCGCCGTCGGAGCGCGGCGCCGCGATGGGCGGATTCCGCAAGACTCCCTCGGTGCGCAGGCGCGTGACGAGCCGCTGCACCCGCGCAGGATCGGTGTCCTCGTGCAGGTGCACCTCGGCCCGGGGAACAATACGCAGATCGGGAAGCGATCGTCCCTCCGGCAAACGCAGGGCCGCCCCGACTTTCGCCTTGTCGTCAGTCATTGTCTCAGCCAGTCTTCACAGTCTCCCCAGTCCTCCCAGTCTACCCAGTCTGTGTGCTCCTCCGGAAGGGCTTGGAGACTGGGAAGACCGTGGAGACCGGGAAGACTGGGTAGACTCGGCAGTTAGCGTCCCAGCTGTTTCGCGAGATGGTCGATGACGTCAATCTTGGTGACAATTCCGGCCAGTCCTCCCAGTCTACCCAGTCTGTGTGCTCATCCGAAAGGGCTTGGAGACTGGGAAGACCGTGGAGACCGGGAAGACTGGGTAGACTCGGCAGTTAGCGTCCCAGCTGTTTCGCGAGATGGTCGATGACGTCAATCTTGGTGACAATTCCGGCAACCGCGCCATGATCCACGACGACGGCCGCGTTGCTGGACAGGAAGATGTCGGCCAGGACATCGAGGGGGCTGTCGGGGTCGACGACCGGCGGAGCAGGATCGATGATGGGCTGGATCGGATCGGATGGCCGGTGCGATCCATCCAGCAGGTGCGTGAGCAGGTCCACTTCACTGATCATGCCCACCAGCCGGCCGTCCTCCAGCACGGGGAGTTGTGACACGTCATACTGCTTCATCTTGGCGACGACCTCGTTGACGGCATCCGTGCGGGTGGCCGTGACCAGCGGGATCGTTCGCGAGCGCACCAGGTCGCCCACGGTCCCCAGTTCCCGCTCCAGCATGCCGTGCTCGCGCATCCAGTCGTCGGAAAAGATCTTCGACAGGTAGCGGGAGCCGGAGTCCGGCAGGATCACCACCATCCGCAGCCCGGCGCCCATCTCGGGGAGTGTGCGCGCGTACTTCAGCGCGCCGGCGACGGCCGCACCGCCGCTGCCGCCGCAGAACAAACCTTCCTCACGCACCAGCCGGCGCGTTGTCAAGAAGGCGTCGCGGTCGCTGACCTGCACGACGTCATCCAGCACCGAGAAATCCATCGTCTTGGGGAGAAAGTCTTCGCCGATGCCTTCGACCTTGTACGTGTGCGGCTCCGGCATGGTGCCGGTCTTGAAGTAGTCATAGAAGACGGACCCCACGGGGTCGACGCCAATCACCCGCAGTCCCGGATGACGCTCCTTCAAAAACTTTCCGGCGCCGGAGATCGTGCCGCCCGTGCCCATGCTGGCCACCACGACGTCGAGACGTCCGCCGGTCTGCCGCCAGATCTCCGGGCCAGTGCTGTCGTAGTGCGCGTGCGGGTTGGCCGGGTTGGCGTACTGGTTGGCGTAGAAGCTGTTGGGTGTTTCTTCGGCGATGCGGCGGCTGACGTTGTAGTAACTGCGCGGATCCTCGGGGGCCACCGCGGTGGGAGTGATGATCACGCGCGCGCCGAAGGCCCGCAGCAGGCGAATCTTCTCTTCGGACATTTTATCCGGCATGACGAAGATAGTGCGATATCCGCGCACCGCCGCGGCAATGGCCACGCCGACGCCGGTATTCCCGGATGTCGCCTCTACAATCGTGCCCCCCGGCCGCAGCAAACCGCGGCGCTCGGCGTCTTCGATCATCGCCGGGCCAATACGGTCTTTCACCGAGCCGCCGGGGTTCAGATACTCCAGCTTGGCGACCAGATCGGCGCGGATGCCCCGGGTGACTTTGTGGAGTCGAACCAGCGGCGTCCGGCCAATGACCTCCAGCACCGTATCGTAGACCTCCTCGGGCGTGGCGGGCATTCCCGCCCGGCTCAGCCGGGGTGCCGGCACAGCCCGCCGCACGCGCCGGGACGCTGGGGATTTCACTTTCCGCGCCACGCTCTTGCCCCGACCTCCTGCCATCGCGGGAATGATCGATACCTCGTCGCCATCCTGGACCGGCGTGGAGAGCCCTTCGAGCTGGCGGATCTCGGTCCCATTGACGAAAATGTTGATGAAGCTGCGCACCTCCCCCGTCTCGTCACACAGCTGCTGGCGGATCCCAGGATATGTGCGCTCCAAGGCATCCAGCAGGGCGCGCATGCTGCGGCCGGCGGCCTCCACCTTGCTCTGGCCGCCCGTTGTACGGCGTAACGGAGTTGGTATGTACACTGTCGTCATGGCCTTGCTACCCCGAACAGCGTCTACTTGGTCTACCTAGTCTTCTTAGTCTACAAGCATCTAAAGAGACCAAGGAGACCAAGAAGACTAAGCAGACCAAGTAGACATCATTTGGCTGTTTCAAGCGCTTGTTTCAAGTCGTCAATGAGGTCATCGACGTGCTCAATGCCAACAGAGAGCCGGAGGAGACCTTCGTCGACCTGGAGTGGGGAACCGGCCAGCGAGGCGTGCGTCATGCTGGCCGGGTGGTCGAGGAGCGACTCCACCCCGCCCAGGCTTTCCGCCAGCGTGAACACCCGCGTCGCCGACGCCACGGCGCGGGCAGCCCGCCCGCCGCCCTTGAGCACCACCGAGACCATCCCACCAAACCCTTTCATCTGACGGGCGGCCAGTTGATACCCGGGATGATCCGGCAGACCCGGGTACAGCACACGCGCCACGGCGGGATGCCCACGGAGGAACTGTGCCACCTGCGACGCGTTGGCGGCGTGACGTTCCATCCGCACAGCCAGGGTCTTGATTCCCCGCAAGACCAGCCAGCAGTCAAACGGACCGGGCACCGCGCCCGCCGCGTTCTGGTGAAACTTCAGGGTCTCATGGATCTCCTTGCTGTTGGTCATCGCGCCGCCACCCACCACGTCGCTATGACCGCCTAGATATTTGGTGGTGGAATGCACGGCGAGATCCGCCCCCAGCGTGAGCGGCTGCTGAAGGTACGGGGACGCAAAGGTGTTGTCAACGACAACGAGCGCATCATGCGCATGCGCAAGTTCCGCGATCCGGGCGATGTCGAGAATCTTCAAATAGGGGTTGGTGGGAGTCTCGATCACCACCATCCGCGGCCGGTCGGCCAGCGCCGCCTCGACACGGGTGAGGTCGGTCATATCGACGAACGCGGGCCGGATCCCATACCGCTGCAGCACCCGCACGAGCAGCCGGTACGTGCCTCCATAGATGTCGTCGGGGCCGAGGACGCGATCACCGGGGTTGAGAAGGTAGGCGATGGTCGTGATCGCCGCCATGCCCGACGCAAAGGCCAGGCCGTACGCGGCGTCCTCCAAAGACGCCAGGCAGGTCTCCAGCGCGGTTCGCGTCGGATTTGCGGTCCGGCTGTAGTCGTATCCCTTGTGCACTGCCGGTTCGGGCTGCGCGTACGTCGAGGTCTGATAGATCGGGGTCATCACCGCGCCGGTCGCCGGATCCGGGTCCTGGCCATCATGAATCGCGCGGGTCTCGAACCGCCGGCGTGTCATCAGCTATGCTGAGGCGGCGGCATACCCGGATGCCGCGCGCAGGAGATCCTCGCGCGCGACAGCCCCCAGCGTCAGATCGAACACCTCGGCAAACCTGCGTGCATACGCCAGCCGGACCTCGTCGACAGGCAGGGGCCGTCCGAGCAGGCGGGCCATCGACGTGACGGGGCGTCCGATCCCGCAGGGATTGATGTAGTCGAAGGGCGCGAGATCAGGACCGACATTGAGGGCGAACCCGTGCATGGTCACCTTGCGTTTGACGGCGACCCCGACCGCTGCGATCTTCTCATGGCCGGCCCAGACGCCAGGAAAACCCCGCAGCCGCTGCGCGGCGAGGCCGAAATCCTGCAGCGTGCGGAGGATGGTCTTGCGTTTGACGGCGACCCCGACCGCTGCAACCTTTTCATGGCCGGCCCAGACGCCAGGAAAACCGCGCAGCCGCTGCGCGGCGAGGCCGAAATCCTGCAGCGTGCGGAGGACGGTCTCCTCCAGCGACCGCACGTACTTCACGACGTCCTCGTTGTAGGCGCGCAGGTCCAGGATGGGATAGCCTACCAGCTGGCCCGGCCCGTGGTAGGTCACACTGCCTCCGCGCTCAATGTCATAAACTTCGAACCCCTTGCCGGTAAGAAACTCGCGCGGGACCAGCAGATGGTCGGCCCGGGCGGAGCGGCCGATCGTGAATACCGGCTCGTGCTCCAGCAGGATGAGCCCGTCCGCCAGCTCTTCCCGTTGCCGCGCCCCGATCAGAGCCTTTTGCAGCGCCCAGGCATCGGCATAGGGCGTAGGACCCTCGCGGAGATTGAGGAGCCAACCCTTCCTCATGGGAATCATTCTAACATTCAGAAGACGGGAACGCGGGATCGCGGGAACGGGGGAACGCGACACTCCACGTCTTCCCGGCCGTTTCGCGTTCCCGCGTTCCCCAGTTCCCGTGTTCCCGGATCACGGCAAGGGTTCAATCACTCCGCTGAAGGTGGTCACCTCCAGCCCCCTCCCTCGGAGTTCGCGGAGAAAGGGTGTGAAGCCGAGGGAGTCACCGGCCAGGTGACCTGTGACGATCAGGTTGCCGCGGCCTTCGGCGCGCAGGCGCTGCAATTCTCCAAAGTCGATGTGGATGTAGACGACCAGATCCACGCCGTGCGTAAAACAGGTGTGGGCAACGGGATAACCGCCATTTGTGTAGGCACCGTGGGCGACGACGACCTTGTGCACGGGGTCTCTGGCATTGCCCATGGCCAGCTGCACTGTGGTCGGGGCGGCGCGCATTTCCGGGAGCGCCCGCAGCGCCTCAACGACATCACCGGCCGTGGCGCGCCCGGCAGCCAGCCCCGTACCAACCGGCGCGGATCCTTTCTGCGTTGCGCCAGTCGAGCTCGCCGGTTGGTACGGGGCCAGAGCAGCGTCGACCTGCTGTTGCGCCAGTCGATCTCGCCGGTTGGTACGGGGCCAGGGCAGTGTCGACCTGCTCACGCATCCGCCGGCGGCCCAGCTCGTCCAGCGGAGCGTGGATGTTCATAAAGGGCATACCCAGCAGTCGTGCGGCCGAGGGAACGTGGTCATAGTTGGCCGCCTGACCACGCAGCTTCAGCCCCTCGACCTTCTCTGCCACCGCGGCCAGCGCCGCATCCTCCGGCACGCCGGCTGCAGTCATAAACTCCACATGCCTGAGGAAGATCTTCCAGACCTCGACCGCGGTGGCGGGAGGGTGGTGGGCGATGACGAGATCGGCGCCCATCGTCTTCGCCAGTTGCAACTCAGCCGTGCCGACATCCAGTCCGAAGAGCACTTTCCTGATGCCCTTGCCGGGGACGAAAATACTCGAGTCCTCCGGAATGCGGAGATAGCCGGACATCCCCAGCGCCAGCGACATGATCTCTTCCGTAGTCATCAAAAAAGTCTGGGTTCTAGTCTCGGAACAGTGGAACGAGCGTGAGAATCACAGCGATGGCAGCAGTGATCCACAGGCGGACGATTGTCGGCCGGGACCGGAAGCGGCGGCGGTACACGGCATAGAATGAGTAACCCAGTGAGAGGACTGTGAACGCCAGCAGATACGGCCTCGCCGACTCAAAGAAGACCTGCAGTGCAGCGCCTCCTAACCCGAGGAGGCTCGCCACCGGCGCGATCAGTCATCACCCGGACGCCAGCAGACTGAGGGCCAGCGATCTCAAGTCCAGTCCGTGAGCGGTACGCATCCTACCTACACAAACTACACGATCTACACAACCTACACAATCACCTGCAGAACCATCTGTTTGCGCTTTTGATTGTGTGGGTTGTGGAGTTTGTGTAGGTCGCGTAGGTTAGGTCAGGCTTTCGCACGTTGGGGGGCCAGCTCCTTTGCGGTCGGTGGCCGGAAGTAGGCCCACCCCACCACGAACAGGTAGACAGCGTAGGCGAGGACCTCGACTAGCGAGGGGTTGCCGTTGTACCCAAAGACAGCGTTGAGCACGCTGCCCACCGATGATGTATCAGGAATGATGGCGTTGGTGTCCCAGACGTGCTCGATCACGGGCGGGATGAGCCCGGCCTCGTGGAATTCGTGGGTGCCGTGCGCCAGCAGGCCAGAGGCGAACAGCAGCAGCAAGATGCTCGTGACGTTGAAAAACGTGCGCAGGTTCAACCGGTAGGTGCCGCGGTAGAGCAGGTAGCCCAGCACAACCGCGGCGAGCACTCCCAGCAGCCCGCCCGCTGTCACGGTCAGCATCGTCGCAGACCTGACGGCGGCGAACAGGAAGAGCGCGGTCTCCACGCCTTCCCGCCCCACCGCCACGAACGCCAGGAACGCCAGCGCTCCCAGCGACCCGGCCTGCAGGGCGGTGTTTACCCTGGCGTGGAGGTGTGCGCGGATGTTGATGGACTGCCTGCGCATCCAGAAGATCATGTAGGTGAGAACCCCGGCCGCAGTGAACATGGCGGTGCCTTCAAACAGCTGCTCGCCTCGCCCCGTGAACTCGCCCGCAGTCACAAAGATGCCGGCGCCGACGATCGCGCTCATCAGGATCGCCAGCCCGGTACCCAGCCACGCGACGGCGAATTTTTCGCGATGTCCGGTCCTGGCCAGATAGGCCAGGATGATGCCGACGATAAGGGCTGCCTCCAGACCCTCCCGTAACGTGATCAGGGCTGATGCCGCCATGCATCCTCCAAAGCGCAGTGAGTGGGAAACTTCGCTCAGGCTACCCTACTTCCTGATTGTCGTCAATCTGGCGGAGAACTGCAACCCGGGACTAGGGTTGTATGCCCGTGAGCTCGCGGACAGCCTGCTCCACCTGTTGCCGTGGATACGCGAAGTCTTCCAGCCGGCCGGCCAGGAAGTCTTCGTAGGCCTTCAAGTCGAAGTGCCCATGGCCGCTCAAGTTAAAGAGGATCACCCGTGGACTGCCGTCGCGCTTGGCCTGAAGCGCTTCGTCGGTGGCTTTGCGGATCGCATGCGCCGACTCCGGCGCCGGGATAATCCCCTCTGCCCGTGCAAACTGCAGGGCGGCTTCAAACACCGCCCGTTGCTGATACGCTACGGCCTCGATGTACTTGTGGTGATAGAGCAGACACACCAGGGGCGCGTCCCCGTGGTAGCGCAGCCCTCCGGCGTGAATGGCCGGCGGGACAAAACTGTGCCCCAGCGTGTACATTTTCAGCAGCGGCGTGGTGGCCGCCGTGTCGCCGAAGTCATACAGATACATGCCGCGGGTCAGCGAAGGGCATGCTTCGGGCTCGACGGCGACGATGCGAACCTTCTTGCCCTTGAACTTGTCCGCCAGGAAGGGGAACGCCAGCCCGGACATGTTGCTCCCCCCGCCGATGCACCCGATCACCACGTCCGGATACTCACCGGCCAGCTCCATCTGCCGGCGGGCCTCCAGGCCGATGACGGTCTGATGCAGGAGGACGTGATTCAGCACGCTGCCCAGCGAGTACTTCGTATCGTCGTGCGTGGCGGCATCTTCCACCGCCTCGCTGATCGCGATGCCCAGGCTCCCCGGGGAGTTCGGATCCTTGGCCAGGATCGCGCGGCCGGCGTTGGTCCGCGAGCTGGGGCTGGGAATGACCTCGGCGCCCCAGGTCTGCATCATGATCTTGCGGTAAGGCTTCTGGTCATGGCTGACCTTGACCATGTACACGGTGCATTGCAGATCGAACAAGCGGCAGGCCAGGGCCAGGGCGCTTCCCCATTGCCCGGCGCCTGTCTCGGTCGCCAGCCGGCGCACGCCGGCCTGCTTGTTGTAGAAGGCCTGCGCCACAGCGGTATTCGGCTTGTGGCTTCCGGCGGGACTCGTACCTTCATATTTGTAGTAGATGTGCGCGGGCGTATCCAGCACCCGTTCCAGCCGCCGGGCCCGGTGCAGCGGCGTCGGCCGCCACAGCCGGTAGATGTCTCGCACCGGCTCCGGAATCGGGATCTCGCGCTCGGTGCTGACTTCCTGCAGGATGAGGTCCATCGGAAATAGCGGCGCGAGATCATTTGGCCCGATCGGCTGTTTCGTGCCGGGGTGGATGACCGGCGGCAGGGGCACGGGCAAATCTGCCAGGATGTTGTACCAGGATTTCGGGATCTGATTCTCGTCGAGCAGATACTTCACGCTTTCCATCGACAGTCCCCCTCCGCCAAACGTCGTGAATCGTGATTCGGCAGGCTTCGCACCCGCCGGGGCAATTCCTCCTCGGGAAACGCGGGACTAGGGACTCGGGACTAGGGACTGGTAACTACCTCGAGCATCTAATGTGACGAGTTCTAAGTTGGCAGTGCCTAGTCCCTGGTCCCCAGTCCCCAGTCCCGCAGTTAGCTTTTCACGCGCAGCGTCCGCAGCCGATTGATCGCGGCGGCGATTTCCTGGCGTCGAGGGAAGGCCAGGTCGCCCGGCACGCCGTCGGGGGCCAGGCCTTCAAGCCCGCGCTGGGCGATCTCCAGCTCGATCAGTCCAAGCAGCTCGCGCATCGTGCGCATACCATCCACCAGCCCGTGGTCGGCGACCCAGATCAATGCGGCGGCGATTGCCCGCGCCTGCCCCGGATCGATCAGTTGCTCCAACGCGGCCAGATCCAGCGTGTCCCGACCCAAGAACACCGTGCGGATCTCGTGCGTTCCGGGGTGTGGATCGCTTCGCAGTCTCCGGCCGCGGAGAAATGCAAAGCCGTCGGGGAGCGGCACGCGGTGGTGGACGCCCCCGAATGACCCCTTCGGCCCGGCTCCGGGACTCGTCACATGTGCGGCCTGTCTGATCGCGGCGGTCACCGTCCGCAAATGGAAACCATCCATCGCGATGATGGTATCAGCGCAGGCAGCATACTCGCTGCTGTGGCTGGTGACGACAATCGTCGACACACCGTGCTCTTCATACAAGGGCCGCACGATCTCGGCCAGGGGGATGACCGTCTGCCTGGCCTCCGGCGCCAGCTGACGCCAGAGCGGGTCGCGAGCCAGCAGGCCCGGCGCCGACGTATCCTCATCGATCA
>Ga0209690_1001627_pt1 | contig 12737 bp, 14 predicted proteins | sample GraSoiAngelo_150_FD_186164 | JGI IMG/M metagenome (GOLD analysis project Ga0209690, IMG submission 186164) | Grasslands soil microbial communities from the Angelo Coastal Reserve, California, USA - 14_1009_09_40cm (SPAdes) (version 2) | ecosystem: Environmental > Terrestrial > Soil > Grasslands ...
CTGCTGGGACGAAGCAGACTGTACGGGTCCTAGACTCCTCACCCGAACCAGTGAATGGCCTCGTCTAACATTCAGGTCAGGCGCGTTTAATGGCCAATCGGATCCTCTTAGTCTTCGATTCATGGCGGCCTAGACGGCGGGTTCAGATGCTTGTGCCAGAGGTCAGAGCAGTTACCTGCTCGTCTTTCTTTTCTTTGGCCGATCTCTGGGATGGACTTGAGCTTTCGGCGTTTTTCGAGTTGAGCGCTTCTCATATTTTGGCTGGTAAAGTTCGACCTCTAAATTTCCTGGCATGCGGAAGTGAGTGAGCAGTCCCCATCCTTCATCTTTGATATCCGAAGAAAATTCGACCCCACGTGATTTCAAACCCTCAACGGTCTTGTGAATGTCGTCGCAGTAGAAAGAGATCGAATGGTAGGCCTTGTCAGAAGGATGAACCCCCAGATCGGCCTCCGGCAGGTCGAAGATGAGCCAGCCCTCGCCTATGTCATTATGAGCAAGACCCAGCTTATCACGAATAAACTCCCGCACTTGTTCAGGATTCGGCGTATAGAACAAGCCATGCATTCCTTTGATCATTTGACCCCGGAGTATCCTTACTGTGATGAATGTTTAAGGCTAGAGATGAAGTAAGGGAGCGACTAAGTTTCCTTCAAGGCGGCCCTGTACGCTGTCAAAGGCCTGACTCTCCGGTAGACGAATCTGACGAGCAAGTAGAAACCGAAAACTAATGTTGTTATGTAGAAACTCACTGGATACGGGGGGCCGTAATAGGCAATTGAGAGGCCCAGCCAGGTTGCCAACAGAGCAATAGTTACGGAGATCATTATGGCTGTCCGAGGTCGCTTGGCTAGTTGCTGAGAGATTGCTGCGGGAGTAACCATCAGCGAGAATATCAGTAGCACACCAACTACTTGCACTGCGATGGATGTCGCCACTGCAACTAGAAGCATGAAAACTATCCCAAGCAAGAAGGTGGGCATTCCCTTCGCTTCTGCTACGTCCTCATCTAAGGAGGAGAATAGAAGCGGCCGATACACAACCGCTACAACGGCCAAGATTATCACACCGGCAGCAAGAGTCAGAATCACATCGCTACTGCTAATGCCAAGTATTTGGCCAAACAAAATAGAATATGTTTGGCTCGAATTCCCGGCATACAGACTGATGAACAATACTCCTAAGCCCAGCATAAACGCAAGAACTGTGCCGATGTGAACATCACGATGTGCCGCTCGAGGGCTGAGAACAGCCATCGCCGAGCCACCGACCCCCGTAAACAGCAGCAGACCATAAACGGGATTAACAGCAAACAACACGGCTCCGGCCGCCCCGGCAAATCCAATGTGTGAGAGTGCATGGGCCGCAAACGATGACCGACGCAGCACAACAAAGTAGCCAACAATGCCTGCGATGACTGCGACGATTGTCCCGGCTTCAAGCGCGTGCTGCATGAATGGGTACCGAAAGAGTTCCTGAAGATCGGTGACGAAATTTACGCTGAGGGCCATGTTATTCGTCACCGTGGTGTTGTTCAATGCCTACTATCGCAACATTGCCCCTAGAATCGTGCAGAACTTCAACGGGGACCCCATAAAGCGCTGTTAGAGATTCTGATGTCAAGACTTCTTCGGGCTTCCCCGTTGCAACCTTGCCATTCGCGATAAAAATCACCTTATCGAGAAAAGGTAGAAGGGGATTGATGTTGTGCGCAATCAGCAAGGCCGTTACGTTTCGTGATCGAACGACGCTATTCACAAGCTGAACCAAATCCTTCTCATGCCTTAGATCGAGATTCGACAATGGCTCATCGAGCAATAACAGTTCGGGACCGCTCACCAAGGCCTCCGCGAGAAATATCCTCTGCAATTCTCCTCCTGACAGGACGCTGAGAGAACGATGCGCCAGATCTTGTGCTCCCACATCTTTCATCGCACCAAGAGCCGCTTCGCGGTCTCGTCCTGAGAGACTGACTCCCCAATTTTTGCCCGAAAACGCCAGTCGCACTAATTCGAGAGATTCAATATTTGTCTCGCTGTCGATCCCATGACGCTGAGGAACATAGCCAATCAGAGAGTTGCCACGCCTTGGCTCGGCATTGAATATCTCGATATTGCCACCAAGAGGTTGCTGCAATCCGAGAATCAACCGAAAGAGGGTGGTCTTCCCTGCCCCGTTGGGGCCGATAATCGCTACAAACTCCCCACGATTAACGGTGAAACTGGCCTCTCGCCAGACCGTGCCATTCGAGTAACCGGCTGTTAGGTTTCTAGCAGAGACGATTTCGGGAGTTATCGTGTTCACTCATCAATGTCCATAGTTTTGTGAATCGAGAGCGCGCTGAAGGTCAATCAACTCTGCGTTCATCCAATCTTGGAAGTGGATATCGGTCGGTTGCACGGTCTCTGTTACGCCAACAATTGGAATCAAATGTGCAACAGCCTCAGCCTTGAGCATTAAGGTAAGTTGTGTCGCAGTTTGCTCATTGAATACCAGAACTGTTGCGTTTCTGGGTTGAGTGCCGTTGATAATCTGTTGCTCAAATAGGATTCTGTCAGGAGTCGTCGGATCGTTTCCTTCGGACACTGCTTTCATGAATTCGGGCGGGGAGATGAGGTTAAGCTGAGTCGCTTCGGCTAAGTAGACGAAGATGCTTTCTGTCGATGCTACAGGCCTCCCTGCATACTTTGCGGCAATCTCGTTGATCCGACTATTATATTGTCCAAGGGACGCGTTTAGACTGGCGTATTGCTGTCCGTAGTACGCAGCATTGGTGCTATCGACGGAAACAAGATCTGAATACATCGCATGTGTGGTTTGATTCACGTAACTCGGGCTATACCAGAAGTGCGGGTTGTCCCCAGCCTCTTTCGCAAGGAGATTTGCCACGTTCAAAACTTTCTGACTCGGGTTATTGTTTGCTGAAAGAAGTCTTAGAGCCCAATCATCATAGCCAGCCCCGTTAACGATGACTAAGTTTGCGTTCGCAATCGCCCGAGCGTTCGCTGCATTGCTTTCGTATTCGTGAGGGTCGGCGTTTGGATCGGAAACGATACTCAGCACCTGTGTGTGGGTTCCGCCGAGTTGCGACACCAGGCTGCCCCAGAAGTTTTCGGCGGCGACTACTTGCACCTGGGTTGAGCTCGCTTGGGATGCGGGCCGATTGAAGTACAATCCAGTTGCTGTTGCCACTACGAGGATTACAGCTAGAACCGCGGCGATGAGATATCTTCTTTGCATTCCTTACTTCTCCATGAGCTGTGAGCCTAACAGTGGGGAAAGAGGCTATTAAGTATTCGTCAGACATTATCAACATCTGCAAGTAACGTCGCATATCAAATATTGAACTAAGCTATCTGATCATCATAACTCCCCTAATCCGTGATGAGTTTCTGCGCAGGAGGATTGGCTTAAGAGCTGAATTAATAACAATTGGTTGGAAGCTTTATAACTATTGTTAATCATCTCAACGGTGTCGAAAATGGCCATTGTCAGCTTATCCTTTCCCGATCAGATGATAAGGGAGATGGATCAGATCCAGAGATCAGGAGGATTCGCCGGTCGCTCAGAACTCGTGAGATCAGCAATTAGGTTGTTGCTGGAAGACTCCAGGGAAAAGAACGCACTCTCGGGACACATGAACGCGATCATAGTTGTAACTCACGACGAGTCCAACGAAGCGCCGATAACAAAGCTCAAGCACGAATTCGATGACATTGTGAAGACACACATACACAACAAGATCAGCCAAACCAACTGCGTCGAGCTCTTCCTCCTAGAAGGCGACGCAAAGAAGGTGGGGTCAATGACGCGCGAATTCCAAAAGGAGGACAAGTTGAAGAGTGTCAGGCTCGTCGTGATCGAATGAATGTTGACCGTTTGATCCGCCTACGGTTCGGAAGCTTTAGGATCATGCCTAGGCGTCGCCAGACTGTTCAACTCGTCAAAGGCGATCGCACCGTCAACTAGGTTCTGATAGGTTCCTTTCTCCAACACCTCCTTGGAGGCACGCTTCAAGAGACCCATGGCCGCATACGAAGCACTTGGGCCAAAGCTTACGCGAGCAACGCCTAGCCTCTCCAGCTCGCTGACAGGAGGCAACCCCTTCCTAACCATGACATTGATGGGAAAATGAAGCTCCTTCACAAAACGTTTGATGGAAACTGCCTCAGTCAGACCCATAGGATAGACGCAATCAGCCCCCGCATCTCTATAGGCAGTGGCTCGGCGAACAGCCTCCTCGAACCGAGCCTCATCGCCACCGGTTCCAAATCGGAGCGCGTCGGTTCGAGCATTGATTACGAGAGGAATGCCCACAGAATCACCAAGTCTTCTGATCGCTCTGACATTGTCGACCTGTCTCTCTGTGGGAAAGAGCTTCTTCGTCGAATGGGCGAAGTCTTCGATGTTTATTCCGACTCCTCCCGCTTTCAAGATTGCCTTGACTGTGGCCACCACTTCTTCAGTAGTCTTCCCAAATCCAGCGACGATGTCCACCGAGAGTGAGACCGAGAGGACCCTAGAGATTCTTTCGACAGCCGACACGAATTCATCGCGACCAATCACCTCGCCATCAGGGTAGCCGAGAGATACCATCAGTCCCGCGCTAGAGGTTGCAACCGCTGGAAATCCTTCATTCTCGAAGACGCGTGCGCTTGGGACATCCCATGCGTTCGGAAGAATCAGAATCCGTTTTCCATGATGAAGTCCGCGAAAATCTTGGGCCTTATCCTTCTGGGATCGCATCTTGAATTCCGACAGGTTGCTGGTCACGTCTTGATGTACCTATCTTCCTTTGCGTCCAGAATCGGTTGAGATCTCGCAGAGCCTGGTTGTCAAACTCCCTCTCGCGTGAATCATCAGGTGGGCCGAGAGGTTTGCCAATCTTTCCAGACTTCAAGTCTTCCACCAAGTGAGCAAACTCATGTCCTAGAGTCAGGAGCGGGTCCCGAGCCGCTTCGAAGACTGTTATCAGAAATTCAACTTCTCCACCTTGCTTCCGGTACGAGAGAAGCCCATCGTAGTAACCAGGATGACTTCCCTTTATGGGAGGAGGAGGCTTCGAGCTGTATTCGATGAATACTCGATTCCCATCTACGCTATACTTCTTACACAAGAATTCTAGAAAATCGGCGAAGCCGTCGGGGTAACGCTTCCCCGTCATTATCGAAGACCAACCTGTTCGTTTAGAATCATTTGCCAAAGCTCTAGATCAGAGGGCCTTATGAAACAGGCTCTCGAAACTAACTTTGGTACTATCAAGTTTGATCTCTTGGGAGGACGCGTACAAAACCAGACCACCCTGGGACATCGGCCGTCCTCAACCGGCATTCGTGGAACTGGTCCAGGCCGGCGAACTCAATAAGGGCAGGGTGCTCGACGTCGGATGTGGGACTGGCGAGAACGCCCTCTACCTGGCAGAGGAGACGTTCTCAGTTATCGGGGTCGACCTTTCAACCCGCGCCATCGACGCAGCGAAAGTGAAAGCCATTGAGAGGAAGCTGAAAGCGGATTTCAGAACGGGAAACGCGATCTCACTAGATTTCAAGAACGGTTATTTCGACAACGCTATCGATTCGGGACTATTCCACACATTCAATGACAATGACAGAGTCGGCTTCGCGCACGAAATCGCCCGAGTCCTAAAGACCAGTGGAAGATACTTCATGCTCTGCTTTAGCGACAAAGAGCCTACCAATTGGGATGGACCACGAAGAGTTACCAGGGAAGAAATCGAAGCAACGTTCTCCCCACTATTCAATATCAACTACATCAAAGACACGTATTTCGCTACTAGAATCCACAACAACGGTGGGAAAGCGTACCTGACATCGGCAACAAAAAAGTCCGTGTAAGCCTGCCTTATACTCCGCGGAAGAGTTGTCCGGAGGAAAGCCTAGTCTTCTTTTTCCTTCCTTACCTGATCCTTCACGGATTTGAAGAAGTCTGAATTCTCGATCCGCCCAGCTTCGGAGTGCACCGCATCAAGATCAATCTTCAGCCTAGCATGTGTCACTCGACGTCTTTTGAAGACGAGGAATACGGCTATGAGTAGTCCCGCGACTAGTGCGGCTATGATTCCGAAGTAGTAGAGTGGGAAGCTAGTTGGGGAGTTGTTCTGTATAGTGATCGCTCTTGTTGCGTTACCAACGTTAGGCGGAGACTGCGAGTCTGATGCCTTAACGACCAGAGACCACAAGCCCCCGGTGTCAGAGGAGCGTACCGTATAGGTACCTATCCACAATCTCAAATTCGTATCAAAGACCATAGGTGTAGAATCGTTGATTGCCGGTGTTCCACTGTAGAGCAGGAAGCCGGCAACTGTACCTGATTGGAACATCGTTCCGTCCGGATATATGACAGTCGCGTTGAACTTGAGTTGTTGGGCAACCCCGACATTGGTATTGGCAGTGACGCTGATAGCCAGATTAGCAGGTGTCAATTGTGGGGCATTCGTGACCTTCACTCCGGGCCCAGTGTTTCCGTAAGCATCACTGTAGGCATGCCCGGTCAGTATCGCAGTCCAGATACCTGTCTGATTCGTTATCGACGTCGTATAGCTTGCGTTAAACGTTTGAGCCAAGCTGTCGTAAGTTGCTGTGAGAGTCACGTTGCCCCCTGTGGGTCTTGCTAATGTCAAAAGAGCGACTCCCGTGGTGGGGATGGACGCGTCTGGGTAGACCGGCTGGAAGGAGAATTTCATTGTTTCAGTCCTCTGATATGTAGATTTGGAAGACGTGATTCCGGGGATGGACATGATCGCCGCCCTTACTGAGAACGTCTGAGTGTCAGACGCGGTTTTTACGGTGCTGGATCCGGTCAGGGTCACAATATAATTGTCGATCGCGCTGTTTATGGGTATCTTCCAAGTATCGATGACGACGCCGGTGAGGGTTGCGAAGATTGAATCCGAAAATACGATGGTCGAGGTTGTCTGCGTTTTTATCGTAACACCAACAGGTTCGGACGCGTTGTATCCACTACCCTGCAAATTGACAGTTTGAGTCCTCTCATATGATGGACTATCCGTAATGCCAAGGACAAACGAGCTACTGGCAACGGTAGGCATGGCGAATGGAGCCAGTTGGTCAACCGACGCCAAATACTGGCCCGCTAGCGAATTCGAGCCCGAGAATGATACTCCTGGATAGGCCACCAGTATGCTGAACTGGTCTTGGCCAGGAGATGTAGTATAGTTGATGAGTTGCGACTTGAATGTTGCACTTGAGGGGTCCCTCACCGAGAACCTGAACACGAACATCGTAGTAGTTGTGACAGGGTTGAATTTGACCGTGAGGACAAGAGAGACGGCATTGCCTTCTTGTGAATATGCCGGCACAGGATTGAGCGTGTACGGACTATCGGCATGAGCGTTGGGAAATGACTCGACTGACGAGAATACGGATAAAGTGACTAGAAAAACCAGGAGAACGTAGCATATCACCCTTGAGCATCGCATGACAGACTTCTCGCTGGACTGGACTGTGAAAATGGGACTCCGATTGGACACTAAAGCGGCTCGTAACCTCTAGTTCTGCTTCGAAGTATCGAGGCTCTTCCAAATCTAACCGTAGATGAGATCAATGACCCGTGCGTCTTGCAATCTGGGGGTCTTTCCTCGTCGAATCGATATAATGGGCTACACCAGAACTAGAAAGGAACAGTGAAAAGTGCTGAGTATACGGAAGCCCGTGCGCTAACCCAACGTGCCCCAATCATACCTCGGCATGATTCCTAGCAGGTAGCTTCGATTCACGAAGAGCCTCAAAGGCATTCCAAGTCATTTCAAGAAGGAAAAAGTGAAGAGTTCATGATATCTGCAGATTGACGATTCCATCCGTGGACTTACGTATGGCTCGACGTGCTTCGTACAACGCATTGTTATACAGCTTTCAAAAATCTTGATTTATATTTCCTAAGAGGATAGGATCCGATGGGAACAACGAATGAAAGCAAAAATCCTCGCTCTGCTATCAGTTGCTCTGATCGCCGCAATGTCGCCCGCGATGATATCCTTGGTAGCCGGTGCAAGTCCCTCAGCCGCCCACGCCCACCATCCGAATGGGCCTCCAACAACTGTACCCCCTTGCGACTTTGACCATCCCACTTCGCTTCCTCCGCAAGCCTCACCGAACGCTACAGCAGCCCTAGCTGCCCGCGCAAGTCACTGCCCAACCACAACAGCCGCATAACCACTCGAGAAGAGCAATAGCCGATTTCCCTAACTCCCTCTTCTTTTTTCATCCTTAGTCCGAAAAGCGATCGCCTTGACCACAGAGTCTCTAAGGGAAGTTCTCCGAAAAAGGCTACGAATACGGAAGAGATCGCCCCTAATCTGCCCGAAGTGCAGTCAGAAGCTCCTGCCCCCGCTTCGACCGCTTACTTGGGGTACTACCGCGATAGTAACATTTTTATCCTGTCCGGTTCAAGTGTCAGCTGCCTAAGAGGAGATACAATGGCAATGAAGAAAATGCTCTTCCTCGCCGTGGCAGTTCTCTCTTTGGCAGCACTGCCATTCCTCGCAAGACCAGTCGCAGCCGACACAAACACAGGAACATCGGGACAGCCCAACCAGAGTTGTCAAGCCGTGTTCCCAACAGGACCGCTAACCCCTGCGGGCTTCAACACTGGAGGATTCGCCGTGGCAGATAGCAACTACGCGGGTAACGGACAGACTACCCAGACCCCAGCAAACTCGGCAGCCGTATCACAGTACGACGTCGCGTGCTTCCAAGCAGGCCAACACTAGAGAACTGCCAAAAACCTTTTTTTTCCGGGACTGAGATATTCGCCTCTGGCGAATTTTGGCTCCTACGTCATCTCTTAGGGTAAGTAATTTGCGTGTTCTCGACGCGAGCCCATTCCGTGAGAATGCGTTTTCTTCGGCTGGTCGACGTCATGATATTCTCCACTTCGATCCCCTAACAAACAGGGCGTCGGCGATCAACGACCGATGACGCTTCTAGGGTAGAATCTCAGCCCACATGATCGCCGTAGTGTCCCGACTATTCAACAAAGCCCATGATCACGGATGATGCGCAGGAAATCCTTCCGGGATCACGTTGAGTGTCCGATAGTAAGAATAGACGTGGGGAAGCACTCTCAATCGTGGTCATGAAGACTTGCGTTGGTATCCGCATTTCGGACGTCCACTTGAGTATTATCAACAACGATAGGACGCGGCAGCAAGAAACTAATAGAACTTCAAGACTACCAAGAGTACCCGAGGCCCATCAAGAATGACTGAAGAATTCACACGGGTAGCTGCGACGTCCGAGATTCAGGTAGACAAGATGAAGATGGTGCAGTACAAGGGCCAAGCCATCTGTTTGGCAAACATCATGGGCAAATACTACGCTATCCGAAACACCTGCACGCATATGGGAGGACCACTAGCCCAAGGAAAATTGGAAGGCCGTGTGGTTGAATGTCCCTGGCACGGGTCTCGATTCGATCTTACAACTGGCGAAGTAAAGAGGGGGCCAGCGCAAACTCCAGAACCAGTTTTCGAGGTCAAAGTCGAAGGCATAAATATTCTCATTCGACCCAAATAGCAACTCTTCCCACCACCCGGTATTTTTCTGTGATTCGGTGTCCAAATTGCGGAAACGATCTGGTGTATTCTCCAATTCCTCCACTGTTCCTATGCTTAGAGCGAATGGCTGGAGACGTAATCACCATCAACATCCGATGCAAACCATGGATTTCAGAAAATGCATCGGCCAGAGACTTGCTGAGGATGACAGACCGGATTGAGAATTTAGCGCCAAGGCTCATTTCATAGAGGGCGAGCTTGTGCCGAGCGAATCTTTAGCTTCTATTGTCGACTCGTCGTTACTTAAATTGCTTTATAAGCGGTCAAAATCATGGGTCTAATCGTCGAACTTGGCTTCCCTGCAAGGTCAGCTCAATCGAAACTCATTCTCTTTCGATTTCAAAATAGAAACGTGATTTGCGTTGTCTGACAAGGGTAGGGCTTTCATCAATATTGAGAATGTTGTTGCATCAGTTACCCTGAAGCAACGAATAGACCTCAATGCAATAGTCAGAATTTTCCCTGGAGTAGAATATCGACCCGAGCAATTTCCTGGTCTGGTCTATCGTCTGAAAAAGCCAAAGACTGCCACGCTCATATTCAGTTCCGGCAAAATGGTCTGCACCGGATCAAAATCAGAACGCCAAGCCCACAAGGCCGTGTTGAAGGTGGTTGACGAACTGAAAAAAGGCGGAATCGTGATCGTTGGCAGACCAGTAATCGTCGTCCAGAACATCGTAGCTTCCGCAGGGCTTGGAGGCACCATCGACTTGGAGAAGGTCGTTTACAGCTTGAAGAAAACAATGTACGAGCCTGAGCAGTTTCCAGGACTCATCTACCGCATGGACGAACCAAAAGTCGTAATTCTGATCTTCGCCAGCGGCAAACTAGTCTGTACAGGCGCAAAGAAAGAGATCCAAGTTCACATCGCAGTCAACAAGTTGCAAGAGACACTCGAAGCGAAGAACCTTATCATGTACGAAGGCCCTGATAAGCCGCGCCTGCCCCCTATACCCACGAAACCCGCGGACTAGGAATCGCTCAATTCGTGCGTTGCAACCTCGCAATGAAGTAGCCGGCAGCATGATCACGGTGCGGAAAGAACCTACGACAGTCACTCATACCTCTTAGACCCGGGGATCCATACTGCTCCAGGATAGGTCTGGTCTCAAACTCCAGGTGAGATTTCAGAAATCTCGAGACTACATCCTCATTCTCTTCCAAAGTCAAGCTACACGTGCAATACAAGATCCGGCCCTCCTTCTCGACTAGAGACGCGGCTGAGTCGAGAAAGCTTCGCTGGAGAGTCGAATAGCGTTCTACGGATTTGGGAGAGAGGTGCCATTTCATTCTCGGATTCCGATCAAAGACCCCAGTACCTGTACATGGCGGGTCAATTATCACCAGGTCGAAGCTGTCACGAAGCCCGAGCCATGAAGCATCACTGATAACGGGGTCCGCTATCTTCACTCCAAGTCTCTGGACCTCTCGTCTCCAACTGTTCATTCTTCTTCTAGAGTAATCGACTGAAACAATACTGCCCCGGTTCTTCATCAACTGGGCTATTGCTGCGGTCTTCGCGCCCGGAGCTGCACACAAGTCTAGGACGTTTTCTCCAGGCACAGGAGCTCCAGACTTGACCGCAAGGAAGGAGGCGAGGTCTTGCATTTGGAAAGACCCTGATGAAAAAAATCCTGCGAAGTCGGAGAGAGAGCCTGCGACAGTGTATACTCCAGGCGTGGAGGGGACTTTTGTTAGTCTCTCAGCCAGAACCCCGAGTTCCTTAGGCAGCGTTGTTCTTCCCCGGTTTTTCAGAGGATTAACGCGAAGGTATCTTGGTCTGGTCCTCGACGATAACAACTCCACGGTTTCAGTGCGGCCGAAGGCATGGAAGCAGTAGTTGACCCACCAGATTGGATGATGTGTCTCAAGTGCGACTCTCTCAGAGTCTCTTAAGCCGTGGAGCAGCTGAGTCGGATCGAAGGCAGGCAAGGTTCCCAAGAAGAATTCGAGCCTAGGAAGAAGCTCAATCGGAGCTATCGTTCTGAGACTGTGCTCTATTCGTCTTGTCCGCCCTCTTGCGCCGAGTCGCAGCATTGCGTAAGCCGTGAGCCGAAACAGGCAACGAGCATTCATCCCCATCTTTTCTTCATGATGTACATTCCGCACAAGAAGGTCGATAACGTCCTGTTCGCCCACTGTTCCTAATACCAGCGCTAAGGCTTCCCGCTTGACGCCTATCGAACGAGGGTCCAAGGCTGCGGCCCGCTGAACCGCATCTCGCTCACTAGCGCCTCTGCTAACTAGTAATAACGCCAGGTAAGCAAGCCTGAATTGGATTGAGTGATCAGAATCACGGGCAGGCAGCCTTTCTACACGGTTGGATTCTCGCGGATGGTATGCGGAGCCGACGTCGTTCCTTTCGAGGTTGACCGGATGGCGAGGCGTTCCTTGCCCGTTAACGCCAGTAAACGAAGCGTTACGTGGAGTCAGTTGCTTTTCAACACCTTTCAGCAAGAATCTAGATAGCACACCATTTTCAAGACGAGATTGACGCAACTAAGGTTTAACTTTCATGCCTCGGACAATCAGATCCGCGTTAATGTCCAGCCTCGACCAGTACATGGCAAAGCCTGAGCCGGTGCCTCCTCCCCGACCGAGGCAGGACCCGAAGGCACAGCTGAACTTCAGACCAAGCATCCCACTGGAATTGGCTGAATCATATTTCGTAGGAGCTGGCTACGATGGCGAACGACGCTCCGTATATCTCAAACTTTACGAACCGAAATCGCAGAAGATACATTTTTGGTACGATAACACGGGACACACTCCATACTGCCTCTCCAAAGAGTTGCCTGAAAAGCTGGAGAAGAACCAGAGCCTCGTAAGACACCCTGGCTTTGTCAAGTTCGAGAGATCCAAGAGATTCGACGCGCTGAAAGGCGAAGATATTCCGGTCACGGTGATCTACGCGAAGGACCCTCTCTCGATTGGCGGACGCCCCACTGGCTGCATCCGTGACATCATCAAAGCTTGGGAAGCAGACATTCGATACACTGAGAACTACATCTACGATCGCAGACTTGAGCCCGGAATGTCTTATTCCATTAAACGAGGCAACCTCGTCCCACTTCAATCAGGAAGTAGCTCGATAAACATCCAGACTGTCTTCGAGGAGGCCGACCCAGTCTATCAGAGCCTA
>Ga0209690_1001632_pt1 | contig 12716 bp, 11 predicted proteins | sample GraSoiAngelo_150_FD_186164 | JGI IMG/M metagenome (GOLD analysis project Ga0209690, IMG submission 186164) | Grasslands soil microbial communities from the Angelo Coastal Reserve, California, USA - 14_1009_09_40cm (SPAdes) (version 2) | ecosystem: Environmental > Terrestrial > Soil > Grasslands ...
CCCCGTGACTGCTTATTCCCGCCAGGATGGGCGTGGCATACTCATTTTGGGACCGTAGCAATTGAACGATCGTAAGAGCGAACACGAGGGACGGGAGAACAGAACGAATGGCGCTGTTCATCGAGGCACTTTCCGACGCACTCTCGTAAGGTTCAGCGGGATTCGCCTGGACATCACCCCGTCGCGAGCCTCGCGAGTTTCAGGACCGTGTTCCAGTTGCGACCCGTACCACGCGTGCCAAGCTGCTTGTCGATCACGGCGTTCGTCAAGCGCGAGCGGCCGATGCCGTCCGGATAAACGATGTAAACGTGTTTGCCCCCAGCGCGCACGACTTCGCGGCCCGTGATGGCAGCCTGAAGCGCCTTTACGTCAGTGTCCTTGGGCGCGTCTTTGAGGAACATCACGACCAGATGGCCGGGATCGCGCGCGGCTTCCTTCCGGAACGGATTGTTGGCGACCACGCCCTTCCATTCCTTCGCACTGCGGACGAAGAAATCCGTCTCGAGACCGAGGCGCTTGTCGGCCTCCACCTCCAGCAGGCGCTCCAGCTGGGCGGCCGTTCGCCCGTCAGCGCCGAAAACGAGATTCCCGCTCTGGAGCAGCGACCGGACGTCGGCGAAGCCGAGCCGCGTGAGGAGATCACGCAGGTCGGCCATCGAGATCTGCTTGTGGCCTCCGACATTGATGCCCCGGAGGAGGGCGATGTAGGTGGTCACACCTGGGGATCTAGTCTTTGTACGGATCGAACTCTTTCTCACCCGCCATCACCACGATCAGCGGCGTGAGCGTGTGCAGCACCGTGACCGTGTCGCCCTGGGCCGTCAGCACGTCCGGCAGCCGGCGATATGCGTGCGGCGACTCGTCCAAGCCTCCGCCGCGTAGGATCACACCCTTCCCCCCGACCCATTTTCGCAGCATGTCCCACGTGACCCGCCCCGGCCGGATCAGCTCGCCGGTCCGGCGGTTCACCTTGCCGCGCGCCTCGGTGCGCGACATCACGCGACCCGCGCCGTGCACCGTGGAGTAAAGCGACGCGCGCTGCAGCGCCGAGTCGTGCCGGGCGCCCTCGATGATGACCGCGTCGTCTCCCATCGAGCCGCCCACGAAGCCCTTTTGTTCCGGAAACACCGGCGTGGCGCCTTTGCGCACCACGACGTACTCCGTGCCGTCGTGCGTCTCCTTCCACGCGAAGTTGTGGTGATTGTGGATCAGCTCGAGCTCCTGGCCGCCGAGCAGAGACACGACCTTGCGCGCCACCCACTCGCGCCCGGCGTAGGCATATTCGCCCGCGAGTGTCATCAGATGCCAGTAATCGTGCCCGAGCGGCTGGTCGAGCGCGAACAGCGCCTCCGCCTCCGGCACGCGCTCGCCCCATTGCTTCCCCTGCGACAGCGAGAGGAACCCCGACGCGACGGTGTGGCCGAGCCCGCGGCTGCCGAAGTGCACGCCCACCCAGATTGTCCCGTTCTCGTCGGCGAACACGTCCACGTAGTGATTGCCGCTCCCGACGGTACCGAGCTGGTTGCGCGCCTTGGCGCGGAGGCCGTCCCGCTCGTGGTTTCCTGGGACGGCGTCCCAAGCGGGATGCTGGAACAAGGGATGGTCGGTGGGCGCGTCGTCGGCGCGGTTGGTGCGGCCTACGCCGAACGAGATGGTGCGCTGGATCTCGTCCGCCAGGCGCTCGAGCTCGGGCCGGGGGAGGTCGTCGACGCGGCGGTCCGTCCGGATCGCCGCGTTGCCGCAAGCGATGTCGAACCCGACGCCCACGACGCTCACCTTGTTGCGATACGCCGCCACGCCCCCGATCGGCATGATGTAGCCCAGGTGGCCGTCGGCCATGAGCGCCACGCGCTCCGCCCGCGTCGCCACGTCGCGCAGCTGGGCCAACGTCTTTTCTTCGTGGGTACCGAAAATCGCAGGCTGGGGCACGCGGTCTCAGGGGTCAGTCGGTCACGCCGCGCAATTTAGCGCGTATCTTCGGTCCATGTTCCGACGCTGCCTGCTTGCCCTCGGCGTGGTGCTCGGAGCCTCGGCCCCGGCGGCGGGTCAGCACGCGGACACGCTGCGCGATCGGCTCGAGGCACGGATCGCACGGGCAACGGCCCAGGCCGTCGGCGTGTACTACCGGAGCCTCGCGCGTCCCGACTCCATCCTCATCGGGGCGAACCTGCGGTTGCACGCTGCCAGCACGATGAAAGTCCCGGTGATGATCCAGATTTTCCGGGACGCGGATGCCGGACTCCTCGTGCTCGACGACTCGCTCACGGTACACACCGCCTTCCCTTCGCTCGTTCCCGGCGGGGCGTTCACCCTGGGCAAGGAAGACGATTCGGACTCGACGCTGTATGCGCTGGCGGGTCGGAACCGCTCGGTGCGGGAGTTGCTCGAGCTCATGATCACCCGCTCGAGCAATCTGGCCACCAACGTCCTGATCGAGCGGGTGGGCGCGACACGCGCGCAAGCGTCGGCGCGGTCGCTCGGCGCGTGGTCGATCCAGGTGCTGCGTGGCGTGGAGGACGGGGCCGCCTACAGGGCCGGGCTGAACAATACGACCACCGCCCGCGACCTCGGGGTGCTGCTGGGTGCGATCGCCACCGGCCGCGCCGCCAGCCGCGGCGCCTGCGACTCGATGCTCGCGATCCTCGGCCGCCAGGAGTTCAACGAGGGCATCCCGGTCGGTGTGCCGCCGGGGACGCGCGTCGCACACAAGACGGGGTGGATCGGGGAGGTGGTGTACCACGACGCGGCCGTCGTGTACCCGCCGGACGGCGGGAGCTACGTGCTCGTGGTGCTGACCGGCGGCATCAAGGAGGACAGTGTCGCACACAACCTGGTGGCCGATCTGTCGCGCCTGGTGTACGCGGCGACGGCGGCGAGCCGCGGCGGTCGATGACGGCATGCTACGTGTATTGCGCTATGCCGCGGCCGAACGACCAGTTTTCTTTCTTCACCTCAACCAGGTTGATCAAGACGTCCTCGGGGCGGACGCCGAGGTCGGTGTGCAGGCGTTCCGCCACCGTGTGGTAGAACAGCTTCTTCAATTCGACCGTCCGTCCTTCATTCAACGTGATCTGGATGAAGATGACGCCATCAGACCGCGGAATGTCGAGATAGATCGGATCATAGATAAGGCTGGTCCTGTCGTGTTGCGTAATGACCTGGAAGTGGTCGTTCCCGGGGACGTTGATCGTGTCGACCATTGCCCGATACACGATCTCGCCAACTCTCTTACCGAAGCTCGCGGGTTTCCCTTTCATCAATGAAATCCGGACCAGCGGCATGACCCCCTCCTGTCTCGGTCCACTTCGAAGAGCACTTTTCAGCTCGGGTTCACGTGCCCGTGACCCCGGACGATCAGCGTGTGGAGCTGCCTTCCGAGGACGCCCATGCCATCCTGGCCCGCGTGCGGAACTCGTCCAAGCTGGGGTGGTGAGCTGGTAGGCCTATCCGTCGCATCAGGTCGGCGTAGCGCGGGTCGCCGGCGAGGCGCCACCCAGCGGGCGTGCGAAGAACATGCGCGAGGTTGCCGGAGCGCTCTCGATAGGCGGTCTCCAGCCAGGCGAACGCCGAGTCGTGCTCTCCCAGGCCGATGTAGGCGACCGCAATGGCCGTCGCCGTCTTGGCGGGCGGTCTCGCTGCGGGCGCATCGCGCTTCAGGCCGCGCAAGATGGTGCGGGCGCTCTCTGAGTCGCCCGCAAGTGCGTACGCGTAGGCCAACCGCCCTCGCAAGATGGCTTGGCCGCCGGACACGCTGTCGGCGTGTCGCAGGTAAGCGATTCCTCGCTGTGAGCGGCCGGTCTCCGCGCAGAGCACTCCGGCTACCAAGAGAATCGGCGGGAAGTCGGGCGCGAGCTCCAGGCCGCGGCGCACGAAGGGGATCGCCTGCTCAGGTCGGCCCGCGAGGACACGGTGCATCGCCGCCTCCGTCCAGGCTACGGGGTCGACCGGATTCAAGTCGATGGCCCTGGCATCGAGCGCAACTGTCTCCTCCGGTCGACCGAATAGCGTGAGGAAGTACGCGCGTGCTTGCAGCACCGACGGCACGTACGGGTCCAGGCGGATCGCGTCCCGCAGGTGATCGTCGGCAGCAGCCCAATCCCAGCCGAAGTTCGTCTGGTACTCCGCGAGCAGCGCGTGGGCCTCGCCAAGCGTCGAGTCGATTGCCAGCGCCCGCTCGGCGGCGGCCTTCATCAGCGAGAACGCCTCCCGTGGCTCCATGCTGCCGTAGGCCCGGCCGAGCGTGAAGTAGGCACGGGACAGCACGACATAGGGCAGCGCGAAACCGGAGTCACGCCTGATCGCCTGGCGCAGGCGGTCGATGGCCTGTCGGACGGCGCCTTCGGCCTGTCGCGCGAGGTAGTAGCGTCCTTCGGTGTACAGGGCCAGCGCCTTCAGGTCATGCGTCGGCAGACGATCATCTGGCGTCTGATGCCGAGCACGGCCGGCGGCAGCGTGTTCGCGGAGCCCGCGCACGACGCCCGGGGGCAGCGCCGCTTCGCCCGGGAGCGAGCCGTCCCGCTCGAGCTCATCCGTCCAAAGCAGCACAGACGTGCGGGCGTCCACGAGTTGCACGCGCAAGCGCTCGTGGGGAGCATTCCCCCGGTAGTCGCAATACAGGAGCGCATCCACGCCCAGCTCGCGGCCGATCTCCGGGGGCGCTTTCGTCGTGCTGCGATAGAGTGCGGCCGACTGAGGCGCGATGACCTTCTCGAAGAGCTTGCTCCTCGCCACGGCCGTGGTCAGCTCTTCGGTCAGCACCACGGCACCGTACGCGGCGAGGGAGTCGGGTGCTGCGGTCGCGCAGGGGAGGATTGCCAGGGACGAGACCTGGAGACGATTGGCCCGGACGGCAGACCACAGAATTCCTGCGACCACGACCGCTAACAACCCAACGGCGACGCCGACGCGCCGCACACGATCACGCTTCGGGCCACGGGACGAACCTCCGGCCGCACGGCTCGCGGCGACCGGCGGGACAGCCGGAGGCCGCGCGGTCGGCGCTGCCGCAGCCCCGTTGGCTGTCCGAACAGCCTCGATGAGCGCCCACGTCTCGGGGGCAGGGTTGAGGTCGAATTCGCGCCGAAGCCACGACGCGTAATCCTCGTACGCAACCAGCGCGCCGCCGCGATCCCCATTTGCGTGCAGGACCTCGATGAGGCGACGGACGCCGGTCTCGTCGTCAGGTGCCAGGCGAACCGCGTGCCGAGCGGACTCCACGGCCCTTGTGAGGTCGCCGCCGGCGAGCAGCTCCTCGCTGCGAGCCCTGGCCGCACACGCCGCCAAGTGCCGCAGACGGTCGCGCTCGGCGTCGAGCCACTGGTCGAGCTCCGGCGAGCCGCCGGGGCGCAGGCCGGGCAGCAGCTCGCCCCCGTACACCGACACCGCTTCATCCCAGCGGCCACCGTCGCACGCCATCTCGAACGTGACCGCGTCGCAGCGGACGTGCCCGGGGTCGAGCCCGACATCGCTCTGGCCCCGGCTCATCACGGCGGGTCGGCCGAGCGCCCGCCGCAGGTACCGGACTGCCTGATTGAGAGCCCAGCGCGCGTGGCGGGCGTCCGTCTCCGGCCAGAAGAACGCGAGAATCGTGTCCCGGTTCTGAAACCCGCGCGGACGGGCGAGCGCGAGGTAGGCGAGCAAGGCGACGCGCTTCGGCTGGGCGAGCAGGGCAGCGAGCCCGTCGGTATTGCCGCCGGTCAGGCGAAGGCAGCCGAGTGTCGCGAACTCGATCATGAGTTGGGGGCCGGATCACCGGTGGATCACCGGCGAATCACGCGTGCGGTCTAAGCTACCTGGCCGGCCCAACCTGTCGAGGAGGCTCTATGAAGGCAGCCCGCATGCTGATCTACGCCGCGACCTACGCCCTGACGAGCGCTTGCGGGCCCGGAGCGCTCGCCGTCCTGCCGCTCGGCTCCATCGCGGCCGATGAGACCGCGCTCGCCTCCGACCGCTTCTCGGAGTGGTCCGCAGCGGTCGACCTCGGGCCCGTCGTTAACTCGCCCTCCACCGATTTCACGCCCGAGCTCTCGCGCGACGGCCTCAGCCTGTACTTCTCATCGAACCGGCCCGGCGGCTTCGGGTTGACCGACCTTTACGTGGCGCACCGTGCCGGTCGCGACGAGCCGTGGGGTCCGCCCGTCAACCTCGGTGCGGTCATCAACACCGCCAAGCCCGAAGCCGGTCCACATCTCTCACGCGACGGACACCGGCTCTACTTCGCGAGCGGCCGCCCGGGTGGCTTGGGCGCGAACGACATTTGGGTGTCGCGGCGTTCCGATCCCAACGACGACTTCGGCTGGGAGGCGCCGGTGAACCTCGGTCCCGGGGTGAACAGCTCCGGATTTGAGGGAGGCATGACCCTTCGCTTACCAGAGCTGTACGTCGCGAGCGATCGCGCCAATCCCGGCCCTGATCATCCGCTCCACATTTACCTCAGTGTGATCGGTCCCGATGGCGCGTTTGGTCCGGCCGTTCTCGTTGTGGGGCTCAGCAGCGCGGGTAACGACTTGCGCCCGACGATCCGCTTCGACGGCCGCGAGCTGTTCCTGTCGTCCGACCGCGCCGGCAGCGCCGGTGGCTCGCAGGACATTTGGGTTTCAACTCGAGCGGCGTTTGGAGCGCCGTGGACTCCACCCGTCAACCTCGGAGCGCCGGTCAACACGCAGTACAATGAGGTACAGCCGAGTCTGTCGGCTGATGGGCGGATCCTGCTGTTCGCGTCAGATCGTCCAGGTGGGAGCGGCGGCGCGGACCTGTACATGGCCACGCGCGAGATGGGAAAGCGTTAGTCCCTGTGAGGTGGGGCTATGACACCCGCCGTGTCTTGCGCCGCATGAAGTCCATCAGGATGAACTGCCCCAGCGTCATCGTGTTCGTGAAGTACGCCTTCCCGCGACAGATCGCCGACACTTTCTTCACGAACTCCACGAGACTCCGGTCCCGCGCCAGCATGAACGTATTGATCATGATCCCCGAGCGCCGGCACAGCGACACCTCACGGTAGGTGGCCTGGAGGATCTGGGGGTCGAGCCCCATCGAGTTGACGTAGATCCGGCCGTCGGGGAGCGTGAGGGCCGATGGCTTGCCGTCGGTGATCATGATGATCTGGCGCATGTCCTTGCGCTGGGACAACAGCATGCGGCGCGACAGCTTGAGTCCCTCGGCGGTGTTCGTGTGGTACGGCCCCACCTGGGCGCGGGCCAGCTGGGCGAGCGTGTCACCCGGGAACTGGGTGCGGATGAGGTGCGTGAGGGCGAGCGCCACCTTCTTGGCCGGCGTGAAGCGATCCTCGCCGTACAGGATCATGGAGTGCGAGCAGTCGAGCATCAGCACCGTGGCCGACGATGAGCGGTACTCGGCCTGGTGCACCATGAGGTCGTCGTACTCGAGGTTGATCGGCACGCCCAGCCCCTCACGCTGCAGCGCGTTCGTGAGCGTCGCGTTCACGTCGAGGTTGAGCGTGTCGCCGTACTGGTAGGGCTTGCTCACCGCCTCGGCCTCGACGCCCGTCGCGAGGTGTTCGGTCTCGTGCGCCCCGAAGCTCGACTTGCCGATGCTTCCAAGCAGGTGCTTGAGGGTGCGGTAGCCGAGAAAATCGATGCCCTTCTCGGTGAGGTTGAACTGCACCTGCTGGGCCGCCTCCTTGGCCATCCCGCCCGGCCCGAATAACGGCTGTTGGCCCGAGGGCACCTTGGGCGCCTCGGTCACGTTGAGGTAGCCCTCGTCGATGAGCTTCTGGACGATCTTGTCGAGCAGCTCCCCCAGCTGGCGCTCGAGATCGGCGTCGCGGGCCGCGTCGCCGGTCGATTCGCCGCGTAACAGCTTGAGCATCTCGGGCGTCAGCTGACCCGAGTCCATGAGCGCCTGGAGGATCGCCTGCCGCAGGGCGTCGAGCGAGCGATCGGATTCTTCCTCGCCGAACTCGCCCCAGAACGGATGCGAGTACGCGCCTCCGGCGAAGCCCGACTGGAGGAGGAAGTCGGCGAGCTGATCGAGCAAGGCCTGGAGGTTCACGGTGTCGGCCAGCTCGGGGAGGTAGCGGCTGTACGTCGTGTATTTCATCGGGCTCCCTACCCCAAATATCGGGCGGCGGCGAGCTTTCCCGCAATGGACGGAGCGCTTTCCCACCGCAACTTCAGGCTCTTCTTCTTCGGTCAAGGCATCTCGCTCATCGGGACCTGGATCCAGGCCGTTGCGCTGGGATGGTTGGTACTCGAGATCACCAACTCGCCCTTCGCCGTGGGCCTGACGCAAGCGCTCCGCTCGCTGGGTGTGCTGTTGTTCACGCTGTACGCGGGTGTGGTCGTGGACCGGGTGGACAAGCGTCGCCTCATCGTATGGACGCAAGCGTTGCAGATGCTCGAAGCGCTGGCGCTGGCGGCACTTGTGTGGACCGGCAGGGTGACGACGTGGCAGGTGATGGTGCTGGCGCTGTTCTTCGGCATCGTCAACGCCTTCGACATTCCCGCCCGTCAGGCGTTCATCGCCGAGCTCGTCGGCAGGGAGGACTTGATGAACGCGATCGCACTCAACTCGTCGATATTCAACGCGGCGCGGATCGTCGGCCCTGCCGTGGCGGGTGTGGTGATCGGCACCGCCGGGGTCGGCATGTGCTTCTTCCTGAACGGAGTGAGCTACATCGCCGTCATCGCCGGGCTCCTGGCGATGCGATTCCCGTCCTTCGTGCCGAACGCCATGCCGACCTCCGCCCGGGAGGGTGTCCGCCAGGCCGTCACGTTCATCCGGGGCGACGCCCGCGTGTGGGCGCTGGTGGTGCTGGTGGCGGTGTTCAGCGTGCTCGGCTTCCCGTTCATCGTGCTCATGCCGGTGGTCGCCAGGGACGTGCTGCACACCGACGCGCGCGGCTACGGGGGGCTGATGGCGGCGGTGGGGATCGGGGCAATGCTCGGGGCTTTGGCCCTCGCAATTCGAGGGCCGCGCGTCCGCAAAGGTGCAGTGCTGCTGGGCGCCGGGGCGGCGTTCGGCGTGCTGCTGGTGTTGTTCGCGGCGTTGCGCTCCGTTGGTGTTGCCCTGGCGCTCCTGGCGCTGGCCGGCTGCGCGATGATCGTGACCACCGCGCTCGCCAACACCATGCTGCAGACCCTCGTTCCCGACGAGCTGCGGGGCCGGGTGATGGCGTTCTACGCGTTCGTGTTCGTGGGCATGGCGCCGCTTGGGGCGTTCCAGGCGGGCCTCGTCGCGGAGCACACGGGCGCGCCCGACGCGATCGCGCTGGGCGGAGCCGGCTGTCTCATCGCCGCGGTCTTGGCGGCCTGGCGGGTGCCGGCGCTACGCCGTACGGCGTAGCGGAGGATGGTGGAGGGTGGTGCAGGTCGGTGGAGGATGGTGGAGGTTGGTCGGTGTGCTACCTCCACCATCTTCCACAACCTCCACCAACCTCCACCACCCTCGCCTCACAACAGTCGTCTCAATTTCAGCGCCACCCGGATCGTATCCCCGTCGCGTCGCAGCACGAGCTGGCGCACCACTCCGTCCACGCGCAGGGCCTTGCGAGCGTCGCTCAGGTCCCCCTCGGCGACGCCGCGTCCGTCGATCAGCAGCAGCTCGTCGCCGACGGCAATCCCCGCTGCCGCGCTCGGGCTCCGGGGGACGACGTAATCGACGATGATGCGCCTCAGCCCCGGTCCCCGAGCGGCGAGCCGCAGCCCGCTCATGTCGAAATCGCACAGCGAGCCGTCGGCGGGTCGATGCTCGATGATAGCACGGCGGCCCGCATAGTCGACGATCAAGCGCGATCCCTCGAACACCGAATTACCGATGACGCCGTCGATGTCCGTCCGTCCCAGGAAGCCCTTGTACTCGCCGCCCAATCCGGTGGTGGGCGACGGGACCCTCACGCCGCTCAGCCGGAGCTCTTGCAGGCGAACGATGGTGCCGTGCAGCTCGCCGACCAGGCCCGTCCCGATGGGCGCCTCGATGGCCGGCGCCACGCGGCCCAGGCCGTGCTGCTCCGCGAACGGGGTCGTGAGAATCAGACACAGCCCCGACGCCCCCGTATCGAGCAGCAGTCGGGCGGGGATGGCATGGCGGCCCCGTACCTTCACCTGCGCGCGGAGCAGCGGGAGATCCGCGTCCGGCGTGAATCGCACCGTGGCGCCGGTGCCCTTGTAGCGGTACCGCGCGGGGTCGAACAACCGCACGCGCCGCTGCTGGTAGTCGATGTCCACGGTGTAGTGCTGCAGCACGTCGTGCCCCACGAGGCCCACCTGGAGTCGCCCGCTCGCTTCGCTCAGGCCGTGGAGCGGGTACAGCGCGACAGGGTAGTTCCGGAGTGTGAGCTCTCCGAGGCGGATCGTGTCCACGACGGCGGTCGAGGACGCCGGGACGGGCTCGATCCCGACGGTCCGGGCCCAGTCCTGGTCGAGCCCGGTGCGGGAAAGGCCGGTGTCGAGCATCAGCCAGACGGAGTCGCCGTTGATCAGCGCGGGCACGTAGATCGCGCCCCCGTACGCGTCGAACGGGACCACCGCCACCGGGAGGAGCGGCGCGGGTGCCGGACCGAGCCAGCACGCCAGCGACAGGCACGCCGCGAGCGCCGCCAACCGGGGGGGAGCCACGGTCCTCACCTCCATTCCCTCCTGCGCACTTCGGCCACGACCAGCGCCGCCGCCCCGTCGATTCCCAGTTTCTCGGTGTTCAGCACCATGTCGTAGTTCACCACGTCCTGGCGGTGCCGCCCGTAGTAGGTCCTCACGTACTGGTCACGCTGCCGGTCGGTTTCGTCGACGACCTTCTCCACCTCCGCCGGGTTCACTCCCAAGCGTTCGACCGCGAGCTTCACGCGCCACGGCTTCCGGGCGACGACGTACACGTGTAACGCATCGGGTCGCTGCGCGAGCACCGCTTGCGCGCCCCGACCCACCAGGACGATCCGGCCGTGCGCCGCCGCCTCGGCGATCACCCGCTCGGTCAGGTGGACGATCGCCGCCTCGTCGGGCTCGACGCGCGGGATGCCGGCGGTCGCGATGAACATTTCGGGGGACCCTGCCGCGAGGGTGCGTGCCAGGCGCTCCAGCAATCCGGGCGCCCGCTCCTCGCGCTGCGCGACCGCATCGGGCGGCAGCCCCGCCCGGCGCGCGACCTCGTCCACGAACTCGTTGTCGATCACGTCCCAGCGGAGCTCCGCCGCCACCAGACGCGCGACCTCGGAGCCGCCGGACGCATACTGTCGAGTGATCGTGATGACCGGCGGAGCCATCTCAGGGCTTCAGGTTCTTGCGCAGCTCGCTGATGTTGAGCAGTGGCAGTCCGCCCTCGGTCGGCACGAAGATGATCAGGTTGCTGGAGCCCCTCATGTCGTGCAGCACCTCGATCCACTGCTTGGTGAGCGCCTCGGGAGAGAGCGTCTGATTCAACAGGCGCTGCTGCTCGGTCTGGAGGCGGGCGACCTCGACGCGGTGGCGTTCCGTCTCGATCTGCTGCTCCTGGGCGATCTTGTTGTTGATCGCCTGCACCACCTGGGGCGGGGGCTGCAGGTCGCGCAGGAAGAACGCGGTGACCGTCGCGATCCGGAAGTTGCCGCCGCCGGCACGGGGCCTGGTCACGAGCGCGGAGTCGACCAGCCCTTCCATCGTGTTCGCGATTTGCGTGCGCTTGGAGATGTCGTTGATCGAGTACTGCACCATGCCGTCGCGCACCCCTTTGCGAATGGCGTTGAGCACCGCGCCGCGGATCTGGTTCTCGTCGCCGATCTCGGTGAAGATCTTGGGCGCCTGCTGCGGGTCGATCTGCCAGCGGATCGACACTTCGACGTGCATGCCCATCTGCTCGCTCGAGAGCGCCTCGATCGCCTCGATTTGCTCGCCGCGCGTGGGCCACTGCTCTTCGCGCGTCGAGTAGCGCTCGATCGAGGACCACGGCGCCACGAGGCGGATGCCGGCGAGCAGCGCTCCCGGGTCCACGTAGCCGAAGGCGTGACGCACCCCGACTTCGCCCGGGTCGATCACGACCAAGCCCGACCCGGTGGCCAACAGGACCGCGAGAAGGCCGACCGCGTAGCCGCCGAAACGCAACAGGTTGGAGATGGGGCCCGGGCGCTGGGCGCGCATCGTGGCCGCAGCGAGGAGGAGAGAAAACGCGATGACGAGCAGGACGCCGCCGCCGACGAGCTTGCCCATGGGATCTCCGGAGAGGGTCCGGAGAAGGAAGATACAGCGTCCTCCGGTATCCGTTATCCGTTATCCGTGATCCGTGCGTCTCGGGAATTACGGACGACGGAGGACGGACGACGGATTACTGGAAGAGGTTCGGCCCCCCCCCGCCCCCCCCGCCGCCGGTCTTGCCGTACCCCGGTCCCTTCGGTTCCGCCCGCGCGCGCACGTAGCCGAGCTCCTCGTTGCGCGAGATCCGCTTCTCGGCCACCAGCCCCTCGAGCACCAGCTCGCATGCCGCGACCATGGTGCCCGGGTCCTTCTTGGCCGCGAGACCCACCTGGTCCACCAGGTCGAGCAGGCCCGGGACGACGCTGAAGCCCTTGAGGCAGGTCTCGGAGCGCTCGTCCATGGAGATCTTGAGCGCCCCACCTTCGTCGAACCAGTGGACGATGTCGTCCACGTTGGCGCCGCCCACGCGGGACTCGAACGTCCTGCCGGCGGCGCGCCGGATCAGGTCCTTGGCGATCGATTCCGGGCCCTGCAGCTCGCCCTCGTACTCGAGCTCGAGCTTACCCGTGATGGCGGGCAGCGCGGCGTAGATGT
>Ga0209690_1001640_pt1 | contig 12693 bp, 12 predicted proteins | sample GraSoiAngelo_150_FD_186164 | JGI IMG/M metagenome (GOLD analysis project Ga0209690, IMG submission 186164) | Grasslands soil microbial communities from the Angelo Coastal Reserve, California, USA - 14_1009_09_40cm (SPAdes) (version 2) | ecosystem: Environmental > Terrestrial > Soil > Grasslands ...
CATGCTGAAAAATTGCGTAACCGTCCGTGGCTATGCCAAGATAGTATCCCGAATCCCACCGAGCAAGACCATACAGAACGGGGAGATTCACGTCTCCAATTGGAGGGAGAGACCCCGTACTATTGCTGAAGACCGTGACCGTGGCGACCAGAAACACGACCAAGGCTCGTGAAGCGACAAGTGGATTCGTCAACCACTTCGCGAGTTCATTCCTTAGTGAGAGCACGCGGCCATCACGGGTCTGCATCTGAATGTGAGACGCTGCTCTGAGAGTTTGCGATGTGATTCGCCCTTCGCACCTGGCCATAGAGGAGGACGATCACGGAGACGGGAAGGAGGAGGAAAAAGAAGGCATTGTTGAGATAGCCGTTTCTGCCTTGGAATGGGATAGAGGAGGTTTGTGCCGTTTTAGAATAATAATTGAGGGAAATATTTTCAACTGAAAGCCGGACAAACGTTCCCGAAGCTGCGACCAGGACAATTGCGGCTTTTTCCGTCGGTAGGTTGTCTGAGAAAGACTTCGCACCTTGTGGTGTGATAGCTACTGTGACGGATAGATCGATCGGGACTGTTGAAAGCGTGTACACCGGTCCCTGGTAAACGGACAAGCCGTCTATGAAGTAGGGTACGAAGACCATTCCGTTTGACGCATTGATTGTTCCGCGAATCTCAACGCTTCTGAGCGTAAAAGACGGGTTTTCTTGAATCTGGCCCAGGCCAACATAGATCGCGTGGTAAGATCCTGACGCTGGAGCGGACAAGAGTGGAAAGTTGAGGAATTCGAGTTTCTTGATCTGCAGTGAAAAATGTGTCGCCTGTGTTGATGCGCTTCGTTCTGCATAGATCGTTACATTACTCGTCGAATCATAGACCTTGCCCGTATTCGATTCTATCAGCTGAAACATGTTCACTTGAACATTCTCTGCCTGTCCTTTCCCTTCTCTGTGGCTGAGCGCGTCGGACTCGGCCCAGAGAGGCACCGCAGATCCTGAGCTTTGTGAATAGAAACGGATTCCATAGCTAATATTTGGTGATACATTGATCAGCATGTACATGATGGGGTATGCTGTCAGATTGGCTGTCAGTGCTCTGACAATTGAAAGGGCCAGTGGTTGCGTGCTTGGTGGAAAACTGCCCGTTAGCGTCAGTCCATCACTAGAGTAGGTGAGTGTGGCGCCAAATTGTTGGGCAGTGAGGCTCCACATTGTCCAGTTATTCTCATCAAGGATCGTCGCGCGGCTACTCTCCGCGTAGGTCGGGGTCTTCAGCGACGTGACGTCCATCGCCCGCGTTCCTGGGAGTGTCACTGACGGAAGTGAAATAGCCAGAAACGGCATCAAAAATATCAATGCAATTATGAAAGCTGTGATCCAGGCGGTCTTTCCGTGGAAAGCTACGGGATTAGACACGTGTTCCGGCAAGAAGGATGATCGGATTATCCATAAGAGTGTTCCTAATCCAAAACAAAGAAAAAGCCCTCGGACAATGGGCAATTTGTTCAAGGCGGGCCGGGTGGTATTCGCCTAGTTCTTTAAGCGGGCCAGCGGACTCCCGACACCAGAATGTACCTCCATAGCAAGACCCCGACTCTTCATCGGTGAATGTTACACCGTTGGGGGCTGTCGGAAGCGAGTTTTTGGTTTCTTCGCCTGATCAGGTCTTGCGCTCGGTTTCTCGGGAATGCCCATCATAGGGCGAGGCTCAACCTCATCAAAACGATACGCTAAGTATGGCCTCCGATCCTTTGTCGGCTCTTTAGGGAACCTACTTCGTCTTCATCTCACCAGACCGCACATCAAGCTTGCTTGTCTTGAGTTGAATAATGTGAACGCCAACTTTCGGCCCCAAAAGGAATCTACGAGTCTGATCTGGGTTTCTGTACTCGGCGCATTATGTTTGGTCGCGGGTTTAACATTTCGAGCAGGTGTTGCTTTGCTACCTCCGGGCATCTTTCAAGATACCTTCCTGTTGGGTCTCTCTGCTCTCTTCCTATCAGTCGCAGTCATGACAAGGAGAGGATAGAACCTGAAGAGGTACTGGGAGATTCCTTTTGCCTTCTTCGTCTTCACGATCGCAGGCGCTACTGACACTATTTTTCTGCATGGATTCATTGACAATGTTCTACACGAGACTCCAAGCACAAACAATCCGCTCGCCTCCACAATTCTGGGGACTGTACTAGCTCAGTCGGTCAGCACGCTGAGCATCGTTATTCCGATAATCCTTCTAACAATGGCATCGGGGAACGACTTGAGCTCTATCTTTATTGATAAGGCGAGGATTCGGAGGGGACTTGTTGTAAGCATTATCAGCTTTCTAGGGTTCTATGTTTTTACCGGGCTCGGACTTGCCCAAGGACTCTTCCCAAACAACGGAATTACTCTTTCACGGTTCATTGCACTCACCCCCGCGCTGTTAGTTCTCGTGCTCTCGAATGGTATCAGGGAGGAATTATGGTTCAGAGGGATTTTCCTCAAAAAGTACGGAAAGTTTCTGCGTCCGTTACCCTCTAATATGCTTGCCGCAATCATATTCACCTCGTTCCATATACAGGTCCAGTATACTCGGAGTCTACTGCCTTTTCTCGGGATCACATTGATCCTTGGATTGTGGCTAGGCTATCTTATGCAAAGGTCTGGAAACATTGTCGCTCCTGGGATTTTCCATGCGGGCTCCGATATTCCAATCTACCTAGCCTTCCTGTCGTACACTTCGACATGACGCAACTCTTCGATCTCAGGAGGAATGGGATTGCGGAATATTGTCGTCTTGTCGTCTTGGCACCTCAACGACACGGATGACAGGATTCTCCCTTGGACTTCCGAAAGCATAACCATCTCGTATACAAAGGGCCCAGAATTTCGTCATATTTTTCTGGTCAATCCGCCGAGTTCGCCGCGGACCGAATGCAGGCCAGACTTCGGCCGAATATCCAGAGTCAAGCCCATCTCTCGCCGTCAGAATGTTTGGGTGGGATGCACATTCTCGGGATGTGAATTGAATGCTTCGGAATCGTCGATTCTAGTGGATGCAGAGGCCTTGAGAAATGACTAAGCTTTCCAAGCAAGCCATCGAACAGATAGTCTCTTCGCTAGGAAAGATAAAGGAACGTCGAGTCTCCACGGTTTTTGATGGGCACCTGCGAGGCGTGTGGAAAGACAGGTCTCACAACAATTTTCGAATTGCGTGGGGAAAACATGACACGACTTCTTGGTTTCGAATGCTTTCAAGTTGTCTTCCAAGGCATGGGTTCTCCTTTAAAGACTGCAACCATCAAAAGGTTCTTGAAAACTCATCAGAATTTCAAGAGCGGCTCCGTTGAATCGATCAAGACGCAGATCGAGCGCGAAAGGAAAGACTTTCGTTTTTTAAAAGAAGAGACGAGACAAACTGATCCTACTTTGACTAGATTGCTCAAGAACTTCCGTTCTCTCACTGAGTGGGAAGAACAAGATTTCGTGTTCTCAGTGTCAACAATATCGAAGAAAAGGCCGGCTAACTGATAAACAACAACCAATTGTTTTGAGACTCATCAGAGAACTTGAAGCGTTGCAGAGATAACTGGGAAGGAAAGGGTTAGTTCTGTAGGACCCGCAAGCTTCTATCTCGGACGACCATTGACGTCCATACCCACATTACTAAAGAGGATTATTGATATGGAGATCATTTGTTCTGTGATTAGACTTCGGCATTAGCGAATCCGAGCGTATTGATGAATCGCTCTCATTGCCCCTCAGTGTAGCTTGCAATGAATCGCATAACTTCTCTCCTCCGTCATGCCCCTATTAGCTGAAGGGGAGGGAAGCGCCGTCAGCATGTGGGTCTTGGGATGATGGTCATTTGTTTCCGGAATTTCTTCTCTTATCTACCCTAACAGGAAAACCGCACTGGTGTTACGTTTATGATGGTAAATGAACGACTTGATTATCCCTCGCGGCCTTCTAAATTGAACCTCCAATCGGCAAGGGAATTATGGGAGATGGTGAGACTAGGTCCCATGCAATTGGTCATATCAGGAAAGTTAAGAAGAATTCTTGTATGGATCGTCATCATCGGAATCGCACTAGCTCCTGTATCATTGGGCTTCTCTCTCTGGCAAAAGGCTGAGCAAAACAGTTTTCAGGCCAAAATAGAGCAAAGAAAGAACCTTCTGAACGATCTCCGGGTCCAATGGTCCCTGGAAGTCGGTAGACTCAACGAGACTTACAATTTCGATCTAAACCGATCTCTTACTCCTTCGGTCGCTCGTGGGCTTGTAGGACTGACAGTGATTCCACGCGGCGGGGGGCCGGGGGACCTGTTTTCAGAGGTCCCCGTGATTCCTCCGACAAACTTCACGAGGTATGGGGGAACAAATTTCCACTATGGTCCATTACAGAAGACTACTAGAATTGATATCGTCAACGCCACGATAATCCTGGGTGCACAGGAGACCTCCAACGTCACAATAACTTTTAGCTGGGGGAACACAGGTCACAGTCCAATCTCCCATTTTCAGTCTCGCATATCAGAGATGAAAAAGGTTGGGGTTCACACCTTCCAGTATTAGCAAATCACCCTTGACCTCGGGTGGTACTTCTTGCCCTTCAATCCATCTGGGTTTCTCAATGATTTCGTTCGGAATATTGAAAACGAAATTGTAATATTCGGTCCCTTTGTATTTTGAGTCCTGCAATAAGCTAAAGAGTGAGGGTTGGTAAGGGAAACCCCGGATTCTGAGTGCTCGTATGACAACAAGAAGAGTTAGTTGTGGTCTCATGGCAATAATGTCAATGTTGATTTTTCTTCCTCAAGCGAGTGCTGCTTCTCCGACGATGGCATTAGACGGGGTTGCTAAATTCGGTTGTTCTTGCGATGGCATCGCTTCGGCTTCGGTCATGTTAACCACGACCCATTCCAATGACGTGATAGTAGTGATAGCCCAGTGTGGCTTTGCTGGATGGTGTGATGACAACATATCGTCGATTGTTGATGGTGGGGGTCACGTCTGGACTTTGCGACTAAACTACAGGCCATATCCGAACGGTCGACCGGTGTTGGAGTACTACACGGTAGCTGACACGCCGTTGTCCTTGGATGTGATAACTGTCACATGGTCGGGCGCGGAAGCCGTGTGGTTTGTCGCTTTCGGCGTCGAGGGGGCTAATGTTCGGCATCCATGGGACTCTTCCCAGAGCCTCCCTGCTGCAAGAGTCCCGAGTTGCATTTCCAATAATTCTGCCGCGAATTACACAGTGTGCACTGCTACCTTTTCAGTGGTTGGTGCACAAGACTTTGTACTGGTGACCACTCCCATCAACGATGACCAAGCCTGCCAGTTTACTTCACCATTTCAGAACTTGAACGCGTTCGACGGCGCTGGGGAGACCGATTTTCTCATCACGAGAATAGGGGGTTCGAACAGCGTTGCGTTTACATGCAACAACACTGACCCAGTCTTCTTTGTGGCAGACGCTATTCACGGACCTGGGAGCTAAGTGCTTCAGACATGACAGGAATTCCGGAAAAGGGTTTGTTTCTTGTCATTGCAGTAGAGCAATTCTTCTGATTCTCGCATCATTAGTGAAAACTGGTGCCTCGCCTTCAGCGAACAAGACCCAAATTGGCGAATTCCCAGCAACAGTCAGTTACACATTACGACTGCATACGTTGCGGTCTCAAGACCAACGTGCGCCCTCTCACCTCGGGCGCCACTTCCTGTCCCTCAGCCCACCCAAGTTTCTCCACAATCTCATTCGGAATCACCACCCAAAATTTGCGGTATTCCTTCTTCTCGACTCGCCGGTGAACCTGGCTCTGCACTTTCATGAGGGGCAAACCCTTTTATCGATTAGGTACCTAATATTTGCTGAGGAATAAGAACATTGCCGAAACCAGGATTTACGAATTTGACCATTAGTCGAGACCTCTACACACAATTGACGGCGGGAGCAAGAACGCATGGAGACTCGGGCATCCCGAATTATCTCACTTGGCTTCTCTCAGGGAGTCCGGAAAAATCGACGGTAGTACCGTACTACGGACGGAAGGAGTTCAAAATGAGATTCCTTTCGCGAAAGCGTAAGTTGGCGGGCCGGGTGGGATTCGAACCCACGATTTGCGGCTCCGCAGGCCGCCGTCTTGGTCCTGGCTCGACTACCGGCCCTAGAAGGCGCAGTCATGATTCCCCTTATAACGGGTACAACGGAGAACCCAAGCTGACCCCGAGTAATTTCTCCTCTCCCAATCGGCAACAATTTCATATGTGGAAACGAATACGGGTTGGTTCAGACATGTTCACTTGCACGAAGTGTCAGAAGCGAGAGTTTCAAATGACGCAGTTGTCTGAAATGAGACTCTTAGCCGAGTGTGCCGGATGCGGATCATCCTTTGTTGTTGACTCAATTAGCGACAAGAAATCCCGGATCGAGGCTGCAGATCCGAATCAACACCTTACTTGGAATTGGAAGAGTGAGCAGTGGGTCCCGGCAAAGAGAGGCTAGGAGCCTTTCTCAAACATGGGACGAGAACTCGCGCGACTCTGTCTCACCCTACGCGGATGTCCCTGGTGGAGTAGCCTCCAGAGTTAGACCTTCAGGCCCGACGTATTCTGCGTCGGGACGGAACAATCGGTTATCCTGTAGCTGCTCCACTATGTGAGCCGTCCAGCCTACAGTTCTTGCACATGCGAATGTGCAAGTGAAGAGCTCAGGGGGAATCCCGACCGCATGTAAAACGACCGAGGAATAGAATTCGACATTGACATCAATAGGCCTTTCCGGGTGCTGCTCACGTAGTAGTTTCCGGGCCGTGTCTTCGACCGTTGTCGCGAGCTCGAATAGTGAGGGATCGACTATCTGTCGCGCAAGCTCTTTTAGGACCCTTGATCTTGGGTCCTCAGTTCGATAAACTCGGTGGCCAAAGCCCATTATTCTGTCGTGCTTCTGAAGCCGATCTCGCAACCAGCTCTCGGCGTTCTCGGGGGTCCCAATGGACTGCAGCATCTCCCAGACGTAGATGGGCGCACCTCCGTGCAATGGACCTTTCAAGGCCGATATTGCAGCGACCACTGCAGAATGCACATCGGTCAGCGTTGAGGCGGCAATTCGAGCCACGAAGGTTGACGCGTTAAGGCTGTGGTCGGCAAGTAGAGTGAAGTATGAATCCAGTGCGTGTACGTGTTCAGGTCTGCCGGGCTTATTGTTGAGCATGTAGAGATAGTTCGCTGCATGGCCTAGCCCGGTTCGAGGGGTGACTGGTTCCTGGCCTTTTCTCAAGCGGTGATAGGTGGCGACGATCGTGGGCATTCGAGCCGTTAGGCCGATGCTAGAGTCGATCAGTGAGGGTTCTTTCCGACTCCCTAGCCCCCCCAAGATAGAAACAGACGTTTGCAACGCTGATAGAGGATCAGCTACTTTTGATTCTCCTTTCAGAAAGCCGATCACCTGATTCGGCAGAACATGTTCGCGTGAGAACCGAGTCTCCAAGGTGGAAAGTTCTTGCCGATTTGGCAGATGTCCGTACCAGAGCAAGTGGGCAACGGATTCATAGGAAACTCGTCCTGCCAGCTGAGTAACATCATACCCTCTGTAAATCAGACGTCCGGCTTGGCCATCGATCTTGGTGAGAGAAGTAGTAGCAACGATGACGCCTTCGAGACCCTTCGGCGCGCGAATCATGAAACTTTCAGAACGCCATGGATATCAATCATAATTAAGGAATACCAAGGAACAAACTCTGTACGCGGGAAAGGCTTTTTCAACGTCTCCAATCCGAGGCGACCGTTGAGATCAGAGATGACTGGAAAGACCCACAGAATCGCAGTACTGCCGGGCGACGGAATCGGTCCCGAAGTTGTCGAGGCGACGCTGACGGTCTTGAATGCTATCCAGAAGGTCGATGATGTTAAGCTTGAGCTGTTGAAGGGAGAGGCTGGATTCGACGTCATCTCGAAATATGGAACTAATCTTCCCGCGAAGACCGTGGACATGATCAAGAAGACTGATGCCTGCCTCAAGGGACCCATGACGACCCCGGAGGAGCCAGGATCGCCTCGGAGCGTCGCCGTCACTCTACGTTCCATGTTCGACCTCTACGCTAACATGCGCCCCGCTCGCACTCTTCCAAATGTTCCCTCGCTCAAACCCAATATCGACATGGTTGTAGTCCGAGAGAACACAGAAGATCTTTATGTTGGAAAGGAGTTCGAAGTCGCACCCGGGATAGGAGTGGCAATGAAGATCAACACAACAAGAGCATCTGAACGAATAGCGAAGTTTGCATTCGACTTGACTATGAAGAGACGAAAGAAGCTCGCGTTCGTCCATAAGGCGAACATTCTCAAGATAACCGACGGGATATTCAAGCAGGCCGTGCTGAACGTCAGCAAAAACTATCCGGGAGTCGAACTGGAAGACATTCACGTCGACGCGGCAACAATGCAGTTCATTCGACGACCAGAAAGTTTCGACGTTGTCGTTGCGACCAATCTCTACGGTGATATTCTGACCGACGAGGCGGCAGCGCTAGTAGGGGGGCTAGGGGTGGCGGCAGGCGGAAATATCGGAGACCACTATGGCATGTTCGAGCCTGCTGGTGGCTCTGCGCCAAAGTACACCGGTCAGAATAAGGTAAATCCCGTCGCGATGATTGAAGCCTCCAGAATGATGCTTGATTTCCTCGGAGAACCGGATGCGGCGGTAAGGGTCGAGAAAGCCACGCTGAAAGTCCTCGAGGAGGGCAAAGTGTTGACCTTCGACCTGGGAGGTAAAGCCAAGACAAGCGATATGGGCAGTGCCATCGCCCAGAAAATCCTCGATTTCGCCTAGCTCTTACATTCGCTCAGCGAGCTTCATGCCAAGTAATTCCGTGACGCATTTGAGCACTATTCCTGTTGCCTCGACTAGGCTCGCCCTCTGCCGCTTCAACTCTTCATCGTGCAGGTGAGAAATGTCAGATTTTTCATAGAACTCGTGGAACCGTTGTGCTAGATCGTTGGCGTAAAGGCAGAGAAGAGTTGGATCTAGCTCCTCAGCGGATCTTGCAAATGTTTCAGGAAACCGTGCGAGTGCGAGGATGAGATTTTGCTCGGCTGGCTCCATTAGCTTGTTGAAGTAGCTAGGTCGCTCATGTGAGCCCAGCTTTTTCAGAATCCCAAGTCCCCGTGTATAGGCGTAGTTGATGAAGGGTGCGCTGTTCGCTTCGAAGTTCAGCGCCCTATCCCACGTGAAGTTAGTGGACTTTACGGCTTCAACGGAGAGCATGGCGTATCTGATCGCTGAGATGGAAAGGCTCTCAGCGACTCGATATTTGACCTCCTCGGGAAGTTCTGATGATCTCTTGTCCACTTCCTGTTTTGCGCGTAGTAGAGCCTCATCCAGTAGCTGGTCGAACGTAACGTACCGCCCTCTCCGGGCCGACATTCTCTGCCCTTCAAGAGTCAGCAATCCAATAGGGAAGTGTAGGAAATTCATAGCTTGTTTCCTGTGGCTCAGAATCCACATGGCTACTTTGACTTGGAGCTGTGCGAGAGACTGTTCGACTCCGATCACGTTGATGACGCGATCAGCCTTCTCGAATTTGTACAGGCTATACGCGATATCCCGCGTTGGGTAGAGAGTGGTTCCATCCGACCGGGTGAGTGTTAGGGAAGTCACTTCGAACGACTTTGACAATCCCAGCTTCTCTCGAAGCGCGTGATCATCTACTGCTTTCCCTGCATCGAGCACCCAGGCACCACCCTTGCTGTGAGCGAGTCCAGTCTCTTTGAGACGGTCGAGCAATTCTGAGACTCGTCCTGTCCATAGCATATCGCTCTCCCAGTCCCATTGGTCAAAGTGAATGTGTGCTCTTCGAAGGGTCTCCTCGAATCCGGCCAGCATCATCTGGCTTACCCGCCGGATTAGGCTCCGTGTCTCGGGTTCTGCTTTCTCGTATTTCCGGATCAGTTCGTTGATTGATCCTTGCGGATCAGGGTCTTTACTCATTCTCTCGGTGAGGACCTCGAACTCAGCAGGATACTTGCTCTGAAGCTCCGCGGCGACCCCTACCCACTCGTCTAGTTCCTTTGTCACCGCCACAATATCGATATCAGAGGCGTTCGTCTTCCTGAGTAGAACCAGTCTCTTCTTGTTCTCGTCAAGCTCCACAAGGGTCGACGTTATGGAATATATTTTGCCGAAGAACTCGTCGGGCTTTCCCTCGGGCTTAGGCTCTCCTAGCAGTTTGTAACCATAAGCCATCTGGGCTACTTGTCGTCCAGTGTCGTCGATGTAGAAATGGGTCTTGACTGTGTGGCCTCGCCCGCCAAGAATTCGTGCTAATGTGTCGCCGAAGATCGAGTTCTTGGCGGTCCCGATGTGAATCGGCCTTGCCGGGTTGGCGCTTGTATGTTCCACAATGACACTCTGCGGCTGACTGGTCTTCAACAAACCATACGACGATCCCTCGTGAAGGATTGCGTCGAGCGTGAGTTGGGTAAGAGTTTCAACCTTGGCCTTGAAATTAACGTAGCCGGGTTCAGCAGCCTGAACCGATTCGACTAGATGGTGCTCCTTTGCCTTTCCCAACTCGTGGACAATTTCCTTAGCTATCGTCATCGGTTTCGTCTTCTGCACTCTCGAAAGCTCAAATGATAGAGAACTTGCTAAGTGGCCGAACTCCTGGTTCGGCGGGTCCTCTAGACTCGAAGCGAGGTCCAATTCAGGGAAGCGTTTCCTGTCTGATTTTTGCAGGTTTGAATATGCGTCACGGAGCAGGCTCTCACATTCGGCCCTGAATTGACCGAAAGGATCAGAGGGTGAGCCCTTTCCAATCATTGGGACGGAGGTCATGTCTTTCAAACTTAGTTTGAGACTTTCTCTGGAGTGAGAATCTTCTTAATAGAACTCTCTAGGGGGAGATTGAGGGTGCCCCTGACGGTAGTGCTGGGACCGATGGATGTCCTGATCATTTTCCTCGTCTCCATCATAGCCGGATTCGTAGGGGCCCTTTTTGGATTGGGAGGAGGTGTACTGATCATTCCCTTTCTGACCCTTGTGGAAGGGGTCCCAGTGCCTCTCGCTGTGGGGGCGAGCATCGTCTCCGTTGTAGCAACCTCCAGTGCATCAGCCGCCACTTACGTTCAGGATCATCTCACAAACCTCCGGCTGGGAATGTTCCTGGAAATTGGCACTGTCGCCGGAGCCATCACGGGAGCATTTGTCTCCGTGTTTCTGCCCGCTTCCGCTCTCTTCATACTCTTTGGGATAATCCTACTATACGCAACCATCGTCATGATTAGAGCCAGAGGAGTAGATTTTCCCGCGAACGTGAGGCCAGACAAGACATCTAGAATTCTTGCGTTAGGCAGTCAATACGAGGACCACAGCTTGAATCGAGTAGTGAAGTACGAAGTCACCAGGACACCCCTCACAGTCTTCATCGGCTACTTCGCGGGGATAGTTTCCGGGTTACTCGGTGTGGGCGGAGGAATCATCAACGTTCCCACGATGAATCTGGTGAGTAAAGTTCCTGTCAAAGTGGCGTCAGCCACTAGCAACTTCATGATCGGCGTCACGGCCGCTGCGAGCGCATCCGTATACCTTCTCAGAGGAGATGTTCATCCCCTTCTCGTCGCTCCTCTTATCATAGGAGTTGCAGGAGGAGCGTTACTCGGAACCAGGGTCTTGAAGGTGACCCCTCCTACACGAGTGAAGGTCGCGTTCGGAATTCTGCTCGCCGCAATATCCCTGCTTATGATCTTGAAAGGATTCAATCTGCCAGTGGTCTTGTAAGAGAGCCTTGGACCTAAACAGACTCGTCTCCTATTCTCTGCGAATCGGGATCTTCGTAGCCGCTTTACTTAGCATGGTCGGGCTGTTTGTCTGGGCGGCTGGTGGTTTCAACGACGTCGTTACCGTTATGGGATCAGAGATTGCTGTAACGCTTGCTTCGGCTGTCCGTGGGAACGCATCGGGCATCATCTACCTCGCGATCGCGATTCTCATAGCGACTCCAGTCTTTCGAGTGGCAGTATCCTCCATGTATTTTGCTCACGAACGGGATAGAAAGTATGTTCTGATAAGTCTCGCAGTACTCTCGATGCTAATATTTGCCCTAGTCTCAGGCTATGCAGGCTAAAGAGCATCGTGAGCATTGAGAATCAACATCCTAATCGCGGGTGGATTGATTCTAGCAGTCAGCATTCTTCTCGTCAATTCGGAATTCGTCGCTTTCATCTTCGGATTCGTGCTTGGAGTCCTGAACCTATTAATCGGAATCCTAACTCCAAAATCAGTAGGAATAACAGTTCCCCCCGGCGACTATCAGGGTCCGCTGAAATTATCGCTCGACAAAGGGGTGATCAGAACCAACATCTACGCTGTCGCTTTCTCAGAAAAGAAGCTAGTCCTAAGAAAACTCGGCTCGGCAAATCTGACGGTCGCAACGGCTCTCATACTAGCCATCTTGGGAGCAGCTTTGGCAGGCTACTTCGGGATTATCGTGGGCGGCATCACGGCTTTCTCGCTACAGGAATTCGTGACTCAGAGGCGAAGGGATGAGATCAAGCGAGGAGACATTCTCGACGCATCGGGGGGCAAAGACCTTGAGTTCCTCTACGACGAACTGAATCAAATTCAGTTGCTGAGGAATAGGATTCAGCTCCATCTCAAGGATAGAATAGTGAGAATCGCTATTTCCAGAAGGTCCTCTAGAATTCTGGGACCTATGCTT